>Ga0208968_1001306_pt1 | contig 13660 bp, 10 predicted proteins | sample RifOxyA3_FD_184031 | JGI IMG/M metagenome (GOLD analysis project Ga0208968, IMG submission 184031) | Groundwater microbial communities from Rifle, Colorado - Rifle Oxygen_injection A3 (SPAdes) | ecosystem: Environmental > Aquatic > Deep subsurface > Groundwater | place: Rifle, Colorado, United...
GCGCGTGGCCGTGGTGGCGACCATGACCTGGATATCGCCCTCGACCACGCACTGCAGGTAGGCGGTCTCGCCCGAGAGCACAAAGTGCCCCGCCTTCTCCCGCATGTTGGTGGCGATGACGCGCAGCACCCGCGTCAGCGCTTCCTTGGAGATGTGGCGGAAGTAGTACTCCGGCAACCCCAGGCCGGTGAGCAGGACGCGGGCCGCTTCGTTGACGCAACGGGCCGTGAGCAGGCCTTCGTTGGCCAGGGCTTCGCAATACGGGCGGGCGCCGCGCGAGGCTTTCTTGAGGACCAAGCCGATGAGAAGTCCGCGGCCACGTACGTGATCGATATCGGGATGTCGGAGGGTGGCCAGTTGTTCCATGAAGTAGGAGCCGATCTTGTCTACGTGCTCGAACAGCCCCGGTTTACGGAGTTGCTCGAGGGCTGCCAGACCCACTGCACAAGCGAGAGGGTTGCCGCCGAAGGTGCTCCCGTGTTCCCCGGGACGGAAGACGCCGAGGACCTCGCGGGACGAGGTGACTATCGATACGGGATAGAGCCCACCGCCGAGGGCTTTACCGAGGATGTACATGTCGGGGGTGATCCCGCTGTGCTCGCACGCGAAGAGCCGACCCGTACGCCCGAGGCCGGTCTGGATCTCGTCAGCGATGAAGAGGACCTTTCGTTCGGTGCAGAGTTGCCGGGTGCGCTGCAGGAAGGCGTTCTCGGGCACGATGATACCACCCTCTCCCTGGATGGGTTCGATCAGCACGGCGACCGTGCGGTCGTTGAGGGCGGTTTCGATTTCGTCTGTATAGCCGAAGGTGACCTTGCGGAAGCCGGGGGTGAAAGGACCGAATCCGTCGCGGTAGGCCGCTTCAGTGGAGAAACTGATGATGGTGATGGTCCGGCCGTGGAAGTTATCGCTGAAGACCACGATCTCCGCGCAGTTCTCCGGTACTCCTTTTATCCGATACCCCCATTTTCGCGCGGCCTTGATCGCGGTCTCGACCGCTTCGGCGCCGGTGTTCATGGGTAGAGCCATCTCCATGCCGGTGAGTTCGCAGACCTCTTTCAAGAAGGGACCGAGGAGTTCATTGTGGAAAGCCCGAGAGGTTAGGGTCAGTTTTGCCGCCTGGCGGACCAGAGCTGCGACGATGTCCGGTTGGCAATGGCCGAAATTCAGGGCGGAATACGCACTGAGCATGTCCAGGTAGGTCTTGCCTTCCACGTCTTTCACCCACACCCCCTCACCCTCGCGCAGCACCACAGGCAATGGGTGATAGTTGTGAGCGCCGAAATTATCGTTCAAGGCAATGAGTTCTTGGGCTTCCATGATTTCCCCACGCTGTGGACACACCATGAACCTCTTACTCCAGACGGTTCATTATTACCAGCAGGATCGCGAGGGATACGACGAGAGCTAGTTGAAGAGGTGACGATGCATGGCGATGTTGACCAGCAGGCCGGTGCAGAAGAGATTCAGGACCATGGCCGAGCCTCCGTAACTGAAGAATGGTAGGGTGACCCCGACCACCGGCATCAGTCCGATCTCCATGCCGACATTGACCAGGACCTGGAAGAAGAACATCGCCACAACGCCAATGGCGATGACCGCTCCGAAGCGGTCCCGAGCCTTCGAAGCGATGGCCAACCCTGCGAGTATGTAGAGGAGGTAGAACAAGAGCACGGTCGTACTGCCTACGAACCCCCATTCCTCGGCAAAGGCTGAGAAAATGAAATCGGTATGCGGTTTTGGGATAAAACCGAGTTGGTTCTGGGTCCCTTGGAGGAAGCCTTTGCCGAAGAGCATGCCGGAGCCGGTAGTGACGATGGCTTGCATGATCTGGTAGCCCTTGCCCAGCGGGTCCTGACCTGGTTCGATCAAAGTCATGATACGGCCCTTCTGGTAGTCCTTGAGTACGAAAAACCAGGCCAAGGGCGCCGATAGCAGGACGATTACGGCCGAGCCAATCAGAAGCCGCCAGTGCATCCCCACGAAGACGAAGATGAAGACCACCATCATCCCCAACATCAGGGTAGTACCGAGGTCGGGTTCTTTGAGGATCAGGATTGCCGGACCGAGGACCACGAGCATCGGCAGGATGAGGTCCTTGAGCCCATAACCGGTACGGGGTGTGTCCTGGTTGAACATCTTCGCAAGGACGAAGATGATCGAAATCTTCATTAGCTCAGATGGTTGGATGGTCAAGGGACCGAGGTTGAGCCAGCGACGGCTCCCGAGTATTGCTCTCCCCTCGAGGAGGACGAAGAGCAGGAGTAGTACGTTCAGGACATAGATCGGCCAGGCCAATTGGGCTACGTGCTTGTAGTCGGGCATGACCGTAGCCACCAGGACGATCAAACCGAGGAAAACCCAGAGTACCTGCTGCCGGAAGTGGTGATCGAGCCCCTGCTTGAGTTCACTGGTCATGGTCGTGCTATAGAGGGTGCAGAGGCCCAGGAGGATGATAATGGCGTTGACCAGGAGTAATCCCCAGGGGATCTGGCCGAACGCTCGGCGATCGAAGAAACCGGTCTTCACCGCTGACCTCCGGGGATGGATAGCGTGACGGGGAGATGTCCGGGATCAACAGGCCCTCTAGCACCGGAGCGATCTCGTTGTTTCGCAAAGTACCGTTCTATGACCGCCTTGGCTTTGGGGGATGCGCCTGAACTACCGTGCTCACCGTGTTCCACGACGACCGCGACCGCGAGCTCGGGATCGTGGACAGGGGCGAAGGCGATGAACAGTGCGTGGTCTTTGTATTTCCGCTCTTTGGGAAATTCCTTCTGGATGGCTTTGCGCACGACTTGTACGGTACCGGTTTTCCCGGCGATCGGTAGGTCGGGCAAACGACAGAACCAATAGGCTGTACCTCCGGGTTGATTGACGACGGCTCCCATCGCCTCGATGACGACGTTGAGATTGTGTGCGGAAAGTTTCATACGCTGAGGTTCGCTGCGAGGGGGGCTGATCTCGAAACCGTTTGTATTGGAAACGATTTTCTTGATCAGGTGCGGCGGGATCAGGGTCCCGCGGTTGGCTATCGTCGCAGTCATCAGGGCGAGTTGGAGCGGTGAGACCAAGGTGAAGCCTTGACCAATGGCAGTGATCAGGGTCTCGCCTTTCTGCCAGGGGATTTTTAGAGCTTTTTCCTTCCATGCGCTCGACGGTACCAGGCCCGAGCGTTCATGGTTCAGATTGAGAGGGCTGCGCTGACCGAGACCGAACCGTTTCGCCCAGGATGCGAGGGCATCGACGCCGAGCAACGCACCGACCCGGTAGAACCAGACATCACAGGATTGGCATATCGCATTGTGCAGCGACACCACCCCGTGCCCACCTTTCTTCCAACAACCGAAGGAGTGATTTCCGAGATAGATCTCGCCTTTGCAGTCCACGGAGAAGTGCTCGTCGATCACGCCGGCTTCGAGCGCTGCCAAGGCAACCAGCGGTTTGTAAGTAGAACCGGGAGAATAGAGGCCCGCGACACAACGATCGGTGAGCGGCTTGAGGGCGGCATCGTTGAGGTACTTCCAAGCTGCCTTCGAGAGAGGTTTGGAAAATTGATGGGGGTCGAAGCTGGGTCGGCTAACCATGGCCAGGATATCGCCGCTGGGTACGTGCAAGGCGACGAGAGCGCCGGTTTCTTCTGGGGTGAAGGTTTGATAACCCGTCAGTTCGAGGTCGAGATCGATGGTGGTGAAGACGTCGAGGCCGTGCTGGGGTTCTTCGGTCATGTTGAAAGGCAGGATCGAAGCGAAGCGGATTTCTTCGTGGACTCTGCCACGCGCATCGACCTCGACCGGGAGTGTTCCGTCTACGCCCTTGAGATAGCTCTCCAACATGGCCTCGAGGCCGAATTTACCCAAGGTGCTGCCCAACCGGTACTTGCGTCCATCGACGGTTGTTTCGACATCCATGCGTTCGAGTTGGAGTTCCGATATCTCCCCGAGATAACCCCAGAGATGGGCTCCTGCCTCGCCGAGTCGGTACTCGCGGATGTGGGAGACCTCGATGTCAAAGCCGTCGAGGCGGTCGTCGAGTCTGTGGGACTCCACCAAAGCGAGCTGTTCTCTGCTGAGATCCCTGCGAATAGTCAATGGTTTGAAACGGTTGTTGCGTTGAATTTTCCGCGCCAGGACCTCTGGGTCCTCGAGGTCCAGATCGAGGAAGGTATTGATGAAGCGGACCGCGTCCAGGATCTCGGTTTTGAGGTAGGCTCGGGTTACCAGCAAGTCGAAGGAGGGTTTGTTGCTGACCAAGAGGCGCCCTTCACGGTCGAGTATATTGCCGCGCAAGGCTGGTACCCATTGTTTAGAAATGCGATTTCTATCGGACCAGGTCCGGTAATCGTTACCCATGACGATTTGCAGGTAGAACAGGCGGGCCACGAGGACTACCAGGCAGAAGACAATGAAAATCCCCAAAGGGGTGAGTCGTTTCTTGAGGTCGGTGAGGTCGGCGTGCTTGTAAATGGCCATGATCGCCGCGTCGAACCTGAGGAACTGTTCTTGTCGAGCGGAGCTGATAGCGCTCCGGATCTCGATCCATAGACCAGATAGCGGCGGAAATCCATCACTTTCGCCGATCCTCTCGCGAAGTGGAGCTTGTGTGGGTGACACATGGCGGCATGATCGACAGCGGCTCTAAAATGATCATGGAGTTATATAATACATTGAAATTGTATTGATAATTATTATTATGGGGAAAGTATCCTGAGGTCAACGAGTAATGATATTTATCGTCATGTAGGGCGAAATATTGTTGACAGATGTAGGGCATCTCACTATAACGTATATCATTCCGGTCAGTACAAGGGCTCTTCTGAAAAGAGGTATACCATGGGGTGTTATCTCGTCATCGAGGGGGTCATCGGGGTAGGTAAGACCACCTTGTGTCGCTATCTTGCCCGGGACACCAATATCAAACCGATACTCGAAACCTTCGAGAACAATCCGTTCCTCACCGGTGGATTCTACAAGAATCCCACGGCCAATGGGTTCGAGACCCAGATCTTCTTCCTTCTCTCCAGGTTCCGTCAGCAGCGCGAACTGCAAAAAGTCTGGGAACGGCGCAATTCGTTCCTCAGCATCTCCGACTATCTCTTCGACAAGGACCGGATCTTCGCCCAAGCCAACCTCGACGCCGAGGATTATCAATTGTATCTCAATTGTTTCAAAACGTTCCAGGTGCAGGTTCGGAAACCCGAGCTCGTGGTGTATCTGAAGTCGGGGGTCGGCACGATCATGAACCGTATCGCCCTGCGCGACCGTGAGTTCGAACGGGACATCAGTAAAGCCTACATCCAGAAGTTGATCGACCACTACGACGAGTATTTTACCGCGTACGCCCAGGGGGACGAGTCTCCGAGGAACGTGTTGGTCCTCGATGCCGAGCGGTACGATTTCGTGAACAACCCCGCGGATTACGAAGCGATCAAAACATGTATCTTCAGCAAGCTCGAGGAGGCTACACATGAGGACGGAGCCCGCATTCATCGTGATGGCAGGGAACATCGGGGTGGGGAAGTCGACCTTCACGACAATGTTTGCTGAGCGCTATTCGTTCAAGCGCTTCTACGAGGTCGTCGAGCAAAATCCTTACTTGGCGGGCTTCTACAAGGATATGAAGCGCTGGGCCTTCCATCTGCAGGTCTTCTTCCTTTCCAAGCGCTTCGCTCACCATTACGGCATCCAGCGTAGCGGAGAGGCCACCATTCAGGACAGGAGCATCTACGAAGATCCCTATGTTTTCGCCAAGAACTTGTATTTGCAAGGAAACATGAGCGAGAACGACTATCGCTGCTACCTCGAGCTATTCGAGAACATGGCGCAGAACCTGGAAGTCCCGGACCTCTTGGTCTACCTGCGGGCTTCAGTGCCGACGCTGTGCCACCGCATCGCGCAGCGCGGCCGAGAGTTCGAACGTTCCATCAAACGGGAATATTTGCAGCAGCTTGCCAATCATTACGAGGACTGGGTCGCGACCTATCCCGGCAAAGTGTTGACCATCGACACCGACGGGCTCGATTTCGTCAACAACCCCGAGGATTTTGCCTCGATGTGCGAGCAGGTCTGGGAATCCCTCGAGCAAACGACCTTCGAGGTTCCCGAGCAGACCGAGCTCCGCTTCGGTCTAAGAGCGTTGTCCTGATCCAGCGCACGAAAACTCCTCTACCCTCGCATCGCGCGCGTCCCAGGTCTGGTACCTCAGCCCCTCGTGGAAAACAGGGTTACCCGGGCGCGCGGGCTACGTTGACAAGTGGATGGGAATTGCTATCGTTCACACCCGTTTCTGTCCGGAACCCGTGGGTGAGGTCGAAGAGCCATGCAGTACCAAAACCGAGAGGTTTTCCAAAAAACAGTACAAGCAGTCGTCGCCACGTACTGCCAGGATGGGGTGCTCAACCACATCGACGGGAAGAGCCTGCCGAGCAGGGATCGCATCGTCCGGATTTTTGATGCTCTGAGACAGCTCCTCTTCCCGGGTTTCGTCGGGACCCAGGGGGTGACGCGCCAGAACGAGAACTTCCACGTTGGTGGTCTCCTCGACGCCATCGAGGGGATGCTGTCCGATGAGGTGTTCAAGGCTTTGTGCTGCACGTGCGAACGACAAACCGGAGAGTGCAGCGAGGCGACGTGCCGGGAGAAGGCTGTTGAGATCACCGCAATACTCCTCGGTAAACTGCCCGAGCTGCGCGTCTTCCTGGCGGAAGATGTTCGAGCCGCATTCGAAGGGGATCCCGCAGCGGCCAGCACCGAAGAGGTGGTAATGAGCTACCCCTTCGTCCTCGCCATCACCGCCCATCGCATTGCCCATATCCTATACGAACTCAAGGTCCCCATGATCCCGAGGATCATCAACGAGCACGCGCACTGCCTCACCGGGATCGACATCCACCCCGGTGCGTCCATCGGGCGGGCCTTCTTCATCGATCACGGCACCGGGGTTGTCATCGGGGAGACCACGACCATTGGCGACAACGCGAAGATCTATCAAGGGGTCACGCTCGGCGCCCTGAGTATTCGCAAGGACCCGACGGGGAGGGCCATTCGCGGGGAAAAGCGGCACCCGACCATCGGCAACAACGTCACCATCTACGCCGGTGCTACCATCCTCGGGGGGAATACCGTGATTGGCGAGGGTGCGGTCATCGGCGGCAATGTCTGGCTGACCACGTCGGTCGAACCCGAGATGTCCGTCACCCTCGGCACCATGGACCTCACCGTTCGTCCCCGGCGGTCCGGACCGCGTTCGACAGAGCCGAAAAGTGGTGCTGCCGAAGGCCTCCGTTGACCTAGGAGCCTTGCGTGGAAAAAATCTACCGGTCCATTGTCGATACCATCGGCAGAACTCCACTTGTCAGGATCAATGCGCTCGCCCCAGATGGAGGGGCCGAGCTCTTGGTCAAGCTCGAGAGCTTCAACCCCATGTCCTCGGTCAAAGACCGTATTGGCGCTGCGATGATCGAGGTGGCTGAAGGTGCGGGTCTGTTAGATGCCGACACGGTCCTCGTTGAACCGACCAGCGGGAATACCGGGCTCGCGCTCGCCTTTGTCGCCGCGGCCAAGGGGTACCGTTTGATCCTGACCATGCCCGAGACCATGAGCCTGGAGCGGAGAGCCCTCCTGTTGCACCTCGGAGCAGAATTGGAGCTGACCCCAGGAGATCGCGGGATGCGGGGGGCGATCGAGCGGGCCGAGGAACTGCTCCTGCAGTTCCCCAAGGCCTTTATGCCGATGCAGTTCTCCAATGCGGCCAATCCGGAGATTCATCGGCGCACGACCGCAGTGGAGATTTGGGAGGACTGCGGCGGTCGCGTTGATGGATTTGTCGCGGGTGTGGGGACTGGTGGGACGCTCACCGGCGTGGGCCAGGAATTACGGCGGCGTAACCCTTCGTTATGGATAGTTGCCGTAGAGCCGGCTGGTTCCCCAGTACTCAGCGGTGGTCAGGCTGGCAGCCACAAGATCCAGGGCATCGGAGCCGGTTTCGTGCCCGAAGTGCTCGATTGCTCTGTGTACGATGAAATCCAACCCGTGCGGGACGAGGAAGCCCTCGAGACAGCTAGGGCGCTGGCCAGGCGCGAAGGTATTCTCTGCGGCATTTCTTCCGGGGCCGCCTTCTGGGCTGCCCTGCAACTCGCCGCCCGACCATCGTTCTCCGGCAAGCGTATCGTGACCTTGCTCCCCGATACCGGCGAACGTTATCTCAGCACAGCCTTGTTCGAGCAGGGAGCCTGAAGGGGGCTTCCGCACGGTAATAACCACTTACCTGCTATCGAAAACAAAATGTTATTGAACTCCGAGAGCCTACAACTTGACTTCTCTCGAAGCGAAGGCGTAGATCCACCCGGGTCGATCATCAAGGAGGTCTTTATGACCAGGTTTTTCATCCTGCTCGCCGCGCTGACCGTCATTCTCGGATGTCCACGCAAAGAACAAGCACCTCAAGCGACCGAAGAGGCTCCTGCCGCGGTCGTGGAACCCAAGGTGATGGAGCCGGAACCGGTTCCGGTGGTGGCTGAGCAACCCCCGGTCGATCAGGCCCCGGTAGATCCGTCGGCAGATCCGGCTGCAGCACAGCAGCCCGAGGCCCAACCGGAAGGTGCCGCGGCCCAAGAGACGGCCCCGAGTGAAGCCCAACCAGCCGACCAAGGTACGACTACCGAGTGATTGTTCCCTCTCCCCCGTTCGAGCCTATCCCCCTCTCCTTCCGAGAAGTTCTTCCCCATCGGTGATATGGAGTTACCAATCTACATTTTTTGCTAGCTAGGCTAGGGTGGCAACGGTCGGATCAATTCGTCTGCGCAGAGTTCAAAGCGGAGCGGATGGTGCTGAGCAGGATTTCCTCGCGGATTGGCTTGATGAGGAAGCCTTCTGCCTCGAGCGCTTCAGCGGCTTGTTTGCTGGCTTCGTCGGCATAGGCGGTGAGGAAAATGATCGGGACTCGGGAGGTTTGTCTGATGAAACGGGCAGCGGCGAGACCGTTGATGCCTCCGCGTAAACGGATGTCCATCAGAATCAAATGCGGAGCAAGGTTCGAGGCGGCTGCAATTCCTTCCTCTCCCGAGACGACATCGCGTACGACGTGAAAACCGTGGGCCCTGAGCATGTCCTCGAGGTCGAGGGCGAGCAATAGGTCGTCCTCGACGATGAGGATCGTGGGATTGTCGGTTGTGCGAGTCTCATCCATGACTTCTCTGGGTTGAGGACGTTCTCCGAGATGCTGGCACCATGGTTCTTCGACCGAAACCGGACCACCGATCGGGGTGAGCCGGAGAGAAAGAGATAAAGAGGGGAACTTTGAGCCTCTTCAGGACTTTACCGAAGTCTTAAACGAGATGTTTAATGAAGAAGATGTGATGCAAAGTTCCCCTGTGCTTATAGAGATACCCCATCGCACTGCAGGGCGCAAGAGGTATTTATCGACTATAAATCGGGTATCTATTAGTACCCGATATGTTATTTCTGCTCCTCTCCGAGGTGACGGCGCAAGAAGGTGGTCAGCGAGGTCTTCGAATTGACCAGACCGAGTTTATGCCGGATCTTGCGTCGATGTGTAGCCACCGTTGCCGGCGAGAGGTGCAGTAAATGGGCGCACTCCTTGACATCCATGCCATTGGCGATGAGGTTGCAGACCTCTGCCTCTTTGGGGCTGAGCGAGAGATAGAGGTTGGCTTGTGCATCCGAGGGGGCCACGGTCAGTTCCGAGAGCGCGTTCTTGACGATTTCGAGGTAGCGACGTTCCATGGTGGTGCCGATGGTGCCGAGTCTCTCGAGTAGAGGGAGGATGCTCAAAGATATTGTCCTGGAAACCCGCGCCAGGTCTTCTTGTTTTTCGCTTTCGATATTGCGCAGGACTTCTTTGAGAGTGATGTTCTTCTCCTCGAGAACTTTTTTCTCGGCGCGTAAGAGATGTTCCAATTCTCGGAGCCGGGCTTCGCTCGTGGTATGGACGAGAGTTGAGCTGAGTTGCTCGCAAATGATGTGCAACGCATTGATTTCATATTGATTCCAGCTTCTTGAATAGTGGGATTCGAAACCGCCGAGAACCCCCCAGAGCGTACCCGGGGGGTGGTTGATGGGAAGGAAGAGATACGATCCCGAGCCGCCGACCGGGAGTAGTTCGCGCTCGGCAACGGCTTCAGCAGGTAAACTCAGCGAGCCGATCAATACCACGTCTTTACCGCTGCGCAGACGCTCATAGCACCAGGTACACCGCTCGAAGTTGAACTTCGTCTCCGGTCGGGTATCTTTGATCGGTACTTCGCGCAACTGGTGTTTGACGCAGGCTCGCAGCTTCGTGCTGCCGGGCTCGAACTCCCAGAGGAAGAATTCACCCACCTGTAAGGCCTCTCCAAGGATGCGGACGACCTCTTGCCACGGCAGGTTCGAGCTGGAAAAGGTTGAACCGGTCATGAGGAGCTTGGAGATTTCGGAAATGGCCTGCTCGATGCGGAAACGATAGGTCAGTTCTTCCTCTGTCCTCTTCCTGGCGAGGGCGACGGACATTAATTCGGTGATAGTCGTAGCGACCTCCATACCCCCTGCCTTGTAGGCTGCTTCGCGGGAGGAAAAACGGAGGCCCAGGAGTCCAAGGCAGCGTCCGTCGAGATTGACGGGCAAGCCGAGTTCCCCCTCTCCACCCAGTATGGGTTGACCGTGGATTGAAGTTGTCGAGGATTTCTCGAAGAGAGCGAGGATCCTTACTGCCAAGTCGTCTGCTTGGGAAGCACTGATGTCCCCGTGGTGTAAACGCGGGCTTGCGAGCGGGCCCTCCCCCATTTCCAGGTAGCAGGCTTGCTCGGCTCGCAGGATCCGTCCGGACCAGCGGGCATATTCACCGAACCTCAGCTCGAGGCCGAGAATCATCAGACTGGTCAGATTGGACAGTCCATGTTGTAGCTCCAGGGTCTGTTCGAGGCTTAGGGTTGCCGTGCGTACGGCCGTCAGGTCATGCGCAAAGGCCAGGTATGAGAGGATCGCTTCGTCATGGCTGCAGAATTGCCTGGCCACCACGAGCAAGCGTCGGGGTTGCCCGGCTGCGTCGAAGGTCTCGAGTTCGCCTCTCCAAGAACCGGTTTCGAGGAGCTCGCGAAGAACCGCTGGCTCACTGGAGTCCACGAGAGAAGCCAAGCTACGGGCCTGACAACCCTGCAGTTCGTCCAGGGGGATGCCCCATAGTTCTTCGGCGGCATGATTGGCCCATTCGAGGTGACCCTGAGGCGAGAAGAGAAAAATGGGATCCGGGGAGGTATCGACGAGCACGCGGAAACGACGTTCGCTGAGCTTCCATTCAGCCTCGCTCAACCTGGTCGTGGTGACGTCCTGGCCGCTGCTGAGGGTGCCGATGATAGTACCGTCGATATCTCGTAGGTAGGTGTTGCGCCAGGCAACCCTGAGTTTTAAGCCGTCGCTGCGGATGATGGAGTTCTCGTAGGTGTGGATCTCGTCGGGGGGAAAATCCCCTCGGAGGATGGCTTCGAAGACGGCACGCACTTCGGGGGTCTGATCGGCAGAGAGGAAGGTGGTGAACCAGTCCAGGCCCAAGAGTTGTTCTCGAGGTGCTCCGAGGAGGTCGCAAGCCCGTTGGTTGACCATGGTGATACGCCCCTCGAGATCCAGGCCTATCAGGATCTCTCCTACGAGGTCGAGAAAGCGTATGGCGAGGTCCGTGGTGACGACCCCAGGTATAGCGGGGTCAAGCCGGGCGTTCACGATCGCGTTGCTCCCTCGTGGTAGACGTTCCACATTTCCTCATCATCATGGATGCGTTCCGAGAGGTCGGCGGTCATGGCATCGTCCTCCACGGATCTGAAGTCACCTCGCGGCCCAGCGTGCAACTCTTCGTATAGCTCGTGCTGGATCAACGCGGACATGATCTCACTGGTGCCGGTCCAGATCTGAGCGATACGGGTATCGCGTAAAAAGCGTTCGAGAGGATACACCTCGGTATAGGCAATGCCGCCGCAGGTCTGCATGGCGAGATCAACGACTCGCCAGGCGGCTTCGGTCACGAATTTCTTGCATTCGGAGACCAAGCGGCGCAGGTGCGGAGGTTCGAGGTCGGCGGCCCGGGCGGTCTGGGCGATCAGCGCGCGGCTGGCGTCGAGGAGAGTATTGGCCTCGGCGAGCTGGAAACTGACGCCCTGGAACGCGCGGACAGGTCGGCCGAAGGCTTTGCGTCGGTCGGTATAGCGCAGCGCGACCTGGAGTGCGGCGGCCATACCGCCGGGCATTGGTGCGGCACTGCAGAGTCGTTCGGCCACCATCATTCGGTTGAACACCTGCGCTCCTCCGTGGAGTGGGCCGAGCAGGTGTTCGCGGGGGACCTTGACCTCGCGGAAGATCACGCGTCCGGTCCCACCCCCCCGGGTTCCCAATAAGCGATAGAGATAGTCGACCTCGACCCCCGGACCACGTTCGACCAGGAAGGTACTCAACCGTTCGGTCGGAGCGGCTTTCGGATCGCTGTTGGTCTTGGCGTAGACGAGGAAGAAATCGGCGCCCTCGGCTCCGACGATGAAGCGCTTCATCCCGCGCAGGACAAAGTGATCTCCCCGGTCCTCTGCTACCGTGGCAGCTCCGAAGAAGTCGGATCCACCTCGCGGTTCGGTCAAGGCTTCGGCCGAGACCAACTCGCCGGCGAGCATCGGGGTCAGGAAGCGGCGTTGTTGCTCGGGAGTGCCGAAACGAAAGAGGGCTTCTCCGACGATCGAGGGCATTACGAAGGCACAGCCCAGAGCCGTGCCTACCCAACCTACCTCTTCCATGGCGGCGCATTCGTGGAACCAGGAAAGGCCTCGTCCGCCGAGGGCGCGAGGAAAGCGCAGACCGAGGAGGTTGGCGTGACCGAAACGGCGATAGATCTCGGTCGGGAAGCGAACCTCATCGCGGTCCATACTGCGGAGGTAATCGGCGGGTATCTCCTCGCGCACGAAGCAGCGCATCTCGTCACGAACCGTGCGGCCCTGCTCGTCGAGCATGAAATCGTCCATTGAGTGTGCTCCTGGATCGTGAAGGAAGTACCTATAGAACGACCTCGATCGCGGCTTGTCAATCGGGGAAGATCGAGGACCGAAGGTCGAAGGTGGGAGAGCCAGTGTTGTCGGAGGACCTCAGGATCGAGTGGACCCAGGTGAGGGTACGTGGGTGTCTTGCATCGCACGGGGCCGTGTGGCACTTTGATGGAAGCCTTCGTGAGGTGGTGGAGTTCGAGGGGGTGCTTCTATGAACCTGACCGCGGTTGTTGCTTTTGGGTTGCTCCTCACCTGGTTCGGAGGAGGCTGCGGAATGGACTCCCCAAGTACTGTAGGTAGCCCCGGAGGACCACGGGACAATGCTCCCGTGGGTTCGGGCACGCCGGCTCTCCAGACCTCGAACACGCCGCTCCTCGAGCATGTCGGCTCTACGTTCGAACAAACCGAGTCGACGGTAGAGTCGTCCTCGACCGCTCCGAAGGGAGGTGGCTCTGAGGTCACCGAGGTGCAAACTCCCCAGAGTGTTCCTGACACCGGGAACGGTGCTTTTGGAGACGGACCGGACGGTGCGGGTTCGCTGCGTGTGGAGGCGGATCCCTTCCTGGCACCGAGTACCCTTCCGGCAAACCCTGCCGGGCCCGAACAGGTGTCTGGGAACCCGGAGCCCGAACCCCAAGCTGAGCCGGG
>Ga0208968_1001311_pt1 | contig 13614 bp, 8 predicted proteins | sample RifOxyA3_FD_184031 | JGI IMG/M metagenome (GOLD analysis project Ga0208968, IMG submission 184031) | Groundwater microbial communities from Rifle, Colorado - Rifle Oxygen_injection A3 (SPAdes) | ecosystem: Environmental > Aquatic > Deep subsurface > Groundwater | place: Rifle, Colorado, United...
CCGTATGGGAAACTGCTCGTAATTCAAAAATATCGTGGTCATCACCCATACTTGTGAATACAGGAAGCCGTACTGAAGTGATCCTTACCACTAATCCGAATGTGAATGGTTACAATCCTGAAACAGGGAAAGAACTTTGGAACATTGCCTGCCTGTCCGGAGAAGTTGGCCCATCAGCCGGATATGCTGACGGAATGGTGTTTGCCGCCAATGAATACGCAAAACTGGTCGGGATAAAAATTGGTGCAACTCCTGAAATTGTTTGGGAAGCCGACGAGTATTTGCCGGAAGTTTCTAGCCCGCTGGCTGTAAACGGGTTGCTATATATTGCGACCACTTACGGAGTTTTTGCATGTCTCGACGCCAAAACCGGCGAAAAGCTCTGGGAACAGGAATATGGCGATGCTTTTTATTCGTCGCCAATTTATGCAGACGGAAAGGTTTACATCACCGATATGTCGGGCAAGACACACATTGTAAAAGCCACCAAAGACTATCAGCTGATCGGAACTCCTGAACTCGGAGAAAAATCGGTCTGCTCACCTGTATTTGCAGATGGAAAGGTGTATCTGAGGGGCATGAATAATTTGTATTGTGTTGGAAAATAGAATAATGACGCTGATACGAGCGAAGTTATCCATTGCCGTCTGCTTTAGCTGACGGGTCAAGAGAAAAGATATAATCCGTCCGCGAGAAAGTGATTTTCAAAAGAAAACCTTCTTTCGGACGGAACAGATAAAACGAAAAAAAAAGTAAATAAGAAATATCGAACAAGAAATAAGAAACAACAAAGTCAGAATCCTTATTCGAAATTTCTGTCAAATAGAAAATTAACGACGTGAACAACGAAACGAACATACAACAAACGGTTGATCAGATTATCGATGAAAAAGGGAAGGACGGGAAATCCGTCATTCCTATTTTGCAGGCGATTCAAAATACCTACAATTACCTTCCGGAGGAAGCCCTGAAATATGTTTGCGAAAAAACTGAAATTACTCCCGAACAGATTGTCGGGGTGGCTTCGTTTTATTCGCAATTCAGGATGCAACCCGTTGGCGAGCACATCATCAAAGTTTGTGTGGGAACGGCTTGTCACGTAAAAGGCGCCGGACAGGTTTACGATGCCTTGCGTCGTCATTTCAACCTCACCGGAAACGAGGAAACCGATGCTTCAAGGAGATATACCATCGAAAAAGTATCGTGCCTAGGTTGCTGTACCTTGGCGCCGGTAGTTCAGATCGACGAAATTACTTACGGCCATGTTGCTTCGGATATGGTTAAAAATGTGGTTGCTGATTTCGAAAAACATGCAGGAATTTCAGGAGCCAAAAAAGGATTGTTCAGGAATGTGGATGGTTCGGAAATTCAGGGGGAAATCCGCATAGGACTGGGATCGTGTTGTGTGGCTTCCGGAAGTGAAGAGGTGAAAAAAGCAGTGGAAGATACGATTGCCGATACCGGCATCAAAATAAGTCTGAAAAATGTAGGATGTGTGGGCATGTGTCATCAGGTTCCGCTGGTCGAAATTATTCCACACAACGGAAAATCAACTTTATACGCAAAGGTGAAACCTGAAGAGATTCAGGGAATTATCGCCAATCATTTTAAACCTCAAAGCACTTTCGGAATGCTGAAAAGCAGCGTTTACAAGTTTTTTGAAAGTGTGCAGACTGATACCGTTTGGGATGGCGTAAAACAATATTCGATTGATGCCCGCGAAAAGCAGGTGTCTGATTTCCTGGATCGGCAGATTCCGATTGCCACCCAGTACCGTGGAATTATTAATCCGCTGGATATCGAAGAATACAAGAAACACGAGGGTTTTGCTGCCATGAAAACCTGTCTGACTGAACTTTCTCCGGAAGAAATTATTCAAACCATTAAAGATAGCGGACTGCGGGGGCGGGGAGGAGCCGGTTTCCCAACCGGTCTGAAATGGAGTTTGGTGGCCGAAAATAAGTCGGATGTAAAATACCTGATTGTAAATGGAGACGAAGGCGATCCGGGTGCTTTTATGGACAGGATGCTGCTCGAATCGTATCCCTATCGGGTGATAGAAGGCATGGTGATTGGAGCCAAAGCGGTTGGTGCCACACATGGCTACTTTTATATTCGCGCCGAATATCCGCTTGCAGTGAAACGCATCAGGCAGGCGCTGATTTATTGCCGTGAAAATAATTATCTGGGCGAAAATATCATGGGTTCAGGCTTTTCGTTCGATGTTGATATTTATGAAGGTGCGGGTGCATTTGTTTGCGGCGAAGAGTCGGCACTGATGGCTTCCATCGAAGGTGAACGTGGATTTCCGCGCATTCGTCCGCCGTTTCCTGCTGTAAGCGGATTGTGGAAGCAACCAACGTTGATCAACAATACAGAAACTTTTGCGCAGGTTTCGTACATTATCCGTGAGGGATCGGGCAAGTTTTCATCTATCGGACTCGGAACCAGCAAAGGGACCAAGGTTTTTGCCCTCACGGGAAAAATTAACCGTGGCGGGCTGATTGAAGTGCCGATGGGAATTACTGTCCGTCAGATAGTGGAAGACATTGGAGGCGGTGTTCAGAATGGTAAAAAATTCAAGGCTGTTCAGATTGGCGGCCCTTCCGGAGGTTGTGTTCCTGCGCAATTGTATGACACACCCATTGATTACGAATCATTGCTGCAAGTTGGGGCGATGATGGGTTCCGGTGGCTTGGTTGTGTTGGACGAAGACGATTGCATGGTGGACATCGCCCGATACTTTCTGTCGTTTACCCAGAACGAATCGTGCGGAAAATGTACATTCTGCCGTATTGGAACAAAACGAATGCTCGATATACTGACTAAAATTACTACCGGAAAAGGTACTTTGAAAGATTTGGATGAGTTGGAATACCTTGCAGGCTGGACCAAAAAAGGAAGTTTGTGCGGACTGGGGAAATCAGCGCCAAACCCGATTTTATCAACTTTGAAATATTTTCACGACGAATATGTTGCACACATCAACGGCAAATGCCCATCGGGTAAATGTCAGAGTATGATCAAATATCAGATCAACGATTTGTGCATCGGCTGTACCAAATGTGCACAGAAATGTCCGACCAACGCGATACTTTTCAAACCGCACGAAAAGCACGAAGTCATCACCGATCTATGCATCAAATGCGATGCCTGCCGGCTGGTTTGTCCTGTTGATGCGGTGGAGATTGTATAGGTAGAGACGTACGATCGTACGTCTCTACATCGAGGGCGAAGGTTTTGGATATTGAATATTGGAAATTTAGAATTTTTCCTTATTGTGACGCTGACAGGTTCTTCAAACGCTGTCAGGTCATTCAAAGATAAATGCTATATGCGCCGCAAAGGAAGCCCCATCATCGCTTGCCTTCAAAATTTCTCATAACAGAAATTCGTCCTCTAAGTATGAACTTTCAGTCCTTCGATTGGTTTATTGAGCAAACGAAATCAAAATTCCGACGAGAATAAAGCAACTTCAAAATAGAAAACTGTGAACGTTACCCGAACTGCCAATATTTATAAAAACATACAACAAACCATTTGCCGCACGCTGGAAGAGGCCGACGGAAGTGGCCGTTTTACGGAAGATACATGGGAAAAGGAAATTGGTTCAGGAATTACCTGTGTAATGCAAAACGGATCGATTATAGAAAAAGCGGGCGTTAACTTTTCGTATGTTCGGGGAAGTTTCAACGAGAACATGGCAAAACTGTTGGGTGAAAATGCTACTGCATTTGCCGCCACTGGCATCTCGTCAATTATTCACTCCGGAAACCCATTTGTGCCAACCATCCACATGAACGTGCGGTATTTTAATCTCGACAATGGTTCGTCATGGTTTGGCGGCGGAATTGATTTAACCCCATCGTATATCAATCCCGATGAAGCACACTGGTTTCATCAGACGCTTAAAGAAATTTGTGACAAATACGATATCAGCTTTTATCCTGAATGGAAAACCTGGGCCGATGATTATTTTTATCTCTCTCATCGACAGGAAACCCGCGGTATTGGTGGAATCTTCTTCGACCGTATTCAACCTGCCAGCGAAGCATATTTTGAAAAAATGCTGAACCTGACTTCCGATCTTGCAAATGTATTTCCGCAAATTTATAGCCGGTTAATGAAAGAAAACGGACACAAACCATTTACCGAAGCTCAAAAAAGGTGGCAAAAAATTCGCCGTGGCCGTTACGTCGAATTCAACCTGATTCACGACCGAGGCACCAAATTCGGTCTCGAGTCCGAGGGAAACATCGAATCAATTCTTGTTAGTTTGCCTGCCGAAGTGGAATGGTTGTACCAATATCAGCCCGAGCCTGGCAGCCCCGAAGCCAACACGCAGGAACTGCTGAGAAAAGGAATCGATTGGGTTTAACTGAAGTTTAAAATGCCTATAGTTGTCATGTTAATAAACATTTAAGAAGTGGATTTTATTTTTGAATTTTTGAATTTCACTTTTCAAGGTGTATTTTTTAAATACCTTTGTGCCATTGGTCGATCATAAATATTACTGTTTAGTTGCAAGAAATGAATCGATCGCTTTACAAGATAAAAATTCATGGAAATCCCTATTCGCATCCTTATAATAGAAGACTCTGACACTGACAAGGAACTGTTGCTCTATGAGCTTAAACGTGGCGGTTATGATGTTGAATATTTATGTGTTGAGACTTTGGAAGAAATGATTTCCGCTCTTGATCAAAACGAATGGGACATTATCATCAGTGATTACTCATTGCCTAAATTTGATGGACTTTCCGCATTAAAGATTGCTAAAAAAAGAAATATCGACATTCCATTTATTTTGGTTTCAGGAACAATTGGCGAAGAACTGGCTGTTCAGGCAATGAAAGAAGGCGTAAGCGATTATATGATGAAGGGCAACCTAAAACGCATGGTTCCTGCAATTGACCGGGAGTTAAAAGACGCAAAAATTCGCGTACAAAGTAAATTGGCTGATGCTGCGCTGAAAGAAAGTGAAATTCGTTTCAGGGTGCTTGCTGAATCGGCTCCGGTTGGCATTTTTACAACTGATTCACGTGGCTCAACAGAATATGTGAACCCACGTTGGAGCGAAATATCTAAATTGAGTTTCGTAGAAGCTTTGAACGATGGCTGGCTAAAAGCCGTTCATTCCGGCGACAGGGAGATGCTGGCTTCTAGCTGGAAACAAACTACCCTCGATAATACATTCTCAAAGGCGGAGTACCGTTTTGTTCATCCTGACGGATCGGAAGCCTGGGTGATAGGAAATGCGGTACCTCAGCAAGATAAGAACGGCAATGTGGCAGGCTATATTGGTATCATCACCGATATCACCGAACGTAAAAAAATGGAAGCTGAGCTTATTATAGCAAAGGAAAAAGCAGAGGAAAGCGACCGTCTAAAAACTGCTTTTTTACAGAATATTTCACATGAAATAAGGACACCCCTTAATTCGATAGTTGGGTTTTCCAGAATAATCTCTGAGAATGATTTATCTCAGGAATCATTAGAAAAGTATGCAACTATAATCGAAAATAGCAGTACCCAACTGATGTCAATTATTGACGATATTATCCAAATAGCAACCATTGAAGCAGGTCAGCAAAAAATTCACGAAAACGAAATAAATGTAAATGCGGTTTGTAGCCTATTGTATAATCAGTTTATTACAAACGCGCGGATGCAAAATATATCATTGATTTCCAATCTGACGTTAACTGAGGTTGAGGCCTATATTATAACTGATGACTGCAAATTGACTCAAGTGCTCAATAATCTGATACGGAATGCGCTGAAATTCACAAAATACGGAACTGTTTCATTTGGTTATCAGTTGATTGGATCAGACTTGGAATTTTATGTGGAAGACACTGGCATTGGCATCTCTCCTGAAATGCATGATCAAATATTTAAGTGGTTCCGGCAGGTTGAAAGCACTCCAACGCGAAATTTTGGAGGTTCAGGCCTGGGGCTGGCTATTTCAAAATCGAATGTAGAATTACTTGGTGGCCGAATCTGGGTTGAGTCCGAAATCGGCAAAGGGGCAAAATTCTTTTTTACCATACCTTACAAACCATCCAGGGTGGCAAAAGTAGATAGTATTTTTGTGGAATCTTCAAATCATGGACTTCCTGACGATTTGAAAATATTGATTGTCGAAGATGAAAAAGCAGTTGATATTTACCTTTCATTGATTCTTAAAAATATCGGAAAGGAAATTATACATGCAGAAAACGGGCTTGAAGCTGTTGGAATTTGCAGGAAAAGAAATGACTTCGATTTTATATTGATGGATATTAAAATGCCCGAAATGAACGGATATAATGCTGTAAGGGAAATCCGAAAATTTAACAAGGACGTGATTATTATTGCCCAGACAGCATATGCACTTACCGGAGATAGGGAAAAAGCCATTGAGGCAGGCTGCAACAACTATATTACAAAACCGATTAATAGAAATACACTGAATGAAATGCTGAGGATATACTTTAGTGTTTAAAGTATCTTTTTCAGGATATTAACCCAGCAACCTTATCCTAACTATTTGTTTGGTTTTTGCAGTAATTTTGAATCGGTCGTCCAGACGCTTTCCAACAATCCAGACCAACTGGTTGCCACTGGCCAATATCCAGGCATTTTCCTTCTCCGGAATGGAGTACTTCTCGTCAATGAAGAAATCGCTTAATTTTTTCAGTCCGGTCATGCCCAAAGGTTGAAAATATTCACCCTCTTGCCAATGCCGCAATATCAGCGGAAAAATGAGTTTTTCCAGATCAAGATCAACCACATTTGGAAGCGTTGAGAAATGGAAATCTTTTGTTCTCTCCATTTTTTCAATTGACATTTGAACTGGAAGACTTACTTTTGAGCAGTCTTCTTCAATATAAAACACCTTGTTATGTTTCTGATGGCGGCTCGAAATCAACAAATATTCACGGTCTTTCACCAAACGGTAATCTTCAGAAAAGAATTTTTTGCCGGATAACTTGTTGAGCGAATCAATGATGTCGTCAGTTTGTTCGGCCTGAAATCCAAAGGGTCGGATCAGCTCAAACAGGATCGTCCGCAGCGGACTCAGGTTTAGTAATTTTTCAATGTGAATCATCACACCTTGTTCGTCTTCGGAATAAACCATTGACTTAATTTCGCTCATTCGTTGCTGAAAAAGTTGCCCTGTTTCGTGCAGGTTTCCGATGGTTTTCAGTGCATTTTTCCTGAATGCAGGATTCAGATCTTCCAGCAATGGTAGAATTTTGTGTCGGATCAGGTTTCGTTTGTACACAGTTTCAATATTGCTCGAATCCGTCCGGTAAGCAATTGACATCCGCTGGCAATAATCCAGAATTTCAGCACGGTTGGCAAAAAGCATGGGGCGAATGATCCTTTCTGATTTTGGCTGAATACCGCTCAACCCTTTGATTCCGCTGCCCCGCGAAAGGTTGATCAGGAAAGTTTCGATCACATCGTCCAGATGGTGTGCAGTTGCCAGATAATCGTACCCGTGCTGGTCGAGCAATTGGTTAAACCAGTCGTACCGAAGATCGCGGGCAGCCATTTCAATTGAAATCCCTTCTTCCAGGGCAAATTCTGAAGTTTTGAAATGCTCGGTATAGCAGGCAATATTGTGCAGGTCGCAATAATCAACTACGAACTGTTCGTCGCCATCCGATTCGCGTCCCCGCAGCCCAAAATTGCAATGCGCCACTGCAACAGGAAAACCATTGTTCACAAACAAATGCAGCATCAGCATCGAATCGGCTCCGCCACTCACTGCCAACAGGATTCGCTGGGATGAGTGAAAAAGGTTTTCTTCGTGAATGAATTTTATAAATTGCTCAACCATAGCGCAAAAAAGTTCAAAGTTTAAAGTTGTCATTTGTCGATCTTAGTGTTGTGATAATGATCTTTTGATGCAGCGTCATGCCGAACTTGTTTCGGCATCCCTTCTATGAATTGGACCCTGAAACAAGTTCAGGGTGACTGGGACTCGATAAAATCTTGTAAACACAACACTATTGACTAACAAATGACCATCAAAGACAATATCCATCTGCTCACTGCGACTGACCACTGACCACTTTTCACTGTTTCGCCACCAACTCTGCTATCCGCACGATTACTTCCACCGCTTTTTGCATCGATTGTACAGGAACAAATTCATATGGTCCGTGAAAATTGTGGCCTCCTGCGAAAATATTGGGGCATGGCAATCCTTTCCACGAGAGTTGTGCCCCGTCGGTTCCGCCGCGAATAGCGATTATTTTTGGTGTTACACCCACGTCATTCATCGCTTTTTCAGCCAGATCGACAATGAATTTTACAGGTTCAACCTTTTGTTTCATGTTGAAATACTGGTCGGCCATTTCGAGAGCAACGGTTCCCTGTCCGTATTGAAGGTTAATCAGGCTGCAGATCTCACGCAACAGATTTTTTCTGGCTTCGAATTTTGCCAGATCGTGATCGCGGATGATGTATTCGATTTTTGTTTTGGACACATCACCGGTAAAGGATGTCAGGTGAAAAAAGCCTTCGTATTTTTCGGTATGCTCCGGCCGCTGTGTTGGCGGAAGTGCATGTATAATTTGGGTAGCCACCAACATCGAGTTGACCATTGTGTTTTTTGCCGATCCGGGATGAACGCTCCGTCCTTTTACCAAAATTTTTGCACTGGCAGCGTTGAAATTTTCGTATTCCAGCTCGCCAATTTCGCCTCCGTCCAGTGTATATGCAAAGTCAGCACCGAATTGTTTCACATCAAAATATTTGGTGCCTTTTCCAACTTCCTCGTCAGGAGTGAAGCAAATCCTTATTTTTCCGTGTTTTATTTCAGGATGACGGATTAAAAAATCCATTGCCGTTACAATTTCTGCAATTCCGGCCTTGTCGTCGGCGCCCAGCAGGGTTTTGCCATCGGTGGTAATCAAATCTTGCCCAGTGTATTTTAACAATTCAGGAAAGTCAGCCGGACGCAACACAATTTTCTGTTCTTCGTCGAGCACCAAATCCTGTCCCTGATAATTCTTCGCCAATTGTGGGTTTACATTTTCTCCTGAAAAGTCGGGGCTGGTATCCATGTGCGAAACAAAACCAACCACTTGCCGTGCATTTTTATCATTCGACGGCAAAGTAGCAGTCACATATCCATACTGGTCACGGGTAACATCCTGAAGTCCAATTTCCCGCAACTCTTCAGCCAATTGACCGGCAAAAAACAATTGTCGTTCGGTACTTGGAAATGTGTTGCTTTCAGGGTTGGAAGTTGTAAACACCCGTGCATATCTTAAAAAACGCTCAGTAACTTGTTCCATTTTTGTATCTGTTAAATATCGTCTGAATTAAATTTAAAGCCCAGCCGCTTGCCTGTTTGTATTCTGGAATGATTGATTTCTACCTGCATCTGCTCAACTGTAACGATTTTTACCTGATCGTATGGCGGAACAAGTAAATCAAAATCAATTGCATACTGAACAGCGGTTTCAATGATGTCTTTCAGGTATTCTTTTGTCAGTTCATCAATTCCGAAATCTTTAACAACTTCATTTGACTGCCGTTTGCCTTCAACAAAAAAATGGTTTTCACGGTTCACAAAAATTCGGGCAATCAAATATCCCAGATCCTGCGAACGGTTGTATTTAAACGAGTCGGCCAAAAAATTATAAATACTAAAAACCCCACAATACGAATTCATTGCATTGGCCTTTATATAATCCAGTTTCCAGATCGGATGTTCGCGGTTAAAAACAAACACGTTGGAATGCATACTGAAAATAAGCACATCGCCCCCAAGCTTGAATTCAGCTTCAAAGGGTCCTTTTTCCTGAAAAAACGGCAAAACATTTTCGTCAACTTTGTCTTTTAACTGATCACGATATTCCTCTGCCAATTCTCTCAACACTTCTTTCAAAACGGCAAACATCGCCACTGTATTTCTATAGACTTCCTGTTTGAGGTTTGTTTTTCCAATCAGTCCTTCCATCGGTGTGGCATTACTATTAATTTCTTCAGTCATAGTTGGCTTGTTAAATTTTGATAAAAATAAGAAAAGCAGCCAACTTTGACTGCTTTTCTGTTATTCGAATTTCGTTTTTTAATATGACAATGCAAATATTACCCGGCCTTTCGATGGTTTCCCCGAATACATACAGGTTCCTTCTTCCGGAACCTGATCAAACGGGATGCAACGAATGGTCGCTTTGGTTTCATCCTTGATCATCTGTTCGGTTTCGGAAGTTCCGTCCCAATGGGCAAGAATAAATCCGCCTTTGTTCTGAAGTACTTCTTTGAACTCGTCATAAGTTTCAACAGGAGTGGTCATGTCCTTGCGGAAAATAATTGCTTTGTTGAAAATATTTTCCTGAATATCATTCAGTAATTGCTGGATATACAGCTCAATGTTTTCCATCGGCACAACTTGTTTTTCAAGCGTATCGCGGCGGGCGACTTCAACAGTGCCGTTTTCAAGGTCGCGCGGTCCAATTGCGATGCGCACAGGAACACCTTTCAACTCATATTCGGCAAATTTCCAACCCGGTTTTTTATTGTCGTTGTTGTCGTATTTTACTGAAATACCCAATCCTTTTAGTTTGGCCACAATGCTGTTCACTTTTTCTGAAATAGCAGCCAGTTGTTCCTCCTGTTTGTAGATAGGTACAATAACTACCTGAAATGGAGCTAATTTTGGCGGAAGTACCAATCCGTTATCATCTGAATGTGCCATGATCAAAGCACCCATCAGTCGGGTTGAAACACCCCAGGACGAACCCCAGACAAATTCAACATTTCCTTCTTTTGATGCAAATTTTACATCAAATGCTTTTGCGAAATTTTGTCCAAGGTAGTGAGAAGTTCCCGATTGCAAAGCTTTTCCATCCTGCATCAATGCCTCGATCGTGTAAGTTTCAAGTGCGCCTGCAAAGCGTTCATTGGCTGATTTTGAGCCTTTTATTACCGGAAGCGCCATGAACTGTTCTGCGAAATTAGCATACACATTCACCATTTGTTCTGTTTCTGCAATTGCTTCCTGACTGGTCGCATGTGCGGTATGGCCTTCCTGCCACAAAAACTCGGTGGTACGGAGAAACAGGCGTGTGCGCATTTCCCAGCGAACCACATTGGCCCACTGATTGACCAGAATGGGTAAATCGCGGTAGGATTGTATCCAGTTTTTGTAGGTACTCCAGATAATGGTTTCCGAAGTTGGCCTAACTATTAATTCTTCATCGAGTTTAGCATCCGGATCAACAATTATTCCTTTTCCATTCGGATCGTTCATCAACCGGTAATGGGTAACCACTGCACATTCTTTGGCAAAACCTTCCACATGGCTGGCTTCTTTGCTGAAAAATGATTTGGGGATAAACAAAGGGAAATAAGCGTTCTCATGTCCGGTTTCCTTAAACATCCTGTCTAACTCGGCCTGCATTTTTTCCCAGATTGCATATCCATAAGGTTTAATAACCATGCAGCCCCTCACTGCTGAATTTTCGGCGAGATCAGCCTTAACAACCAGGTCGTTGTACCACTGTGAATAATTTTCGCTTCGGGGAGTCAATTCTTTTGCCATTTCTTTACTTTTGGTATGGTATTTGAGTTTTTTCCTATTAGTTTTATAGGCTACAAAGAAAGTAAATTAATCATTCATTATAAAGGAGGGTGTGCTATGAAAACCAAACTTCCATACATCGCAGTTGTTGCAATATTAGTCAGTGCATGTACCACGGGAACATATATGACTAAAACTTACGATGATGATATCTATTTCTCTCCCGCGGATGTTCCGCCCGTCACAATGGTTCAGGACAATGCTCAGGCAGCCGGAACAAACAAAAGTGATGCCGCGAATCAACGAATTGTGATGAGTCAGATGGAAAAAAATGCCGATGGTTCTTCGACCGTAAACAATTACATCTATCAGCCGGACGAAGAGAACCAAAATTCAGACTATCAGGCTTACGACATGGATCAGCAAGAACTGCTGGGTTCGGATACCACTGTATATTACAACGATGATGATGTAAAATACGTGATAAACAATTATTACGATGGTAACGAAAACGATATTGATTTTGCATATCGTATCAACCGGTTCCATCGTCCATATTATTACAGTCCATTCTTTTATGACAGTTGGTATTATGGTTCCTATTATCCGTTTTATTCCAGCTGGGGCTGGGATCCCTGGTATTATGGCGGTTGGGGTTATCCTTATAGTTCCTACGGCTATTATTCTCCTTTCTCATTCGGATTTGGCGGATACTGGGGCGGAGGTTACGGAGGTTTTTACAATTCCTATTACGGTGGCTACTACAATGGATATAACAATGGTTACTACAGTGGCTACTACGGTAACGGCGGTGGTTTTTCCAGCAACCATCAGGTGGCCAGAAGAAGGGCGACTGATATGAATGTACCTGGTGAAAGAAATCAAACCAACAATGCAATCAGTGGTAGCAGAACGTCTGGCTTAAAAGGTGGTTTAGATGGAAATTCTTCAGATCAAAAATTGCCAACCGGAAACAGTACCTGGGTTGAAAATGGCCATACCAGAAGCCGCACAATAAACGCGGCAGGTGTAAATCAGGATACTAAAAGTGCAACGATAGTAAATAACAGAAGAACGATCACGACTGTTGACGGAAGACGGGTCACCACCACGGGCGGAACTCAGGTTCAGAATGAAAATGGAACGCGAACTCAGGTTGCCCGTCCGGCTACAGATACTCAGGGAAATGTACGCAGATCATACCAACCTTCCACAACCGGAAGAACATACGATCAGAACCGGACTGTTCAGCAGGGACAGAATTATACCCCGAGCTACAACAAACCGAGGATTGTGAACCAGTCAAATTATAATAGTAACAACTATACACGTCCAAGTACGACTGTAAGAAGTTCTTCAAGTCCGGCTGTAAAAAGTGCAGCTACCGGAACGGGGAGCTACAGCGCCCCAAGAAGTTCTTCAACCGTTAGACAAACATACCGTTCAAGTTCTACTTATTCAAGTGGTTCCAGCTCATCACCAAGCAGGAGTTCATCTACATACAGCAGTCCTTCTTCAGGAAGTTCAAGTCCGAGTTACAGTACTCCTTCGAGGAGCTACAGTGCACCTGCTTCCAGCGGAGGTTCTTCAGGTGGAAGCTCTTCAGGTAGTAGCTCCGGAAGTAGTTCAGGTAGCAGCTCCGGCGGCGGTTCAGGTCACAGAAGATAAAAAAACTTGACGATATCAGGAATGAATACAAACAACCATTAAATACCGAAATCATGAAAAAATTAGTATATACAATCAGTATTTTGCTGATCGCCTGTAGTGCTTTTGCTCAGGATTTGACTGACGCCCTGAGATATTCGACCTACCATACAAGTGGTACTGCCCGTTCATCGGCCATGGGAAATGCTTTTGGCGCTTTGGGTGGCGATTTCACCTCATTGGGAATCAATCCGGCAGGTGCAGCGGTCTATCGTACCGGAGAATTTACCATTACCCCTTCCTTTGGAAACACCAGTATTGACGGTACTTTCCGTGGAAATATGGCAAATGATTCGAAATACAACATTGGCCTCGACAACGTGGGTTATGTTACTACATTCAAAACCGGAGAAACCAGCGAATCGGGATTGGTAAGC
>Ga0208968_1001317_pt1 | contig 13565 bp, 8 predicted proteins | sample RifOxyA3_FD_184031 | JGI IMG/M metagenome (GOLD analysis project Ga0208968, IMG submission 184031) | Groundwater microbial communities from Rifle, Colorado - Rifle Oxygen_injection A3 (SPAdes) | ecosystem: Environmental > Aquatic > Deep subsurface > Groundwater | place: Rifle, Colorado, United...
TATCTCCCGAAAACAAAAGTTTTAATTCCGGTACATATATTAGAATATCACTTTCTGAATGCGCTTTTCCAAAATAAATCATGTCGAATGATACATCGCCCATTGAAATAAACAGACTATCTGTAAAAGTTAAACCTGGAAAATTTAGTTGTTTCTTTTCCAATAAATCATTATACGCTGAAAAGTATCTTGCTTTCTGACAATACGCATCGCACCAGTCTACAGAAGAGGAATCAACCATTTTCAATTGATTATTGTAACTTTCAATCGTTTTCAAAAGATTTTTCGATACATTTTCAGGATTTTTTATTTGTTCTTGCATCTCTTTAATACAATTGACATGTGCAACGATTTCGGCATCATTAAACACTAAATTTCCGCCTGTATGATCCGGATGACCATGTGTATTAATTAATAGCGCACAATATGTCTTGCTAAAAACTTTTTCAAATTGTTTTCTGTATTGTTTCGTAAGAGAATAGGAAATTCCTGCATCTATTACAACAATTCCTTTTGAAGTATTAATAGCAGTAACAGCATCGGCACCCATCTTTACGAGTACCGCTTTATCGCAAAGATTTATGCATTTGATATACGAATTAATTTTATTCAAGAAAGCATTATTTTCATCCGGCAATCGGGTAAAGCCAGCTAAAATAAATGCCAGAATTAAAACAACTAAGATTAAAAATGGTTTATACTTAGTAATCGTATTAAACGGTATCATATTGTTTATTTTTATTAGGGTTTTACTATTTGCTTTCTATTCGCTATGGATATATTTTTACCAATATCCTTAATACGTTTTGTTGCAAAATCTTTATATGAAATTCCTATTGATTCCGGGTTGCTTTTGGCTTCAGGTACAAGTGCCAGATATTTTTTATAATACGCTAAAGCTGTTTTTCTGTCGTCCATTTCATAATCGTATTGATAAGCCAGTTTAAACATACGAACCCGGTTTAAGCTATCTGTTAAATAAGCTTTGAAAATATATTCTGTTGCTTTTTCTGTTTCTTTTTTTGCATTATAGGCATCTCCGGTTTCAGAATATATCATAGCAAGAAAAGAATTTTCAGGGGTAATTAAATTTAATGTTTTGGAAAGAAAATAAAGCCCGGTATCAGGACTAAACGTACGACAATGACAAACACCCAGATAAAAACAAACTTCAGAATCAGTACTGTCTGCGTTATACACTTCCGAAAAATAATGCGCAGCTTCCTGAAATTGCTCCAAGCGATATAAAGAAAGCCCCAAATATTTGTTAACAAATTTTGATGATTCCCCTATTCCACATTGATTGTTATACTGACCAAATCGTGCAATTGCAGGTTCATATTGTTTATTCAGATAATAAAAATACCCGCACCATTTATTTACTTCCTTTTGAGTAGAATCAAGCTGCCTGAAGCTCTCTGTCAGTTGGAGCCCTTCCTGATAATTTTTTGTTTTAATAAATAAATTCGCAAGCCGCGTAAGAAGGACAATGCTGTTCGGATTTACTTCAAGTGCTTTGCGATTAAAATAAATTGCAGAATCAAATACATTTGTTTCACTATAACAAAGACCAGCCTGACTTAGTAAATAAGAATTTTCCATTTCATTACCCAATAATTCAAGATATATTTTTTTCGCAGATGCCGCAGCATCAGAAGCAAGTAAGGTATTTGCCATTTGAATTTTAAAAGTAATATTTTCCGAATCAAGCAAAAGCAATTTAGAGTAGGTTTCATACGCACTCTGATTATCGGAGGTTATTTTGTAAAGATTTGCCAGTTCAGCAAGAAGGAAAACATTCGTTTCGTCAATCAATAAGCCCTTTTTTAATGATTTAATTGCTTCCGAATAATTAAAAGATTCCTTTAAGGCAATTCCTTTAAGCAAATAAATTTCTGTATTTAATGAGTCGCTTTCAAGAGCTTGGTTGGCAATTAACAGAGCATCCTTATATTTGTATTTTTGCATCAGAAGTTTTATTTCTGAAATAGAAAGATTCTCCTGAGCATGCCCTGAATAAAGAGAAAAAACAAACATCAGAAGTATAAATATAATATGTTTTAAAGATTTCATTTTCATTACTTTTCTTTATAACTAAATTTTTAGTTATTTTAGTATTCAAACATACAACTAAATTTTTAGTTATTATATTTTATTCGATAAAATCATATTTTCATTCGGTCAAACTGATTAAGAAAACTGTAAAATCAGAAAAAGAATCATTATTGTCCGACAAAAAAACAGGGTACTCTTACGGAGCTTAAATTGTTTGATTTTATTCGTTTTATAAACAGTTAATTTCCTGCAAGTGGGACAGGCTCAACGGAGTTCCTTTATTATTTAGTCACGCCTGCCTGCCTCAATGGCTTGAGTACGGCTGGCAGGTAGTGACGTACTGTTTATAAAAACAATAATATATATAAATTTTGAAGCTCCGTAGGAGTGCCCTGTTTATAAAACGGGTTGTAATAACAAGTTTTTGTTAAATATCAAATTTATATTGGACAATAATGATTTATTCAGTATTCACAAAACCTCAACTTTGATTTCACAAACTGGAACGATAGCAAAAATGTAACAGAAAATGAAGACATCGCAGAAATAAACGATGAAAAAAAATATTCAAAAGCAGGGGAAAAGTAGCAACAATGTGCAAAAGATTTTTTTTCAACAACTTATCAGCCCACTGAAAAGTTTTGTATAAATCTTATACTTTTGCAAAAAAAATTCCATCCATGAAAAACAGAAGTTTAGTTTCCATTGAAGATTACAGCAAAGAAGAATACATGAAAATTCTTGCTCTTGCTGAAAAATTTGAAGCCAATCCGGTTCAGAACATTTTAAATGGCAAAGTAGTAGCTACTTTATTTTTTGAACCTTCAACCCGTACAAGGTTAAGCTTTGAAAGTGCCGTAAATAAATTAGGAGGAAGAGTAATTGGTTTTTCTGACACAAGCTCAACAAGTGTTTCAAAGGGCGAATCGCTGAAAGATACAATCAAAACAGTTGCAAATTACAGCGACCTTATTGTAATGCGACACCCGATAGAAGGCAGCTCGCGTTATGCCAGCGAGGTTTCAAGGGTTCCTATTATCAATGCAGGTGATGGAGCAAACCAACATCCCACTCAAACGCTTCTTGATTTGTATTCGATTAACAAAACTCAGGGGAAGCTCGACAATTTGCATATTTTCCTTATCGGGGATTTAAAATATGGAAGAACCGTACACTCTCTTATTATTTCTTTAGTTGATTTTAACCCTACATTTTATTTTATATCGCCAAAAGAATTAATGATTCCCGGCGAATACAAACTCATGCTTGACAGAAAAGGAATCAAATATTCAGAGCACCTTGATTTTACAGATATTGTTGAGAAGGCAGATATTATTTACATGACCCGCATTCAGAAAGAACGCTTTTCTGACCCGATGGAATACGAAAAAACAAAAAATTCGTATGTGTTAAAAAATAACATGCTTGCAAATGCAAAATCGAATCTTAAAATATTGCACCCGCTTCCAAGAGTAAATGAAATTAATACCGATGTGGATGATACCGAACAGGCCTATTATTTCACTCAGGCACTGAATGGGGTGTATGTGCGACAGGCAATCATGACATCTATTTTTGGGTTGTTGTAAATAGGATTGGGATTGTGGATATTGACATGTGGATACGTTGCATGCAACGTATTTACATGCCATACATGCCATCAGGATATTCAATGTCTGTTAAAAATAAACCTTGCGGTGGCACAGATTGACCGGCATTGCAGCGATTTTTATCTTCAATAATTTTTCTAAAGTCATTGAGTGATATTTTTTTATGCCCTACATCTAAAAGCGTTCCTACAATGGCTCGTACCATATTTCGTAAAAAACGATCAGCCTGAATTGTAAAAACAAAAACGCCCTTCTCCTGCTCTTCCCAAACAGCTTTCATAATTTTACAATTATTGGTTTTTGTGTCAGAATGCAATTTGCTGAAACTTGTAAAATCGGAATATTCAAATAAAATCATTGCAGCACTGTTCATTAATCCGATATCAAGAGGATGAAAAAAATAAGCAGCAAAATCAAGCATAAATGGATTCTTTTCAGTACAAAGAAAATACTGATACGTTCGTGAAATGGCATCAAAGCGGCTATGGGCTTCAGATGGAACAGGAAAAATAGTTTTCACTGAAATATCCTTAGGCAAAAAAGAATTCAATTTAAAACACAATTGCAAAAGATCAAATTCTACTTCGCTGTCAAAATGTGCAACAAAATATTTGGCGTGAACACCTGTATCTGTGCGGCCTGCACCAATTGTTTCCATTTCTGAATTTAACAAAAGGCTTAAGACCTTATCTAAAGTACCCTGTATTGTTACTGCATTTTTTTGCAATTGCCACCCGTGATAATTTTTGCCTAAATACGAAAGTTCTATAAAGTATCTGGTTTTCAAGATTTTTCAAAAAAATATTTTGTGTTTTATATGCAAATTTACAAATTTATTTTCCCTTTATTAAAAATAATCATTAGTTTTGTTATTCTTATGAAGATTTAATAATGCGTTACACTCTTAATATTCTGATATTTTTCATCCTGATAGGAGTTAATTCTGTTGCCATTTCTGCAATAGATCCAAAGCAGGAAATTGACAGTCTTGAGAATAAACTGAAATCAGCAAAAGGTAATCAAGCTATATCAATTATTAATCAACTTGCCGATAAATACAGGGTTTTTAATGTTGATAAAAGTATTGAGATGGCAAACGAAGCACTTGAAAAATCTAAAAAGGCAGGCAATGAAAAAGAACAGGCTGATGCGCTGAATAATCTCGGAAAATCTGCTGTAGCAAAAGAAAAATTAAATGAAGCTATTAATTATTTTCAATGGTCATTTGATTTGAGTAATAAATCAAAGTATGTTGAAGGAATATCAAAATCGCTTAATAATATTTGCTTTGTTTATGGCAGGCTGAGAGATTTTCCGAAAGTAGAAGAATATCATAAAAAAGCGATAAAAATTCTTAAAGAACTTGAAAGCAAAGAAGAATTAGGAAATATCTATCTTTCATTTGGTGATGCATATAAAAGAAACAGCCAGCCCGACAAAGCAAAAGAATGTTTTGAAAGTGCCCTTGCAAACTACAATATTGTAAATAACAAAGAAAAAATCGCTCAAACAAACGATAATCTCGGTGGTATTTATATTGAATGGAGCGATTATGCAAAAGCTATAAAATACCTGAACACATCTCTTGAATTAAGAAAACAAGTTGGCGATAAACAAAAAATTATTTCCACACAAAGTATTCTTGGTTATGCTTATTCTCTGAAAGGAGATTTTGAAAAAGCAATTTCTTTTTATCAGGAAAATCTGAAACTTTCACAAGAAATAAATTACGGTCCCGGTATAGCCAATTCCTACAACAGCATCGCACCCATTTACATCAAAATGAACCAGTATGAAAAAGCAATTGAATATTTCGAAGAAGCGCTTGGCATCTACGAACAAATGGGAGCTTCCGGAAAAGAAATTGCCGGCTGTATGAATAATTTGGGTAATGCATATAAAGAATTAAATGACAGAAAAAAAGCGATTGAGTACTATGAAAAAGCTTTAGGTATACTTGAAGAATCAGGCGCAAATAATTCAGAGCTTGCTACATTACTTGTTAATATTGGCGATGAATACGAAAAATCTGAAAAAAATAATAAAGCACTTGAATTTTATCAAAAAGCGTTTCGCCTTCATGAAGATGTAGGGAATAAAGAAGGTATGGCAAATTCTCTATTTCATATTGGTTCTATAAATATAAAGATTAAAAACTTCCATTCAGCACTTGAGCAATTCAACAAAAGCCTGAGTATTTCTCAGGAAATAAATTCACAATCGCTCATATTAAGTAATCTTCAGAAAATTTCAGATACTTACAAAGCGATGGGCAACTACGACAAAGCGCTTGAATATAAAGACCAATATATGATGGTCAAAGAAATTATGTTTAATAAAGAGCTCAACGGACAGGTTGCTGAATTGCAAACAAAATTTGATATGGGGAAAAAGCAGCACCAGATTGAATTAATGCAGAAAGAAAGCGAAGTTCAGGCTACACGACAAAAATTTATTGTAATAGCATCCATTATTGGCTTACTTACCTTAATTGTTACTGTTTTCTTCATGTACAACCGCTACCGGATGAAGAAAAAATCGCATGCTGCGCTTGAAATCCGCAACCAGCAAATTATGCAGCAAAAGGAAGAAATTGAAGCACAACGAGACGAGATCGAACACCAGAAAGAACTTATTGAAGAGGCAAATCATGAGGTTATGGACAGCATACGTTATGCGAAACGAATACAGTCTGCCGTGCTTCCAAGCAAAGAATTTCTTGATAATCTTTCGCACGAACATTTTATTATTTTCAAGCCTAAAGATATTGTTTCAGGAGATTTCTACTGGATGACAAAACGTAATGAGTGGACTATAATTGTTGCTGCAGACTGTACGGGACACGGTGTTCCGGGAGCATTTATGAGCATGCTGGGCATTAGTTTCTTTAATGAAATTATTGCAAAACCCCACGTTCAACATGCAGGGCAGGCACTTGATGAACTTCGTACGCTTATCATAAAATCATTGCAGCAAAAAGGAATTCCTGGCGAACAAAAAGACGGAATGGATCTGGTGTTTTTAGCTATTAATGAGGAAACAATGACGCTGGAATTTGCCGGAGCCAATAACTCTATGTTTCACTTGCGTAACGGAGAGTTAACAGAATATAAAGCAGACAAGCAGCCGATTGCCATTTATATTGACATGAAACCCTTCACAAATCATATTGTGGAATTGCAGAAAGGCGATGTGATTTATATGGCTTCAGATGGCTACCAGGATCAGTTTGGCGGTCCCAAGGGGAAAAAATTCATGATCAAACAAATGAAAAATATGTTTGTCGAACACTATGCCAAACCCATGGAAGAACAAGGTAGAATCTTCGATCAAACATTTTCAGACTGGCTTGCATATATTGACCCTGTAACCAATCAACCCTTTACACAGATAGATGACGTAATTCTTATCGGTGTTCGGATTTAATATAAGTCCGCCAATAAAAACTTATTTTTCGCCACAAAATTACAAAATTGCAAAACTTCACGAACTTGTCTGCCGAAGCCAGAGTACAGGCAGGTTATGACTTTTTGTATTTATAGGATTTTCGGAGTAGACTCAAGGAGTTTTGGATTGATACACCGTTTAAAAAGTAGAAGCTGATGAAACAAGAAAATGCTATTAAAATATTTGAAGAAAAAAAAGTACGGAAGTTTGGGATAGAGTACAGGAGAAATGGTACATTTCAATAATTGATGTAATAGAAATTTCTGCTTTTCCACGATTTTATTTCGCATTCTCTTTTTAAAGATGCTATTTTTGTTTCATAACTCTCATAATACACTAACGCCCAATCTCCTGTTTTTCCTGTGTATCCACTATGGTTCGTATTGTGTTTTTTCAGCCTTTCTGCAATATCTTGCGTTACACCAATGTAGTACTTATCCCTATTTCCTGAATATAATATGTAAGTGAAATAACTCATATAAAGAAAAAACCCCACTAATGCAGGGTCTTTTGTCTTGTGGGAACTACTGGGGTCGAACCAGTGACCCCCTGCTTGTAAGGCAGGTGCTCTAAACCAACTGAGCTAAGCTCCCTTTAAAGAGGATGCAAAAATAAAGCTAAATTTCATCTTTCCAAAAAATTATCGAGAAATTTTTATCTTAAATTTAATGCCATAATTATCAGGATTTTAGATTCTGCAAATGTTCAATAGTTTACTTTTGATCTATTTGTTAAATCCTAAAAACAGGATAATTTTTGATATAAAAATTGAAAAAAAGCCTTGTTTATCCGGGTCTTTTATTTATCTGATAACAGTTACAGTTCCCGTTTGTGGTTCTGATCCATCATTTAGGTTTAGAATATACACATAAGAACCAGTTGTTACTTCATTCCCATTGTATGTCCCGTCCCATGGTTCAGTAAAATATTTTTCTGACTGGAAAATCATTAATCCCCATCTGTTGTATATTTCAACCTTTGCTTTTGGATACAAATCAATATGTTTTAAAATCCATTTATCATTTTTCCCATCTCCGTTGGGCGAGAATGCTGTTGGAATATCAAGGCAGGTTTTATCAATGGTTTCTACAATAATTGTTTCTGTTTTTGTACAGGAATTTGCATCAGTTATTGTAACCATGTAGGTTCCGGCAATAAGACCTGAAGCTGTAGCATTTGTCGCTCCGTTTGACCAGAGATATGAATACGGAGCTGTTCCATTAGATGCAATCACACTGGCTATTCCATCATTATTTCCAATGCAACTCGCGGGAGTACTGTCGTGAGCAGCTATCATTGATACAGGCTGAAGAACAATTGCGGATGCTGTATCAGAACATCCATTTGCATCAGAAACTGTAACTTCATATAATCCTGCTATTAGATTTACTGCAACAGAATCAGCCTGACCATTAGACCATGCAAAGTTATACGGAGAAGTCCCTCCGTTGCCAACAGCCATAATTGAGCCATCTGCAAAGCCATAACAAGAAGCAGGTGTAACCGTCAATGAAACTGCAATATCAACATCGGAAGATGTTATAATTACAGAATCGGATACAATACAATTATTATTATCGCTTACTGTTACATAGTATGTTCCTGCTGTCAGATTAACAGCAATCGAATCATTAGTAACAGGGCTGGTTGACCATATAAATGAATATGGGAGTGTTCCACCGGAAACATCTACCCATGCGCTTCCATCGCTTCCTCCCGGACACAATACTGGACTTGAAAAAATCGAGTCAATAGAAACAGGCAGCGGTTGAGATAAAAATACATTACTTACATACGTGCATCCGTTCTGATCGCTTACAGTAACGGAATAATTATCTGAAACCAAGCCTGTGGCAGTTTGTATCGTTTGCGGTGGTGTAGTACTCCATATATAAGAAAAAGTACCTGTTCCGCCTGAAGCATTCATCGTAGCTGTACCATTTGTTCCTCCAAAACAAGAAATATTTGTTTGTGTTAAAGTTCCAGTAATTGCAGCAGGTTCTGTTAGTGTAATCAGTGTATCTGCATGACAACTTCCTGCATCTTCAATAAAAATATCATAAGTACCGCTACCCAAGCCTGTAAAAGTATTATTAGGAAACAATTGTTGTCCATTATTAATACTGTATAAAACAGCATCGCCGGAATAAATAGTAATCTGACCATCTGTAGAACCAAAACAATTTGCATTGCTCACAACAATACTGTCTATTACAGGTTCGGTTAAGCTTGTTATTGTTGTCGGCATTGATGTCTGACAATTATTGCCATCCCTTACAATAATAACATAAACACCAATATCTAATCCTGAATAATTAATAGCAGAAGAAAAATTAGCACCATTATTTATTGAATATTGTAAAGGATTTGTCCCATTAGCATAAATATCAATTGTTGCATTGGGAGTCGCACAGCTTGTTACCTGTGTAGTAATAACAGAGTCAATATCCGGAGCAGGATTAATCGTAAGAACCATTGTATCCCTTGTAAATGTGCATGGACCGGCAGGATCGTCGGAGGTAATAATCAATTGAACAACTCCCGCAGTAATATCAGCAACAGAAGGAGTATACATCGGGTGCAAGGTATTCGGATTATTGAACGATCCGGTACCGCCGGAAACCCAGTTTACACCCGTAGCACTTCCACTCATGGAGCTTGAAGAAATTGTAAAGGAAGCCCCTTCACAAATTGCAGCATCAACACCAGCATAAACAACAGGGGCAGCATTTATTAATAAAATCATTTGATTCGCAGAAGCATTGCAGGGTCCGGCAGGATCATTTGTTGTAATCGTAAGTATTACATTTCCCGCACTTATATCCTGAGGAGAAGGAGTATAAACAGGTGTAGGAGAATGAACATCGTCAAAACTACCGTTTCCTGAAGTAGTCCACGTATACGAAGTTGTACTGCCGGAAGTATTTGCCGTTAAACTATGCTGCCATCCTTCGCAAATCGTTGCATCTGTACCGGCATTGATAACAGCAGGTTGGAATATTGTCAATACTACAGTATCGGTGGCAGCATTACAAACTCCATCTGGATCATTCGTTGTAACGATTAACACGGCAGTTCCATTTGTGATATCATTTGTGCCGGGAGTATATACAGCAGATGTTGCGGGACCGCTGAAAGAGCCATTTCCAAGCGAGCTCCATGTTAGAAATGTTGCTGCGCCGCCCATGCTTGCTGTGATATTTGCTGTTGTATCTCCGCAAATATTTTGGTCGGGGCTTGCCGTAACAATAGGTGCTGCTTCTATTGTTACAGATGCAGAAGATTGAGCCTGCGCACATCCTCCCGATGCTTCAATTGTATTTGTTACTGCATAAATACCGGGTAAGCTTGTGTTCAAATCTATAACTCCGGTACTTGTATTCATAAATGTCAAACCAGCAGGTGATGCAGAAAAGACACCGGCACTGCCAGTAGTAAATGAAGGAGATGGATTTGTTTCGCTCTGACAATAGGGCCCGTTATAAGAAAAAGATGCGTCAAATCCAGACGTTACTAATACCGTAACAGAAGAACCGTTAGAACAAGAGCCACCTGTAGTGTAAGTAACAGTATAGGTTATTCCTGTTGTGCTTGCAGTTAGATTAATTTCGCCCGTTGAACTATTTATTGACAGCCCCGCAGGAGTTGAAGAATAGCTGCCACCGAGCGTTACAGAAGTTGGAGAAGGATTCGATCCTGTCTGGCAAAAAGTACCGGAAGCATACGAAAAACTGGCATCATCAAGACCTGTGATGGTAAGCGTCATAAAATCAGCTGCAGAAGCGCAAGAACCCGAACCCGTTATTGTCAACGTTACACTTCCTGCAGCAATGTCATTCGCGCCGGGTGTATACGTTGGACTTGCAACAGAAGTGCTTGAGAAACTTCCGTCTCCTGATGTAGACCAAAAAATTGTTGTTGCGCTTCCTCCAATAGAAGCGCCTGAAATAGTGTGCGTGCTACCGGAGCAAATACTCGCATTATTTCCAGCTTCTGCTGTAGCAAGTGGAGTAACAGTAATTGCATTTGTTTGTATTGCCTGACAGTTGCTTGCTGAACCAACAGTATACGTAACATTAACAGCTCCTGATAATCCGCTTGGATTAAATGTATTTCCACTGACACCGCTTCCTGACCATGTTCCACCTGTATTTCCTGTAATATAATTATTCAAATTAATACTTCCATTCGACTCGCAAATAGTGCCGGGTGAAGTCCACGCTGCATTCCAGGGATTATTAACAGTAATTGACTGTGATTGGCTTCCAGTGCAGAGATATGCGCCTGAACCCTGATTATTCCAATTGTAAGTAATTTGATAAGTACCGGGACCGGCAGTAGAAGGGCTGAACAAACATACCCCCCAGTCGGATGTTCCAAAACCTGCTGTTGAAGGAGATATTGACCATGTACCCTGCCCCTGTGGACTCCATGGACCGTAAGTTGTACATCCGGTTGGCGTGATTCCACTTGCATGCGTATAGCCATTTCCATCGTACACGACCCATTCCATGGGCGCAGTACCACCTGTATTGCAAACCTGTATTGTATAATCTGATGTAGGACTCATAAAAGCCCCTGTTGCATAAACGGTAAGTACTGTATTCACATCCAAGGGCCCTTGAGTATAAATTGATGCACCATCTTCATAAATAGTAATACTGTTTAATGCAGCATTATCATGGCTATGAAACTGAAAAAATAATGTGGGATAAATGGGTCCGCCAGCTACAGATGAATCATTTGCATAAAAATATAAATCAGCAGTATTGCAGTCTACAGAAGAAGGAATAGTTGTCGGACTTGTGTTATTTTCATGAAATCCAACCATAGGGCATGTTGGTGGGACAAATGTAATATTCCAGTTAACAATGGATCCTGCATCAGAAGATGTATAATCAATAACATGAAGACGCCATGTCCCATTAGGATTTAAGCCTGTTGGCAAACTTTGTTGAGGAATAAAACTGCCTGTGAAGGGAGGAGCTCCACTTGTAATGCTTGTGGATGCGTTAATACTAAATGTTGTATTTGTAAAATTATCTCCACTGCCTCCAACTTCTGAACACAGCAAATGCTCATTATTCAGTGGGTCTACTATGAAAATATCTAAATCAGAAACCCATGTATGTGTAATATTGATTGTAAGCTGCGAGAGGGTTGCCGTAGGCGGTATAGCACTCACTACAATATCAGAATATACCCCATTCACATTTCCATCTGGAATAGGATAAGATGTATTATTATAAAAAGTATTTTGCGCAGATACTTTTATACATGCTAAAACAAGAATAAAAAGAATTATTGATTTCATAGTACTTATTGTTGTTCGGTTTATAAATGCAAATGCTTGATTTTTTCAAATTCAACAGGATTTTTCCTAATCCATTTTTGTTTGGCATCATGATAATCAGCCCTGTCTTTTTTCGGATTTCCTGTATCTTTATATTTTGGAAAATCAGCAGGGATTACAACACTCGTTTTTGTTGCAAAAACCTTCTTATTACCTGCATTGTCAACAGATTTTTCTAATTTAACATTTACATGGTTTTTAGAAGCGCAGAGGTTCTTCCCTTGCTTATCATTTTTCAAATTATCTGTATTTTGAGAATGCGAAAGAGAGGGTAATAAAAATAGCGCAAATAGGACAAGTATTAATGTTTTCATTTTATTGAAGATAAGGTTAATAAATTTTGGTCAGGTACAAAAATAGAAATTCTTAGGAATCGTAACAATTATTTTGAAACAAAATGAAAAGAACAGATTTCCCTATTTTTATATTTAATGAACAGATTCATGGGTATAGAGCAATCTCAGACATTTTAATCTTACAAATAAAAAAAACAATAAACGATGTTAGGTATAAAAATATATGTCACAGATTTATTTTAGCGTAACATGAGTAATAGATTTTATTTTACAATCCTTTAAGCAATACACATAAAATCTTTACTGAATTATTATTTTTCCCCAATAGCTTGTTGTGCCTGAAATTTTCAAAAAATAAAAACCTCTACTCAAATTTCCTTTTTCAATAACAATATTGTTATCGTGAATATCATTTATTTTTCGCACATGCTGTCCAATGCTGTTGTATATATTCACCTCATTTGGTAATTCCTCTTTGTTCATAAAATAAATTGTTGTTTTATCAGAAAAAGGGTTTGGTGAAATATTTACAAGCATTATGTTTTCTGAATTTTGAGAAATACTCCCCGGATCAATGATTCCATTATCCTCAATATTTGAAAGCGATTGACTGAAAGGACCACCCATTTCTTTACCCGATGAAGGAGCGCAAATACTCTCAAGATCAATTCGTATTTGATAAAGATAATGCTGCCCAACTAAAACTCCTGTGTCTGAATACAACAAATTCGTTATCGGACGCACAAGATAAAGCTGCATATTCGAGGTATCTGTTCCTCTCCATATCTGATAATTGCTTGTTAG
>Ga0208968_1001318_pt1 | contig 13565 bp, 11 predicted proteins | sample RifOxyA3_FD_184031 | JGI IMG/M metagenome (GOLD analysis project Ga0208968, IMG submission 184031) | Groundwater microbial communities from Rifle, Colorado - Rifle Oxygen_injection A3 (SPAdes) | ecosystem: Environmental > Aquatic > Deep subsurface > Groundwater | place: Rifle, Colorado, United...
TACGAACGCGCGGGCCTCGCGCTGGAACGGCTCCTCGGGGACGAGCTCGGACTGTACCACCGCCTCGAACCCTGCGAACTCACCCGCCAGGAGGTCTCCCAGGCCGCGGAGGGCAAGGTCGGGCAGGTTCTCGAGGTCCTGAGGACTTACCGGTGCGGCCGGACCGCTGGTCTACGCTACCGCAACGGCCTGGTCTTCCGCTTCACCCATCCGACCCTCCTACGTACCAGGATCGAGTACCGCGGCCGCAGCTTCCACCTCGTCTTCGAGCCGGGCGAGGAGGTGCTGCCCATCTCCCTGGAACAGCCGGGGTGGCGCGACGAACTGGAGGTGGTCGTCAACGACGGCTTCCTCGCCCTGCCGCTCGCGGTGTGGCTTGCGCTTGCCGCGCTCGCCCTCGGCCTTGTCACCAGGCTCTCCCAGGTCTTGTTCCTGCTCCTCGTTCCCGCCACGCTACCCCTCGGGGCGATGCTGCCGCCCTCCCTTTCCTTCCCTCTGCTCTTCCTCGCGCTCCTCGCGGTAGGAGGCACGGTCGGCTACGGCAGGAGGTGCAGTCTGCGGGTGCGTTACCTTGTGGTCGGGTTAGGCGCGAGTCTGGGCGGGCTCGGCACGGGCGCTGCCATCGCGGCCCTGCCCCTACTGACCCTCGAACGTCCGGCAGGAATTGCTGCCATGGCTCTCCTCTCCGCTTGCGTCGTCACGGGTGCCGGGGGAGCGGGCCTTGCCGCGAGGGGAATATGGAGGCAAAGTCGGGCCAGAGCACCCCGTTGATAAGCTCCCTGTGGGGTTGGCGGCGAGGTCAGCCTTTGCGGACGTAATGCGGCAACTGCTCGGGGAGCACCAGGGAGAGTTCCACGAACCCCTGGTACTCACCTCCCTGGAACCAGGGGGCCTGGTAGATCAGCTTCTTCTGCCCCTTCTTCTCGATGGTGTAGACGTTGGGTCGGCCGGCCGCGAGCAGGGCCTCGAGCTTCGCGCGGGCCGGTTCCGGGTGACAATCGAGGATGTTGGAACCGAGGAGGTGTCGGCCGCCTTCCCGTTCGGCAGCCCGGTCATTCATGTCCAGCAGGATGCCCTGCCGGTCGCAGACTTCGATCGAACCCGGGAATTCCTTTACCCAGCGTTGGTCCATCGCCGTGTCTCCTCGTCATCGGGAGGGACGTCCTCTCCCGTGGGGGCGAACTCTAGCAGAGAGGCTGGATTTGTCGAGAGGTGGGATCCCTCGCTCGGGCTTCGATGCATGCAGGAAGATCCTAGCAAGAGGGAGGAGGAGGCTGCAATCCACTCAGCAGCCCAAGGGCGACAGGGTCGCAAACTTGTTGAATAAAAAGGGGACTCGCACGGGCATGGTTCTTGATAGGCCTGGGGGTTCTCAAACCTCGAGGAAAGGCTGGGAGGTGAACTGGGTGCGTCCGACCTCTGGGCTGGGCCTCGCGCTGGGGCTCCTCTGCAGCCTGCTCCAGGCCGCACCGCTCGAGCCCGTGCCCGAATTGTCAGGTCTCGACCGCGGAGCGACCGTCCCTGCCGAACTCTACCAGCTCCACGATACTCACGCCCTTGCCCAGGCCCTCGTCGAACGGGTGTTTCGCCTGACGAGGGCCAAGGATACGAGGCCCAAGCTCGGACCATTGAAGAGAACCGAGCCGGTGCACCACTTCGACCTACAGAAGGATGCGCGCCTGCTCATGCACCTCAAGCTCGAGGCTGTGACCGACCCGCAACGTTTTTCCGGTTATGTGACCAGGGGATTTCTCAACCTCCACCAGACCGGCAGCACCGGGGGGCTCGATAAACCCGAGGTACGAGCCTTGCTTGAGGACGATCTCGCCCTGCTGCGCCTCGAGGAGGAGTACAACCCCGACCCTTCGAACCGGGTCCATGAACTCAGACCGAAGTACCTCGTCCTCGACCTTACCGGCGAGGTCGTAGTCGGTGGGCGCCGACACGATGCCGCCCATTACGGGAACCTCGTCTTCGTTTTCAAGGAACAGGTCAAACAGCGGGCGACCTGGACCTATCGCGATTCCCTCGACCTGGTACAGGCCCATTTCCAACCGACCATCCAGTTATCCTTCGGGGTGTGGACCTTCGACGAAGAGAAGTATAGGACCGGGGTCCTGGAAGAGTATTACCGGCTCTGCTTGGCCGGCACCTTCGAGGATGCCTTGCTGCGAGCCCGACCTTATCCTCAAGGGTACCTCGAGGCGCAGGTATGGGGTCCCCTGGAACTCTCCGACGTGAACCACGTGCTGGTGCTCGAGGCCGAACTCCCCGCTTTCAGTGAGAGTCAGGCCTTCCAGTACCTCACCGAACGCCTCGGCATCCCCGTCTACACCTACGAAATGGCCACCCGATGGGACCGCCCCGAATATCGGACCTTGCGAAGGGTTTCCGGTTCGGATCCCGATTGATCGAATCGGTTTCGCAAATTCCGCAATGGAACAACTTACAGCAAGAGAAACAGGGGCTTCCCGGCGCGGCTTACTTCGCCTTCTTGTGGCAATGCTTGCAGAGGGTGGGGAGGGCGTCGAGTTTCACGCCCTTGGCAGCGGCGTCTTCTTTGTACTTCTTGTGGCAGTCTTTGCAGTTCTTGTGCAGGGCATCTTTGTACGAAGGGGTTTTCTCGACCTTCTCCGTTTTGTGGCAGGCGGAACAGGCCTTGGCTTCCTCGTCGGTCTTGATGCCGTGATGGCAGGTGGAGCAGGCGAGCTTGTGCTTGGCGATATGCTCGGAGTGTTTGAAGGTGACCGGACCGTTCTTCCCGGCGGTCCCGAGCTCGATCACGTCCTTGGGCGCGGTCTTGGCCATCAGGATCGTGGTGTAGGAGAGGAACAGCGCTGCGAGGAGCGGCAGGGAGAAGAACATGGTGAGTGTGAGCTTCATGGGGGCTACCTCCTGGATCTCTGTGCGGATACCGAGGGGCGTCTCGGGCTCCGGTCACGAGGGTTTTCCTCGTACCAGAGCCTTTTCGCTCCGTCAAGGTCTGGTCAGACCGTAGGTGCTAGGAGCATCTGAGGATAGATCCTCGATCGAATCGAAGAGGAGTTGTCCGGAATACAGGGTGTTGTGCGCCCAAGCCCCTGGATCGGCGCTGACGAGCTTGTAGTTGAAGGCCGCCTCAAGGAGTGCCGCGTCGAATTTCTTATAGGCGTTGGCGCTGGTCATCTCTGCCGGATCGGCGGCTCCGTTGCCATTGGTGTCCACGAAGAAGTAGGGATGACTCTCGCCGTACGCGATGGCCGTGCCGATAGTTCCGAGGGCGTAGGCCTTGATTTCGTTCAAGAGGTGTTCCTCGAGCCCCTCGAGTTCATCGGAGAGTGCCTCGGTCGTGCTGCCGTCGCCGTCGTAATCGGCGGCACGGTTCTTCCGGATGGTCTCCGGGTCACCGGGGGTTGCCTCGTCATGGCACCCCGTGCAACTCTCCTGTACCTCGACCTCGAAGGTGTGGTTCTCGGCCTCGACCGTGTGGCAGGAGGCGCACTGGTGATCGGTCGCACTGCTGCCCGCGTGGGCGAAGGCGGTATCGTAGATCTTCGCGGGGTACTGGAACCCCATGCCCACGACAGCCCCCTGGAGGATCGCGCCCGCGGGCAGGTAGTGCGGGTTGAGGAAGGACAGGTCCAAACCGTCGGTATCGGCCGCGATCCGCGCGGTGACATCGGCACCGGATTCTCTGCCCTGGTGACAGGTCATGCACAGGAAGCTGTCGTCGGTCTGATCGTTCAGGAGTTCGACGTCGTTCGGGAAGATCACCTTCTCGACGTATTTCCTCGGCGCATCCCCCTCTACATAGGCCGTGTTGTCGTGGCAGGTGTCGCAGCGCAGTCCGTTCATCTTCGGGGTCGGTACGGCAAAGGCAAGGGTCTCGAAGGTCGCCACGAAGTGACTGAACCCATCCGCGCTGTGGCACTTGTTACAACTGCTGCCCTTGAAGCTGCTGTCGCGGTAGTGCCACCAGCCCTCAGCCGTGGCATTGAAGTGCGTAGCAAGGTCATCGCGCTCGAAGGCGGCCGCGGTCGAGCTGTTGACGGTCACTCCTAGATCAGCCAGGCTGTCGACCAGGAGTTGGATCAGGTACTTACCGTTGTGGGCATACCCGCCCGGGTCCTTGTGCGAGAACTGGTAATTATAGGCGACACGGACCAAACGGGGTGTAAAGCTCTTGTACCCGTTGGCGCGGGAGGTCTCGGCCGGAGCGTCGATCACGCCATTGGCGTTGGTGTCATTGAAGAAGTACGGATAGCCGGCGCCGTAATAGCCGATCGGCGCCCCCTTGCCGGCGGCATAGGCTTGCATCGCGAGGAGCAACTCTGCCTCGAGGGTTGCTATCTCTCCGGCGATACCTTCGGTGAGCTCGCCGTCACCATCATAGTCGACCCCCATCGACGAGGTCATGCGCAGCTCGGCGGGATCGAAGGTCGCGAGAGTCCCCTCGTGGCACTCGAGACAGGTGGCGGTATCGAGCGCGAAATCATGGTCGGTTGCATCGACCGCATGGCAATCGGTGCAGCGGGTCACTCCCTCGACATGCCCGAATTCGTAGTCGTAGCGTTTGTCGGAGTATTCGTACCCGCCCTTGGCGATGGCGCCGAAGCGCACGGCGCCGGCGGCGAGGTAGTGGACGTTGCGGAAGGCCAGGGAGGTCGAGAGCGTGTCGGCATCTTCGAGGGCAGCCTCGGTGATCGCCGTCTCCTGGGAGAGACCGGACTCACGTCCCTGGTGGCAACTCAAGCATAGGAAGGAATCGTCCGGGACCGCCGGTTCGACCAGGATACCTTCCTCGTCGGCGACGAGCTGGCTCAGCTCTGTCCCGGAGGGGAAAACGACCTTCTCGATGAAGCGGCGCGGAGCATCCCCCTCGGAAAAGGCCTCTCCGGTGTGGCAGGCCTCGCACGAGAGCCCGTTGATGGCCGGGGCAGGGACCTGTCCCGGCCGGTTCTCGAAGTGTTCGGTGTAGTACAGGAAGCCGTCGGCGCTGTGACAACGGCTGCAGGCGCTGCTGCCGAAATTACCATCCCGGTAATGCGCCCAACCCTCGGCCGTACCGTCGAAGTGGCCGCCCGGGTCGTTCCTCACGAAGGTCTTCGCCGTCAGGCTGTTGGTGGTTGTGCCGAGGTCGGCCAGGCTGTCGATGAGGAGCTGGATCACATACTTGGCATTGTGGGCGAAGCCGCCCAGGTCTTTCATCGTGTACTGATAGTTATAGGTAGCGCGTAGCAGCCGCGGGGTGAAGGTGGTGTAACGGGTGGTCTCGGTCGCATCGATCGTGCCGTTACCGTTGGTGTCGACGAAGAAATAGGGGTGCGAGGAGGCATTGTAGCCGATCGCTTCGAGCCCCTGAGCGGAAACATACGCCCGGAGGCCCGCGAGTAGCTCGTCGCGCAGGGTGAGGATTTCGCCGTGGATGCCCTCGCCCACATCTCCGTCCCCGTCATAGTCGGCATTCGAACTGGTCATGCGGATGCTCGCGAAGCTGTAGGCTCCTCCTTCATAGTCGAGGTCGGGATGGCATTCGAGGCAGGCCGCCGTCTTGACCTTCAGGGTGTGCTGATCGTGGCACTCGACGCAGGAGTCCCGGTCGGTCACGTGAGCGAATTTTGTATCGTAGGTACGTCCCGCGTACTGGTACCCGCCCATGCTGGCCGTACCATAGAGGGTCGCGCCGGCCGGGAGGTAATGCACACAGCGGAAGCTCAGTCCGTCGGTGACCGCATCTTCACCCTGCGGATTCTTCGAGGCAATGGCCGAGTCGACCGTGGTAGTCGACTCCCTGCCCTGGTGACAGGTCATGCAACGCGCCTCGGGACCGAGGTCAGTGACCACCGTCCCCGAGGGGAACAGGACGTGGTCGAGTTCGACGGCAGCGCCGCTGTGGCAGGTAAAACAGGTCAGGGTCTGGCCGGTCGGCGCGGCTGCTTCGATCACCCCGGCCTCGGTACCGTCGGCGCCGAGGAAGGAGAGATACCCCGCGGTGCTGTGGCATTTTGCGCAACCGGCCGGGATGCTGCCCTCTCCGTCCCAATGGGTGAAGGCCTCGGCCTCGGTGTCGAAGTGACCGCTATAGGCGCCGAAGGTCTCGAGAGGGGAGCTACCGGAGGCCAGGGTGTCCCACGAGGAGCCGTTCCAGAGGTACGTGGCGTTGTCCTTGGCATCGTAATAGGCCTCGTTCACCGCCGGCTCCGCCGGGGCTTCGGCATGCTCGCCCAACCAGACGATCGAGGACCCGGGTTCTCCGGCCGGACCTGCAGGACCTGCCGCTCCGGCCATTCCATTCGCACCCGTGGTTCCGGTGGGACCAACGGTTCCGGGCAGGCCTTGCGAACCCATGGGTCCTTGTCCTCCCATGGGGCCGAGGTCTCCGCGCGGGCCTTGGGCTCCTTGCGCCCCCACCGGGCCGGTCAGGCCACGTTCGCCGGAATCCCCTTTCGTTCCGGCCGGTCCGCGTTCGCCGCGCAGGATGGTCAGGGCGAAGGTGTCGGTACCGTCGTCCTCGGTGACCTGAACGATGTATTTACCCTCGGCGAGGTCAAGGGGCAACGCGGCCTCGAGACGATCCTCGGCGACCGAGACCAGGGACAATTCCGCGACCAGGGTACCGTGCTCGTCGAGCAGATTGATCCGAGCCGCCGCGGTGAAACCCCGACCGGTGATGATGAGCCCGTCGGTGAAGCGATCCTCGGCGGAGCCGTTGCCGAGGACCGACGAAATCGCGACCGGAGCGGAGGTCCCGGGTTCGGCGTCGGGGGGAGCAGGGTCGTCGTCGAGGATGCATCCGGAGAAGAAGCAAAGTGGAAGAACGGCGACGAACAGGATGGTGCGGAACATGCGACGACCTCCTAGGCATGAGAGCGATGGTGCTGCCGGACCTGCACTCGCGGCTGACGGGTCGCGAGGAGAAATCGAAAAGACAGTTGCCTCTGGACGCGAACTCATCTACCGTCTCCTCTCCGTTGCCGGCTTCGGAACGATACTACCGTACCGGGAGGGTCAGTCCGGCACGGAATTTCCAGGGTGCGTCCCGATAACAAGATTCGTACCACCTCGGATGCTGTACGAGTGTTTTCATAAGATGAGCAATAACGAGCAACTATCCCGACCGCAGGGGTCGTGGTCCAGCACAAGTGTGCCAGGAAGTGGCGCGCTTATGAGACAGGCACAGGTGTGCCATTCCGGCGCATCCGTGGGCTCATGCTCCGCCCGGGTACGACTCGGCATCGGCAGCCTGGCGATGGGTTGCGTCCTGCTGCTCGGGTGCAGCGGGGGAGGACTCCCCGCCGACCAGTTCCTCCCGCCTGCCGGGGATGCCTCCTCGGCAGCGAGCGCGATCTTCCCCCATCCCGACGGTTTCGGGGCAGGTGCCCATGGCCTCGTCCTACGCGGTGAAGCCGGGGCTCTCGAGACGTGCCGAACCTGCCACGGAGAAGACCTCGACGGAGGTTGGGCCGGGACGAGTTGTACTTCCTGTCATCGGACCTATCCGCATACCCAGGGCTGGATCGATCGCGGCCGCCACGGGAGTTTCGTGCGGGACAATGGTTCCCTCCTGTGCACTGCCGCGTGTCATGATCAAGATCCTCTCGTCGCCGGCACTGCCGGCCGGTGCACCGGCTGTCACTCCGACTATCCCCACACCCAGGGTTGGAGCCTGGCCAGCCAGCACGGTCCAGCGGCCACGGAACCCACGGCGCGCTGCGTTGCCTGCCATGGGGCCACGGGCGGGAGAACAGGGGATTGCGCCGATTGCCACGCCGACTATCCCCATCTCAAGGGGTGGGCGGAGCCTGCTGTCCACGGGGCTGCGGCACGTGCCGGTGATCGGGGAACGGGATGCTCGAACTCGTGCCACGGAGAAGATCCCCAAAAGTTCGACAAAGGCCGGCGATGTACCTCCTGCCACCCCGAGTACCCGCACCCTGCCGGGTGGTTCGAGGCGGGAGGGCACGGGAAGCGGGTCGGTCAACTCGGAGGGGTGGAGAGCTGCGCAACGAGTTGCCATGGTCCCGACCTCGAGCGCCGAACCGAACACCAGCGGAGCTGCAACGATTGCCATGCACTCTACCCCCATGCCCCTGGATGGACGGAAGCAGCCAAGCACGGGGCGAGCGCCCTCTCGGTCGGAACAGCGCAATGCGCCGGTTGTCACCGCACGGGAACCGGGGGAAGGTCGGCGGGAGACTGTGCCACGTGCCATGCTGGTTATCCTCATCGGGAGAACTGGGCCGACGGGGAAGAGCACGGCCGGTCGGGAACCGAGACGGCCCAAAGCGAGTGTGCCCGCTGTCATGCGACCGAGGGCACCGGGACCGCCTCCGGGGATTGCCATTCTTGTCATGCCGACTACCCTCATCCCCGAGGATGGGAGGACCCTGCCTTGCACGGGCGACTCCCAATCGCGACGTCTTGCGGGACTTGCCACGAACTCGGTGCCGGGGGCGACGCCAGCGGGGATTGCGCCACCTGTCACCCGGGTTTCCCCCATGCCGAGGGCTGGTCGGACAGGGGGGAACACGGTGCGGCGTATCGCCGCGGCGGAGGAGCCGCTGCCTGCGCGACGAGTTGCCACGGAGCGGAGTATTCCCGGACAGAACCCGGGCGCACCTGTGCTGCCTGCCACCCGACCTTTCCCCACCTAGGAACCACATGGGGTTCCCCCGGGGTGCATGGAGCGGAGTACCGAGAAGTACGCAGAACCCAGGCGGACGCACAGGTCTGTGGGAGCTGCCACGACCGGAGCGCAGAGGCCTCGCCGAAGCGGTGCAGCGATTGTCATGCCGCCTATCCCCACCCCGCCGGATGGCTCTCCGACCACGGTCCCTCCGGCCGTGGAGCGGAAGCCGCGGCTTGTACAAACTCGTGCCACGGACCGGCAGGGGACCGGCTCCTCGAGGGCGTTTCCTGCCGTACTTGCCATAGTGCTTATCCACACGGTTCCGACTGGGAAGAGGCCGCTCGGCACGGCGCGGAGGTGCTCGAGGCAGAGGACCTCGAGGCCGCGGCCTGCGGGCGCTGCCACGCCGGCGAAGAGGGAGTCGAACAAGAGGCCGCCTGCTCCGGCTGTCATGCGCTCTATCCTCATAGTCAGGGTTGGGCTGAGGCCCACCGACGTGAGGTCCTCGAGCACGGCAGCGCGGGGTGTGCCACGTCGTGTCACGGAGAAGACCTCGGCCGCTCCGTGGGGTTCGCGGGGGCCGGACGCGGCTGCCGGGATTGCCATTCTCTCTATCCGCATCCAGCGGATTGGGCCGAGCCTGCTTCTCACGGACGTGCCGTCAGCGAGACCGGCGAGGTGAGTCGCTGTGCGACGAGTTGCCACGGGGCTGATTTCGCTTCGACCGAGGGCAAACAGGCCTGCTCGGAGTGTCATGCCGGCTATCCCCATCCGGCGGGGTGGTCGGTCGGACATACCGATCACCCAGGGCAAGAATGCGGAACCTGTCATGCCGAACAGAGGAACTACGACGAGCGATGCTGGTACTGTCACTAAGACCGCGTAGAGCGGACCGGCGGACGGCCGCCTGGCTCTATCTCCTTGGCTGCTGTCTTGCCCAGGGTGCCGCCGCCCTCACCTATGACGGTGAGTTCAGCACGGTCAACCTCTACCGGCGCAGCCTGCTCGACCAGAGCGAGCTGTTGGGCGAGGACCGGCTGTGGCTACGCGCGGAGCAGGCGGGTACGTCCGTGGTCCTCAATGCAGCTTCCGAGAACACGATGCTCGACTGGCACCCCGAACACGAGCTGCGCCTGTACCAATTCCACGCAGAGCAACGGCTCGCCGGTGACCGCCTCGCGGTGACCTTGGGCCGGCAGGTCTTGCGGTCCTACCGTTTGCCGCTGATCCTCGACGGGGGTTCCGCCCGGTACCGCGTACGCCCGGAACTCGATATCGAGGTCGTCGGGGGTCTCTCCCGCCCCGCCGAAGCACTCGGGTTCGAGCCGAAGGATGCTCTGGTCGGGGCCCGGGCTGTCACCCTCGGCGAGCTGCACGAGACCTCGGTCGGCCTGGCCAGAGAGATGCCGGGAGAAGCGGAGGCAGCGACCCTGCTCTCGGTCGATCATCGCCTCTTGCCCTGGTACCTCGAGAACGCGCCCGAACTGTACCTCGTCTCGACCGCGGCCCTCGAGGAACGGCTTCTCGAGTATCTCGCCCTGGGGTTGGTCCAGGAGCTCGGTACTCGGGTCAGTCTGGACATGGGCTACGAGCGGCATGCCGGGGGGCGCTCTCAGGAGGGCGAGGACCTGACCCTCCTCGAGGCCTTCCGGTCCGGTCGGGAACACCGCCTCGTCGAAGGCGTGCAGGTCGGCCTCGGGCCTGCTCTGGAAGTGCGCCAGGAGTTAGCCCTGACCAGCACCGAGGGGGATTTCGGGAGTGCAAGGGGCTGGTCGAGCGACCTTGTCCTGCTTGCCGGGGACGAGCCCTGCAGCCTGACCGCAGGGCTCGGAGCGCGCCGGGGACCGGGAGGAGAAGCGACTCTTCTCCTGTTCGATGCTCGGGAGCGTCTGACCGATCGGTGGCGGCTCAGTCAACGCGGCCACCTGGCCTGGTACTCGAAGGTGACCGGGGTCGAGGGTCGGGCTTCGGAGCTGCGCTTCGGAACGACTTGGGATCACGGTGCCGGAGATGTGGGATTCCAGGTCGAGGTCACCGACAATCCCGATGTGCACCGAAGCCTCGGTGCGGTGGTGCTGCTGACTCTCGACCTGCGTTGAGGACGACGATGTTTCGCGTGAGCTCGAACCTGGTGTTCCGCCGACCCTGGCCGTTCCTGCTGTTTTTCGCGTTGGGACTGTCCTGTCTCGTACCGCGGCAACGAACCGGCGTGTCACCCGTGGAACGCCAGGCCATCACCGCGCGTTTCGACCACGCTCGCCATCGCACCTCCCTGCTCGAGACCGGGGTGACCTGTCTGCAGTGCCACCCCATGGTGCGCCCCGAGGACGTTTCCGGCGACCAGACCGAGGACAGGGTACCGGCGGGGGTTTGCCACGCGTGTCATCAGGACCGAGGCTCCGCGGGGGCACCCCAGCGTTGCACGACCTGTCACCAGGAACTCGAACCGCTGCTGCCCGAATGGCACCGCGGGCGTTTCGAGCATCGGCACGGCCGCATGGCGCGCCTCGACGGCGAACGGTGCCGGGCCTGTCACCAACCCGATGCCTGCGATCGCTGTCATCACGAGAGGGGTACCGCCGAGCAACGGGTCCATGATCGCAATTTTCGCCAACTCCATTCAATAGAAGCCCGCATCGCGCCGTCCCGGTGCGATCGCTGCCACCAGAGGACGTTCTGCATCGACTGTCATCGGGAGGAGCCGAGATGGCGCTGAGGATTCTCTGCTTGCTCGGTTGTTTGCTGGGGCTCGGTTGTGAGCGTCAGGAACCGTCGGCCGAGGAGTATGGCAACCTGGTCGATGGACCCGGCGGTGTGCGGCTCGTCGAGTCCGAACACGGTGAAGGCTGGAGCCAGGCGGATTGTTTTCTCTGTCACCCGCGCAAGAACCTGCACCTCGATCCGCCGGGGACCGTGGCCTCACCGGCCCTGGCCGGGGTGCGAAGGCTTGTCGAGGAAGAAGGGCAGGCCTCCTGCACCTCCTGCCATGGCGCCAACGGAGTAGAGGTCGAGAACGGGAGTGGGGGTGGAGCATGAAGCGAGACCTGGGCCTGCTGCTGGGTCTTTCCGTCTGGTCCCTCCTCGCCTGGTCGGCCGGCGAGGAGCCAGCACCGGCCACCGATGGCCCCGACTGCAAAACCTGCCACCGCGAGGTTTCCTCCTCGCCACACCTGCACACCCCGATCGAGGAAGGCGAGTGCTCGGCCTGTCACGTGAACGAACACCGACAGACCCCCGAGGCCGGACATCGTTTCGACCTCGCCGAGGGAGGCGGCACGGCCCTCTGTCTGGCCTGTCACGACGACCTCGTCGAGACGGTCCACAGGGAGGGGATACACCCACCGGTGGCCGAGGATTGCCTTGCCTGTCACCGGCCACACGGCTCGACCTCTTCGCACGCCCTGCTGCGCGAGGCCACGATCGGTGCAACGTGCCTCTCGTGCCACGAGGACCTCGCACCAGCCCCCTTCCTGCACGGCGGCAAGGGCGATTGTACCTCCTGCCACCGGGCGAAGTCCGCCGAGAAGAACCTCCTGTTGTCACCGACACAGTGTACTGACCGTTGCCACGGGCTCGCCGAACACGGGTTGTCGGCGCGGCACCTTGCCGCGACAACCCCCGAGAACAAAGACGGTCTTCCGAGGGGGCCGGGGAATACCATCTCTTGCACGACCTGCCATACTCCACACCCCGGAGCCGCGGGGCGTACCGTCGGAACGAAGCCCCTTACCGGTCCCGCGGGAAGGATCGCCTCCCTCTCTCCCCGAAGGAACAGCCCCCGCGCGACGATGCTGAGAGCGAACGGAACGGCGGACGAGCTCTGCCTGCGTTGTCACTCCGACCTGATCCTTCCCGGGTCCCAGCCTTCGAACGGAGGGGGGAGCCATGCCGCCCCGTAACCCGGAGTCCACCACTCGCAATCTCGCGGCCGGCGTCTTCTTGTTCCTGGTGCTGGCCTCGGCCATAGAGAGCCGGGCCGAGGAATGTCGGGAATGCCATGCATCCCGGGATCAGGCGAGCGAGGTTCCTCGCATCTCTCCGGCCTTCGCCACCTCGGTCCACGCAGAACTCGCATGTACCGATTGTCACGCAGGGGTTCAAGACGACCATGCCGAGAGTGGAGCCGCCGTCGGGGAGGTACGCTGCGCGGCCTGCCACGAGGAGGCCGAGGTTGCCTACGGAGCCTCGGTCCATGCCCGACCTCGGTTCGCGGCCAGGAACCAGACCGCGACCTGCCTCAGTTGCCATGGCGGGGGGCACGATATCCTCCCGTCCTCCGATCCGGTCTCACCGGTGCATCGGACCAGGGTGGTCGGAACGTGCGGGAAGTGCCATTCCCGGCCTGAGGTGACCGAACTACTCGGCTTGCGCCAGGGGGACATCGTCGCGCGTTACGGCGCGAGCGTGCACGGCAAGGTCCTTGCTCGAGGGGGAGATCGCGAAGTCGCCACCTGCGTGACCTGTCACGGCGGGCACCTGATCGTGCCCCAGGCGGACGAACGTTCACCTATCCACAAAAAGTCCATGGCCGATACCTGCGGGCAATGCCATGGGACCGAGAGGGATGAATTCAAGCTGAGCGTCCATCAACGAGCCATCGACAGGGGTTTTTACGACGCTCCCTCCTGCAGCGATTGCCACGGAGAACACGACATCGTCCGGCCGAGCGAAACCGGGGCCGCGACCAGCCACGCTCTGGTTTCCACCGCCCTGTGCGCCGACTGTCACGGTAACGAACGGATCATGCGCCGGCATGGGCTCCAGCCCGAACTGTTCACCAGCTATTTCAAGACCTACCACGGGCTCGCCGTGCTCAAGGGGTCGGCCGAGGCCGCCGCTTGCGTGAACTGTCATGAGGTACATGCCATCCGGGCCGAGGCCGATCCGACCTCGTCCATACACCCCACGCACCGGACGGAGACCTGCAGGAAGTGCCATCCTCAGAGCGGCGACGCTT
>Ga0208968_1001324_pt1 | contig 13532 bp, 7 predicted proteins | sample RifOxyA3_FD_184031 | JGI IMG/M metagenome (GOLD analysis project Ga0208968, IMG submission 184031) | Groundwater microbial communities from Rifle, Colorado - Rifle Oxygen_injection A3 (SPAdes) | ecosystem: Environmental > Aquatic > Deep subsurface > Groundwater | place: Rifle, Colorado, United...
AGAAGTGGGCGCCGCCAAGATCAAGTAGCGGTCCTCTGCCAAAGTTGTTGGTCGACGATGGGGTGACGTGTTTCGAGCAGGTGCACCTCTTCCTCGGTGGGTGACCACTTCCCATTGATTAGGGCATCGACCTTAGGAAGCCCCCCGGTCTGCACCATGGCCACGAGGCTGACCGCCTCCAGGCGAGTGGGACTTGGTTCTTGTTGCATGAGCTCCACGATTTTGTCTTCCAGGCCGATGAGAAATGCAGGATGGGAAGCAATGGCGTAACGTGTTGCGCACATGACCCGCGGTTCACCGCATGCCAACAGAGTAGCCAGATGGTTCAACGCCTTTTGGTAACGGGACGTGGCCTCAGGGCTCCAAGACTGGATGGTCGAAAGGGTTTGCTGGCGTATGGAGGGGTCGAGCTCGAGGATCGGTGCGTCCGGTGACTCAGACAGTGCCTTGGATAGGACCAATCGGTAGTGTTCGGCAACAAACTCACGGCCGACGTCGCTCGGATTTGGGGCGTTCATGATGCCCTCGACAATTGCATCTCCCCAATTCAACGGCGTTTCTTGATGGGACGATTCAGGGATGAGAAAAAAGAGAGCCAGTCGTCGATCGAAACGGTCTGGGTTCGCGCAGGTTATCGATTCGACCACCCGATCGAACAATTGTGGGAACTCGCTGGGATAGGTTCGTTCAACGAGGGTGTCGATTACCTTCATGCGGTGTAGCGACGGTGTCCCGTCAAGCAAACCTTTGGCAAGCAGCTTGTCGATCCTTGAGGCAAACAGCCAGTGATCGGGTCGTGGCGAGCGAACCCCCGCCGTTGTTTGCACATGCCCACTCAGATCCGCGGGCAAACGTTCAATACCATGAGCCCCCAGGATCTGCGGGTAGAGCACCTGCGCGCACTTGTGGAGTTGCTCATCCGCATCAGCCATCAATGCCCAATTGAGCAGCTCGCAAACTTTGGATTCGTCCAATTCGTCATTGTGGCGGGCAAGGAGCAGCTCCCCCAACTCGTAACTTGGGGCATTGCGGAACTCGGTCCAAAGCACATCCAAGTGCCGTCCGTTCCAATCACGCAGATACCCAACGAGCTTCTCTGCCAGGGTGGAACCGGAAGATTCCATGATCTTGGCAAAGAGTGACCTGTCTTGCTCCCGCAAATCAAGGCGATGACCGAACTCCTCGGAGAGTCGTTCCAAGGTTGCATCAAGATCGGTGAGACCCTCCCTTTGGACCAGAAAGAGAACTGTGTAGAGATCCCAGGAAACTGAGGACGGGATCACGGGAATCTCATCGGATTCGAATCCATGAAGCCAATCATGGGCTTCCTTTTTGAACATCTCCCACGCGGCCTGTTTCTCTTTGAGGATCTTCCATCCGGAGTCGTCCTTTGTCTCATTGACGAGCTTTTGGATAACGGATCCCCAATACCGCACATTGTCATGTTTGCTATGGCGGCAGCAGGTTTCCAACAGTTTTACGCATTTGGGATCGGCCCCCCCTGACAAATGCTGTTGGCGTACCAGACGAATGAAATTGTGCTGACCGGCGGCATCGGAGCTCTCGAAGGAGATACGTCCGAGCTCGAGCACATCGGCGTTGCTCATGTTGGATGTCGCCCGAATAGCAGTGCGCATGAGTGCCGGCACTGATTTTTCGAAAATCTTTTCGGCTGACCAGATGCTCGCAAATGATCTGGCGGCTTCTTCGCCAGCTTGTTTTCCATAGGCATTGGTTAGGGTGGCCAGGATTCTTGTGTCGTCAGCACCGTCAACGGTGAACGACTCGCCGATGCGCCAAGAGTTGAGCTCGTTGAGAAGGTTGGTAAAGGCGCCGTCGGGCAGAAAGCCTAAGGGTGGCCCGTCAACCTCATAGGGTATGGCGTACTGCCGCTTTTCAGCCCACGCTCTCACCTGTGAGTCGAATCTCTGAAATCGGGCGTGGGTTCCCTCGTGGGTGAAACTGTTGAGATCGGCCCGGCTGGGCATCACGTAACCGATCTTGTTGTCAGAAGGCACGAAGTAGGCAGCGGCACCTTGGTGATAGTCCAGCTCGATGTCAATTCCCTGGTGGGCCATGAAGCGTACGACGCGTTCGAACTTGCGACTGAGAACCGGGTCCTTGAGCTTTTCGGCTTGCAAAAAGATGTCACGGGTAAGGTGAAAGCTCGGCCCCTTGCCGACAATGAGCATTCGTCCGAATCGAATGGTGTGATAGCCGCCGCTCTGTGCCAACTTGGCTATCGCTGCCTTTTCTTTCGCACCAAAACGATTGACATCGAGCAGGAGGGTGCGTTTTTTCAGAACTCCCGAAGTCAGCGTCTTGATGAGCTTCAACGCATAACCGCCGCGCTCCTGTCGATAGACGTTGCCGTCAACGAAGGCCCGGGCGACGATTCTCAAATCCGGTGTCGGTGCGGCTAAAAAGTCGGTCCAAAACGCGATTCCGTTGGGAATGTCGTACATGTCGACGCCATCGATAACCTCGCGCACTGTGCCTTGGTGTTTCTCGACAGTTTGTTGAAAATGTACACGAAGTAATCGCGCGAATTGGGCAATGATGCCGTGTGCTGCCCTTTCGACCTCGACGATTGGGACCGTTGCATATTGAGGATATTCATCAGCGAAGGCTGCCAGTATTGCGCTCTTTCTGACGCCGACGGTGGTTGTCTCAAATGCGAAATCACGCTCAATGCTCCCTTTCGGATAGGTCGCAATGATCTCTTCAAGCGATATTCTCTCTGACCCGTCGGAGATGGCCAGCCCACCTTTGGGGATAACTATCTGAGTGGGAATCGCGCTGGCAGTACCACTCTCGAAACCTGCGTTCTTCTTGCCCCGGGCAAAAAAGGACTTGTGCGGGCCGTTCACACCAACCAGTGCTCCGGCTTTCTTGGTCTTCGCAACGCCATTGTTCGCGAAGGGGGCCTGCACCAAATGGGTCTTCAAGGCAGAAGTGTTAGATGTTTCTACGTCTGAATTCAGGGTCTGAGCAGAATTGTTTGAAACAACCGCTCCTCCTATGGACGTCGTCTTTTCTTTGGCTGATGGGGACAACTCCCCATCAAGGGTGACCAGATTGGCACCCATCCCGATTATCTTATTCTGCACCTAATCAATACACCATGTTTGACCCGCCGATGGCAAGTTGCATTTGGCAATGCTCCCAATTCGGGCTGTGCCATGTGCATGGGAAATGGTCGGGGTGGTATTGCTTGCGTCTCGGAACTGGTGATGAATATGGGCGCGGGCAGGAAAAGGTGACCTTCAATGTTGAGCGGGGAGACCCTGGATGTTTGACGTAAGAACCCTGATTCGTCGTGATACCACCGCCGACGTGAGTACCGTCTCCTCCGTGCGGGAGTTCCGCAAGTTGGTGAGCGCAGAGTGTAATCGAGCCGACCGGTATGGGCGACGGTTCTCGCTGGCGGTGTTTGAAATACCGTCCTTCGATAAGCACAACATCACCGCGCGTCAACTCGTTCGCTCCCTGCACGAACGATTTCGCAAGATTGATGAAGTCGGTTGGTTGGATCGGAATCAGATTGCGGTGATTCTTCCTTACACTGTCAGCGAAGGGGCGTGGAAGCTCGCCGAAGACATCTGCAAACTGGTCTCATCTGTCGCGGTGCCACCACCGTTCACTGTCTACACCTATCCTTCGACCCGCTGGCCAGCGTTCCTGATGAGGGGGGGGATTCTCAATTTCAACCCTGTCCGTTGGTTGCAGAGGCTCACCGCAGGAAGCTCAATCCATAAGATGGCGGAGTTTCGTTCTCTGATGGAACAAGAACGCGACCGAGCCGATCGCAACAAGCACATATTCTCGCTGATCTTGTTCGACATGGGCAAAGTTGAAGCGAGCGACATATCCCTGGCCAAGCTGATCCAGGAGATGACCCTCAGGCTTCGGATCACTGACGCCATCGGTTGGCACGACCAACAGCACATTGGTGTGCTGCTCCCCTACGCTTCCTACGACAACGCCTGCCGCATCGCGGAGGGTCTCTACAGGAGCACGACGCAGATCCACGCAGTTTACACTTATCCCTCCAGGTGGTTTTCCATCGGCAGAGACCAAGCGGGCCGCACCCATCAGATACAATCGGAGATCGCCGATCGAGGCCGTGGTGGTCAACCCGATCGTCAACCCCGTGGGCGCAGAAACGATGATCAGGCGTTGCAGCCAAAAACGGTCGACGCCATCAATGCAATTGCCAGCGCCGACGCACAACGGGTTCAAGAGGAGAAAGCGGGGTTTGTTCCGTTCTTTGTGAAACCGATGCCAACCTGGAAGCGGACAATGGATGTCGCGGGGGCGTTGGTTGGGATCTCCGCGTCAATGCCGCTGTCAGTGCCGATCATGTTCGCGATCAAGGCCACCTCGAAGGGCCCCGTGTTTTTTCGACAGCTTCGCGCCGGGCTCGGTGGCAAGCCATTTGCCGTGTACAAGTTCCGATCCATGGAGATCGACGCGGAAAGTCGCAAGAAGGACCTCATGACTCTCAATGAGCGAACGGGTCCGGCGTTCAAGCTCACCAATGATCCCCGGGTGACGACCGTTGGTTCATTCATCCGCAAATGGAGCCTTGACGAAATACCCCAGTTTCTCAATGTCCTCAGGGGTGACATGAGCTTGGTTGGACCGCGGCCGCCGACGATGGATGAGGTGATGGAGTATTATCACTGGCACGACAAGCGGCTGGAGGTGAAACCCGGGATCACCTGTCTGTGGCAGGTCTTCGCCCGTCATCAGAGCAGCTTCGATGATTGGGTCCGTTTGGACATCAAGTATGCGCGAACTTACTCACTTGGGCTCGATCTGAAAATCCTCGCTCTCACATTGCCGGCTGTACTATCCCATCGCGGTGCAAACTGACAAGTCATCTTTGGCAGTCCCATGGCGCGACTGCTAAAGATTTATTTCCTTTCTTAATGTTTGCAACGTGTTACGTGACAAAATAGAGACCCGCCGCTCCTTGACAGATGCTTTGCGGAGCCCATCTTGCCTAGGTCGAAACCGAAGGGGTTTCAGCGGGGAGAATTTCCGCAGTCAGTCACACAAACGGTGTTCGGCGCTCAGCGCCATGGAGAAGTTTGGATGAAATTCAGACCTTTGCAGGATCGCATTTTGATCAAACGTATCGAGAAGGAAGACAAGACGGCCGGCGGGATCATCATCCCCGACACCGCCAAGGAGAAACCCCAGGAGGGGAAGGTGGTGGCCGTGGGCAACGGCAAGCACCTCGATGACGGAAAGATCCAAACGATGGACGTCAAAAAGGGGGACCGCGTTCTCTTCGCCAAATACTCGGGTTCGGAGATCAAGATCGACGGCGAAGAGCACCTGATCCTACGCGAGGAAGAGATTCTCGGCATCTTGGAATAAACAGAAAGATTGCAGACATTACGGTGCGCCATAAGTGCGTGCCCTGCATTTGGGAGCAAAAAACATGGCAGCTAAAGAAATCATTTTTGAGCAGTTCGCGCGCGAGAAAATCCTCGCCGGTATTACCATCTTGACCGAAGCAGTGAAGGTCACCCTTGGCCCCAAGGGGCGCAACGTCATCATAGAGAAGAGCTATGGCTCACCAAACATCACCAAAGACGGAGTCACCGTCGCCAAGGAGATCGAGCTCGAGGATCGCTTTCAGAATATGGGCGCGCAGATGGTCAAAGAGGTCGCCTCGAAGACCTCTGACATCGCCGGTGACGGCACCACCACCGCCACCGTTTTAGCGCAAGCGATCTACCGCGAAGGCGTCAAGCTGCTCGCTGCCGGCTCCAACGCCATGGATCTTAAGCGCGGCATCGAGACCGCCGTTGAGACCGTCATTTTGGACCTGAAGAAGCAATCGAAGGCGACCAAGGACCCGAAGGAAATTGCCCAGGTCGGTACCATCTCCGCCAACGGTGACACCACCATCGGTAGCATTCTCGCCGGGGCGATGGAGAAGGTTGGCAAGGAGGGCGTCATTACCGTCGAAGAGGCCAAATCGATGGAGACAGAGCTCGAGGTCGTCGAGGGCATGCAGTTCGACCGCGGATATCTGTCCCCCTATTTCGTCACCGATCCAGAGCGGATGGAAGTGGCACTCGACGACCCATACATTCTTATCTTCGAGAAGAAAATCTCGAACATGAAGGACCTCTTGCCGCTCCTCGAGAACGTCGCGCGCAGTGGCAAGCCGATGCTGATCATCGCTGAAGACGTCGAGGGCGAGGCGTTGGCGACTCTCGTCGTCAACAAGCTGCGCGGCACTCTGCACGTAGCAGCGGTGAAGGCCCCAGGTTTTGGCGATCGACGCAAGGCCATGCTGCAAGACATCTCTGTCCTCACCGGTGGTCAGATGATCTCCGACGATCTCGGCATCAAACTCGAGAACGTCGCTCTCACCGACCTTGGTCAGTGCAAACGCGTCACCATTGACAAAGACCACACCACCATCATCGACGGCGCTGGCAAGAAGAAGGACATCGAGGGCCGCGTCAGTCAGCTTCGAGCCCAGGTCGAAGAATCTACCTCGGACTACGATCGCGAGAAACTGCAAGAGCGCCTCGCCAAACTGGTCGGCGGGGTTGCGGTGATCCGCGTTGGCGCTGCCACAGAAGCGGAGATGAAAGAGAAGAAAGCTCGCGTCGAGGACGCATTGCATGCAACCCGTGCAGCCATCGAAGAAGGCATTGTTCCCGGCGGCGGGGTCGCGCTCATTCGTGCTCTGGCAGCGATCGAGAAGCTTCAATTGGTAGGCGACCAACAGTTCGGCGTCAACATTGTCAAGCGAGCTCTCGAGGAGCCGCTTCGCCAGATCGTTTTCAATGCCGGACTTGACTCGTCAATCGTCGTGCAGAAGGTAAAGGACGGCAAGGGGAGCTTTGGTTTCAATGCGCAGACCGAAGAATACACTGACCTAATGAAGGACGGTGTCATTGATCCCACCAAGGTTGTGCGGACGGCTTTGCAGAACGCAGCTTCGGTATCGGCCTTGATGCTAACCACCAACGCCATGGTTGCTGAGAAGCCCAAGAAGAACGGCAAGAGTGTGGACACGGGCGGCATGGGCGGCATGGGCGGCATGGACTACTAATAAGTGTTGCCAATCACCAACCATTAAAATCGGAAGGCACGCACGGCCAGCATGGCGAGCCCCTCGTCCGTGCTGGCTGTGTTCTGTCTGTTGGCCGGCCTTGATTTCGTCGTCAGACATGAACTGCTGCCATGCACCGGTGGCGGTGGCCTCCTAAGAGCTCGAGTACCCGTAGTAGTCGTTGACGTTGAACGCGTCAGATCAAGTGCGTCAGGACATCTCCCCAGGAGGGGGCTCCTTGGGAGGCCGGGTAGCCCATCGAGAATCGGCGATGTCGAGCCCGTATCGCCGCATGCGGCTGCTGAGCGTCTGGCGCGGGATGCCGAGTTGCTGAGCCGCCCGGCTTTGGTTCCCGCCTGACTGCTTCAACGCCTCGACCAGAATCGAGGTCTGAAGACTGTCTATCACGTCGTCGAGACCGCGACCGCTGTCAAGAAGACGCCGAGCGAACTCGGTGCTCTCCTGCAAAGGAGCAGGCAGAACCCTGTCTCCTCCAATTTCTGTCTTGATGCCGACGCTGGTCAGGACGTGCTCTGAGAGAAGCTCGGGTCGGATCTTGTCGCCAGCATCGGCCAAAACCACCAGTCGCTCGATTTCGTTTTCGAGCTCGCGGATATTTCCTGGCCAATTGTAGCTCTCGAGAATCTCCATGGTCTCGGGAGCGAAGCCGCCCACGTGCTTGTCGTAGTGCAGACAATGCAACTCGAGAAAATGTTGGGCCAGCAGGGGAATGTCACCGATGCGCTCGCGCAGCGGCGGTAGCTCGACCATGACAACCATCAAGCGAAAATGAAGATCGTCGCGAAATTGGCCGGCGCGCACCCGCTCCCACAAATCTTGGTGGGTTGCCGATATGATGCGGACGTCCACGCGCACCGGCTCCGAAGCGCCCACCGGCGTGATTTCGCCGGACTCCAAGACCCGCAGGAGAATGGCCTGGGTTGCCGGAGACAGTTCTGCCACCTCATCCAAGAACAGTGTCCCACCGTTCGCTTGAGTGAAGACGCCGGGCCGGTCGTGTTCTGCCCCGGTGAAGGAGCCCTTGCGGTGGCCAAAGAGGGTGCTTTGCAAAAGCGTCTCGGTCAAGCCGGCGCAGTTCTGCGCCACAAAGGGTCCTTGTGCGCGCGGGCTATTGGCGTGCAACGCCCGGGCTACGAGCTCCTTGCCGGTGCCAGTCTCGCCTGCGATGTGCACCCTGACGTCAGTCAGTCGAACACGCTCCAACTGTTCGAGCGTTCGCTGCAAGGACACGCTGTGACCCAGAATGCCTTCAAAGCCGTGACTGCCAGGAACTCTGTGCCGCAAGTAGGCGTTCTCGCGCCGTAACTTTTGGTTGAGGCGATCGAGCTCGATGCGCAGAAGCTCTTTCTCCATCTCTATGGAATGGATGTCGACAGCGCGACGGATGACCTTCTGCAGCTCGATGACGTCAATCGGCACACCCACATGATGAACGAGGCGGCCGAGCGCAATGAACTCTCGTTGGTCATTGGCGTTGGGTCGGTCGCCCGTGAAGAGCTCGATGATCTGCGCGTGCGGCAACCTCCGGAGCAGGTGATGAAATGGGCCGCGCTCCTCAGTGTCGAGCATGTTTTGATCGGTCACCAACACGGCCACAGTCTCGGTGGCGAGTCTCTCCAACGCCTCCTCCGCCGTACGGCATGGCACGACGCGGTAATTGTTGGCGAGCGCCTTCTGCATGGGCATCACCTCGTCGTCTCCCGACGTCAGCACCATCACCGTGTGGCGAAAGTCACGCACGAATTCGGCCAGGTGACCGGTGGCTTCCTTGCTGCACGAGGTGATGCGCATGCCGAGGCCGAGAGCCGGCTTCGCCCACGCCTTGGTGTCGTCGGGCAGCACCCAGACGACCTCAGTGCCAACCTCGATCTCCTTGGTCTGATCAGGGAGCCGAAAGCGAACCAGGCCGCGATCACCTGCGGTTGGCGTCTCCGCTCCGAACGCCTCGGGTGCGACACACACAAACACGCCAGACGTGCTGAGATTGTTGGAGAAGCCTTCGGTAGCTCGACCACCGAAGCTCAATTTGCAGGGCATTCTTACCTGAAGACGTTGAGAACGCTGCTGTTGCTCGCTTTGGACCATGGTGACACCTAGTTGAAGTCTGGGGACATTTATGCAGATGTCAACCCTGTTGACCAGATGCTGCTGATATTTGGGTCGGAGGCGCTGCCGAAACCTCAGCCACGCCCTGTGGACACTCGGTGGTGTCAGGCCTCGCGGATATTTGCCATCTTTCCGTGGATCTTCGGACGGTTCGAGCCCGATCTGGCGGGACGAGTGCTCCGAACAGGGGTGAATCTCGTGATCGCAAACGGACATGACCGACGCTCGGTGGCGAGTTCTCGGCAGCTCATCATGGTCAGCCGGTCCGCATTCTTTGTCCTCTGCTGTTTTTGATGTTGTTTTCGACAAGTGCTGCCTTGGTTCAATCCTTGCACAATACAGGACACGCACTCCCAACACAGGAAGGACGATTGCCATGAGATGCCTATTGCTCATTTCTTTGCTCGCCGTCAGCGCGTGTGGCTCTCTTGCAGACGAGGAATTTCTCGATTCTGACTCTGCCGCACTCCAAGCCGTCACGATAGGTTCCGTGGTTCCCGTCTACGGAGATGCTCTCGACAAGAGTTTTCAGGACGTGAGCTGGGCGAAACGTTCGCTGTCCTCTACGACCTATGTGTACAGCGGCACGCGCGCCATCTCCTTCGAGCCCGACAATTGGAGAGGACTCTATTTTCGCCACCGCACCGGTCTAGATGCCGCGACGATCGATGCCTTCGAGTTTTGGATCCGCGGTGGCCTGACGGGTGACCAGAAGATACAGCTCGTCGTCGGCTCAGCGGATGGGGCGCTTGCGCGTGCAGATCTCGCAGCCTTTCTGCCAGCGGGTCGAATCACGACGACGTGGCAGCAGGCGCACGTTGACCTAGCGGCGCTCAATGTCACGAGCGGGACTTTCACTGGCGTCTACCTGCAGGACGTCTCGGGCCGGAACCAGCAAGCTGTCTACCTGGACGACATTCAGTACACACCGCAGGAGGCTCCGCTGCAAGAGGATCCACCGCAGGACGATCCGACGCAGTCTAGCTACGACCCGATGTTCCGCGTCGGTGGCGGTGCCAACCAGTGGTGGGTCGAGGTTTACGCTGACGCGCAGAGTCTTGAGTACGAGTTCGAGGACGGCAGCCGGCACCCGCTGCTCCTGCAGGGCTACGGTGCCTTTGCGGCCAACGACCACGTGGTTGCAGGCACGCGCATGCGTCTCCATGCAACGCGCGCCGATGGGGTCGAGGCGCACAGTGCCCTTTTCTCCTACCTCATCGACCAACCGGTGCTCGATGGCAGCCGACCGCAGATAGAACCACCGACCCCAACGACGGCGAGCGGGACTTTCTACGTCAACGGCCGCTTCCTTTACGATCCGTGTGGCAACAAGGTGATCTTGCGGGGCGTGAACAAGATGAACATCTGGACCGACATCACGGGCAATAGGTCATTTGCGGAGATCGCCAAGACCGGTGCCAACGTCGTTCGCATCGTCTGGGATACTTCGGGGAGCGCGGCAGGGCTCGACACCGTCATCACCAATGCGGTGAGCAATCGCCTCCTACCCATGGTCGAGCTGCACGATGCAACCGGCAACTGGTCGATGTTGCAGAGCCTCGTCGATTACTGGGTGCGTGGCGACGTGTTGACTGTGATCAAGAATCACGAGAGCGAGTTGCTCCTCAATATCGGTAACGAAGTGGGCGACGGCAGTGTGACGGCGGAACAATTCCGATCAGGTTACGCCCTGGCGATCAGTCGGCTGCGCGGTGCTGGGCTGAACATGCCATTGGTTATCGACTCAACCCAGTGGGCGTACAACATCAACATGGTTCAGGCGAACGGTCCCTATCTGCTGCAGCAGGATCCGTTACACAACCTGCTCTTCTCCGTCCATATGTACTGGTCGAACGTGCCGGCAGCGACGATTGAAGCAGAGCTCTTGGAGTCGGCCAATCTGAACCTGCCCCTCATCATCGGTGAGTTCGCCGCCGCCGGGTTTAGTTGCAGCTTGGATATCGACTATCGCGCCATCTTAGCGTCGAGCCAGGCGCACGAGATCGGCTGGATTGCCTGGGAGTGGGGCCCGGGCAACTCACCGTGTAACAACATGGACATGACAACGGACAATAGCTTTGCGTCGCTGCACGATTGGGGCCTGGTGGCCGCAGTGACCGACCCGAACAGCATCCAAAACACGGCTGAGCCGATCTTGTTCTTTGAGAATACCGCCTGCGACTAATCTGCGTCACTGACGGCGTTTGGCAGGGGAAAAAATGCATCGGGTTGGTGGTGAATCTTTGCTAGAAGACTCATCCTAGTTGTTTGGTTTTAGCCGGTGTCTGCGGCGTTTGAGGACTGGGAGATAGGGATGCGTTTCTTCACCACCAACCGTTTTCTCATTTGCGTCCTGTTTTTTGCCTGCTCGACTGAAGGCCGCGAAGCTGGCGAGGAGGAAGACGACGAGGCGGTGTGTTCTCGCACCGTTCCGGAGGAGGAGGCGCCGTCCATTGAGTGCGAGTCCTTGGGGCTTGGGGCCGAATACGACGGTTGCTCAGGGGCGAATCTGGCTTGCGGGCCCGTCATTGGCTGCACCAATCAACGCAACGAAGATATCGCCGGCAAAGTGGAGACGGAGTATCGAGGTCCCGATGCGTCCTTTGAGCCCCCGCAGACGTTGTTGCCCCCCATGGGCACCCCCATCGTGGGATGGGGATCGGGTTGGTTCGCCCGTGGTGATGGTACAGAAGCGACCGGCAGTTGTTCACTTCCTGCTCTCCACAACATCATGGGGGCCGCGTTGACCATGCGTCAGTTCGGACAGGCCGATTGGTGCGGAGCGTGTGCCGAGGTTGTGGGTCGCTCGGGCCAAAGGGTGCGGGTGATGATTATCGATCAATGTGCGGGTTGTGCAGACGGCGGTTTGGATCTGCCATCGGGTGAGGATTCCCCCTATCGGATGTTGAACCTACCAGGCAACCCCGACGTTTGTCGAACGGGGTTGCAGCCCATCGAGTGGCGAATCGTTCCATGTGAAACAGACGGCGGCGTGATTGTTCACTACACGGAGGGTTTCAATCAATGGACCCCAGCCATTCAGATACGCAATCACCGTCTGCCCATCGTGCGTGTCGACGACTTCGTGGAGGGGCAATGGCGTGAGATCGACCGCGAGGCACACAATCAGTACTATTTGACACCGCGCTCAGACTCGCAGGCACAACCATTGATCATACGAGTGACGGCCATCGACGGCTCCCAAATTTCGGGCACCTTCCCACCATTTGAGGCTGGCATGAACTACGAAACAAGGCATCAGTTCTAAGCCAGCCCCGGCGTTGCGGGGATCTTCTTCGGGTACCAAAGCCGGCTCACTGTGTTTGGGCGCATGGATGCCTCACTGCACAGTCGAGCCGGTTTCTTCGTCCGGTAACAACGCCCCTTGATACTTTCCCATGGCCGGGTGCTCGAGGGTCTCGGGTCTTGGCTCATTGTGAGAGGCGGCGCACAGGAGCTCATCGAGGCAGCCGAGAGTCATGGAGTTGTCCTGAGCCGGGAAGCTCGCCAGTGCATGCGCAAAGCAATCAGTCCGAGACAAAAATGATTCCACCAGCTCGGTCGAGAGCTCGGGAGCCCAAGCGCCATAGCCCAGATGCGCGAGATACCGGGCGTTGAGCTCTTGCTCGAACTGTTTCTCCAGAGGTACCGACAACATAGGAACCCCCAGTGAAACCGCCTCTCCCATCAGAGAGTAGCCTCCCCCCGCGATCACCGCACGGGCTGTGCGTAGGTCATCCACAAATCCAGTCGCCGAGAAATCGCAAAGGGTGACATTCTTCTCTTTGCCGCTTCGCCCCATGCCGTAAAGGCGGAACTCACACGGCAATTTCTGCAGCCGAGGAATCAACGCGGAGTTCGCGGCCGCCGTTTGGTAAACGAGGACGTGCTCGCCTGGCTCCCGCTTGGCGGCGAGTATCTCCTGACGGAGAATGGGCGGCACCAAGGTCGTGCGCTTCTTGCGGACTGGCGGAAAGAAGAAGCTCGTCATCAAGTAGTGATAAGCACCGGGCATCTTGATCTTCACCGCGAGTTTCGCCAACCAACCGTCGAGCCCACGCTTGCCAATGATCTCTTGGGGATGATGGCAGCGATTGATCACCTGCATGTTGTCGATGGAAACCACCGGCAAGCGGTGGTTACGGCCATACAGATAGGCCCAGGACTCAAAGTCACTGATGACCAGCTCCGGAGAGAACCCGGCCTCCGCCACCTTACGATAAACGCCAATGTTCTTCTTGATCCCAGCAGACGCCTGGTCGAGGTTGGACAACAGAGACTCGCTCTTGTCGATGGCGTTGTCATCGTAAACAAAATG
>Ga0208968_1001332_pt1 | contig 13479 bp, 9 predicted proteins | sample RifOxyA3_FD_184031 | JGI IMG/M metagenome (GOLD analysis project Ga0208968, IMG submission 184031) | Groundwater microbial communities from Rifle, Colorado - Rifle Oxygen_injection A3 (SPAdes) | ecosystem: Environmental > Aquatic > Deep subsurface > Groundwater | place: Rifle, Colorado, United...
AACCCCCGCCAGTTGGCTGGCTCATAACAACCTTGGTATGCTTCTTATGGATAAGGGCAGGTTGGCGGAAGCCGTGGCTCAATTCAAGGAAGCGGCGCGGGATAAACCTGACTTAGCGGAGGCTTACGGCAATTGCGGATTGGCTCTGGTCAAACAGCACAAACCGGGGGAAGCGATAATCTTCTATCAGGAGGCATTGCGGATCAGGCCCGGCTATTCTAAGGCTGCGGCCGCGCTGGTTGGCATTTATAATAATATGGGTATTGAATCGGCCAATGCCGGCCGGCTGGATGAGAGCGTTCGGAATTTTAGCATGGCTCTTAAAATTTCTCCGACCGACATGAATGTCCGGAAAAATCTGGATATCGTTTTGGGAATAAAAGGCGCTCCTTAAATATACGGATTCAGTAGTAGGGTTGTTATTTTCTGACAATTGCGCGGCCGACGTCCCAAATAGCGCGTACGCCTGCCCCTGACCATTTGATTGAAAAAACATTATACTTCCGAAAATAATCCGGTCCAACTGGGTCTTTAGCCCTGCATCACCAGGTACCGTAGGCACTTGTATTCTACGGTATACCAGCTATACTATATAATCAGAATGTGGCTGATCCTTTGCGTTTGGAGGATTGAAAAATATAAAAATGAAAATATATAAATTGTGCCTCGCGTCGGCGCTTCTGCCCGGTTGCATTTCACCGGTTGTGAAACGGTTTACCGTATTTCTTTTAATACTATCGCCTCTTGGGGCTATGGGGGGGCAACGGTCTCTTGAGGCCCCGGTTCCCTTGTCCGCTGAACCCGAGTTGGTGTTCTACGATTCTATCGAAACAAACGCCAATGGGAAATCTGTCCTGACCGGCGGCGTGTATGAAGATGCGGAACAAGCCACGCGTCTACGCCGGCTGCGAAAGAGCTTGGCTCCAGTGCCTATAGACGGATATTATCATATCCGGTTTGTCGCGGATGCGCTGGCTATGAAACGTGCCAATGATTTTTCTGACCTGTTGCTGACCAATGAGGCGTTTGCGTCCATCCGGGATAGATTCCGGATCGAATATGTTGAGGGCGATGCGGACAGTATGAACTGCCGGAACGATGTTCCGCAAGCTCCGCGTATCATCAGTTGCGATATGACATATATTCTTTCTCTGGGAACTGCTCCGGCGCACATGACGGCGGTTTTTACCAGTCGCGGCTCCGGAGGCGCCGGTGGAAGCTTTCCGGTTGTATCTCTTGATTACCCCCTGCCTACCATGCTTCACGAAATGCTTCATACCTGGACGCTGAATGACGAGTACATATATTCACCGTCCGAGGCCGATTTTTATTGTGACTATCCCCAGATATTGAAAGGTCCCAATACAAGCAGCTTTGTCACGCTTGAAACTTATGTGTCAGATGCCGAAGCCAGAGACCGTCACCAAGCGGATATTCCCTGGGTTTTCGATATCCAGTCCGGAGTGCCTGTTACGGTTTCCAGCACCGCCGATTCCGGCGAGATGAACGTTCTTAAATTGGGAACGCCGATGGAATTGGCGGGTGCGGAGCCGGGGTTGTATCCGGGTTCCAATTGCAGCCGGAAACTGCCATCGTTCCGCCCGTACGGGATCGATACCATTATGAAAACCCTGTCGACCACCTGGATCCCTCCTATCCATCAAAAGGCCGTGTTGGCCGCGATCGCGAAGGCCGCCGGGTGGTAGTTTTCATGTAACGTGAGATTGTTCCAAAAACCAAAATCAATTTCCCGGCGGTTATCTTAAAAGTAACCGTTACCGGCCGCGTGATCTCGGTTCCCGGCTGCTCGCGCCCAGCGTATCGAAGTTACTCAATAATAGGCCGCAGTAAAGCCTTGAACCGCGGTCCGGCAGGCGCTTTTAGAGGCTATTGTTTTTATAGGCGGATCGCCCCACTCCGGGCCCGGCGTCAGTTTATAGCGGTTCTAATAGTTTTTAATTATGACGCGAACCATGGTTTGCCGACAGCTTAATAATGCCGGGATGAAAGCCTTCGCAGCTGGAGACCGGCTTAAAGCGGAGCTTCTATTTATAAAGGCTATTGCGATAGACGGGAACAATATCTCCGCCTATATAAATCTCGCTCGCGGTTATCTTTCAAATAAAGGATCCGACAGGGCGCTTGCCATCTTGAACGAGATGCGTAAAAAGTGCAATCCTGTCCAGCTCGCGCGGGCGGCAACGGACATACGCAGGCTTGAGGCGCTGGCTTCTTCGGGCATAAAAAAGCGTATTCTGCTTGTGAGCATGGGCAACACATTTGAAAGCCGGCTGTTTACCCTGGCCTTTACGGATTTTTTCGGGCGGGGTAAAGAGGTTGTTTTAGATATAGCAATGCCGGAGCTTAATTGCTTCTCGCGGTGGGAGCCGGCTGGCGTTCTATACCGTCAAAGGCTGCCTATTGATCAAGCAAACTGTATTAACGGGGTCATTAAGAATAAATATGATGCTATAGTTTTTATAGATTTTCCTGAAGCCCGGGCTTCAGATTTGTTTTGCGGCCTTCTGTCCGTTAAAGGGCCGCGTAAAATATTTGTGAACCTCCATTTAGCATATGGCCGCGGCGAGTCGGAGGGGGCGGACTTGGTCGCATGTAAGAAGCTCTTTAGCCGGTTGGACACCATGTTTATTCTGGATAACGACACGTTCGCCGCTAATAGGAAATACGGTGTTCCCGCTGGGAAAATGCGGAAATATCGGTTTTCAGTGAACACGGAGTATTACGCGCCGCTAAAAGGCCGGTCTCGGTCGTATCTGATTTCAGCCGGCAATGCCGCAAGGGATTATGGCGCTTTATTGACTGCCATGTGCGGAATTGACGTACGACTGAAGATTTATACGGACCTTGAACTTGAAACGGGAAGACCGGATGGCGGAAAGTTGTCCGTTCATCCGCTGAGGGGGAATCTTGAACGGTTAAAGGAAGAGTTGGGCGGCGCGTTTGCCGTTGTAATACCTTTTAAGGCGCGTCTGAATCCGGGGGTTAATTCCATTCTGACAATGGCTATGTCGCTCGGGAAAGTTGTAATTACCAATAAAACGAATGTTTTGAGAAAATTGGTGAAAGACGGAGTTAACGGATTTTTTTATGATGAAAACCTGTCCGGAGATCTGCGCAAAAAGATTCGGCATGTCCTGCGCATGAAAAAGGCGTTCCGCGAAGCTGCTGGTGCGCGGGCCAGAGAAACCGTGCTCGCAGGAGCCGATTACCGGCATGTAGTCAAAAAGGTTTACGCGGCGCTTCGCTAGTGTGCTGGCGCTAACACTCCTTGACATTTGTCCCGACGGAGACAATATTGTTATAGGCGGAAAGTGATTTGCGCGCTGTTTTCCTGCCAGGCCATAAAAAAAGAGCCGGATAGCGGCGCCGTATTAGATTATCTGGTGTTCAACCGTTCCGAGTTCTCCGGAAAAACGTTTTTTAAAGATATTAAGCAGCTTGAGGCCGGCTGCTGTTTCTTGTTATCTCCGGGAAAGGAGCCGGTAAACAGACGGTATTACTTCCCCCGGTATAATCCGGAAATGGGGTAATTCCACGAGAAAACCCTTAAAAAATATTCGGCTGAATTTCTTGAACTGCTGACAAGTTCAATAAGGGCGCGGATGCTCCCCCCTTATCCGGCGGGGGGAACGCTTTCCGGGGGGATGGATTCGTCCACTATCTGCTGCCTGGCGGACGGAGTTATAGGGGAAAAAGAGTCCGGGTGCGGATCCAGGTCTGAAAAATTAAAAATTTCAGTATTGGCGGGAAAGATGAGCTGAAGTATATAAAGGAAGTTTCCGGGGCGGTATGCTCCGCCCATTACCTCATTCGTCCGGAGGAGGCCTGAGAAATATCATGGGGGGAGATGGATCCCGGGTTTAATAAGGTACCGTTATCCGTTCCTGGACCGCCGCCTGGTGGAATATGTCTTTTCTCTGCCTGCTATAAAATAAATAACGGTTGGACAAAGTATTTATTGAGAACGGCTATGTCGGACATTCTTCCGAAGGGCGGTTGCTGAAGAAAAGAAAAAATCGGCGGCATGGTCCCCATGTCTATCTGGAAGGATTTTTTACGGCGGCACAGGAATAAACTCAATGAGCTGCTCACAGGCCGGAAGTTTTATTCGGAAAGCTTTTTAAACCAGAAGGCCATAATTAAAAGATTGGACGCCCTTTTTCTTTGGTCCCTTCGTTGTGATCTGAAAAACAAGTTCAGTTTACGTGTGCGCTTCCGATGCAGTAGAAGCGGTATAGACGGATAGATTGCCCTGTTGCACGCGGTACTCTTAAAGTGCATTGGAATAGATATGATACAATGTATAAAAACTACGATATAAACCGTCAAATTATGCAAAACATTCCGGACAATCTCACTATAACTTACATGCCGCAAAAGAAGTATTTCTCATCGGCCTTTCAACCTGTTCATCTCAAATCCGGCATTACAGGAAAAACATTATTTATCGAGTATCTTGCTTTTTTGAAGGGCGTTTTTAGGCGGGGACTTTTGGTTTCCGGCTCTATTGGTTGATTGCAACAACTACACCCTTTTACAATCCGAAATATAAAAAGAAGTATGAGCCGCTGAAATTAACGTCGGGTTGATTCTCTTGATAGCGTACAGGAGGTGAATATGGACAGCAGATATGAGTTTAAAACGATAGAAAAAAAATGGCAGACCGTCTGGGAAGAAAAACAGGCCAATAGCACAAAAGAAAACCTGGAAAAACCGAAATACTACGCGCTTGAAATGTTCCCGTATCCTTCCGGCGCCGGGCTGCATGTGGGGCACCTTAAAAATTATATTCCCATGGACGCCTTCTGCCGCTACAAACGCATGAAAGGTTTTAATATTCTACACCCTATGGGCTGGGATGCCTTCGGCCAGCCGGCCGAGAACGAAGCGATAAAACGCGGGCGTAACCCGCGCGAAATGGTGCCTGAATATGCGGCCAATTATAAGCGCACATTGCGATCGGTCGGCGCTAGTTATGACTGGACCCGGGAGATAAACTCAAGCCTGCCGGATTACTATAAATGGACGCAGTGGTTCTTTCTGCTTTTGTATAAGCGCGGTCTGGCATACCGGTCCACCGCTCCTATAAATTGGTGCCCCGAATGCAAAACCGGGCTGGCCAATGAAGAGGTGAAAGAGGGCCGGTGTTGGCGCTGTGATACACAGGTAGAGAAGAGGCTGATGCCGCAGTGGTTCTTCAGGATAACAGCCTACGCGGATCGTCTATTAACCGACCTGGAACAATTATCCTGGTCGGACGGGCTCAAGGAAATGCAACGTGATTGGATAGGCAGGAGTGAGGGCGCCGAGTTAAACTTCAACCTTAGTAACTCGCTTGAATCCATAAAGGTTTTTACTACGCGTGTGGATACAATATTCGGGGCAACATTCATCGTCCTGGCCCCCGAGCATCCGATGCTGGAAAAGATAACGGTTCCGGAGAAAAAATCGGAATTGGATAATTACATCAAGTCCGTGCGACGCTTAACGGAAATGGAACGCATGAACGCCGAGCGTACAAAGACAGGCGTTTTTACAGGGGCTTATGCCATAAACCCCGCCGACAAAAAACCAATTCCCATATGGGCGGCCGACTATGTGCTGATGAATTACGGCAGTGGTGCCATTATGGCCGTGCCGGCCCACGATCAAAGGGATTTTGACTTTGCCAAAAAATTCGGCCTGGATATAACGTTTGTCTACCGGAAAGCGGACAGTCCGGGCGCCTGTGCGGAACCGGACGGCGGGACCGTGGTAAATTCCGGCCAGTTCAACGGACTGGAGGATTCTCCGGAAACCAGGGAGAAGTTCGCTAAATGGGTGGAGGATTCAGGGTTCGGCAAAAGAACTGTTCACTATCGCTTGCGTGACTGGCTTATAAGCAGACAACGCTATTGGGGCGCGCCCATACCTATAATCCATTGCCCCGAATGCGGAGAGGTGCCTGTGCCGGAAGACCAGTTGCCGGTGTTGCTGCCGGAGGTGAATAATTATCAACCCTCGGGAACGGGGGAATCTCCGCTGGCGGAGATACAGGAATTCACCAAGGTCTCTTGCCCGAAATGCAAAGGCCGGGCTAGGCGTGAGACAGACACGATGGGTGGATATGCCTGCTCCTCATGGTATTTTTTGCGCTTTGCCGACCCGCACAATGATAAGACTTTTGCCGCCAGGGAAAAAGTGGACCACTGGCTTCCCGTGGATCTCTACAGCGGCGGCGTAGAACACGCCCGATCCCATCTTTTGTATTCAAGGTTCTGGTGTAAGGTAATGTACGACGCGGGGCTTATAGGTTTTACGGAGCCGTTCCAGATATTGCGCAATCAGGGATCGATGCTGGCCTACACCCCCGGCCGTCGGCCGCGTCGCTCCGAAACCGGCGGCGAGGGGGAAGGTCTGGTGGACTGGATACTGTTGAAGGATGAAGAAAAAAACACCATTCCGGAAGATCAGATCGTATGGCGCTGGGCGCGTATGTCCAAGTCCAAGGGAAACACGGTTTCCCCCGACGACATCATAGAAAAATACGGCGCGGACAGTTTACGCGTTTATGAAATGTTCGTCGTTCCTTTTGAGGAGGACGTGCAGTGGACCGAAGAGGGTATAAAAGGCTCTTATCGGTTTATCAACCGGTTCTGGCGGTGGATGGCCGCTTTCTCTGCCGGCTATTTGCCGGACTGGAAAACCGCCATCGCTTCCGCCAAGTTCGGACCGGAAGAGGATAAGATCCGAAGAAAGCTCCATCAAACCATAAAGAAAGTGGGGGCGGACACCGAGAATTTTCGTTTCAATACGGCCATTGCGGCCTTTATGGAGTTGACGAACGATCTCTACGCGTATGTTCAGCCGGAGGCTCCAGCTCCAGCCCCCGCTGTTGTTTCTGAAGTGGTCGAAACCGCTGTTCTGCTTATTGCCCCGTTCGCGCCGCACATGGCCGAGGAGCTATGGAGCAGACTTGGCGGTAAGGGCCTGATTTGCGATGCTTCGTGGCCGGTTTTCGACCCGAAAATAGCGGCTGAACCTGAAATAACTATTGTTGTTCAGATTAACGGCAAACTCCGCTCCCGGATAAACGTTCTTCCGGAAATCGACGAAAAGCAGACGGAGAAGGCTGCGCTGACCGATGAAGTTATCGCCTCCGCTATAAAAGGGAAACGTATACTCAAGACTATTGTGGTCAAAAAAAGACTTGTAAATATAGTTCTCGCGCAGGATTAAGACTTTATGCTGTGAAGTTACAACAAAAAGAAATCTTTTCGGTTGTCAAACAATTGATAGAAAGATCGAACCAGTTGTAACCAACCGCCTAAAATATTTTTATCGGCATGAGTTTTGTTCGATGCCGCCTATTCTGCTCTGCGGCTTCAACCACCCCTGACCCATAATAGTTAGAATCCTGTGGTTTGCAAGTGCCGACGCGCTGGTGGCGCCCCCTTCCGAGTGGATTTCCCGCCACTGGGATAGGGCGTCGGATCTGGCCCGTACAGGTCAAGCTGTCATCCTGGCCTTTGATGAGCTTCAGAAGATCCCGGGGTGGAGCGAAATAGTAAAAGCGCACATTGATCGGGACAATCAAAAGCCGCCCAGGCAGCGGCCAAGGGTCATATTATCCGGTTCTTCCGCATCGGCGGTGTTCATGGCCCTAATAATATCGCAACAATCAAGCTGAAAGATTTTTTAAAGAACCCTGAGCGAATCCTGCAAGGGGTTTAGCCAGGGCGTTTGCCCCCATTCCGTTGCCGAAGCGATGCGGAATGACAAATAAAAGAACTCAAGTGTAACCTGGCCGGGTTCTTGTTTCAGGAGACAATATGAATTCCAAAAAAATTATTCTTACCGGTGCCTGATTTTTTCTATCCCGGCGGCAAGCCGAGTAATCTTTTAATGCGGGACACAAGTTCCATCGGATTGTATGGTTTTGCAAGATAGTCATCCGCCCCACTTGCAAACCCTAAAGCTTCTTCCTCTGGCTTACACCTGATCGTCAACATTAAAATCGGCAGGTGCGCTAGTTTTGGGCTTTTTCTTATCCAGGCGGCCAGTTCTCCGCCATTCATCCCGGGAAGGTTCCAATCCAAAACTGCCAAATCCACGGAAGTCTTCTTTAGCAGTTCTTTGCCCTGTATTCCGTCCACAGCGAAGAATACTTCAAAGCCCGCGCGCCGGAGAATTCGCTGTAGCAAATCACGGTATCCTTCCTCGTCTTCCACTATCAGAATTCTGTGTTTCATTTGTCCTCCGGATAAATCCGTTCTAAGTTTAATGGATAGGAAGAGTGAAATAAAATTCGCTTCCTTGCCCGGTTTGTGATTTTACCCCTATTTCCCCTCCGTGTCCTTCCACAATGCCCTTGCATATGGCCAGCCCCAGGCCTGTGCCCCGTTCCCCTGCCCTGGGTGAAAGGCCCTTTGCCTGTTCGAATTTGCTGAAAATCCGGCTCATAAACTCTCCGGGAATGCCGGGCCCCGTGTCAACTACGTTTACATATATCCAGCCCTGCGGTTGAACCCGTGCGCCGGCCGTTATTTTCCCGCCCGACGGAGTGAATTTAAGGGCATTTCCTATTAAATTGATTAATACTTGGCGAATGCGGTCATCATCTGCGTTGACCAAAGGCAGATGCGATGGAATATCTTTGAGTAAATCAATCTTTTTTTCTGCGGCTTTTGGGGAAAAAAACAGCAAAGTTTCCTCTATTATTCCTGAGAGGGGGACCACCTGTAAATTTAGATTCATTTTCCCGCGCTCTATTTTGGCCATATTGAGGAGATCCGAAATAAAACGATTCAGTCTCAACGAGCTGCTTTTGATGTGACTCATTGAGGACAGCCAGTCATTCCGGTAATTTTCAGGGATTCCTTTAACTGCTTCTAAATCCTGCATTACCGCGGTCGCGTGAGACTCAATAATTCCCAGTGGGGAACGGAATTCATGGGTCGTGCCGGAAACAAAGTCCTGCTTCATTTGGTCAAGTTCCTTTAGATGAGTGGCCATTTCAAGGAATGCTTTGGATAAATCGCCCAGTTCATCCCTGCGTTTTACGGTAGGCAAGGATGCCTCCAGGTTGCCTTTCCCTATCTCGCCGGCCGCCATAGACAAAACTCTTATTGGGCCGGACAGGTTGAGAGCAAGCAGGTAAGACCCGATAAAACCCAGAACCAGCGCCCATAATCCGGCTATCGCGATGCGCTTCTTTATTTTAAACATGGATGCTTGGAGGTGGGTTTCCACAATATTCATATCAAATCCGACTTCTACACTGCCTAATGTCCCCGCGTTTGAAGATACGGTCCGGCTTAGGAGCCGTATATTTTCCGGCAGACGTATATGGCTGCGCTCCATGCCAAGCAGGTTCATATCCAGACTGGCCTGCACTTTGCCCGTTGAATCCGTAATGCACAACCATCCTATTTCGGTATGGTCCTGTTTAACCAATTTCAGGTAATTGACCATCAAAATGGTGTCCCGGGTCAGATAAGCCTCCCTGACAATGCCGACGGTGGTTTCCAAAGCGGTTTCCTGGCGCATATCCGCTTCTTTTGCCAGGAGCCGCTTATTTACTGCGACCATGCTGAAGGTGATAAAAGCCAGAATGAACGCTGTTAACAGGCTTATTGTGATGAAAAATCTACTTTGCAGCTTCATGGCTTATCCTTTGGATCCGGCTTTTGTTGCGCTTTTTTCTGCTCCAACTCAGTCAATGTTCTTTCCAGGGATTTCTTTGTCCACTCATTTGTCGGATCAAATTCAAGGCTTTTTTGGAAGGCTTGGACGGCTTTCCCAAGTTGGCGACTGCTGTAATAGCGCATACCCTCCTGGAAAAACTCTTGGGCCTTTTTCGGGTCTGTAACGATTTTACTAAATTCCGGTTTTGCAGGGGAGGTTTCCGCCGGTTTTTGTTTAATTTTTTCAATCTGTTCCTTCAGATCCTGAATCTCTATTGCCAGGTTCCGAATAATCTGGTCTGCTGATGGTCCCAATTCAGCTTGAGGGTTTTCAGGAGATTTTTGGTGTTTGGTTGTTTCCATCTGCTGCCTAAGATCCTGAATCTGCAGTCCCAAGTCCTTAATAAGCAGCGATGCAGAAGGATCACTGTTTGTGGAGGTTGTGGATATAGATGCCAGGATTTGTTTTTGCTTTTCAAGCTCATCCCAGAGCGCTTTACTTTGTTCCTGCAATATCCACGCCGTTTGCTCCGCTTGGGCCGCGCGCTGCTGCATTTTCTCTAACTCTATGGCAAATTGAGGTTCTGCCATTTCCCATGAAATCTTTTTGGGAACCGCCTTGCCGAATCGCGCGGAGAAAGATATACGGTGGGAACCGTAGGTGTTTCCGAACGAAATGCCGGAAAGCGGCATCAGGAAGGAATAATCCACCTGTACGCCATTGATACGGTAACCCATCCCCAGTGTAAACTGACTGAAGGAACGGCTGCCGATTGCCAGCGAACCTCTCAGCGCGAAGCTGGAATTCTTTCCCCACCATTTCTCTGCGCCTAAAGCGGTTTGGTAGTCTCTCACTCCCAGGATAAATTCCTGGGTTCTGATTTCGACGGCAACCAGAAGCGCGGGACTTCTGCGGGCAATCCCGAACCGAGAGAGAAGCGGCACACGGTCGGAATCCGCAAGTGAAACTTTTGGCTGGTTTATGTTCTGCAGGGATAACCCCAGGCTATATTCGCTAATTGGCGTATATAGGATCCCCAGGTCTATGCCCATGCCGGTGGCGGTGTTTCCATTTGCAAACACGCGGTCTGCATTTCCGGTTGCCGATCCATTGTTGTCATAGTTGACTTCCGGAGATGCTTCCATTATTTGAAGCTGTTTTAGGGCGGCGCCTATCGCCAGATTATCTTTCCAGTCGTACCCATACCCCAGGGACAGTGTTCTCTCTTTGTATAAACTATCCAGTTTCGTTTCCATCCAGCCAACTCCAAGACTTCCTCGCGCAGTTACCGGTTGGCCGTACAAGAGCTGGGAACTGGAGATGTTTGATTTGTCATCCAACCCCATGAAAAGCTTACTGTAAGATGAACTAAGCTCCTTGCGGCTCAAATAGGCCAGTCCAGCCGGATTATGAAGCAGGGAGTGTGTATCTCCACCTATAGCAGTATAGGCTTCACCCATGCCGCTTTGGCGGGCGCCGGTGTCTGTGACTTCAAAGGCCGCAAAGGAAAGCACAGGCAGGCAACAGAAAGCAACAGCAAGTAGCAGAGGGAGCACGAAGGAAAATGTCTTTTTCCCGTGTCCTTCTGCAGCCTTCCGCAGCTTTACGTGGTTTCCCGTTGCTGTTGTTTTCATCTTGCTACCACCACAGTTCCAGTAACGTTCTTTTCGCCAAGACTGACCTTATAAAGATATATTCCCCTGGATACTACATTCCCCCTGCCATCTTTTCCATCCCAAACAAGGGAGGAATCCTGCACGGGGCCGGGGGTCATATTGGCGACAAAAGCTCCCTTCAAGTCGTAAATCCTGCCCTCTTTAGGGGCATTTGTCGCTTCAAAGAAGAAGAAAACTCGATCGTTTATGCCATCCCCGTTAGGTGTGATCGTGCGGGGGTAAGGGGAGCCTTCAGTCAGAATCGTGTCTATTGTGTCGCTCAAAACCCTAAGCTGATATCTGCCGGGATTGGAACTGAGAACGCTAATGGTCCCCTCTCCGAAATTAGGGTGTCCGCCCAGACTTATTAACCTGTTTCCGTTATCCCAGTAGATACTCAGTTTTTGATCGCCTTGTGCAAGTGTTTTAACGCCGCTCCCTGTTAGGAACCCGAATGTGACGTTTATCATGGGTTTGGAGAAGGCAAAAGATGGCACGGACTGATTGTTGTCAGCGCGTTTGACATCAAACCGATAGGATTTAAGCACATTCCCCGTTTCTTCCGCGGCTAAACGGACCGGGGTTATCATTAGGTCACTTCCCGTGGAATTATTTTCTTTACGAAGTTCCGCACTTATTTCACTGGGGATGGATAACCTGGTTTTACCGTCATCGCATATCACTGTAATATCAGGTCTGATTGACGAGTTGATTATATTGGAGTCAGGCGACTCGTTTCCGCTAGTATCTACTGCCCGGATTTTGTAATAGAAGTTCTGGCTATTGACCGCATCTATGAAAGAATTCTGTGAGGCTGTAACGTAGAACGTGGCTGTGGCGCCGGCAAACAGGCCAGTCGATTTGGTAATGCGATATGCCGCTAAATCTGTAATTGAAGTCCCGTCTAAATTTGTTGTAACTGTGCTCCAATTAATAGTGAACGATTGGTTGTCTGCCGAAATCTGCCCGGAGAGTCCAGACACAACTGCAGGCGGCAACATATCTGCTTTCGTTATCGCGCTGGCAATGGATGGGGGTGATTCAATTGCGGGGCCGGGCGATACGTTATAAACCGCAATTAGACGATAAATATACGTTTTGCAGTTTGTAAGCTCTGTGTCCGTATATGAAGCAGAGGTGGTGGTAGCTATTTCAACGAATGTGACGGAATCGGTGGAGCGTTCTAGCTTGTAATGAGCGAAATTTAAGGTCTTTTGAAGAGGTGCTAAATCAGACCAACTGAGGAAAACCATGGTGTTTCCGCCTATTGCGATAAAATTCTGTGGAGTGGCCGGAGTTAAATTAGTTGCCTGACCGGCGGTGGCGGCTGATATGTCGGACCAAAAACTTCTTGTAACCCCTACATCGTCGGCAGAACGAACGGCAAAATAATAGTTTGCTTCGGGGGTCAGATTGACGGCATGATCCGGCGATCCAATTCCCACAGTTCGCTTCACTTGGCTTCCGGATGCTTCCGCGTATAGGCCCTGAAAAATAGAGCCAGTGGGTGCATTCCACCATTGGGATACGCTTCCACCTACATCCGCTACCGAGAAAGTCTGGATGCGCAACTGGTAAGCCTCTGGAATGCTTCCCGGGAAAACGCCCGGTGATGTCCATACCAGGTCCACTTGGCCTTCACCTGTGCCTGGGGATGCCTGCAAGTCGTTAATAACACCAGGTGGCACCCCCGCGAAAGGCCGAACAGAAATGTTGGCATCCACTGATTGATTGCCCCATCCTTGGCCCGTGAGGGCAAAAAGCCCCCATGCCGCGGATAGGACGATCCACAGTGTTTTAATCCTTGTCTTTGCCAACCACGCCGTATTCGTACAGTGCTCCTTTCACTTCGGATTTCTGCCGTTACATCAGTCAGCTATCCCGTTCCCGCATCTAGGGGACGCCATAGTGCTTTTTCCTCCTTCCAATCTCTCTTCTCGCCCGATGATTACAGCCTGCCCACAGTGGGGGACCATACAAAGGGCTGAGGATTAATTCCTTCGCTTTTTTTATTCCATAGCTAGGCTCCTGATAACGCCTTACTGTGCCGTAGCGGTGAAGCGCACCGTGATAGTCTGCGCGGCCTGTAAGCTGACCGAGGTCGGCATATCCAGCCTGAACCAGAGGTCCACATTCC
>Ga0208968_1001338_pt1 | contig 13449 bp, 5 predicted proteins | sample RifOxyA3_FD_184031 | JGI IMG/M metagenome (GOLD analysis project Ga0208968, IMG submission 184031) | Groundwater microbial communities from Rifle, Colorado - Rifle Oxygen_injection A3 (SPAdes) | ecosystem: Environmental > Aquatic > Deep subsurface > Groundwater | place: Rifle, Colorado, United...
CCCCAAAACCCCAAAACCCCAATAAATAAAAAAATAAATTAAATAAATTAAATTAAATTAATTTTAATTAAAAATAATTAATAATATAGTAATTTGTAAATAAATTAATCCACATTAAGAAGTAATGATACACCTTGTAAAATCCACAGATTTGAATGTTGTTCTGTATTTAAATTTGCTTAAAATACTAATCCTTCTCCCATTGCATTTCTTCTATTTTGGGTTACATAAACCGGAGTTTGTACAGTTCCTTTTAATTTTAATTTATTAGATTAAACAGGAATTATTTATAATATGGGCATTTATACAACTAATTATTTTGGATCTTGCTTTTATAATCACTATTTTTTATTATCCCATTTTGCACCTTATAAATATAATCCTTGAGCATATCAGCCAAATTTTAATTTTTATGTTAATTATATTGCTTTTTTATATTTAGTTACTGATGTATGTAAAGTTCATTTATCTAATGCCCATTTTTTTTATCTGCAAGTTATCTAAACTAATGCAGTTAAATATGATTCAGGAATGTGTAATCCACTCAACCACATAACAATAGGATCTCCTCTTTATTCCCAATCTTTGTATTGTCTAAATCTTCGTTCAAAATGTATAATCCAAGAACTTAATCCTTTTTATGTTTGAGGAGATAATTCTCTCCACATTTTTGGTAAAAATCCATTATATAATGCGGAAGATAATAAATCTAATTCATTACTCATTCCTATTTCTCCTAATAATGCTCTTTTTAAATCGGATAATGAATTAAACATTTTATTTGTTAATATATTATATCTTTACAATTATTGTAAAAGAACGACTTGTGAAGGAGTTGGTACATTAAATTTCTATCTAATAATATGAGTTTAAAATTGTGGCTATATTTTCTTTTTAATATCATCTGCAGTATTAGAAATAACTTATTATCTATTAGAAATTGATGCAAATTATGAAGCTGAAGATGTTGCCATTTAAATTACTCAAGACCATATTTATTTTGCAGAATTCGAAAGATAACTAATTTCTGAATTCATATGCATTCCAAAAACTTAAGGTGAATTATATAAAGGTAATTCTAATAATGATTTATTATATAATTAATAACTATCAACATTTGGAATTTTATATTAAAATCCTGCTTTACTGAAAAAAAATGGTTGATTCTAATCAAATAAAAAGTCGCCCATATATTAACTTAAATATGTAGTTAATACTCTTCTGTCATAATCATCTGTTACTCTTCCGCCGTACATTGCTTATCCTATTAAATATTTTAAGCTTGGCCAAGGTATTTGTTATTATTTATTTTCAAAATTTTTTTTAAGATAATTATTTAATAAACTTGAAGAAATATCAAAATCTGATTAATTAAAAGAATAGCTTATATTCCATCCTATTTTTCCAAATTTTCTTCTATCTTGGATTATTGCATGGAAAAATGACAAAACATAAATTAATGGCTTGTATCATTTATGAGGTCAAGCATCCAGTGCTTTTTAATTTAATCTTGCATAAATACTTTTCATATTTAATTTTAATCCGTCTGGAGGTTAAGTTACTACTTTTAATGATTTTTGTAAAATTCCTATTGGAAAATCCTTTGAAGGTGCTGTAGTAAGCCATAATCTAAATTATGGATTTGCTTTAGGTAGCTTATCATCAATAATTGCTTACAGTTTTTTTAAAAAAGATGTTAATAAATGTCAATTCATTAATAAAATCCAAAGTCCTTTTACAACACCACTTTATATTTTCTATGCTGCTTTTTAATTCATTCCTTGTCCTAAAGACAAGTATTTAAATTTATTTCCAAATTGCTTTTATTATGCTAGGCTCTATAATTATTTAAAAGGATCTGCACCTGGACTTAAAACAAATACCGTTGGTGCCTAAGAAGTTGTTTGTAAAAAAATATCATTGTAACTTAAAGTTGGTGGCTATACAAAAAATTATGATTGTGTTTGCTTTACAATGAATTACTAAATTGCATTAACTACTCTATCTATTCTAAATATTCTTACAACTATTAACCTTTGAAAACTATTTAATTTTTATTGATATCCTCATGGAAATTCGCTTATTTATGGTCTTTATTGCTCATACCATTTAAACCACAAATCTACATTTGATTAAAAATCTTACATAAAATTTTTCCATGATTATCCTAAATTTATTACTTAAAACATATCTTTCCATCCTTTTTCACTAAGCCAAGAATATGGATTTTTTTTAGGTAATTGCTCAATTTTTGTATTTCCTTTTAAAAAAAAATCAAATTATTTTCGGTTTAATTATTTTTCTTCATCCATTATCATTGTTACCATTTGAAATGAATATGCTAATTTATGTTTTTCAAATATACCTGTTCAAGTATATTTATATACTAACCTGTTTAAATGTTATTTAATATGCTTAATTCTATTTTGTGCAATTGAATCTTTTTTTGATGTTGTTAAGCCGGTTTTAAAAACTGATAAAAATGAAGCTAAGCTGAATTAATACATTTAAGAAATTGCATTCAATCTAAACATACTAAAGAATAAAATTGATCCCAATTTTGCTACGGGTTCATAAATACTTCGTGAGTTTTAAATTTATTTTTTCGCAATTTAAGCATCATCTAAAGCTTTTGAAATTTAAACTGCTTTTGATTTTGCGCCTTCCAATGTTTCAATTAATGGTTAATTATCAACTAAAGGACCTTGTGAATTTGATAATTCTTTTAATAATTGTTCTTATAATTATTTTAATGTTGTTCTATTTTGACTTGTTTATATTATTAATTTTTTTCTTAATTATTCTAATTCAGATTTTTCATTGGCAACAACAACATTTAACAATTGATCTTTCAAACCCTACATTGTTACACAAAAATTAATTATCATTCATTTTCCCATAATTTCTGGAGAATATTTTGGATTACTAATCATTGTAGCCATATATAGCATAAATTTATCATCCCATTAAATAGCTTAATCTCCAAATTTGATTATTTTCTAATTATTTTGAATTACATATGCTTTTGTTATTACAGGATCGAGCAAAGGATCTATTTATTAATCAACACCTTAAAATATACAAGGAATTCCATATTGAATTGCATTAGGAATTTTTTTAATATAATCAGGACTTTTAAAACTTAATAATTATCATTTCTTTTTTTATTTTTATTTAATCCAAGTAATTGCTTGTGCTTGTGGGTCTATTCATAAAGGAAATCTGGAAGCTCTAATTGTTAAAATTCCATTTTGAACTGATAAATCATCAAATGGTAAACCTTAACTTGCCCATTTAGAAACTTATACATCGTTTGTTAACATTTGTTGAATTTTAAATTCATCGTTATTAGGAATATTTTTTAATTTAATATTTTAATACCAATCGTCATAAATCATTTTTTTTCTAATTTAAGAATTAAATGGTCCAGAATAACTTAAAAATCCTGCACATAATAGTCAATTCCCTGTTAGTTTTGCTACATTTTATTTTAATTAATTACTTTATTTTTTCCATCTTTATTGTTAACTTCCTAATCCTGTAATTAATTTTGTTGCGGCATACAATCTTTTTTTCATTTAATTTGATTTTTTTGTTAAATCATCTAATTCTTTTTATGAATTTTCTCTTCTTTAATTTAATTATTTTAAATTTTTAGTTAATTATTAAATTTTTTTAGTTGTTTTTATTAAACCTTATTATGTTTGTTTCATTTATTCTGCTAATCTTTTTCATAATTATTTTTTCGGTTTAACATTTTTTGATTAATCATAATATCTAATAATTCCTTTTGCCCATTTAAATAATCCTGCAGCTCATTCAGAAGATTATTTTACTGCGACTGTTAATTTTTGATCATTATTCCAATCTTTTACTTTCTTTTTATCTTAAATTAATTTTTTTGCTTTTCTTATTTGATCTTTGGTTATGTTATCTTTTATTTTGCTAAATTATTTTAAATATTTTAATAAATTAGTATCAGTTAATAATTTTTTAATTACATCATTTTACCAATCTTCCGAATCTGTACAATTTCCGTTTGGATTAAAGTAATAAACTAAAGTAACTACAAATCTTACCAATGGAGGAGGTTTAAGCATCTATTTCAATAATGCAATATCAGTTGATTTAATTTATTTTAATCCTTATTAAGCTTATTTTAAAGCTGGCAATGCTTTTTCAAGCATTTCCTAGGCTTATTTTTATTATCTTTGAACAATTATCGATTTTTAATCTAATTATACTTTTTTTGTCTATGCATTTTTATTCTATTAATCTGCAATCCTTGTATTTTAATTTATTTATGTTATTAACTATTAAACGGCTATTTTTTTTTCATTTATCTGTTTATTTTGAATTTATAAATCCTAATTTAATATTTTTGTATCTTAAGCTCCTTTTTTTAAAGTTAATAATCCTCCTTCTAATCTTTTTATTTTATTAGCAATTAATTATTTATTTTATTTTATTAATTTTTTATAATTTGATATATAATCTAAAAAATTCTTTGGAGTACAATAATTTTTTCTTTTATAAATTTGTTATAATTAAACACAATATTTATCAATAACAGATATATGTGATTTTACTATTAATTATCAAATATTTTCTTTATGTTATGGTGGTAATTGTTAATCTTTTAGTTAATTTAAAACAACTGCTTTTAATGCTTATTATGGCCAAGGAAAGAACCAAATTATTGAAGTACTAGAAATTAATCCTGGGAAATTTCTTCATCTGACCCTTAATTTATCACCAACTGGGGACATTGCGAGCACAATATGAATATTTTATCTTCATCTATTTATAAAATATGCCCATAATTGATCTTTAGTTTATCTATAACCAGCTTTAATTGCATCTTATTTAATTTGATTTGTCAACTATTCTTTTTATTATTAAGGAAATAATGCTGGGACAATTCCTATTGTTAATATATTATTTATTAATTATAAAAATCCTTATTAAACAATATGATTATCAGTAAAGAGAAATACAGTTTTTTGTTTTATTAATTTTTTGTATAATAATTTTAATTATTCTCTAAAATCAACTTATTTATAATTTCTTTTTAATGTAATCTAAAATAAAACGCACTTTGCGACTATTAAGGCTAAATTAGTTAAGCTTTGTTTTCCACTTCCTCCTATTCCAACCAAAAGTGCATTACCTCTTGCAAATTTAATTATTCTATGAATTAAAACAGTATATAAAATAGCATCATTAAATAAAACTAAGTTTATTGATTTATTAAATCGTTCTCAATAATCATTAATTATATTTTCTAATTTTACTTTAACTTTTTAATAATCTAATAAATCTTAATATAAACATAAATTTTATTTTTAATTATCAAAAGGATCTACTTTCATAAAATCACCAAATAATAAGGGATTTTTTAATACAGCTTATTCACAATCAACAAATCTATCTTTAATTAATGGCTTTATTATTTATTATCTGACTAAATTTCTGTCTCCTTCATTAATTAATCTATCTATCAAGACTCTTGTTCATTAATTTCTCCATAATCTTAATATATGAGAAATAGTTGGAAATTTATCTGGAGTTCATTGACATAAACCTTCGAATATTCTACTTAAATCTCTTAAATTAAATATATAATGAAATTTTACTGGTGTTCTTGGAAGTCTTTCTGAAATTTTATAATATAATTACATTGTAATTGATGTTATATTATTTCAAACTGGTTAAATTTAAAAAGAATATGTCCAGTTTTCCATATGCTTAACAAAAATAGATTTATATATATTTTGTATTGTTTATTTTGAAGGGAAAATTACATTTATACAATTAAATAAAGAAATAAACCTTGGATCGACAGGATTATTACCGAATGGTGGAGTCATTCAACCTAAATATAAAGCATCCTAAATATATCTTAATTATAAATTTCCTTTTCTTTAATATAAAGCATTTTTATCTACTAAAAATCTCATTAATTGTATTGGTTGTTGGGTTCCTTGATCATCAATTTTAGGCATATTTAAATCATCTACATATAGAATTAATTTTCTATTTGATTAAGCTCCATAAATTCTCATTGTTCTTTTATGAATATTTTATTCTATTGTAAGCTAAAAATCTCATGAATTTGTTCTGGATGAAAAATTGATACTCAATAATAAAAATTATTTTGTATCTAACTATTTTAAAATATTTTTAACGATTACAGACTTAGCAGTTCCTGAATCTCCAATTAACATTGTTGGTAATTTTAGTGATAACATTTTTTAAATAAACCATGTATTTCTAACAGTATCAATTGTGGGAACAAGAATTTAATAAAATTTTGTATTTTTTGGAACATTAAATACAGTGCATTTTTTTTCCCAAGAAATCCAATTCATAGGTTTAGTTTATAAATAATGATCAAATAATGATGTTGCAGTTAATATTTTTTGGGAAATTTTTTTTAAAAAATTATCAAATTTATCTCTAGAATTTAAATGAAGTGCTGCTCCTAGCGACCAAATTATTGCATAAATAAAATAATTTTATAAAAATTAAATTTACTAAGGACAATTTTAAATTGGCAATAATGCATCCATTAATATTGTAAATTGTTTAACTAAATTTAAAGATGTTCTTGGATTAATTAACTATAATGGAGCAGTAATTTAATTACCATCAACTCCTTATAATATAAAAGAAATTCATGGTGGAATATATTTATTATAAAGTTATTTTATAGAATCTCAAAAAACTTATCCATTTTTTTATGATTTTATTCTATTCCATCTATCAAAATATGGATAATATCCAAGATTTTTTGGATCCACATAAACCATCCCATTTCTAGAAACAGTTGCAGGAGAAGCATATTGTAAATCACCTACTTAATATAAAAGAGTACAATGTTTTTATAATCTTATACGTTAATTGTTTGCTAATGTTAATATTTTTGAATCATCCATTACTGAATTCATATTTTATACCCAAAATGCATCAACATCAGAATCAAAAAGAATCCATCTTCTTTAAGGTTTTTATTATGGTAAAGGAAGGTTCTATTCCCTAAATATTTTTGATAAAAGACCGTCCGTCCATTATCTAGTATCAGGATTTAATATTCCATAAAGTTAATTAACAGTAATTGATTTTGAATTAATTACATCTACTCTTGATTTTATTCCTTTTAAAGCGGTAAGAGAAGCATTTAATGTGTTAATAACTACTGTTTTTCCTCCTGAAGTTGGTCCAACAACCATGGTTGAATGTCTTGTTTACATAGTTTCATATAATTGCATTACTTTATCAACTTGTAATTAAAATTGATTTGGTTTATTTTTATCTTTTGGATCTTATTACTTTCATTAATATTTTTATTTATTTAAATGTATTTTAATTTTTTACTTTAATTATTAGTATCCTACTCTATCAACTTTTAAGTTAGGGAATAAATCTTTAATTAATCCTTGAAATAGAGGAACATCTTAATATACAAACTTTGGCATATTCATATCTCTTAAGGCTCTCATCAAAACACTTTATTCAGATAATTATTTTTGGTATTATCTTTTTAATTTTCCTGCCATAACAAGAACTGCTTTTAGAGCTCTTAATCCAAAATCATAATGTTTTTGTTGAGATAATTGTTATTTTGCTAGTTTATATAATACTGTCATTTTTTTTGCTAAAATTCTTGCCATATTAAATCCTTAACTCATAAGCATATTTTCTCAAATCAAATTCATATCAGGTACTATCATTGTTACAGGCCTAAATAAAGCTTTTAAATTATCAGGTAATTATGTTCTTCCTTGATATCCAGGATTCATAGTAATAAATATTCCAACAGTTTTTATAATTCTCATATCTTATTATAAAATTTATACTCTTGTCTTATCAGTTGCTAATGATGTTTGTATTATTTTAATTTGAGCAGCAACAACAGAAAGTACTTATAAATTTATTCTATTAAATTCATCAAAACAACTCCAAAATCCTGATTGAACTAATCCTTTAAAAATAGTTCCCATTGCTTGATAATCTAACTATTCACCTCAATTCACAACTAAGCATCTTGTTGCAAAAGATTTGGCTAAATCTTTAACGGTTTAAGTTTTTCCAGTTCCTGCAGGTCCTGCTGGAGCTCATCCTAAAAAGAATGTTACTGCAGTTGTAATTGTTAATATTCATCTATCAGTTAAAGGAGTGATTACAAGTCTTGTGTTTAAACCTTGATATTAATAACAATATGTGTATTTTCCATTTCATTGTCTTATAATAACTTAATCTTATTGTAAATCCCAATAAAATCTTAATTGGCTTTACCATTAAAATTATTTAGCATATAAAATTGAATCTCTCACAAACTTGTCAACAATATCTCTTCCATGCACATCAAGAAGAATCATTGTATTTACTTTTCTTCTTTAATTATATGTAATATCTGTTCTTACTAAATTAATTAAATTATCTAAATCATCAGTTTGTTTTTTGGCTTATTTTTTCATTGCATATTTATCCCCAAGTTTGACTTGCTTAAATACATCTTATACAGAATAAGTCCACCAAATTTGACAACCTAAAATTGAAATCATTCCTAAATTTTTTTTAATCCAAGTTACTCTTTCTTATTTAGAATAATTAAAAACTGCTTATTTAGCAATTAAATGCAAAGTATTTACCATTTATTTATCTACTTTTGTCATCCATTATTATATTGGTCCATCTGGTTTTTGTTTTGCTTTAAAATCAAATTATTATCCTTAATCAGAAATCATTCCTTATACTGCTTTGACTCTAGAAAATTTCAGATTTTTTCAATTATCAAATAATTTTAATAGTAATTTTTGTATTCATTATGGTTAAGAATTTCCAAGAATAGATAGAAGTTATTAATCAGATATAAAATAAAATCTTGGAAATTGGTTTCTTTTTTGATCTAAATAAGCTTTGAGTCCTTTAAGACATAAATCTAAATCTGTTTGAATTGTTTTTAAATCTGATAATCTATTTTACGCTTGTCATCATGCTTTTACATTAGGATTCTTTGCTGTCATTTCCATAATTTTTTTGAATCTTTTATGAGTATTATCAAAATGCTTAGATATATCTTGTAAAAGACTTTTTATGTCTTGAGATTGTCCAAATATACTTTATAAATAAATCCATTTTCTTTGAACAACATACCATATTTAGATAACATCATTAATAAGATTGAGAATTTTTTCCCATTTTTTTCATGTACTTGATAAACTGCTAATATATTTACTATTCTATATTTGTTGAATATCAAAAATATGCTTTTATAATTTTTATTTAATTTAATCAGCTGATTGTAAAATGTAAATTTCTTAATTTCCTTGTTTACTACATTTAAGTGGAAATTTTTAAAACTTCCATTATCGTTAAATTCTATTTAAAATTTCCATTTGTTTTGCTTCAGCAACTGCTTGAGTAATGACTTATTTAACAATTTATTTGTATTTATGAAGTTATAATTAAAAGACTGTTGTTAAAGTTAAATTTTTAAAATTTATTTATTTTTACTTTTTTTATGTATGCTAAAAGATAATTTGCCAATGCTTTTATGTAACAGCACCTTGTTTTAATTCTGAAATAAGAGGTAAAGAAGTTATAAAACCTGAAATTTAAGATCTTAATTTTTAAAATGCGGAATCTTTTTAATTTTTATCAGCCATTTTTTTGATTTGTTTTTCCCATTATTATGAATTTTTCTATAGCTAAGCTATATCTAATTTAACCCAGGGTACAGATGAATATTAATAAACACCATTTCTATATTTTTGATATAATTAATAAATAATGGTATATTTTTGGTTTAACTATTATATTTATACTAATTTTTAGAATGAAGTTATCGGTAAATTAAATAATTTTTATGCTGTAACAAGATCATCTTTTTTTAAAGTTAATTTTACCATTTTTTATTTAGAAATTCTTAATTATTAATTTCCTTGCTATAAAGATACAACTTATGATCCAGGTCCATATTAAATATAATGTTTATGAAATTGTGAAATTTATTACTTAAATACTTATACATCTTTTTTAGTTGAAGCAGCAAAATTCTTTTTTTAATATTTCATGGAAAAATCTTTTTATTTAGCTGCATACATTAATGCTTCCCATCTTTTATTTAAATTGAAAACTGTGTTATGCTATTAGGGTGTTAATTTTCCTTAATGAGAAATAAAAATTCTAAATTTTTATTGAGCATCAGCAATTTTGATTTCCATATCCATATTAGAATTTTTAATTGATTAAATATCTTTAAGTAATTGCTTTAAAGTTTATAAATTTGCAGGTTTTGATTACAATCTTTTTGTGAATTAATCCATTTATTTTTAAATTTAAGATACTTATTTTTGTGCAATTGCAATAAGCTATTTTCTAATAATTCCAACAATTTTCTATCCTTATTTAATCCAAGTTTAAATAATTTATTGATTGTCTATATCAAAAAAAAATCAATTAAAAAATCTATCCATTTATTTAATTTTTTAAATTTGCTTTTAATAATTAACCAATAATTTTTAAATATTACTTGTTGAACTATTTTTTTACAATTTTTTTTAAACCTTACTAATAGTATTGGGATCGGAAAAATTTCTTGCTTTAATTTGTGTTCCCCATTAATCAGAATTTGTTGATATTCTATTAGTTACATCCATATCTTTTTTATTCATTTAATCAGATAAATGAGCTACTACAGGATGAATATCAATTTATGAATTGAATGTAAAAGCAAAAACTTTTTAAGGATTTTCTGGTGTGGCAATTGTTTTTTTACATAGTTATCAACTTTTGTCCATCCATCTGCGATATTTCCCTACTACATCTAAGGGAATTTTTTTTAATTTTTGAATAATTTTTTATTGTTAGCTTTTCGTAGGGTAATATCCAATTTAAGAATTATGTGCATAAGATGACTAAATAACAAATAAACTTCTTTTTTGATTTTTAGGATAAAGAAGCGCTTTAAGTCATGCATAGGATTTAATAGTCATTTTAATCAAGGCATTAAGTATTCTTCTTTCCCAATACATATAAGTTCTTTACATTTATTTTTGATGCATTGCATTTCCCTAATGAGAAGTTCAAATTTTTTGTTATATATTAACTAATAATTATGATCCAATACTTTCATAATCTTTAACTAATGATATTACAATTTTTTGTCGATGACTATCAAAAAAATTGTAAAAAGAAATCATATCCTTTGAATCTTTTTTTTCCCATTAATATTATTTAATTATTTATGCATTTTCTATTCTTGAGACTTTTTATTAAATTTGAGATATATAATTAATAATTGTTTTTTTCGTATCTTTAAATACACTTATTGCTTTGATTCAATTAGTGATAAATTTATTAATTCCAAGAGAATTCCAATTTAAAGTTTTAGTTCCTGGTTAAATTTGTTTATCTAGAGTTTAAATTTATTTTTTTAACAAATCTTTTTCAACGAATTTTAGATTAAGAACTACTTAATCATATTATTTGATCATTAATTTTAATTTTTAAATATATTTAATATATTAATTTTCTTGAGATGCAACATTTAAAATTGTTTTTGGTATTTAAAATCCAAGTCTATCAAGATATTTAGCTTATCTTATCATCATTTTAAGTTAATTTGTAAATTGAATATAATACTAAAAAGTTTTTGGATCTCTTGTAAGAATAGGTTTTCGAAGATGATCAACAGCTAATTAAGTATTTTTAGAAGCCCAATTAGTAAATTTTGATTATTAATAGGGTTTAAGGGATTACTTAACGAAAATTTTGAAATCATTTAATACTTTTTTACCATTACTATTTTTCATTATTTGGCTTTTTTGTATAAATTTTGCCATTGGTCTCTAAACTCTTCCAAGAATTGATTTTGACCATTTAATTGAGCCAGCAACAGGAGGTAAACATTTTGGCTTAGGAGGATTCATTTTATTTTATTCAAAGAAGGTTTTCATTTGATCAAGCTCTTTAGAAAATTGTTAAAGAATCGAATCGTAATGCTTTTTCATTTATTAAGATATTGATTGCCTTGTTTTAAGATTTTTAAAATTTTAAAGCAAATCAAAGGCTCCTTATGCAGATTTTAATTATTATTTAAATGCAGAGTTAATAAGGCTTAAAGTTTTTTTTTATACTTATTCAACTGCTGATTTAAATTTTGACATATTAGATTCCCAAGCAGCTTTATTATTAATATCAAATATATCTCCATTAAAAGATTAAGGAATGCTAGCAAGAGATTAGACTTATCCTTTCATTTAATCAATTTTTTAGGAATCTCCTATAACATTTTTAAGTTAAGGTCCAAGTAAAACAAAGAATGATTTAATATCATTTATGGCAGACAAAAGATTTTATCAAATAAAGGTCATATATTTTGTTTTAGAAAATAATTACTATATATTAAATTCCCATCTTTTTTAATTTTCTCCAGAATTAATTTATTTTTTAACCTTAGCATTTTAATTACTCCAGGAAATTAAGCATTTAATTGATTTATTAAGAATATCTTAGGATTATTAAGGCTTTTTTTTAAAAATAGTGTTAAGTTTTATTTATTAATTAACTTTTTATCAAATTTAATTTGCAATACTTTTAAGAATATTAAGCATTCTATCTTAATTAATATGTCTGGAAATAATCCATACTAATTTAAGCCCATTCATCAAAGAAGGTAAAGTTTATTATATAACAGAAAGATTTCCTTGATTAATTGCTTTGAATTGTCTTTATAATGTTTGAAGGAATTTAACATTATCTTTTGCTTAGGTATAGACTTTAGAAAGTTTATTAAATTAGGAATTAAATCCATCAAGATTTCAAGGATTTCCACCAGAGGATTAATTATTAGAAAGAGATTAAAATTTTTGAACTATTTAGAGTATTTTTTGGACAGAAGGCATTGAAAGCTGTTGATGGATAGTACTATATGAGGCTGATCTACTTCTCCAAAATTAAATTTATCCAATAGCTGTATTTTAGGGATTTCTGTTTTCTTCCTTCTTAATTGTTTAAGAGATAGTGTTTTTCCATTATTCAAGAGTCTATTAAAGAGAAAGCATAAGAGGTAATTCGGCAGTTATATTTTTTGTTTATTAAGGAATTTGCGGTATTTTGATGTTGACTTCCCTATAGACTTTTTAAAGATTTTGATCAATTTGCTTGGAAATTTTCTACATAGTGACTTTAAGTTATAAATGGCTAGGTTTATTATTAGAAAGAATAGGGATATAAACCTTTTATAGAAGCTGACTAAGATTTTTTAATTACTAAGATGATTAACTATAACTTGTCATTAATTAAATTAAAGAAGGAATTTAAACGTAATTGTTTATTAATTAAATAAACAATAAATGAAATATTATTTAAAAATTAAATTAAATTAATTTTATTTATTTTTTTTAAGGGGTTTTGGGGTTTTGGGGTTTTGGGGTTTTGGGG
>Ga0208968_1001340_pt1 | contig 13434 bp, 15 predicted proteins | sample RifOxyA3_FD_184031 | JGI IMG/M metagenome (GOLD analysis project Ga0208968, IMG submission 184031) | Groundwater microbial communities from Rifle, Colorado - Rifle Oxygen_injection A3 (SPAdes) | ecosystem: Environmental > Aquatic > Deep subsurface > Groundwater | place: Rifle, Colorado, United...
TCGAACTGGCGCATGTTTGGAATACCTTAGACCTACCGCCATGCCCGTAGGGCTTGCGGGTTTAAATGTATGGAAAATTGCGCTAGTTCGATGTTAGCACCTGTACGACTTGATTTCAGCCCTTTTTTCATATTCAAATATAATCATTTTTTTGTCAATAATTTTTTAGCGGGTTGAATGTGTGTTTGAGTTTTAATTTTTTTTAAGGAAGGCAAATAATTAAATAAAATACCGCTTTGGAGAAGCAAGGGCTAAAAAATGGAAGCTCTTTTTGTTTTTATTGGCTTATCGGGTGGCATTGTGTGAAAAACAAAATGTGCTTGCATTTGTGCTGGTGGCAGGGTTTGCGTGTGCGATTAAATTTTCATAAACTTTTTTTTATTGATTAATTAGTGTCTGTCCATAATGTCAGCAAATTTCAAATGAGTTGATAAATTTTTTAATGTCATTTTTTATTTTTTAGTCTCATTTTTTAATCCTCAATCGCCGCAGCAATCAAAACTCAATATTTTAGTGTAATTTGAATAAAAAAAACCGGAATTTTTGATTTTCAGACATAGCTATCCTGTAAATATTTATTTTGATTAACTAAAATTTTACTTTCTAAACTTATATTCTTTGCAGTACTAGCTGCGTAAATACACGAAAATTATAGGCTAATACGCTCCATAAAATTTTGCTGTTAAAATGTTCCCATCCTTTCCAATTACAAACATGCAAATCAAACCCGCGCTTAACATTTGAAATTACTGCTTCAATACCGCTTCTCCACTTTTTTAGCCGAGTAGCCATATTTTTGCTGCTGAAAACATTTTGCATACTGCCTTTAATTTTATTAAAAACAGTATTTACAATACCTGTTCTAACACTGTAATCTATGTTTTCTTTACTTGCAAAACCTCCATCAGTTACACTATCTCGGGGTATTACATTATAAATTTCAATGATCCTGTCCATCATCGGTTGATATAAACTTGTGTCGCTTGGATTTCCTCTTAATATGTCGCAATCTAATATTAAATTACTACGACCACCTGCTATATTTATTTTATGTCCAAATAATACGTCTCGTTGTCCTTTTACTATGATATCTGTATGCAATTCATAAATTGAAAATATTTTTTCATCATTTGGAACAACCTCTCCTAAAATTTCTTTCCTGTATGATATATTATAAACCTGATGCATTAAAGGTAAAAGCTTTTCAAGCGCCATTCTCCAAGCTTCCGCTCCTATACTCATGAAGTTTTTTTTTACAATATTGGATACTTGATTTATGCATTTGGTAAATGTGATTAATTGTTTGTTGAAAAGTACAGCTTTTTTATCTGCTTGTTTTGTGACATTAATTTTAAAATATGTTTTTTTTGCGCCTGTTTTATAATTTATGTAGGATAGCGTACTTACTTCTTCTTTCAAGTGCTCCAGCAAGCGATGGCTTTCTTTTATGCAACTCCATGTAAGAAAATTATTAGTCGGATGTTGAATATTGCTCTCTACTACTGTTGTGTCTTGTCTTACTTGCTTTATGTCTTCAAACCCTTCTTCTATGGCAATTTTATTTACAGTATATAAAATTTGTTTTAATGTGTCCTCTTTTATTTGTGAGATATATTTCTGCCATAGTTGAAAACAAAATGGTTCTCGTAAATCTAATTTTATAAATGTTGCACAAATACGTGAATCTAACTGAGCAAATTCTAATTCCCGATAATCTAAATTTTTCATCTCTTTAAAAATCGCTGCCCTTAAAATTTGCTCAACAGTAGGAGTGTCTTTACGGCCATAATGCGAACTTTTCACCAACCCTGTTAAATCGGTACTTACTAATTCTATTATCTCAGGATGAGTTTCTAAAATAGTGTCTATTAGACCAAATTCGGGGTTTGCACTCCAATCTGGTTTCTCAAATTTCAAAACTAAATCGTTAAATATTTTCATCTCGTTTTTTTTCTCTAAGATAAAATATTACTTTTGTTAATATCTCTCTTAAACTCCCTTTTTATCAACAATTGAGAGTTTATGGACAGACACTAATTAATTTCCTCCGTGTTGCCAGCATTTTTGATTTGGGCTATGAGTCATTCTTTTACATTGAGTTTCCTTTTGAGTAATCGCAGTACATCGAACAGCTATTGGCAACTTATATGAGTTATCCTTAATAACTTTAGGTAAATCAACTTGATTGATATGTACCTGACAATATCCGCTAGGGTCTAAAATAATATTTTCACATTTACTTCCATCTACAGGATTTATTCCTTTACAATACACCGGCGGCTTATTCTTATAATTAGTTGAAGACTCCGAAGAAACATCAAAATTCCAATTTTTCAAATCAATTTTACTCTCAATTTGATTTTCAATACTATCGGTTAATGCAGAGAAAAAATCAATTCCGGTCAACTTTTCTAACGAATCAACTGTTACTGTATATTCATTAAGCTGTTTTGTTCCTGCCTCATTTGGAAGAATTAATGCAATGATTTTAGTGCTTTGTTTTGTCTTATTGAGAATTACTTTGTAAAAATATTTAGGCACAGTTATAGCTCCCAAACCAATAGTACCCATAGAAAATTTCAAGATACCTCCTGTAACGACATACAATGTATCATATTCTTTTGCCCAATCTCTAACTTGGGATTCAAGATTTTTCCAAATACCACGATTAAAACTAGGTGCTTGAGGACTCATATTACTCAAAAAAAAACTTTCGCTCATAGCAATTGAATCAATTTTCATATCACCAGCAGGAGCAAGATGTCCTCTGTCATAGCCTGATTTTTTGTAATCAGCTAATGTTGCAAAACTATCTTTAATTAATGGGTCGCACCGGAAAAAATCTTTCCTTTTAACAATACCATTAACTAAATTTTGTTCAGTTAACATATACATTACCCATTCTGCTTGTTTATTAATTGGAGAGTAAGACAATGAATAATATTTATGCTTAATTATAACACCAGAAGTTGACGATGGGAAATATTCCTGAGTTTGAGCATTTGCCCCAAAAAGAATAAGAAATGAAAGAAAAAAAAGAAAAATCTTGTTGAACAAAATCAATATTTTTAAGGAAATTATTTTAATTTAAAAAAACAGTCCCCACAAGTGAGGACTGTCCGCCCACATTAATAACTAGAATAATGTGAACTATGGGAGCTGTGAGATGAGTGTGAACCATGTGAGCCATGTGAACGGTGACCTGTCATTGACATTTCACTATCCCCAAAAATTTGGCTCGCATGTTTCAAAACAAGACTTTCGCCTTTGTCTTTACTTATGCTCACATCAGAAACTTTAAGCAGACTTGCTGCTTTGGTAGTTACAGCAGTTCCCATTAAAACTAATGCTGCTGCTACCGTCATCAAAACTTTTCTCATAATAAAAATATTAAATGAAACAATGAGAAAACATCAAGCGATTTTCGCTTGAAGGTCATTAATAGCCTTAATTTTACGGCTATGTATATCTTTAGATGATGCAAAAAATCCAGGGCATTTAGATACTAAACAACAGTCTTTGCATTCATCGATGTAAATATTTTTCCAATCAGATATTGATTGAACTGCAAAATGTCTTAATTTTTCAGGTAAGACACAGAGTTGAGTGTTATAGACAGAAATATGTAAATCTCGATAATATAAATTTAAAAGAGCTTTTTCTAATTCATTATTATAATCAACTGGGTCAATCCATAAATCTTTTATATTATCTTTTGCGAACCCCATTGGTTCCATTTGCATAAAAGCGACATGGAAAACAAAAGGAAAATTTGAATAAATATATTCCGATAATTCAGGTAATCTATCATAATTCATTTTATGAACAACAACACGAATTCCAATTTTGATATTAAATTTTGCAAGATTATATATTCCTTTAATGGTTTTGTAGAAAGTATTTGTTCTTACAATACTATTATGAATTGTATCAATGTCGGAATACAAGGGAACGTCAATTACAATATCTTGATTAATTGATTGTGCAAATTTGCTCGCATATTCATAATTTTCAAACTTAATACCATTTGATAGTAAGTGAATAGTAGCATTCGGTATCCTTTTATAAATTGCAGATAAAATTTCAAATAATTTAGTTCCCAATAGCGTTGGTTCTCCACCTGTAATTCCAATTGATACAGTATTTTTATCAATTAACGAAATATATTTCAAATTCAATTCAAAATTATCTTCGTTTTCTTCTTTTTTAATAGGAGGTTGCGGACACATTATACAATTTGAATTACATCTTTCTGTGACAAATACAGCATTATGTTTTGATTTAATTTCAAATACAACGTTGATACGACCATCCGGATATATAGTTACAATATCGTTGTCGTATAATTCGGAAATATTTTCAACGTTTTCAACAAAACATTTTGATTTTTCATCTACAGAATTATTTGAGGTAATTACAGCAACAAAACCATTTGGAATTTTATTATTTCTGGTAACAAAAATTAAATCATTCTTATTTGAAAACATTTCATTCTTCGTAGTAATCTTACCAATTATTACCTTTTCAATATTATGTGCTATACCAATTAATTGTTTCATATTTCAAATGATTTTCGAGCTATCCAACTCCAAAAAACTTTATTAATATCTTTTTCATTACGTTGTAATAGAGATAAAATATATTGAATAATACTTTTATTTTTTTTGCAAATTTCACTTATCGTTCTGTTTCCAATAATGTCGCCTTGTTCACTATAATTCCTTACTGGGTCAGCACCGCAATAACTTAAAAAAGCACAGGTTGCACAATCAGGTAAACTTTCGGCAATTGAGTTTTCAATTAATTCATGTAAATAATCACCATTAAATATTTCTTGATATGAATTTATTTCAACGTTCCCTATTTTAAATTTTTTATCACCAACAGATGCCAACATGCGACCTTCGTCAGAAACGTATACGTCACCGTCATAATCATAAATAACCCCTGAAATTGCGATACCCGCAGGGGATTGTAAATCGACAAAGCCAGTACTAAATGGAGTTAATATTCTTGTTAAAATAATTGAAGCATAACCTTCTGAAAAGAATTTACCTTTTATGTTTAAGTCAATAATATAATCTAACGCTTTTTTGTAATTTTCAATAAAATCAACCATTGGATAAGATAAAATATGTTTATCTTTTTTTGCAAAACCATATGGATTTAATGACCTTAAAAAGACAGAATTAAAGCCAAGTTCAATGTATTTATCAATAATTTCTTTGAAATAATTTAATGTTTGTGAGGTTGTTGTCATTAATGCCGAAACACTATCATTACCTAAATATGTTCTACAAAGTTTTATTTTTTCAGTTACTAAATCATAACTGTTATCAATATCATGAAGTGGTCTATTTAAATTGTGTAATTCTTTTGGACCATCAATTGATGTTGAGATGTAAACTTTATGACCTTTTAACCATTTCAACATTTTTTCATCAATTGAGGTTAAATTGGTACAAATAACAAATTCAAGATTTTTCTTTCTAAAAAGATTTGTCCATTCAACTTTTTCTATAATAAATTTTATTATCTCAAAATTCAGGAGTGGTTCACCTCCTTGAAATTCGATTTTAATATTATTGGATGGACTTTCAAATATTTTCTCTACAACTTTTTTTGCTGTTTTCTTTGTCATGTCAAAGTTGACATCGCATAAATCCTTCTTTGAAACTTGGCAATAACTACAATTTGAATTACATCTTAATGTTGCAACAACCATATGTAAGGCCGTAAATTCAGTTAAGAAGTGTTTTTTAGTCCTATATTTTGTAGCAAGCATTTCAATAACATCATCAATATTATTATCTGCAAGTATTTGTTTGCTTTTTAAATCTTTAAATGCTTTCTCTTCTGGTTGAAGTTTATGTTCAATAAATCGGTTAAAGTTCTCATTATTCAAAAACAAGTATTCACCTACCTCATTTGATAAAAAGATATTTTCATTTAATCTTTCAAAACGATATGGTAATATTTGATAATTCATTTCTATTTACTTATAGATGAAAACGCTTTTTTTACTAATTCTTCACGAATTACTTTATATTCTCGCCCTGTTGTTAATCTAATCTGCTGGTCAATTAATTCATTACCAAAATCCAATGCAATACTTTCCAGATTTATACTTTCATTTTTTTTCTGAAAATATATTTCAGTTATTGTCTCAATCGGTTCAATGTTAATATAACATTTATCCGTGTATTTATATGAAGCATTTAAAATTGCCTCCTTTTCATAAATGGAATTAGGAACTGTAAGTAACAACTTATTTTCTTCAATTTTTTTTATAATTTCTTTCATTGATGTACTTGTGGGTTAACAATATTTTTTTGTTAGAGTGTTAAAAATTGCTCGAAAAGAATTTTAGCGTAGTATTTCCCATATCTATTAATTATAAATTTGCTTAGTAGAATTGGAAAAAAATAAATTACACCTAGTATTACGCTTAAATTTCTAATTGAAAAGTCGTTTGTAAAATGCGAATATATTATAAGAATCAAAGAAATCACCATTGCTAAAAAAGAACCACCTATTAAATTCCTAAAAAAACCATACTCTATATTATGGCGTAATAGCATTGCATTATCTCTTAAACAATTCCTTATTTGCGAAACAGTAGATACGATTAATTTTCTAGCCCTTTGTTCATCCACCGATTCTTCGACTCTTGAAAGAAGTTTAATATCAAATTTACTTTTAATTTTATCTTCAATCTTCTGTTTTATACTTACTTCAAGTTCTGTATTGGATTTTAATAATAGGTTGGTTGTAGGCATATATTGTTCATCTTTAAAATATAATCTTTGAAATATTTCTTTTGATAAAAAACGGTTAACTTGAACCAGTAAGAAAACTATTGCTGAAGAAAGTAAAACATCAGTTATTGTTGGTAACGCAACAAAAATATTTTGAAGTTTGTCATGATATAATGAAGCCACAATCTTATTGTAAAGAATTAACGTAGGTATTGAGGTTAAAACTGTCGGAAAGAGTCTCGCTTTAATATAATAAGTATTAACTGCCATAATCTATTAATTAAGGATTTATTTGACCAAGTAAATAAGCTTGATGTTTTTGATTTAAAGTTGGAACAACAAAACCTCTCTTTAAGCAAAAATCTTTAGCAAACTCAAAATTTTTCACATAGATTTCAAGTTTGTCAAGCGATATGTCAAGTATTACATACCCAGCTTGATTATTTGTAATTCTGACATCTGGATATTTATCATATGCTAAATGCACTGAACTCGCATTTCCCAAAAGAGTTACCTTCGGTTCTAATATATTTATAAAATCATAATTTCTATTAGAATCACGGCCATGATGTGGAGCTAATAAAACATCTACATTTGAAACAGCAGCTTTATTAGTTTTAATTATATGTTCCCATGAATCATCATGACTATCACCTGCAATTAAAATTTTCCAAACCCCTCCGTCTTTCTTTGGTGGTGTAAATAAAATAACATAAGAAAGGTCATTGATATCTCCGCCTTTTTCATTAGCAGAATTAACTAATTCTATAGATGGACATAATATTTTCATATTGTCTAAATTCCAATATGCACAATCATCGGTATAATGATATGTTAGCCTTTTCGTTTTTTCATAATTACCCGCTCTAAGTTGAGTATAGAACTTCCAATCTTCTTTATTATAACCTGCAAAAAAACTATCCAAATCAATACTTTTATTATTATTTGTATCCCATGTATTCGCTATTTCAAATTCGTCATATAAATCTTTAATCCCATCTAAATGATCCATATCTGGATGGGTAATTATAAACCTGAAAATACTTTTTATATTAATTTTGTCTTTTAAGTAATCTATTGGATTATCTGGGTCTTTCTTTTGATTGTAGTTTTTTTTGTTGGAAGGAACGTGAGTTCTATTTCTCATAATTACTCTTTCTGGAGATGCTTTTACAGCTTTCTCTTCGTCTGTATCTTCGCTGTTATAAGCATTACTTACATCAATTACTGTAGTCCGACCAGAATCATGTTGTATTATATTACAATCACCTTCGAGAACATTTAAAAAATGAATTATTGCCATATTATTTTAGTTCAGTTTGTTGCAGTATTTGAATTTCTTATAGTCTATTTATAATTATAATTATTTTAAAATAAATATAAAACGTAGCATTTAAACTATCATACAAAGTTAAAAAAGATTTTCTTTAACTTTTGAATTAAATACTTATAAATAAAAAATATATTCCAATCTTTCATTGTTAGTGGCGTAGCCACGTTTGCGAATTTACAATTGTGTTTTGCGGCTGGTAAGCCGCTTATTAAATAATACCTTACTGGCTTGATGTGTTGTAAAAAGGCAAACTCTATTTGTTTTTTTAACCTTTGAAAATAATTTAATTCAAAAAAACAAATTGTGTTTGACTGAGCGTTGATAGGGAAGCCGGTGAGGTTAAAACTTATTAAATGAGAGCGATTGCAGATTAGTTCTTTCGTTGTTGGTGCGAAGCAAGTTTTTTTTTGCTTATATTTTTTTAAAGCAAAAAGAAAACTAAACAACGAAAGTACTAATGTGAGTTGGCAATACATTATTGGCTTTGCGCTGGCTAAAGGGAAAGTGATTTTTCTTTTTTTTACCATAGAAAAAAATTTAATTCAAAAAAAAAAAATGACTTTACCGTGTGTTGATTGGGTTTGCCCGTGTGATTAAAAATGCGGGTCGGCAAAAAAAAATAAAACTGCGTTGGCTTGAGCATCGGCTATCTTTAAAGTCATTTTATTATTATTTTTCTTTATACATTATATTATTGTCAAACTAATTTTTATTTATCAATCCTATCACTTTATCTACCACGAATTTTTTGGAGTATTGGTGCTAACGGTCCTCGAACTGGCGCATGTTTGGAATACCTTAGACCTACCGCTTATGCCCGTAGGGCTTGCGGGTTTAAATGTATGGAAAATTGCGCTAGTTCGATGTTAGCGTGTCGTTAATTATTTCATAATCATCTTTGTATAATTCAATTTCATTTCATTATTTGTTATTTTTACTATTAGTATTTGATTAACAATATTTGATAAATCAATTGAGATAAAATTATTTTGTTTACAAAAATATTGTCCTATTATTTTACCCTCAATTGAATATATTGTAATCAAATCTCCGGTATATATTTTTCCATTTATTTTTAGCATATTGTCATTGTCAGAATATACTATAATGTTGTTATTAACAGTATTTGCTGTATTATCAATATTTGTTTGAGAATTTTTTACAATATGTTTAGCATATGAGTTTTGATTAATTTTTAATTGAACAAAATATGACCCATCAGGTACAGAGTCACCATGAAAAATATATGAATAATTTCCTTGAGATAAAACTTGAAGATTAAGAATTGTAGATACTGTCTGACCTAATGGATTATAGATAAATAGAGATACAGTATCTTGCTCTGTTAAGTCAAATTGTATGGTTGTTTGTGTTACAAATGGATTTGGTGCAATCTGCCAATTAATTGTATCTTGTATGGATGCAGATAAATTCAACGATACAAACAAAACCGAAATAAAAATAATAATTGTTTTCATAAATATTTTTCTATTATTGTGCTAAATACGTTTAATACTTCTTTTGATGCTTTTTCTTCATCAATTAATCCACCAGATTGACCATAAATTATTTTACCATTTTTGTCAAGAATTAAATGAGTAGGAAAACCTTGTGTAATCCACCAATTCTCAATTTTATGTCTTTCTACTGTTATCATTTTATATTCTAATTCAAACTTATTTTTTATTTCATTAATTGTATTTTGGTCTTCAAAAGTAATCATTAGAAATTCAATTTTGTCATTTTTATATTTGTCATATAATTTTTTAAGTCCTTTCATTTCAGCCATACAAGGAGCACAGGATTTAAACCAAAAATTAATATATACTATTTTTCCATTTAATTTCTTGAATATTATTTTTTCATTATCTATTGTTGTTAATTCTGATTCTGGAAAATATTTATTTGATAATCCTTCAAAAAATTCTCCATTTCTTCTTTTTTGTTTTATACTGTCAATTTTGTTATCTAAATTATTCTGACAATATGTTGTCAAAGAAATACAAATTAGTAAAAATAATCCTGTTAGTTTTTTCATGTACGAATTTTTTTATTAATGCACGCTAACGTTCCCTGCGCTGGCACAGTTTTTTTTACCTTAGACCTATCGCGCATGCCCGTAGGGCTAGCGTAATCATAAAAAAAAATTGTGCTACGCGCAGTGTTAGAAACTGAGCACTTTGAATTTAATTAAAATATATCTCATTATTAGATCTGCGAAAGCCTGTGCGTTGCGTGCGTTGGCTCGTGTGATTTGCATTTTTTATTTCATTTTGATTTTAAACCATTTTTATTATTAAAATTAATTCTCATTATTGGTATTGCGAAAGCTGGTGCGTTGTGTGCGTTAGCTTGTGTGATTTTTTTCATTTTTGATTTTAAAACATTTTCATCCATAAAATTAATTCTCATTATTGGCATTGCGAAAGCTGGTGTTTTCTACTCCCCATTCTTAGTACCACTTTTTTATTTTCTTAATTGAATTCACAAAAGAAAAAATGATGATACAAATGTATATGTTAATAATGGGAAATAACTCGAAGAGTTATTCTCGTTATTAACATCTTTTCTTTTTTGCCAACTTTTTTCTTTTGTTAACATCTTAATTTTTTGTTAATAATCACGCAGATAGTTTATATAAACTTACGGGAGTTTTTCTCCCAATCCCCTGATGTGCCAAAACATTATTATAATAGTTGAAATGGTCTTGTAACCCTTTATACAACTCTAATCCATCATTTGCTGGATGAAGATAAACATAATCATATTTTACAGAGCGCCATAGTCTTTCGATCAAGATATTATCGATCGCCCGACCTTTACCGTCCATGCTGATTTGTATACTTTCTTTTTCAAGATATTCTATCCAATCATTGCATGTAAATTGACAGCCTTGATCTGAATTAATTATTTCTGGCTTACCATGGTTTAAAATGGCTTCTTTTAAGACCATATGACTACTGGCTGCGTCAAGTGAATTACTGATACCCCAGCCAACGACATAGCGGCTATAATGATCTATAATGGCCGTCAGGTATAAAAATCCTTTTGCCATTGGGATGTATGTAATATCTATTCCCCATACTTGGTTGGGATGAGTTATTTTTAACCCCTTTAACATATAGGGACGAATATATTTAGCCTGCCCAAGTTTACTTAGATTTCGTTTCGGATAAATAGCCATGAGTCCCATTTTTCGCAATAATCGTCTTACTCGTTTTTCATTTACGACTAAACCTAAAAGCAGTAAAAAATCCTGCATCCTTAAAACTCCTGCTGTGGGGTGTACCAAATAATGCTCATCCATCAGACGCATAATGTATAGGTTCTCTTGTTTCTCTTGTACCGGGTGATAATAAAGCCCACCTCTATGAATCTCCAGTAATGTACATTGGTGTCGAACACTTAATTTATGTCCCGTGTTTACCAATAACTGGCGCTCTTTCATAGTCCGGCTTGTAAGTAGGCTTTCTTTAAAAAATCCTTTTCGATCTCCAATTGTCCTATTTTTGAATATAGCTTTTCTACATCAACCTTTGCTTCCGGTTCTATATCCTTGTCAAATACCCGGTAGGAATTCTCTATAAATTCCTGTTTCCATTTGCTTATCATGTTCTGATGAACTTCAAATCGCTTGGATAATTCTGCTAATGACTCCCGCTCCTTGAGCGCAGCAATAGCTACTTTGGCTTTAAATGCCCCTGTAAATTTCCTTCTACTTTTTTTCATATTCACTGGTTTTAAAATTAATGAAATTTTCAACTTAACCAGTGGTCCTAATTTTGGGGAGTATTATACAATAATATTTCTCAAATAATATTTTTAATTTTGCTAATACGAAAAAAATATAACTATAAATATGAAAACTGCAATATTTCTTTTTTGTTTATTTAATTTTTGTGTACTGTTTAATTTAGTACATGCGCAAAATAATGAAAAAATAACTCAATTACTTTTAAATCCACATGAATCTAAAATGATAAGCAGAGGTGATAATCATCCTGAAATAGACTTATCAATTGATAGTTTAGATAAAATATTAATACTTCTACATCATAGAATTGAGATTAAAGAAATAAAGAATTATTTTAGATTATCCGATCAAAAATTTCGATCAAAAATTGACATACTAAAAAACAATGCATTTATAAAGGAATACAATAATACATATTTACCTACAGTTATGGTAATAGGTTTAAATGATGGAGTAATAATGAAAAGTAATGCTGAAATATTTGCAACTCCAATAATAAATCTGATAGAAAATAAAAATAATGAGATAAAAAATAAATATTTTCAGATTAAAGCATTTGAGAAGATTCCTTTGGATACAGCATCACTGTTTATATACAGTAATGTTTTACTTGATAATTGGCAAATAAATAATGTTGAAAAATTATTTCTAAAAAAACCAAGAACAGAAAGACATGGAAAAAATTATTATATGTCTTTACATGAAAAAGAAATAAATAGTCCAATCGAATCATTCGGTATATACGGGAATCAAGCGATTTCAAAAAAAGATTATGTAGTATGTATTTATGGGAATAGCAGGTATACAGAATATTCACAAAAAAGAATTAAAAAAGCTGAAAAGGACTATTTAAATTTAATAAATCATCCTTCTCAAAAAATAAATTACCCTATTATTGATAGTTTGTCTACACAGCAATTATCTGAAATAGCCTCACTAATTACAGATGATTTAGTTAAGATTTTTGAAAATAGAAAAGAAGAGCTTCATAAATTTTTTATCGAATCAAAATATTCAGAAGAAATAACATTCGAGGAATATTTTATTTGGTTTTATCACATACTCTATACTTTAGTTACAAACAAATTAACTGAAAAAAAAATTATATATAATCCAAATATAAATTACATCTATTTTTATAAAAATTAATTATATGTAAGTAAACTATTCCTTGGCTCACGAACAAATACTTAATCCCATGTGATAGTATAAGGAATGTGTAGGAATTTATTTGATACATGTTACTAAGTTGTTTTTCCCAACGTGTTTATTCACTCACTATCCTTTAAAAAAGCAAAATTTTGTTTAGAATGAATTTCAAAAGAACTTCCCCGACTTCAGAATATTTTTTTGGACCGGTAGCTTCGAGAACCTCAGCCACCGGTGATTGAGGTTCTCGAAATCACCGATAAAATAGGAAGAAGTTAATTTGGATGTTTCACTTAAATTTTGTTGATAGAAAAATAATAATGAAAAAAATATTTTTATGTTACATCATATCTAAGTAATATTAGTAAAAATAGTTCGTTTTATAAACGCTTTTTAAAAATTATTCTATGCATACTTTTTTACATTTTTTTATTTTAAAC
>Ga0208968_1001344_pt1 | contig 13421 bp, 10 predicted proteins | sample RifOxyA3_FD_184031 | JGI IMG/M metagenome (GOLD analysis project Ga0208968, IMG submission 184031) | Groundwater microbial communities from Rifle, Colorado - Rifle Oxygen_injection A3 (SPAdes) | ecosystem: Environmental > Aquatic > Deep subsurface > Groundwater | place: Rifle, Colorado, United...
CAATTCATGCCCACGAAATAATTGTTTCGGGAGATATGATGGAGCGAAAAGCAAAGATGAGGGATTTGTCGGATGCATTTATCGCATTGGCCGGTGGGTTTGGTACCCTCGAAGAAATTCTGGAAGTAATTACATTGAAACAATTGGGCTATCACGACAAAGCCATTGTTTTTATCAATACCAATGGTTTCTACGACGATCTTTTCAGGCAGTTTGAAAAATCATACAAAGAAAAATTTGCCAAGGAAAATTACCGGAAACTATATTTCATTGCCGAAAATTCAGTCGAAGCAATGAGTTATTTGCTGAAATATCAACCTGAAAAAACGGTTGACAAATGGTTTGAGGTTCCAACGAGGTAAGTTATATTATTTCCCGGTTTTAAGGTAAAGTTGATGGTCGCTGATTGTTTTTATGCGACAGAAAACTGCGACAGAATACTTTTCAATTCGCCTGAATGCTGAAATAGAACTTTGACCCTTTTCCCGGCTCCGATTCAACGCCAATGCTGCCACCCAAAAGTCCAATCAGGTTTTTCGAGATTGCAAGGCCCAGACCTGTTCCTCCAAAATTCATTTTGTGGCCCTGGTTGGCTTGAATAAACCGTTCAAAGATAGATGATTGCTGATCGGCAGGAATTCCTATGCCGGTATCTGTAACACTGAAATGAATTCGGTCCCCGTGAATATTTACTTCAACTGAAATTGATCCCTCGTGTGTAAATTTGATGGCGTTCCCGATCAGGTTGTCCAGAATCTGGCGAAGCCTACTTTCGTCGGTCAATATTGAAACTGATTGATTTCCAATCGCATTAATCCGGAACTTGATTTTTTTATCTCTTTTAGAGGCAAGTGTTTCGGTATAGTGGTCATTAATTTCATTCATGAATTTATACAGGAGAACAGGTCTCTTCCTGACCGAAAGCAGGTCTGCTTCAATTTTTGAAATATCAATGATGTCATTGATCAGGTTTAGAAGTATTTCCCCGTTTTTCCTGATAAGCGACACAAAAACAGCTTTGTCCGCTTCGTCCTGGGTCTCATCTTCCAACAACTCGGAGAAACCGAGAATTGCATTCATTGGCGTCCTGATTTCGTGCGACATGTTTGCCAAAAATGCTGATTTAAGACGGTCAGATTCCATCGCTTTTTTTTGTTCCCCGATTAGTTTATCCTGAATTTCTTCCCGCAACATGATCATCTTGTTTGCAGCCCCTCCAGCCCTTTTGAACTCATCGAAATAGAACTCATCGATGTTCAGTTTGTTAAAACTATTTTGCGATAAAAAGAAAAAATTAAAAAAGCGTTCGAAATCAGCTTTGTATCGTTTATTGAAATGGTAAATAATTAATGCCTCCAAAAACAGCAAACAAATGAAAATAAATACAATGATCATGATACTTTTTTGCTGGTCACTTCGAAGTGAAGCTTGCTGATTCTTAATTGTATTTTGAATTTCGTCCATATAAAAACCAGCTCCTATAATCCAGCCATAATCCTTAAAAAGCTCGACGTAGGAACATTTTTCAGATAAGGTTATTTCATTTATTTTATTCCATTTATAATAAAAAAAGCCACCATCAGGATTGGTTTTTATCAATTCAAGTTCTTGTCGGAAAATATTTTTTCTGTTGTCATCAGCGTTGTTGATCAGGTTCAGACTGCCTTTATAGACTTTTCCGTCCATCACTATTGGAGTGCCGTTAATATCGTTTACGAATATATATCCACCGTGCCTGAACCTGACTGAACCAATCTTTTGGGCAATTTCATTCCTGAATTTTGGGAAGAAATCATCTACATATTGCTTTGATCCGAAATACCAGTTGTACTGGCTGATTTTTTTTACAAATGTTATTTTTTTATTGGGCGATGTTTCTGAATTCACTCCTGAGCCGATGTCGTAATCGAGAAAACCTTCTGCGCTTTTGTTTAACAGGTTAATCTCTTCAAGAATAACAGATGAACCACTTGCATCTTTAAAATTTCTCAAATCTTTACCTGTAAATTCAGGTTTTCGTGGATAATAAACGCCAACACCATCCATGGTGGAAATAAAAACTTCTTCAAATTCCATGTTAAACTTAAGGGAAGAGACAGTAGCAATTATCAGTGATTTAATTTCATCATCCGATTTTTTACCGGAGTATTGCTGGTGAATCGATGCTGCGATATTAATCGCCTGATCAACATTTGATTTTACTTTGCTTTTAATTCTCTGTTCAAAAGTAATGTTCTGCAGTCGAATATATTCCAGTTCATTTTTTATAATCTCCTGAATATAAATTTTTTGGTCTTCGACATACTCCTGGCTTTTTTGTTGGCTAATCTTGCTGAAGAACAGTGTTTGCTGGATAATCAAAACGCCGCCAATTAATAAAGTTGTAGCTACTGTAATAATTACCAGCGACTGGCTCAGGTAAGTTGATATATTCGAAGGGATTGCAATTCTCTTGAGAAATTTAGCAGGCATTGATTCTATATTTTGATCTGGTTATGTGTGTTTTATCCACTACTTGCAAATATAGGGGAAATGAATTTGTTGGAGGCATTATCAATCAAATTTTAAGTTGTTGTTAAAAACTGTTAAACAACTTGAACGAATTACAAATGTTAAAACAGATATGAATGTTATGCGTTATCTTTAAATTACGATTAAAAAACTTAGAAATTATTAACCAAAAAAGTACAAGGCGATGATAAATTTTAAAAAAGTATTATTTACGTTGTTGGTTGCATTGGTTGGCGGTTTTATAGCGCTTTGGTCATATACTCGTTTTTTTGATGAGCCGAAAGTCGTGACTGTTCAGCAGGACCAGTCGATGAAATATGCCAGTTTACCAGCAACCTATTCAGCAGAGTTTCCCGATTTGACATTTGCGGCTGAAAACTCAATTCATGCGGTAGTGCACATCAAAGTGATGCAAAAAGGCAATTATTACAGCTCGAACAATCTTCTTGATTATCTTTTTGGTGACGGTGGAAATCGTCCGCAGCAGATGCCAATGAGACAGGGTTCGGGTTCGGGTGTAATTATTTCAGCTGACGGTTTTATCGTCACAAATAATCATGTAATTGATGATGCCGATGAAATTAGTGTTATTTTGAATGACAAGCGGGAATTTAAAGCCAAACGTATTGGTACCGATCCATCGACCGATTTGGCCTTGCTAAAAATTGATGCAGTCAATATGCCGGTTTTGAAATTCAGCAACTCCGACAATCTGAAGCTTGGCGAATGGGTTTTGGCTGTTGGCAATCCGTTTAACCTGACTTCAACTGTTACCGCGGGTATTGTAAGCGCAAAAAGCAGGGATATCGGGATTAACCCCGATCAATTGCGTATTGAGGCATTCATACAGACAGATGCAGCGGTAAATCCCGGAAATAGCGGAGGGGCACTGGTAAATACGCGTGGCGAACTGGTTGGGATTAATACAGCGATCGCCTCACAAACTGGCACTTACACCGGATATTCCTTTGCTATTCCTGCCAACATTGTTCAAAAAGTAGTCGCCGATTTAAAAGAATACGGTGAAGTTCAACGTGCATTGTTGAATGTTGAAATTCGTGATGTTACTGCAGAAGTTGCAAAAGAGAACGATCTCGATAAAATTGAAGGAGTTTTTATTGGAAAAGTGCAACCGGGCGGAGCCGCCGATTTAGCTGGGCTTAAAGATAAAGACGTCATTATCAGCGTTAATGGAGTTGAAGTAAATTCAACCGCCGAGCTTCAGGAGCAGATAAGCAAGCACCGGCCGGGAAATAAAGTTGCAGTGGTGGTAAAAAGAGATAATAAAAGGCAACCATTTAACGTAACGCTTCGTAACAAACACGGAGATACAGAAATTGTGAAAGGTGATGGACCAGACGATATTTTTGGAGCGAAATTTGCTGCTGTTTCTGACCGCGATAAAGAGAAATTGGGAATTCGTAATGGTATAAAAATCACTCAACTCGGAAATGGTAAATTCAAGGATACAGGAATTCAAGAGGGATTTATTATTATCCAGGTTAACAAATCAGTTATTTCGGATGTAGATGAATTTAAACGTATTATTAAAAATTCAAGGGGTGGAATATTAGTTGAAGGAATTTATCCAAATGGAGAGGTCGCTTATTATGTTTTTGGAATCAATTCAAGATAAAACCAAGGTTGAAGGTTATGAAAATATCAAAATAACCCATAATAAAAATACCATTTGAATTATTGACCCTAAAAGCCTATATTTGCACGCTATTTTTTTGAAGGGTATATGAGACAATTAAAGATTACAAAATCGATTACCAACCGTGAGAGCGCTTCTTTAGACAAGTATTTGCAAGAAATTGGAAAAGAAGAACTTATTACCGTTGAAGAGGAAGTGGAGTTGGCGCAGCGGATTAAAAAAGGTGATCAGGCCGCATTGGAGAAATTGACCAGGGCAAATCTGCGTTTCGTTGTTTCCGTAGCAAAACAGTACCAAAATCAGGGTTTAAGTTTGCCCGACCTTATTAATGAAGGAAATTTGGGATTGATTAAAGCTGCTGAAAAGTTTGATGAAACCAGAGGTTTCAAGTTCATTTCATACGCAGTTTGGTGGATTCGTCAATCGATCCTGCAAGCATTGGCCGAGCAATCGAGAATTGTTCGTTTACCTTTGAATCAGGTTGGTTCTTTGAATAAAATCAATAAGGCATTTTCGAAGTTTGAGCAAGAACACGAGCGTAAACCATCGCCCGAAGAACTTGCCGAATCGTTGGAATTACCGGCTGAAAAGGTTGCAGATACGCTTCGGGTTTCAGGACGTCACATTTCGGTTGATGCCCCCTTTGTGGAAGGTGAGGACAACAGTCTTTTGGATGTTTTGATCAATAACGACTCGCCAAATGCCGACCGTGCCCTGATGATGGAATCATTGGCCAAAGAAATTGAACGTGCTCTTGCTACTTTAACTGAACGTGAAAGCGACATTATCCGGATGTTCTTCGGAATCGGTTGTCAGGAAATGACACTCGAAGAAATTGGTGAACGTTTTGGCCTGACACGTGAACGTGTCCGTCAGATTAAAGAAAAAGCAATTCGCCGGCTAAGGCACACTTCAAGAAGTAAATTACTGAAAACATACTTGGGATAACGCCCATAAAAAAACCGCTCACAAAGCGGTTTTTTTATTTCTATCAATTTGGCTGCAGTAATGAATAATGTTGCAAGGTGGCTTTGATAAAGAAATGTAAAAAAAAGCCGACCCATTGGCCGGCTTTTCATACCACAAACAAGATCAACCAATTGAGAAGGTTGATAAAAACATAGCTATTTGCATAGCTAATCACGCCTCTTTATAATTTTTGGTTACCCAACTTTATTAACTTGCAAAGTGCTGCAAAGAAACTATATTTTTTATTGCTTTTTTGCCGCACAATATTTTTTGTCAAAATATTAGTGTTTTTTTTGACATTTTTTAACGTACCGATTTTTTTGAAGTTTATTTCTTCAGTTTAATCACTTCGCTGCCTGCTAATAGAAATGCCCCTGTGCCATAAACTTCCCAGCTTTCTGCGGTAAAATTCTTTTTCGGATCGGCTCCAATTGGCTGGCACCAACCAACATGTCCATCGGGTTGAATCAGCGTATTCATGCCTTTCCATGCCTTTTGAACTAACGGAAGATATTTGTCTTTACTCAACAAACCGTTGTTAATTCCCCATGCAAGGGCATAAGTATAAAATCCCGAACCGCTGGCTTCTCCACCCGGGTAGGACGCAGGATCGAGCAAACTTGCCCTCCAAAGTCCGTCTTCCTGCTGAAGGGTGACGATTTTTTCGGCCATTTCTTTGTACAATTTCTCATAAAACGGACGTTCTGCGTAGTCTTTTGGTAGTTCACTTAGAACCAACACCAAGCCGCCCATTACCCAGCCGTTTCCTCTCGACCAGAATATTTTCTTACCGTTTGCTTCTCTGCGATCTTTTGCATCACCTTTAATTACATAGCCCAAGTCTCTGGCAAACAAATGTTCTTCTTTGTCATACAGCAAATCGTAACATTCGTGGAATAGCTTGTCGCTTCGTTCCATGTATTTTTTGTCGCCTGTAATCATTGACAGTTTAACGAGTGCTGGTGGAGCCATGAACAATGCATCGCACCACCACCAGGTAATTTGTTGAATTCCTTTTGTTTGATACGGAGTTGTCAGAAATTTGTCCATTTGTTCGGTAAAGGGTGCAATCATTTTCTGATCGTTCTTGATTCGGTAAACATCCAGATAGGTTTGACAAATGGCATGATCATCGGCATGTTCCAATCTTGGGCCTGGTTTCCACTCATTTTTATCACCCATTTCAATCATGGCATTCAAGAGATTTTTGTCTCCGGTAGTTTTGTATGCGGCCGAAATACCTGCATAAAAAGCTCCATTCGTCCAATCCCATAAATTGTGTTTTGGGTTGGCCAATTGCCACATGGCGGCTGTAGTCATTGCCTTTTTAATTTCTTTAGGCTTAAAACTTTTGTCTTTTTGATTTTTTGAAAATACGGTCATGCCAACAAGCATGATTACCAGGAGAAAAGAAAGTGGTTTTGTCATTTCAGTAAATTTTAGTTTAGTTTTGCAATCGATTGTACAAACATACACAATCGTTTTAATTTTTTAATATTATTAAAACGTAAATTAAAGAAATCTGTAATTTGGATACTTGTTTTAGTTTCAATTTATAACTATAATTGCACCTCAGAAAAGTAACAATGAACAACGCAATTACACATTACGGCCATCATCATGTGATTCTATCAGCAGGTAGGCAGTAATTGTTTTGATGTTTTTTTAAATATTAACCCAATAAGAAGGCTTACCACTATGGTAGGCCTTTTTTGATTTAAACAAAAATAGAAAATGGAAGGACTTTTAAAAATTGCGATTCAAACCAAAGGCCGGTTAAATGAAGATTCGTTAAAACTGATCGATGAAGCTGGAATAAAACTTCCTTTGAGTAGCCGAAAACTTATTTCGACTGCTTCCAATTTCCCGATGGAAGCTTTGTTTCTGCGCGATGACGATATTCCTCAGGCCGTTGCAATGGGAGTGGCTGACATTGGAGTTGTTGGCGAAAACGAAATGCTCGAAAAGAAGGAAAATGTTGTCATTGCCAAACGTCTTGGTTTTAGCAAATGCAGGCTTTCTTTGGCTATCCCGAAAGATCATGAATACACTGGAATTGAGTATTTCAACGGGAAAAAAATAGCCACATCTTATCCTGAAATCCTGAAAGATTATTTCAGAACAAACAATATAACTGCTGAAATTCACGTAATTAACGGTTCTGTCGAGATTGCCCCCGGAATTGGATTGGCAGATGCTATTTTCGATATTGTCAGTTCCGGCAGTACTTTGGTAAGTAACCGGCTGAAAGAAGTTGAAGTTGTAGTAAAGTCTGAAGCTGTTCTGGTGGCCAATCCAAATCTTTCAGAAGCAAAAAAAGCAATTCTGGATGAATTGATTTTCCGGATGGAATCGGTTCAGCGTGCCGAAAAGAAAAAATACATTTTGCTGAATGCCCCCAACGATAAATTGGCTGAAATTGAATCCTATCTTCCCGGGATGAAAAGTCCGACCGTGATGCCACTCGCTGAAGAAGGCTGGAGTTCGGTACATTCTGTGATTGAAGAAAAAGACTTCTGGGAAATTATCGGAAAGTTGAAAGCTGCCGGTGCCCAGGGAATTTTGGTTATTCCGATTGAAAAAATGATTTTATAATTGAAAAAATGAAAACCTATCAAAATCCACCGAAAAATACCTGGGACGAGTTGCTTAAACGTCCAACGTTTAGTGTGGGTGAACTTCGTGATCAGGTTCAGGTAATATTGACCGAAATCAGAACCGATGGAATTGATGCGATACGGAAATACACCGAAAAATTTGACGGAGTTTTTATTGAAAACTTAGCCCTGACTGCTGAAGAAATATCGGAAGCATCCGGCTTGGTTGACAATGCCCTCAAAGCTGCAATTATCATTGCAGCTGCAAATGTCCGAAAATTTCACGAATCACAGATGCCTGTTACCAAGCGGATTGAAACAACTTCCGGAGTAACCTGCTGGCAGAAAGCCGTGGCGATTGATAAAGTTGGTTTGTACATTCCCGGCGGCTCAGCGCCGCTCTTTTCAACGGTTTTGATGCTTGCTATTCCGGCGATTATTGCTGGTTGCAAGGAAATAGTGTTGTGTACTCCACCCGGCAAAGACGGAAAAATTAATCCTGCAATATTGTTTGCAGCTCAACTGGTTGGAGTTTCCAAAATATATAAATTGGGAGGCATTCAGGCAATTGGCGCCATGGCTTACGGAGTAGATTGTGTGCCAAAAGTGTATAAGATTTTTGGTCCGGGAAATCAATACGTGATGGCTGCCAAGCAATTGGTGAGCATCAGCGATGTCGCAATTGATATGCCTGCCGGCCCTTCTGAAGTCGCAATAATGGCCGATTCGACCGCAAATCATGCTTTTATTGCAGCCGACTTGCTGTCGCAGGCTGAGCACGGCCCCGATAGTCAGGTCGTACTGGTAACAAACGATGCATCGCTGATTGAAAAAGTGGCTCTGGAATTGGCTGCTCAATTGAATGAGTTGCCCCGTAAACCAATTGCAAAAAAAGCATTGGCAAACAGTCAGGCGATTGTGCTGGAAAATGCGGAGGAAATGATTGAACTAATCAACGGTTATGCTCCTGAACATTTGATTGTTGCGATGGAAAATTACACCGAAGTGGCTGAAAAAATCACCAATGCCGGGTCAGTATTTTTGGGAAATTACACTCCGGAAAGTGCAGGCGATTATGCCTCAGGAACCAATCACACTTTACCGACAAATGGCTGGGCGCGATCGTTCAGCGGTGTAAATCTCGATAGTTTTATGAAAAAAATTACCTTTCAGGAAATTACTCCGGAAGGTATCCTGAATTTGGGTCCGACAATTGAAACAATGGCTGCGGCGGAACTTCTGGATGCGCACAAGAATGCGGTGACGCTGAGGCTGAATGAAATCAGAAATAAAAAATAAGGAACTTTCCAGTCTCAGTGTTCAGTCACAGTTTACAGTCGCCCCCGACCGGCACGCACTTGGAACTTGAAACCTGGAAGAGGAATAATTAAAAAGGAATAAAAAATATGGAACTTGAAAAGCTACTTCGAAACAACATAAAGGCGTTGAAACCTTATTCCTCGGCCCGTGACGAATTCTCGGGTGAGGCGGAGGTTTTTTTGGATGCCAACGAAAATCCATTCAATAAACCTTACAACCGGTATCCCGATCCGATGCAATGGGCTGTTAAAGAAAAAATAGCATCCATCAAAAACATTGCTGTTGAAAAGATATTTTTGGGAAATGGTAGTGATGAACCGATCGACATTGTTTTCCGCGCATTTTGTGAGCCGGGAGTTGACAATGTGGTTTCCATTGATCCGAGCTACGGAATGTATCAGGTTGCGGCCGACATTAACAATGTGGAATTGCGAAAGGTGAAACTGAACGACGACTTTGGATTCAGCGCTCAGAAATTACTTGATGCAGCAAATATTTATACCAAAGCAATTTTTATTTGTTCGCCCAATAACCCAACGGCCAACCTTTTAGACAAAGGTGAAATTGTGAAACTATTAACCGGATTCGATGGGTTGGTTGTTGTTGACGAGGCATACATCGATTTTTCGCTTGAAAGCAGTTTGCTTCCGGAATTGGACGAATTCGAAAACCTGATTATTTTGCAGACTTTATCGAAAGCCTGGGGAATGGCTGGAATTCGCCTGGGAATGGCTTTTGCCCATCCTGAAATTATCCGCATTTTCAACAAAATAAAATATCCATACAACATCAATATGCTGACGCAGAAAAAGGCGATTGAGTTGTTGGATCATCTTCAGGAAAAAGAAGAATGGGTGAAAACGATTATTGCTGAACGGGATAAGATGGTTCGGAAGTTATTCAAACTATCTTTTGTGCAGGTTGTTTATCCTTCGGATGCCAATTTTATATTGGTAAAAATGCACGATGCCCGAGGTATTTATGAACATCTGACCGATCAGAAAATCATTGTCCGCGACCGCTCAAAAATTACCCTTTGTGAGGATTGTTTGAGAATTACAATTGGATCGCCAAAAGAAAATAAAAAATTAAGAAATGCGCTGAAAGAATTGATATAGTCAACTATGAAAAAAGCACTATTTATCGACCGCGACGGAACGCTGATTATTGAACCTGCAGACGAGCAGATTGATTCGCTCGAAAAACTGGAGTATTTGCCGAAGGTTTTCCGGAATATGCATTTTATTGCCAAAAACCTGTCGTACGAACTGGTGATGGTAACCAATCAGGATGGCTTGGGAACTTCCAGTTATCCTGAAGATACTTTTTGGCCGGCACACAACAAAATGCTGAAGGCTTTTGAAAATGAAGGTGTTGTTTTCGATGATATTCTGATTGATCGTCATTTTCCGCACGATAACGCGCCAACCCGGAAACCGGGAGTTGGCATGATGGGCAAATACCTGGATGGCAGTTACGATCTGGCGAACAGTTATGTCATTGGCGATCGGCTGACGGACATCCAACTGGCCAAAAACCTCGGAGCAAAAGGGATTCTGATCAACGATGGCTCGTTGGAAAACGAGCTTCAGGAAAAAAAACTTGCCGAATTTTGTGCCTTGATTACCAACGATTGGGATGAGATTTATGCAAAAGTGGCTGCTCCGGAACGCACAAGTGTGGTGAAACGCGATACCAAAGAAACCAAAATCACGGTTGAACTGAATCTGGACGGAACCGGCAAAGGAAATATTCATACAGGGCTGGGATTTTTTGATCACATGCTCGATCAGATTGCCCGCCATTCAGGAGTTAATCTGACCATTCAGGTTGATGGGGATCTGAATGTGGACGAACACCACACCATTGAAGATACCGGCCTCGCGTTGGGTGAAGCTTTCAAACTTGCACTGGGCGACAAACGCGGGGTAGAACGGTACGGCTATTGTTTGCCGATGGACGATTGTTTGGCGCAGGTTGCCATCGATTTTGGCGGCCGTCCGTGGATTGTTTGGAAAGCCGACTTCCAGAGAGAAAAAGTAGGGGATATGCCAACCGAAATGTTCTTCCATTTTTTCAAGTCATTTTCAGATACTTCGTTGTCAAACCTGAACATTCAGGCAGAAGGCACAAACGAACACCATAAAATAGAAGGCATCTTTAAAGCCCTGGCCCGCGCCATAAAAATGGCCATCCGGAAAGATGTTTTTAACTTTGAACTACCATCAACCAAAGGAACCTTATAGTTATGAAGAGCATCAAGCCACTCAGAGAAAAGAAGAATACAGCGATTCTGCTGATTCACTGTCCCGACCGACAGGGAATTCTGGCAACGGTTACCGAATTCCTGAACAAAAACAACGGGAATATTATTTACCTCGACCAATATGTTGACCGTGCAGAAATGATTTTCTACATGCGGGTTGAATGGGAATTGCATGGTTTTGCCATTCCATCGGACAAAATTAGTGAGTATTTTCACACATTGATTGCAGACAAACTCGAAATGAATTATTCCCTGCATTTTTCGCGGCAGATTCCACGAATGGCCATCTTTGTTTCAAAAATGTCGCATTGCCTTTTCGACATGCTTTCGCGATACACTGCGGGCGAATGGGATGTTGAAATTCCGGTGATCATCAGTAACCACATGGATTTGGAACCCGTTGCGCGTCGCTTCGATATCGAATTTCAGTACATTCCGGTGATTTCCGAAACCAAAGCTGAACAGGAGGCGCTTGAAGTTGAATTGTTGGAAAAGCACGAGGTCGATTTTATTGTGCTTGCCCGCTACATGCAGGTACTTTCTCCTGAATTTGTTGCAAAGTTTCCGAACCGGATCATCAACATTCACCACTCGTTTTTGCCTGCATTTGCCGGAGCAAAACCATATCATGCAGCTTACGAGCGCGGCGTGAAAATCATCGGTGCAACCAGTCATTATGTGACCAGCGATCTGGATGGAGGCCCAATTATCGAACAGGATGTAACCCGTTGCAACCACACCGACACGGTTGAACGATTGGTGCGCAAAGGCCGCGATCTGGAAAAAATAGTACTTTCACATGCCGTTTTCAAACATTTACAGCGCAAAGTGCTGGTTTATAAAAACAAAACGGTGGTATTTAATTAGTTTCAAGTTTCGGCTTCGACAAGCTCAGCCACCGACGCTCTGATTGATTATTTTGTATTGAGCATTGGATATTTTTTTCAATTTTAATTTTTCATTGATGAGATATTTAACTTTCTTTCTATTTCTTCTGGCAGTTTCCGTTCAGGCACAAACTCCAGCAAAGGAAATTCCGGCAGATTACGGATACATCGTAAAAATTGGGCAACAAGTTCCTGATTTCGATTTGACCACAACCGACGGGAAAACCATTCATATAGCCGATTTGAAAGGGAAAGTGGTGATGCTGCAATTTACAGCAAGCTGGTGCTCGGTTTGCCGCAAAGAAATGCCGCACATTGAATCCGATATCTGGAAGAAATACAAAAACAACAAGAATTTCGCCTTGTACGGAATCGATCTGGACGAACCCAAAGACATTGTTGAGAAATTTGCCAAACAGATTCCGGTTACCTATCCGTTGGCACTCGATCCGAAAGGTGGAATTTTTTACCAGTTTGCCGAACAGGGCGCTGGAGTAACGCGCAACGTTATTATCGACAAAACCGGTAAGATTGTCTATATGACAAGACTTTACAAAAAGGAAGAATTTCAGGAAATGAAAAAGGTGATTGCAGGCTTGTTGAAATAAAATGTAGCGCGTAGCAGAATCGAACTGCCATCTCCGGATTGAGAAACCGGTTTCCTAACCGTTAGAAGAACGCGCCGGATGAGAATAAACACAGACTAAAGTTACAATAACTTAGCTTTCCATGTCTTCGAAAAGGCCGGAAAAATTAATATTTTTCAATATGAACATTGTCATTATCAAATACAACGCGGGGAATATCGAATCGGTGAACAATGCCTTGCAGCGGCTTGGTGTGAACGCCGAAATAACTGGTGACCACGAAAAAATAAGAAAAGCCGACAAGGTAATTTTCCCGGGAGTGGGAGAGGCCAGCACCACCATGTCTTTCCTGAAAAAAGAAGGACTGGATCAACTTATTCCGGAGTTAAAACAACCGGTTTTGGGCATTTGTCTGGGTTTGCAGCTCATGTGCAGCCATTCCGAAGAAAATGATACTCCGTGTTTGGGTATTTTTGAAGAGCAGGTCAAAAGATTCATTCCTGAACCGGGAAAGGAATTCATTACCAAAGTTCCGCACATGGGCTGGAACAGTATCAGTCAATTGAAAAGTGGAATTTTCGATCCGTCGCTCGATCAGCAATATGTGTATTTTGTGCATTCGTATTA
>Ga0208968_1001345_pt1 | contig 13416 bp, 5 predicted proteins | sample RifOxyA3_FD_184031 | JGI IMG/M metagenome (GOLD analysis project Ga0208968, IMG submission 184031) | Groundwater microbial communities from Rifle, Colorado - Rifle Oxygen_injection A3 (SPAdes) | ecosystem: Environmental > Aquatic > Deep subsurface > Groundwater | place: Rifle, Colorado, United...
GCGACAAAGGAGTTCTCAGGCGATGTTGCAGGGCCGGAAACCAATTTGCCGGAAGCCGGGTCTTTCACCAACCAGTCGAGGTAAAACTGAGCCGATTTAAGCATGATGGGATAAATCCTTTCCAGGTAATTTTGATCTTGGGTAAAGGTGTAATGATCCCAAAGGTGCTGACACAACCAACCTCCGGCAGCAACATGCATTCCCCATCCCGGGTGTTCACCCGGAGCAGTGTAACCCCAAATATTGGTAATTGGATGAATACACCATCCGTTGGCTTTGTATTGTACCGCTGCTGTTACTTCTCCGGGTTTCACCAGCGACTCGATCAGGTCGGTCAATGGTCCGTGACATTCAGAAAGATTGGTTACATCAGCCGGCCAATAGTTCATCTGAACATTGATGTCGGTGTGGTAGTCGCAATTCCATGGAGTCTGTATTTTGTTGGCCCAGATGCCCTGAAGATTGGCGGGCAGAGAACCTTCTCTGGAAGAGGAGATCAGCAGGTAGCGCCCAAACTGGAAATAAGTTTCCTGTAAGCGGAGATCGTCAGGATCCTTTTCCTGATTTTTCAGTCGGATATCGGTTGGTATGGTATCAGGATCGTTGTCTGTCAATTTTAAACTGACTTTTCCGAAAAGAGTGGAATAATCGTCAGTATGTTTTTTCAAAAGAGCCACAAAGGATTGGGATGCTGCTTTGTTGAGTTGTTCAAGAGTAGTTATCTTCGGATCGGCTCCAAGATAATTGGGGTATTCCTGTTTGTAATTGGTCGAAGCGGTAATGAATAAAACCACTTCATCGGCATTTTGCACTTCCATACTATTGCCTGAATAAGTGATCGTTCCACCAGATGCGATAGCCTTTAGCCGGACGGCATATCGCATACCATCGCCACCTTTCCCGTTGTCCATGGTTCCGGTCATCAACAAATGGTCATTTTCGGCGTGTGTTTCAAACCGTTCGGGTCGGGTTAAGGAAGTTTTAAAGTTCAAAGCTCCTTTTTTGTCAGCTGTTAACCGCATCACCAGTGCCCGGTCAGGATAACTGGCAAATATTTCCCGCTGATAGTTGATACCCTCCTGATTGTATAAAACATTAACCACACCCTGGTTCAGGTCAAGCTCCCGGTGATAATTGTCAAACGCTGCTGTTTTTCCAAAATCCAGCCGCAAATCACCCAAAGTCTGGAAGCAGCCAAAAGGAACGTTGGCACCATTCCCCTGACCGGAACCGACTCCTTTGCAAATCTGCGTTTTGTTGGTCAGTTCATTGGCTTCTTTGTATTTGCCCTCGAATAGCAATTGCCTGATTTTGCCCAGTGAAGCGAAAGCATCGGGATTGTTGTCGTCGTTTGGACTGCCTGACCACAAAGTTTTTTCGTTGAGCTGAAGGCGTTCCTGATTTACATCGCCGAAAACCATGGCCCCCAGGAATCCATTGCCAACAGGCAATGCTTTAAGCCATTCGGCATCGTTTATCCAACCCTCTTTCACATCTTCCTCGGAAGAATTCGCAGGCTGAGTGTACCAAAGTTTGAGGTGAGATTGTTCAGTTTCTTTTTTTACTGAATTGCAAGACACTAAAATGAACATTGCAATTGCTAAGATATGGAATCGGGTCAATTTCATTGTGATGTGAATAATTTATTAGATGTGTCAGTTGGATAAAGGCTTGAAAAAGAGGAATCAAAAAAGAAACGAGAGAGTTTTAAATGCCCTCTCGTTTCAATTTAAATTATCTATTTGTAATCCGGATTCTGGACTAAAACGCCGTGGTTTTTATCTATTTCATTTTGAGGAAGCGGCCAGTGGTAGAATTTATCATCCCATTTGTAAGGAAGCATACCGTCGGTAACCTTGTTTAAAACATCACCGGCAATGTGCCATCTTTTAAGGTCGAAATAACGCAAGCCTTCGAATGCCAGCTCTATTCTTCTTTCCTTTCTGATTCTTTCACGCATTTCGGCTTTAGACAAACCAGCAGGATAAGGAGGCATGTTAACACGGGCGCGCAAATCTGTTATCGCCTTATAAACAGAAGCATCAGGACCTGCAATTTCATTTTGAGCCTCAGCGTACATCAATAAAACTTCACCTAACCTCAATACAACAGAATTCTGCTGACTAAGCGTGGTATAGCCATAAGGTGTATTTTCAGGGCAAAGGAACTTTTTCAGGCCATAACCGGTTGGACGGCTATTTGTTGGAAAATGCACGTTACCACCGCCCCAGTCAGGATGGTCAACAAAAACGGTCTTGGATAACCTTGGATCTCTGTTTGAAAAAGGATTTGCGGTATCAGTAAGCGGTGAAACACCCCATGGCAGTCCGTCTGTACATTCAAACGAATTAACAAAACTTTTAAGCGGACTCACCACAATCCAGTCGCCATAAATTAAATCGGCTGCATAGGTAGGAACATTGTCGGGTGCCAGATAATTTACCGAATAGATAATTTCAGTATTGCTGCTCTGTCCTTTATCCTGGAATACCGCTTCAAAAACAGGACTCAATGAATATTGAGGGATTACCTGCAAACACAAATCTTTCACTTGTGTCAACTTTTCAATATTCGGTGTTCCGCTATTTCCATATGCATCATAAATCAAAACGCGGGCTTTTAAAGCCTGTGCGGTTGATTTGGTTACATGTCCGGTATTTTGAAAGTAAGGAACTGAATTCAGATTGGCAATTGCAAAATCAAGATCGGTAATTACCTGAGCCAGGATCTGAGCTGCAGCAACTTTCGGTTGTTCCTGTGTTTCAAGGGTTAATGGCTCAAGAACAAGAGGCACATCTCCATAAGCACAATATAATTGAAAATAATAAAAAGCCCTCAAAAAGCGAATTTCGGCTTCCGCTCTTTTTTTATCAGCATCCGGGAAATCGGTTCCCTTGTATACACTCAATTCTTTCAGAAAAATATTTCCCCTGGCTATCGCCTGATAACTAAGCGAATATACCAATGAAATGTAACCGCCTGTTGTTGAGCTGATGTCTCCGGAAGCAATTGCTTTTGAGCTGAAATTATTGTGCTGCCCAAAAGAATTGTCGGTAATACAATCCCAGTTGGGAAGTAAATAGGACCATATTCCTCCGGTTGTATTAAGTCCGTAATTAGCGGTTAACGCCATGTCAAAATCTGCTTTGGATTTCCAGAAGGTACTTGAAGAAATCTGATCCAGTGGATTTCTTTCAAGATAATTATCACATCCGCTTAAAAGAAGGATGGATATTACGAAGATTGGTATTATATATCTTTTCATGTCTATTAGTTTTTAAAATTTAACATTTACGCCAAAAGAATAAATCTTATTCTGAGGGTAGTTTACGAATGACCCGCTACCACCACGTTCAGGATCTAAACCAGGATACTTGGTCAGTGTAACAAGATTATCTCCCGAAAAATACAATCTTAATTGCTGTATTCCAGCACGTTGTGTTAAATGATTAGGAAGTGTATAACCAAAAGTTAAATTTTTAAGTCTGAAATATGAACCATCCTGGAGATACCATGAAGAATTGCGTCTTATACGTTCAGGCGCACCCCATCCCCAATACATGCGGGGCATTGTAGTTGAAGGATTGGATTCAGTCCAGCGGTCACGCCAGTCGGTTGTTGGAGGCGAACCCTGAACAAAAGGAATTGTTCCCCAGTTATTTACGAAATACTTAACATTTTCAACTCCCTGGAATTGTGCCGACAAATCAAAACCTTTCCAGTTGGAAGACAAATTAAATGCATAATTAAATGCGGGATATCTTCCTGAAATTGGGATTCGGTCGTCGTTATTCACTTTACCATCTTTATTTGCATCTTTAAATTTCAAATCGCCTGGAACCGTTGCATCGGTAAATTGTTTTGGAGAATTGGCAATTTCGGTAGTTGACTGAAAAATTCCGATCCACTCCAGCATATAAAATGAATCCCATTCATAACCTTCTTCTCTTAAAGAATAGCCACTGATTTCACGTGCTCCAAAATCAACCAGTTTATTCTTATAATGGTCAATATTAAATCCGAGGTTGTAATTCAATCCTGAAAAAGTTCCGGAATTAACGCGGTTGGTATATTGAAGACCAAGCTCAACGCCTGAATTTTCCATGGTACCATTGTTCACCGTTGGTGGGTTTAATCCAACCGTACCTGTAACCTGAGAACCCCTTAAAATATCTGTTGTACTTTTCTTATACCAGTCAAAGGTTACATTCAATCCCTGAAATGCAGTAAGGTCAAAACCAAAGTCAAGGATGGAAGTAGTTTCCCACATGATATTTGGATTGGCCAAACTTGTTTGTGCAACACCTGAAGATAAACTTGCATCGTTAAATGAATAGTTGCTGGTTAAAGCCAGAATTGATTGGTATGGATACAGACCAATGTTCTGATTTCCAAGCTCTCCGTACGAACCTCTGATTTTCAAACTGTTCAGCCAGCTTAGATCAAGATCTTTCACAAACTGTTCTTCGGTAACCCTCCAGCCAGCTGAAAATGACGGGAAAACACCCCAGCGGGAATCCGGATTTAACCGGGAAGTACCGTCATACCTTAAGTTTGCTTCCAAAAGATAACGATCTTTAAAGTTGTACCCCAACCGACCAAAGAATGACATCATTGCCCATTCGTTTTGAGTCCCGGTTGCTTGCTGTACCGATGGACTTCCGGCATTAAGCTGCCTGAGAACATCACTTGGATAGTTTTTTCTATATCCGTTTAAATATTGATATACATTGTCTTCCATACTGTACCCTGCCTGTGCAGACACCTTATGTCCATCGCCAATTCCCAGATCATAATTTAAGTAGGTATAAAGATTTTTATATACATTTTGGTCATCCCGAACAATTAACCCTGAACCACCAACATCTAACAAAGTCATAAATGCATTTGTCCGGAAATTGTATAATGGAACCTGAGCTCTAAAATCGTAGTACTTGCTAAAGTCTAAATTAACAGCAGCTTTTGTGTACCATTTTAACCCTTTAAGTAGTTGTATGTCAAGCCATCCCTGCGATGAAATAACGTAATCGTCGGTATTTCTGTTGACCTTATTGTCGATAATTGCAATAGGGCTTTTGTTGTTATACTCAAAGTCGTAGGCTTTAAATGTATATCTGCCGCTGCCGTCAGCAAGCTGTGGCGAGTAGGTCGGGGCTTGTGACATAGCTGCCAGGAATGTGTCGGCTGCTCCCTGCCGGGGTGCAGATTTCACACCTTTTTTTACTGAAAAATTTGCTCCAAATTTAATTTTATCATTCACCTGCGAGCTTAGGTTAACCCGAATGTTGTACTTTTCATAGTTAAACCCTTTCATGATACCTTCCTGATTTACATACCCCAGAGAGATGTCAAATCTTGTTCCGCCGGTACCGCCACTAAAACTTAAGTTATGAGTTTGGGTAGGAGCAGGATTGAATATCAGGTCAAGCCAATCAGTATTTGGATACAAATTGCGGTCAGTGGCATTGCGGTATGTATTTATTATATCCTGACTGTAAAGTCCCGATGTTAATCCGGAGTTGAGCCTTGCCTCATTAAACATTTCCATGTACTCGGCTGAGTTTGTTATCAGTTCATACATTTTAGTGGCCGAATGAACACCATAATTTCCACTGTATTCCATGCTGATTTTGCCTTCTTTGCCCGATTTTGTGGTTACCAGAATAACACCGTTGGCAGCTCTTGCTCCATAAATTGAAGCAGAAGCAGCATCTTTCAAAACTGAAATATTTTCAATGTTATTAGGGTTTAAGTCGGAAAGGTTACCCTGAACTCCGTCAATTAATACCAATGGGTTTGAGCCGGCACTACTGAAGGTTCCTGTACCACGAATACGAATTGATACCCCCTCGTTGCCTGGTTCTCCTGAATTTTGGGTAACCTGAACTCCCGGCATCAATCCTTGTATCATGGTTCCTGCATTTGTTACAGGGCGTTTGATCATATCAGCGCCACTAACAGTGGCAATAGCTCCTGTCAGATTAACTTTTTTCTGTGTACCGTAACCGATGGCCACCACTTCTTCAATTCCAATTGCATCTTCGGTAAGCGTAACATTGATGTTTGTTTTTCCTCCAACTGCCACTTCCTGCATTTTCATTCCCACAAACGAAAACTGCAATGTGGCATTTTCAGGAACATTGGATAAAGAATAATTCCCATTACCATCAGTAATGGTTCCATTGGTGGTTCCCTTTATTACAACCGACACTCCGGGTATTGCACCACCTGAGATATCGGTTACTTTACCCGAAACCTTACTGGCTTGTTGAGAAAAAGCACTGTTTGTGTTTTCGTTAAAAAGCAGGATTTGCCTGTTTACAATCCTGAAATTGACCTCTGTTCCTTCAAATAGTTTTTGAAGCACCTGATCGATGTTCATAGAGTTCACTTCCATATTCACTTTACGCTCAACATCCACCTGTTTGTTGTCGAACATGAAAAAGAACTCGCTCTGGTTTTCGATCTGATTGAGGACTTCCTTCACCTGTGTGTTTTGAACCTTCAGGTTGAGTTTGGTTTTTTGTGCATAACTGCTTGAGTAGGCACTAAAAACACTGAGAACCATTAGAAATAGCGTTAGTCGCATAGCTAAAAGAATTTTTTGTGCAAACGGATTTACCCGCCACACACGCATTAAATTTTTTTTCATAATTTTGAATGTTTTAGTTTTTGAATTTTTGATGCAGTACTTTTTCTCAGGAAGCCATTTGCATCTCAAATTCGGTTCAACAATAAAACTAGCTTAGAACAGGGAGCCTCGAACGCTTCCTGTTTTTTTTTGATACTTGATTACTTCATCTTTTTTTATATTTAATAGTTACTTGTTCTCCTTCAATCTTGTATTGAATAGGCGTGATGTATGAAATCAGTTCCATTACTTCGCGCAAACTTTCGGTTTTCACTTTAAACGTATAGTTGTGTCTGTAATATAAGTTTTGATCGAGCTGAATTTTCACCCCGTACCATTTCTCCAGGTAATGGATCACTTCTTCAAATGGCTGGTTGTCGAATATCAGCATATTGTTCAGCCAGGCGGTTAATGCTTCCATATTTTCGGCTTGCTGCACAAGATATTTCCCATCGTTGTAAACCAATTGCTGTCCGGGTTTTAAGTTCGAAATCATTTTATCCTGAAGATTTAATACCTGAACTTTTCCTGATACCAAAGTCACATCAGCCATGTCTTTTGCATTGTCTTCATTGATATTGAAGCGGGTGCCAAAAACCTTTACTTTAAATTTTGAACCGCTAACTACGAATGGATGCTCCGGATCTTTTACCACATCAAAAAAACATTCACCTTTCATGGTAACCTGCCTGTTTTCAGTCGTATAGTCCGATGGGTATTGAATTTCGGAACCTGAATTGAGCCAAACATAAGTGCTGTCGGGCAAAACGATTTGTGTTTTGTTACCTTCGGGAGCAATAATTTTGGTGTAGCTTATCCTTTCAGTTTGACTCAGAAAACCATCACCCAAACCAATTCCGGCCAGAAAAACCAGCGCCAGAATAGCGGCGGCGGCGGCCCACCTGAAATAAATGTTCTGAATCGCTTTTTGTTTTGGTTGATAATTGATCCGTTTCATCAGCTTTTGCCAGTTGATGGTCATATCAGGCTGGTAGAATTCGGTTTTATTTTTGGTAAGCGACCAGGTATTCACAATCTCCGATAAAATCAACGGATGTTCGGGCGAACCTTTCAGCCAATCCTGAATTTGCTTCTTCTGCTCCTGATCAGCATCGTTTTTTAACTTTGCTGAAATCGCCTCCCACGGTATATTTTTTAGTTCCATAATTTTGTCTTATTTGTATATGTCGCTAAAAACGGAAAAATCCCTCAATCGAAATTAAGGGATTTTTTCATTTATTTTAACTCTAATTTTTATACGACTAAATATCAATTATTTAAGCCATCTAATTTTCAAGATTTAATAAGGAATGATTCTTATTTTTTGATTCATTTTTTGTACTTTTCAACCCTTGCATCGTTAATAACACCCTGCCAATTCAGCCCGAAAGCAAAATCGTAGGTATTTCCTTCCGAATCCACATGACATTTCATGTCGCGCGGAACATCTTCCGATTGCTCCTCAACGGTTTTCATGTTGGCAGGCATCTGGAACGGCAACAAGGCCGAAGGTTCGGCGGCGCCGGTAATAATATCCATCAACGCCTGATCCTGGACTCCCATGTGGATCAGAATTGCGTTTGCACTTTTTTCAATCTCTGTAAAAATCATAGGGTTCGCAACTTTTACAATTACGATTACAGGTTTTGCACCCATTTTGGCTCTGGTTTCGGTCACCGTTTTCATATCCTGAATATTCGAAGCGGTCGTGGTTTTTCCTTTGTACGAACGGTTTGTAAACGATTCGAACGGGCTTCCACCTGCGATACTTGTTTCGCGGGCAAAGTCGGCTTTGTATGGACCATATTGCAAACTAATCGGCACATAACCGTTGCCATTCTTATTCGCATCTTCGGGCGAATAACCAACTCCGCCTTTCGGGCTGTCGATGCAAACCAGAGCAAGGTCAGCGTCTTCTGGTTTTTCAACCACCTGAAAATATTTTTTGGCGACTTCCGGATTGACTGCATCTTTCCAGCTTTCAGGGGTTTCCACACCAAACCAGTTTCGTCCGGCAGGAATTAGTTTTTTCGGAATGTAAACTTTCACCTGTTTTTGCACCGGAAGTGTTTTCTGCTGATTTTTCAGCATCACCACCGACCGCAACTGAGCATCGTATCCGGCTTTCATAAAATCAGGATTACCCACTGTCTTTTCGGTTTCAGCCACATCTAGATAAGCATTTTCGAACAGGCCCACACGGAAAATATTCCGGAGTAAACGTACAGCCGATTGCTCAAAACGTGTACGCATAAACTCTTCGCCATGTGCGGCAACACCCATTTTGTAGGCTTCAATAACCGGTCCCATTTCATTGTTTCCACCAAACTGGTCAACTCCAGCTTCAATGGCTTTGTAGTGACGTTCGGCTACAGTCAATTTTTCTACGCCCCAGCTTTTCCCGGCGAATGTGTAAACGTTTGGAACATCAGCGGTGATCATCCAGTCGGTACAAACCACGCCATCGTATCCATATTTGCCACGAAGCAAATCGGTAATCAGGTATTTATTGTAGGCGTTGCCCACATTTTCGCCATTCACAGTATCCTGATTGTACGAAATCGTATAATATGGCATCACTGCTGAAGCCATTTTTGTTGCACCTTCAAGCTTGAAAGCCCCTTCAGTAAAGGGTTTTAAATGATCATTCAGATTTTTTCCCGGGTAAACAGCATAAGCACCATATCCAAAATGGCCATCGCGACCACCTTCTTCAGGACCACCGCCCGGCCAGTGTTTCACCATTGCATTTACACTTTTGTAGCCCCAGCCATCCGAAATTTCGGCAGTTCCGGCCGAAGTTTGAAAACCATCGACATAAGCTCTGGCCATATCGGCAGTCAGGTTTGGCTCTTCGCCCATCGTTCCGTCGAAACGGCTCCAACGTGGTTCGGTACCCAAATCAATTTGTGGTGAAAGCGCTGTTGCGATTCCCAATGCGCGGTATTCAGCAGCGGCAATTTCGCCAAACTGTTTCATCAGCTGCGGATCGAACGATGCTGCGATCCCCAGCGTTCCGGGCCACATCGAGATTTTACCACCAGCTCCGGCATTAAATTCGGCATACGAATCGCTTCCGTGGCGCGGATCGGAACTATTGTTGGATGGAATTCCCAAACCAATTCCTTCGACCAAAGCCTGCGCATTGTTGTTCCACTGAGCCGAAATTGCCGGGCTTTGAACGGATGTAATTAGCACATGGCGAAGGTTATCTTCGGTTAAAAATTTCTTTTGCTGATCGGATAAATCGCTGGCTACGGCGCCACTTTCCATAAAAGGTTTCAAATTGTAAGTTCCGCCAAACGGACCATTACTGCCTGCCGGAATTGACTGATGACCACTGTAAAGCATCAATCCTGCAATTTGATCGACCGACATTTTTGAAGCGAGGTCTTTGGCTCGTTCGTCAACCTGCAAGCGCCAGTCTTCGTATGCATCAAGCGTTCCGTTTTTGTTCAGGTCTTTAAATGCCAAACGGTCAACAGTCAGAATTTGTACTCCTGAAGTGGGTGAATAACCCAGGGTTTGTCCACCTTCATTGCTGATTTGTTTGAATGTTCCTTTATCGGCTTCAGTCCATTTAGGACTACATCCGTAGCCTAAAAGCAACGAGGCAAAAAGTCCAAAAGCACAAAGTTTAGTTAAGTTTTTCATTTGCGTATATTTTATATCGACGTTCTACAATTTGATTATTAATCACATAAACACATTATAAAAGAACTTTTGTTGTGTTAATGATCCTTTGACGCAGCGTCATGCCGAACTTGTTTCGGCATCCCTTCTATGATGGGACCCCGAAATAAATCGGGGTGACTGGAACCCGAGAAAATCGAGTTGAAACAACGCTATGTGGACTATGTGTCTATGTGGTTTCCATGATTATTTTGAAACCAGCTTGTTGATTTCCCTTGAAGGAACCAGAGCTTTCGTCACTTTTCCTGCATTCAGTTCGTTTGCAATCTTAAAGTTCGCTGTTTGTTTGATCGCCAATGACGAGGCGCCAATTTTCAGCGTATAGTTTCCGGCTTCGGCAATCCACGACGAAGTCGATTCGTCGAACGAAGCAAAATCTTTGGCCTCAATGGTGAAATTCATGGTTTGCGATTCGCCCGGTTGCAGCAATTTCGTTTTTGCAAATGCAGCCAATGTTTCCTCAGGCTTTTTCATTTTTCCTGAAGGTGCACCCACATAAAGCTGAACAACTTCGCGGCCAGCCACTTTTCCTGAATTTTTCACAACCACCGTAACAGTGAGTTTACCGGTAAAGTCAGATTTACCCGATTTCAGGTTAGAGTAATCGAATTTTGTGTACGACAATCCATAGCCAAATTCGTAAGCAACAGGTACTTTGAAAGTGTTGTAATAGCGATAACCCACGTAAATATCGTCTTCGTAAACCATTTCCCATGGAACCCTCTTCATAAACGAGAATCCTGAAAGGTCGGCTGCATCGTCTTTCTTATCCGATTTTTCGGCAACACCCGGAAAATTTTTGGCTGATGGCGAATCGCCGTATGTCATTGGGATGGTGACCGCCAGTTTTCCTGATGGATTTACTTTTCCTTTCAGCACATCAACCACCGAATTTCCGCCTTCCTGACCGGGAAGCCAGGCCACTAAAATCGCATCGGGCATCGAACGCCAGCTGGCCACTTCAACCACTCCTGCCACATTCAGCACAACTATTGCCTTTTTCCTTTTGGCATGAAAAGCTTCAGTAACATTTTTAATCATCTCTTTCTCAGTAGCAGTCAATCGGAAATCTCCTTCTGTATCTGTACGATCCGCGCCTTCACCGGCATTCCGGCCAATTGTGATCAGAGCCATATCCGATTTATCGGCCATTGTTTTTGCCAATTCTACCGGAACAGCCATTTCTGTAATTGGTTCTTTACCTCCCATCATTGCAGCAATCGGGTTTTTGGGTTTACCTTGTTTAGCCTTTGCTTCCGTCATATAAGTCTTATACGCATTTGTCAGGTTGGCATCCGGAGTGTAATCTCCGTTTGTCAGTCCATCAATCAGCGAAACGGTATAGGCTTCATTTACATCTCCACTTCCGGTTCCTCCTGAAATAAAATCGTACGAGGTATTTCCGAAAGCCGCGATATTTTTAACGGTTGACGGAATTGGCAGCGCGTTTGACTTGTTTTCAAGCAACACCATTCCATCGGTTGCAGCCTGACGGGTAACCGCTGCATGGGCTTTTAAATCAGGAGTATTTGAATACTTGTAATTGTTGTAGCGTGGAGCTTTCAGCATAATATTCAAAATGCGGGAAACATTCAGGTCTAAAACCTTCACATCGAGTTTTCCGGCTTTCACTGCATCAATAATTTCCTGAATTTGTTTGGGCTGGCCCGGCTGAATCATGTCATTTCCGGCAATCATCTGGGCAACTACATCGCTTCCTCCACCCCAATCGGTCATCACATAACCCTGAAATTTCCAATCGTCGCGCAATATCTTAGTCAGCAAATCATGACTTTCAGAAGTGTAGGTGCCATTGATTTTGTTGTAAGAAGACATTACCGTCCAGGGTTGAGATTCTTTCACCGCAATTTCGAAACCTTTCAGGTAAATCTCGCGCAAAGCACGTTCGCTCACAATCGTGTTTACCGTCATGCGGTTGGTTTCCGAGTTGTTGGCCGCAAAGTGTTTGATGGAAGTTCCAACACCATTCGACTGGATTCCCTTCACCATCGCGGCTGCAATCTTACCGGCAATTAATGGATCTTCGGAATAATATTCGAAGTTACGCCCACAAAGCGGGTCGCGCTGAATATTCAGTGCCGGAGCCAGCAAAATATCCGAACCGTATTCTTTAACCTCTTTGCCCATGGCCTGCCCAACGCTGTAAACGAGTTCGGTGTCCCAGGTTGAAGCCAACACTGTTCCGATCGGGAACGCGGTGCAATAATAGGTTTTCTCTTCCCCTTTGCGTTTGGGCTGAATTCGCAATCCGGCAGGTCCATCGCTTAAAACCTGTGAGGAAATTCCCAATTCAGGAAATTCAGAAGAAACGCCGGCGGCTCCCGGCAAATACATCCGAATCCGTTTGACCATCTCATTATATACCGGATCTTTTGTGTTGACATCACCACCGAATCCCGGAGGCATTTTGGCTTTTATTGAATCCGGAAGTTCAAAAAACATCCCTGTTCCAATCACCAGTTGAGCTTTCTGGTCGAGGGTCATTTTTGAAACAAAGCTCTGCACCTTCTGAGCATCGGCAGTATTTTGACAGTTTACTTTTGTTGTCGAAACTAACAGAACCAACGATAAAACCACAGTAAAAACCATGGTTCTTTTAATCCAATTCATTTTCATAAAATCTATCTTTTAAATTAAAAATTCTTTGTGTCAATACGACGCAATGATAGTAGAATAATTGTAGAATTCAAAATCGAAGAACCACTAAAATGATATAAATATCAGCATTTTAGACCCAAAAGACATATTCTACAACAGGTTTTCTGTTTCCTGATGTTCGGGGAATAAATAAAAATTCCCAACTCCTGAAATCCCATTCTGAAAATGAATTTCAAAATGTGGTTTCAAAAGATGGGAAACTTTCAAATAAAAAGACAGTCAGGATCAGATCAATTTCCTCGCTTCGCGATCCGGATCATCTTTCAATTCTGATTGATCGTTCAGGATCATGGTTTCGCCTTTTTCCGCAGTATACACTTTCCACTCCGGAAGTCCGCCCTTATTGGGATTACCGGTTTTCATGAATTGAAGCAAAGCGCCCGACATTTTTTCAGACAAAGCCCGTGGACGTT
>Ga0208968_1001346_pt1 | contig 13409 bp, 9 predicted proteins | sample RifOxyA3_FD_184031 | JGI IMG/M metagenome (GOLD analysis project Ga0208968, IMG submission 184031) | Groundwater microbial communities from Rifle, Colorado - Rifle Oxygen_injection A3 (SPAdes) | ecosystem: Environmental > Aquatic > Deep subsurface > Groundwater | place: Rifle, Colorado, United...
TGTGTTCAGGCATTAATTGCTTAAATTTTGGGGAGTGTGGGTTGTGACAATGAACACAAAGCAGATATTCTTTTTTTCCGTTCCAATTACCCGTTCTTTTTCCATGAACTCCAACTTTCCAGTCCCTGAGTTTCTCGCCATGGCACTGTCCACATAGCTTATATGATTCCTTGAAATCCAGTAATTTTCCACTGGCTAGCTTTAGATAGTCCCTGTTACTCAAATCATGGCAATCGGTACACCAACGGTTTTCTTTATCATGATCAAACATAGCCGATATGTCATCGTGCATATCCACTAATTCTCTTTTCACCGGATTAGGGGTTAAATCTGAATGACAATCGCTGCAGGGAAATATTCCATCACTGAATGGCGGAAGTTCGATCGCATTTTCCTGAGCTTCTCCTGTAGAAATGTTAGCTTCATTTACTTCAGGAACTTGAATTAGCTTAGTGTTGTCTGCTTCTTTTTGCTGGCAACCCATATACAGAAACAATGAAAATGCCATTAAGGCAACAGGTCGTTTAATGTATTCGTAATTTTTATGCATCCCGATAAATTTACTTTTCTGATAATAAATAATTAGCGCTGATAAAAATCTATTTTTCTGGTCCTGATTGAAGGAGCCATTGATTAGCATCATTCCTTCTTTTTGATCAGATACTTGGTGTATAAAACAGATACTGTGATCGAAATAATTGCCAGGAAGAGGAAAACCAAAACCCTGAAACCAATATCAATATCAGATAAATCGACGAAAATTAGCTTAATGGCAGATGCTACCAGGGCGGCAATTGCAAGCCAACGATACTTTATATTATTGATTAGCCGGCCCAGTCCAAAGAAAATGATGGCGGCAGCAATCCAGGAAACGGTGATGTATGATGCCGGAAAGGCATGGTAAAAGGCAATCAGTGTCATGATAAATCCGAAAATCAGATACAGGTTCCTGATTAACTCCGTTTTGATATTTAATCTTTCCTTTTTCCAGTTGATTATTCTTGCTGTTATAAATGCTACAAGCATGAATGAAAAGTTTGTCGAATTGTAACTGACATGATCAGCCAGGTAAAATGTCAGTAGGAGCATAAACAGGATGGTATTCATTACCACAATAAACCGGGAACGGAACCAAAGCGCCATTGACACCACCAATAAGCTTTGAAGTGAAAACAGTGTGTATGCTTTTGGCAACAGTAGTATTCCGTAAAAAGCAACACTCATGGCTAAAAACCCATACAGCGCGTACATCGAAGCAGTGATTTTCAGTAAAGAACGTGACTGAAGTATTACAGCGTAGGCAAGGCATACAACAGCAATCGCACCAAATACGGGGACATAATTGTTTTGTAAAGATGTTGTAACGAACAATGCAAGGATGAAACTAAAGCTAAGTCCGTTCAATACGATGGATGTGATGATAAAATCGTCTGAAACATGTTTTTCTTTTGGCAGTAGAGCAATTAGGGAAAAAATGAATGCGGTTGCAAAAGGATACAAATAACTCATTCCCGGAGATTTAATAATTTCGAGTTTGTTGCCAATGAACGGGTTATTAAACAGCCAGTTTAACTGGGTCAGGAAGATCAGGAAAATGAAAATAATAAGAATATTTAACCATCCAAATTTGTAGTACAATGCCACAACCAATAATGCTGCAACAACCGTCATTACCGGTAATAATTGTACTGAATTGCTGACTATTCCTGAAATCAAAATCATGAACAAAACCATGCCGGCCATCAGTTGTGATTTTCGGCGGTAGGCCAGATAAAACATGACTCCCAGAACAATGAATACCACCAAAATCCCAATAGTCTTGTTTCTTATCAAAGGTTCAGCCTGAAAAAAGTGAAGCCTCAATGCCATAAAAAATAACAGCAGATGACCGTTGTAGGCAAACAGTTTTGACAGGAATGAGTAAGATGTCCGGGTAAAATATGATCCTGCATATATTCCTGCAATGGAGATGCAACCTATAAAAGTTGAAAATATCAGGTATCCCGAACTCTGTAAATATTGGACAAGGAATCCGATTCCAAAAAGTAAGACGATGTTTCCAAGCCAGGCCATTCCGTACTCTCCAATCCGAAATTCAATTGAATCGTCTGAAGTGGATGCAAATTTCAGATCAAAATCATCCTCGGTTTGTTTGGAATTTTCCTCAATGGATCGGTTTTCTTTCCATGTTTGTATATCAAGTGTCGCTTCCAGCAAGTTTATCCGGTCTTTTATCTGTTGTAATTCTTTGCGGATATCCCCAAATTGCGGTATATCAGATTTTTCTGTTTGCATAATGATTCTCCTTTTGATTTAAACTGAATCAACAAAGCTGGTTCCGGAATATTAACCTATCTCTTCAGAATGTTTTTTCCATGGCGGCACCAACCAAAGTATAACTGAAAGAATGAGAAATGGCATAATCATCCAGACTAGAGCCATCAAAAATCCTTCTGCTCCAATCATCCCTATTTTGAAACTGGTAAATCCAAGGAAACTTTTTGAAAACAACTGACCACCGATTACAACATTCCAACGCATAAAAAACACACCAAAAAGAACTAAGTTACTTACCAGGAAATACATAGGTATTCGTATTTTTTCTTTTGGTAAGTGCATCCTGAATAAACCAAGTATTACTAAAGGAATAATTGTTCCCATAAGTCCCTGAAAAATGAAGAGTGTCATGTTTAATTTGCCGTTGACCAGCATGTGCAATATTTCGAAAGATTCTTCGGCTTCGTAAATACGATGAACCTGATCGAGCGATTCAAGTGTGAAATCGAGAATCAATACCATGAAAAGAAATTTCCCAATTTCGTCCAAACAGGCCATATCAATTTTCACTTTTCGAATCCATGAAATGATCATGTATAAAAACATAACCAGTGCAATGCCGGAAACCATCGCCGAGAGAAGAAAAATAACCGGCATAAGAACGGTTGACCACCATGGATTGGCTTTGATAGAGCCAAAAATAAAACCGACATAACCGTGCAGGAGGAACGCAGAAGGAATACCAATTACCGTAACAATATATCCGAGTTTTTCGTCCCAGGCAAGCGCTTTCGGCGAAATGTCGGTTACTCCCAAAGTAAGTATTTTATAGATCCTTCGTTTAAATCCTTTTGACTGGTCTGCCCAAACGACAAGGTCACGACGGTAATCAAACCAAATTTCGAGCAATAGCACGACCATAAGGTACCACAAATATACAAAGCCGAATATGGCCATTGCTGAACCAATTTGCGGTGTGGTCATTATTTCGTAGGCCCTGAACGGATGCCCAAGATGTGAAACCAATGGCAGAATGGCTACAATTAGGAATGAAAGAGCAGTTAAAAGAGCCAGATGATAGGTAGGCCGAAGGACTTTTATTTTAAAAACCCGTTCAAGTGAAGCAAGTATAAAAGCGCCTGCAACCAATCCTGTAATATATGGGTAAAGTACGATCAGGATTCCCCAATGCAGTTCTATTTCGTTGGGATAAATATATCCGTCAACCTGTTTGAGCATTTCATATAAATGTTCCATATTATCGTACCTCCGCGCTTAATCCGTTATAAAACAATTTTGAACCGGTATTTAAATTGGGTTTTAAAACATGGCAGTTGTGTTCTTTCAGAAACTTGTTTAACAGGCCTTCCTTATCATTAAGGTCACCATAAATCCTTGCTCCTGTAGGACAAACTTCTATACATGCCGGTGATAAACCTTTTTTTATCCGGTGGTAACACAATGTGCATTTGTCAACGGTATTTTTAACCGGATGAAGGTAACGGCATCCGTATGGGCAGGCCTGAATGCAATACCGGCAACCAATGCAATATTTATCATCAACCAGCGCAATTCCTTCCGGGCTTTCATAAGTAGCCCCAACCGGACATACCTGTGTGCATGGCGATTTTGCGCAATGATTGCACATCTTGGGAACAAAGAATGTTTTGAATATATCTTCTGATGCAACTGTTTGGGTAAACCCATCGATCCCGCCATTAGGCGATTCAACTTTTACGCTACCATCATTTTTTATGGTATATTGTTCGACCCACGACCTGTAATAGAATGGTTCTTTTGGAACATCATTTTCTGATTTGCAAGCTTTTGCACACATCCCGCAACCGATGCATTTCTCAATATCAATCCCGATCCCATACCAGGGTTTTGTTTTATCTGGCTGGTTTGCGGCAAAAATGACGGCTGTAAAAGGCTTGGTAACCGAAGTTGCCAATAAGGTTCCGGCCAGTACCGCCGACTTTCTTAGAAAGTTTCTCCTGTTATCGTTTAATTTTTCAGTTCCCATACTGCATGTGGATTATGGCAATCGATACAATTGGCCTTTTCAGGGTGGTGTTCCTTTGTATCAATCTGGTTTATAACTTCAGTTTTTCGCGCAGGATTCAAACTGTGGCAGATCCCGCAAAATTCCCGTGTGCCGGGCTTCATCAGGATTCCTTTTTCCTGATCGGCAATATGCTCTGTCCCCGGACCATGACATACTTCACAGGTGAGGCCTGAGTGAAGGTCGGATGCAAGTTTTTCCACTTCGGTTTCATGACATTCGGCACATGCATCTTTTCCGGCGTATTTGGCAGGGATTGCTGCAATTTCGTCCATCGAATTGGCCCGGTAATGCCCGTATTTTCCAAACGACTCAGGAATCAGAAAATGCCGTGCAAGGAGGAAAAGGCCAATAAAAACAACCAGGAGCGGGAGTAAGGTTTTGAGTTGTGGAGGCATAATTTCAAAGTTTTTGAATTATTGCTCTAAAATGAAAAAATTAAATCTGCATTAAATTATGAAACCGGATGATATAAGTCAATGATAATGAAGAGATATCGCAGTTGTCTGTTTTGAATACCTTAATTGTAGTTAAACTTGGGTGAAATAGCCAGTAAAATGGATGGAGCGTTTGTATCTTACAAAATAGTGTAAATATTGAATTTTCAGGTTGAACGATTTAAACCTAAAGCTACATACCAGTGCATTTGATTTTCAGAACGAATACTTCAATTATACTGCTGAATTTGAATTCTGGGGCAATCCCGGGTAATATTATAATTTCAGGGCAGCCTCCATCGCTTTCTCCAGCGTTTCGTCTGTTCCTTCTTTTACCGCTTTCAATGTTTTTACTACCGGATAATCAGAAATATAAAAGTAGTTATCAGTTTCTAACATTCAGTACAACAAAACTAAAATGCAGGAACGAAGAACCAATTGGTGATTTGAAGTATTTAACCAGAAGTAAGCTATTCCCATAATGATTAACGAAAAGTTTGATTTGCATTAATGAAATTCCTTTTGGTAGTTATGGAATGCTTAAATTGAGATGACTGATTCTATATTTTCAGTAGAAATAATAAGCCGAAGTAAAGTAACTCCTTACCACGGCTTGTTCATTTCTGAATTTTCAATCGAAATATCTCTGAAAATTAAAAAAGCCGCGGATACTTGCTATTCTGTTTTAAAGCAATATATTTATGATCAAAATATATTCATGCACTAACCCAAAATAAATGTACACTTTACCATCCTTCTATTTCCATGTAATATTTGAGCTCTACCTCTGATTATGGAACAACCTTTAATAAAAATTCACGAAAACGACAGCGAGGCTGATACCTGTCGTAAAGAAGTTTTACCAAAACTTTATTCAAGTAATTGGACGGACGAGTTAATTTTAGAGCAACGCACTTTTACCGATGGTAAAATCATAGTGATTGGCAGAAAGGCCAAACGAAGAAAAGCCAAACGTTTCGATTATCTGCTTCGCTATTCTCAAAATTTTCCGATTGCAATTGTAGAAGCAAAAAAGAAATACAAATCTGCCGGTGACGGAATGCAGCAAGCCAAAGAATATGCGATGATCCTCGGACTTAAATTTGCCTACTCCACCAATGGAAAAGACATATTAGAATACGATTTCATTACCGGTCTGGAATCGCCGATTGATAAATATCCGACACCTATGGAGCTTTGGAACAGGCTGAACCAGTCGGAACCCATTAAACCAGAAATACAGGAGATTTTCTTAAAACCATTTTTTCCTATACCAGGCAAGGAGATTCGGTACTTTCAGCGCATTGCGATAAATGTGGCAGTTAAGGCAATTCTGGAAGGCCGGAAAAAAGCTTTGCTGACCTTGGCTACAGGAACAGGAAAAACAACCGTTGCATTTCAAATCATATACAAACTCTGGAACAACCGCTGGAATACCAAAGGCGAATACCGCCGACCCAAAGTATTGTTCATTACAGACCGGAGTATTTTAATCACCGACCCACATGCCAAAGATTTTGTTGTTTTTGGCGATGCAAGGTGTTTGGTTCCTGATGAAGGCTTGCCCAGTAGCCGCGAAGTATATTTTTCTACTTACCAATCATTGGCTGAAGATGGCAACCGGGTTGGAGCATTTCGTCAACTTCCGCGGAATTTCTTCGATTTAATTGTGATTGATGAGTGTCACAGGGGAAGTTCATCGGATGAAAGCAACTGGAGGGTCATTCTGGATTATTTTAATACCTCGGTGCAGTTGGGTTTAACTGCAACCCCTTTACGAGATGACAACATTGATACTTATGCCTATTTCGGAAATCCACTTTATACCTATAGCTTAAAACAGGGTATTGAAGACGGCTTTTTGGCACCGTACATAGTTCATCGGGTGGTAACCCGAACTGATGCAACCGGATTCAGGCCGGAAGCCGGGCAACGCGATGACAACGGAGAATTGATACCGGACGGACTTTATACCACTCCTAATTTTGAAAGATTGATCTCATTTTTACCACGTACCAAAGCCGTTGTAAGGCATTTGTACGACTTCATGTTAAAAAACGGAAGGTATGATAAAACCATTGTTTTTTGTGTGAATCAGGAACATGCAGACCATTTCCGCAGAGAGATCAGTAATTTAAATCATGATCTGGTTCGTCAGTACCCCAATTACATAGTCCGTATCGTTTCGGAGGAAGGTGACATTGGCAAAGGGCATTTGAGCAATTTTATGGACATTGACGAGCCTTTTCCGGTTATTGTAACCACTTCAAAATTATTGAGCACCGGAGTGGATGTTCAGACCTGCAAAAACATTGTGATTTTCCGTGTGATCAACTCGCCAACCGAATTTAAACAAATTATCGGACGAGGCACACGGGTTCGTGAGGACAAAGAGAAACTCTTCTTTACAATTCTTGATTATACCGGAAGTGCAACACGCCGGTTTGCCGATCGTGATTTTGATGGCGAACCACCTTTAATTACCGAAGTTGAAATTGACGATGAAGGGGAACCAGTACCCGGTACCGAAATCGAATTTCCCAACCCACCTGAACCTGACGATGACGGAGAACCAACATTAACAGTTCCGCCTATGGACGGAGAAATAACCGGTGGCGAACGGCGAAAGAAATACTACGTTACCGAGGGCGATGATGATGTTGTGGCCGAAAGCGTGATGGTTTTAGATGAAAACGGGAAACTTCGCACCATTCAATTTACACAATTTGCCAAAGAGCAGATAATAACGATGTTCCCTTCCATAAACGATTTGAGGAGTAAATGGAACGATTTAAATGAGCGGCAACGCATCATCGAAGAATTGGAAAATAATGGAATTTCCATTGATCAACTCATGGAAATTACCCAACAAAAAGAGGTAGATCCATTCGATTTGCTTTGCTTTGTGGCATTCGATTTAAAACCACTGACCCGTAAGCAAAGGGCCGATTTGTTATTGAAAAACAAACCTGATTTCTTTGCGCTTTACAGCGAAAAGGCCAGAGAGGTTTTGAACCAAATATTGGAGAAGTATGTCAAATTTGGATTGAACCAAATTCGCCCCGATATTATTTCGGTGGAGCCTATTGCTCAAAATGGCAACCCGTTAGAAATCGTAAATGAATTTGGAGGTATTGACCAATTCAAGCAGGCAATTGAATATTTACAAACGCTGCTATATGCAGATGCAGCATAAGTTATAAAAATGGTAAAAAAGGAAGTAAAAGAAATTAAGAAGGAAACACCTGCGCAACGCTTATCGGGCATTATTAAAACCTGCCGGAATACCATGCGCAAGGACAAGGGGATGAATGGAGATGGCGACCGGTTGCCAATGCTTACCTGGATCATGTTTTTAAAGTTCCTCGACGACAATGAACAATTACAGGAATTAAACGCCGGATTAGAAGGCAAAAAATACAAATCAGCAATCGAAGCGCCCTACCGCTGGAGAGATTGGGCGAAGGATAAAAACCTGACCGGCGACGATTTACTGGCTTTTATCAGCAACGAAAAAATAAAACTGGCCGATGATGTTGAACGTACCGGATTGTTCCACTTTTTGCGCGGTTTGCAAAGCGAAACAGGCGCAGAACGAAAAGATGTAATTGCCACGGTTTTTAAAGGAGTTACCAACCGAATGATCAATGGCTATCTGTTGCGCGATGTAGTCAACAAAATAGACGAAATCCATTTTACCAGCAACGAGGAACTCAATACGCTTGCGCACTTATATGAAAGCATTTTGAAAGAAATGCGCGATGCGAGCGGCGACTCCGGTGAGTTTTACACGCCGCGCCCGGTGGTTAAATTTATGGTCGAAATGATTGACCCTAAAATAGGCGAATCTGTTCTCGACCCTGCCGCCGGAACTGGTGGTTTTTTGGTGGAAGCTTTTGACCATTTGAGAAACCAAGCACAAACCGTTGAGCACAAAACCGTTTTACAGGAGAAATCAATCATTGGAGGTGAAGCAAAAAACTTACCTTACCTATTGTGCCAAATGAATTTGTTGTTGCACGGTTTAAACTATCCCAATATAGATAGTGGCAACAGTCTGCGTATTCCATTGCGCGAAATCGGCGATAAAGACAGGGTTGATGTGGTGTTGACCAATCCACCTTTTGGCGGCGAAGAAGAAAAGGGAATTTTGAACAATTTTCCTGACGACAAAAAAACAGCCGAAACCGCTTTGCTTTTTCTGCAACTGATTATGCGGAAGCTAAAACGCAAAAAACCAACAAGCAAAGGCGGAAGGGCTGCCATTGTGGTGCCTCACGGAACCCTTTTTGCCGATGGAATTGCAGCAAGGGTGAAAAAACAACTGGTCGATGATTTTAATCTGCATACCATTGTTCGATTGGGCGAAGGTATTTTTGCACCTTATACCGATATTCCCTGCAATCTATTGTTTTTTCAGCATGGCGAACCCACCAAAGAAATTTGGTATTATGAGCTACTGCCACCTGCCGACAAAAAGAAATACAGCAAAACTAAACCCATACTGCAGGAAGAATTTGAACCGATTAAGGCATGGTGGAACAACCGCATAGAAAACGACAATGCCTGGAAAGTAAAACTCTCCGACATTGTATTTATCGACAAAGACGGGAAATTGCTGAATGTAAACCTTGACAATAAAAACCCCAACCGAAAAGGCGATTTCGAATACCGCGAACCTTCCGTTTTGATCAGTTCCATCATGGATAAGGAAAAACAGGTAATACAATTAATGAAGGAAATAAGTTTGCAATTTGCAGGGGAATGAAAAATTTAAAACAATATAATTTACACGATCTAATTATTTCTAATCCAAGGGCGGTAGAGCTTAAACCCATGGATTCGTACAAACAAATTCGGATCAAAATTAATCAGAAAGGCGTTGAACTTCGTGAGATTAAGAAAGGTAGTGAGATTATCTCCAGACAATTTTTAGCAAGGTCAGGACAATTCATAATTTCAAAGATTGATGCAAGAAATGGAGCCATGGGTATCGTTCCCTTTGATTTAAATGATGCAATTGTCACAAGTGACTTCTTACTTTTTGATTTGAATTTAGGAACAGTTGACCCTCATTATTTTAGATATATAACACAAACATCTTTTTTTGATAGTGAATGCAAGCGATGCTCCGAAGGTTCAACAAATAGGGTTCGATTAAAAGTTGATAAATTCCTAAATATTCAAGTTTCCCTTCCCCCTCTTTCCGAACAACAGCGCATTGTTTCAAAAATTGAAGGAGTAAAAACCAAACTCGACCGGATAAAAGTAATACGTGCAGAACAGGAGAAGGAAATCAACAACCTGCTTTTCAGCAAATACGCCGAAATAATAAAAGACGCTCAATGGGTGCCGATGAAAGAGGTTGCGCCAATCATAAGGCGTGAAGTCAAACTAAATGAAGAACAACAGTATCCGGAATTAGGAATCCGGTGTTTTGGAAAAGGTACGTTTCACAAGCCGGCTTTAACCGGTGTTGAAGTTGGAACGAAGAAAATTTTTCAAATCAAAAAAGGCGATTTGGTTTTCAGCAATGTATTTGCATGGGAAGGTGGAATTGCAGTTGCCAAAGAAGAAGATAACGATCGCTTTGGTTCTCATCGGTTTATTTCATGTGTCGCAAATAAGGATAAGGCAATAGAAGATTTTTTGTGTTTTCATTTTTTGTCGCAAAAAGGATTGGAAGACATCAATGCTTGTAGCCCCGGCGGAGCAGGCAGAAATAAAACATTGGGTTTAGACAAATTGATGAAAATCAAAGTACCAGTTCCGAAGCTTGAATTGCAGAAAGAGTTTGTTGCCCTGCTCGAAAAGGTAAATACGATCAAGCAACACCATACCCAAACCAATCAGGAATTAACCGAACTCATGCCAAGTCTGCTGGACAAGGCATTTAAAGGGGAAATGTAAAATATAGACGGATGCCAGAGGCATTTTATGTGTATAGAAAAATGTTGAACAATGCGATAAACGACGGCAGAGCCGTCGCATGTTTATAGAAAGAAGTTGAACAAAGCGATAAATGACGGCAGGGCCGTCACATGTGTATAGAATAACATCGAACAATGCGATATTCGACCCCTGCGGGGTCGCATGTTCCGCAACTCATTGGCAATTTCTATAAACATGCAAATCCTCTGGATTTGGGAAAATGATCATCGTATTGGAAGAACGCTGGGAGTCTCAAATGTTTTTTGAAAGCATCGAACAGGGCAACGACGGCAGAGCCGTCATATGTTTATAGAAAAACATCGAACGAGGAGATAACCCGATGGCAGCGCCATCGAATGTGTATAGAATAACATTGAAAAATGCGATATTCGACCCCGGCGGGGTCGAATATTCTGCGCCACATGGCATTTTTTATAAACATGCAAATCCCCTGGATTTGAAAACAAACTAAAATCTAACGATATGGCCGATACCTTTACACAAATTTACATTCAGGTGGTTTTTGCCGTTCAAAACCGCAATGCCCTTATCAAATCCGATTGGGAGGAAGAACTTTACAAATACATCACCGGAATCGTTCAAAACAAAGGGCAAAAGATGCTTGCCATTAACGGGACTCATAACCACATCCATTTCTTTATTGGGATGAAGCCCACTTGTTGTTTGTCTGATTTGGTGCGTGAAGTAAAAAAATCTTCAAATACTTTCATTAAGGAGAAGAAATTCACCCGCTATAATTTTCAATGGCAGGAAGGGTTTGGTGCATTTTCTTATAGTCATTCTCAATTAACCGATGTGATCCAATACATAGAAAAACAAAAAGAACATCATAAGAAAAAGACTTTTAAAGAGGAATATTTAGCATTTTTAAAAGCCTTCGAAATTGAATTTAAGGATGAATATTTATTTGAATGGATTGACGATTGAATTTTAGATGCCAGAGGCATCATATATTTATAGAAAATGTTGGCCAATGCGATATTCGACCCCGGTCGGGGTCGCACATTCTGTGCCACATGGCATTTTCTATAAACATACAAACCCGCCGGGTTTGGGGAAATGACATCGTATTGGAAGAATTGCCAAGGGAATCAAACGTATATTGAAAAGCATCGGACAAGGCGATAAACGACGGTAACGTCAAATGCATCGAAAAAAGCGATAAACGACGGCAGAGCCGTCACATGTTTATAGAAAAGCATCGAACAATGCGATATCCGACCCCGGCTGGGGTCGCACATTGCGTTACTCATTGATGTTTTCTATAAACATACAAATCCTCTGGATTTGGTAAAAATGATCATCCTAATAGAAGTATGCTGGGAGCATCGCATGTAGACGGAATTGTCATTGTCCCTATATTTGCAGGATAATCCTTTAGCGGTTTTAATGGAAAATCAATTGAGCGGTGAAAAGCGTAAAATCATTCATATTGATATGGATGCCTTTTACGCGTCCATAGAACAGCGTGATCATCCGGAGTACAGAGGCCAGCCGGTGGTGGTTGGCGGATTGCCCGACGGGCGGAGAGGGGTGGTGGCCACAGCCAGTTATGAAGCCCGCAGGTTCGGAATACATTCTGCCATGTCCTCAAAACAGGCATTTCAGTTGTGCCCGAAAGCTGTTTTTTTGCGGCCCCGCTTCGAGGTTTACAAGGAGGTTTCGAGGAAGATGCGCGAGATTTTTGCCCGCTATACTGACCTGATTGAACCGCTTTCGTTGGATGAAGCCTATCTGGATGTAACGCACGACAAACTGAATATCGGTTCGGCCATCGAAATAGCTAAACAAATCAGGCAAGCCATTAAAAATGAGTTGCAGCTAACCGCTTCTGCCGGAGTTTCGGTCAATAAGTTTATTGCTAAAATAGCTTCTGAAATAAGGAAACCCGATGGTTTGACATTTATTGGCCCCTCGAAAATTCAGGTTTTTATGGAAAAGCTTCCCGTCGAAAAATTTCATGGCGTGGGAAAAGTGACGGCTGAGAAAATGAAAAGTATGGGCCTGCATACCGGCGCTGATTTAAAGAAACTAAGCGAAACGGAACTGACCCGGCATTTCGGCAAAGCCGGGCATTTCTATTACAACATCGTGCGGGGAATTGATAATCGGGAGGTTGAACCACACCGCGAAACCAAATCGGTGGGAGCCGAAGATACTTTTGCCTACGATTTGACCAGTGTGGAAGAGATGAACCTCGAACTGGATAAGATTGCTCAAATTGTACACAACCGTTTAAACCGGCACAATCTGCAGGGGCGAACCGTCACCTTGAAAATAAAATACAGCGATTTCAGGCAAATTACCCGTAATCATTCGTTTGCACATCCGGTGGACGACTTACACATCATTCGTGATACGGCGAAACAACTTTTAGCATCTACCGAGCCTGAAGGAACCAGCGTTCGCCTGCTGGGAATTACGCTTTCGAATTTTGGTGAATTGTTGCCTCCATCCCGTCGTCAGGATAAATCGGGACAATTAAGGCTGTTTCCCTGAATTTTTCCAAACTCACCCCGAAGTCCGCAAGCGGCCTTCCCCCCTCTCTTTTAAAAAGAGAGGGGGAGAGCATCGAAGATGCGACGGGGTGAGTATTTATCTACAAAAAATATCCATTCTCTTTTCTGCAGTTCCCCATTTCAGCAATAATCGATTTTTTTTTTCAGAACGAATACCTC
>Ga0208968_1001348_pt1 | contig 13399 bp, 7 predicted proteins | sample RifOxyA3_FD_184031 | JGI IMG/M metagenome (GOLD analysis project Ga0208968, IMG submission 184031) | Groundwater microbial communities from Rifle, Colorado - Rifle Oxygen_injection A3 (SPAdes) | ecosystem: Environmental > Aquatic > Deep subsurface > Groundwater | place: Rifle, Colorado, United...
CCGCCGGACACATGCAGATAGGCGGCCCCCGCCTTTTCCAGCAGGGGAGCAAGCCTTACCGTGTCTTTCAGTTCCCATCCGTTTTCAATATAATCGTTTCCATTGATGCGGATGCCGATGGGAAAATCCTTGCCTGTTTTTCTCTGGATATTTTCAATGATGTCAAACAAAAACCGGGACCGGTTTTCAAAGGCCCCGCCATATTCATCGGTCCGGACATTGGAATTGGGTGCTAAAAACTGGTTGATCAGGTAACCGTGTGCCCCGTGCAATTCCACAAAATCAAACCCGGCTTCCCTGCATCGCCGGGCCGAATCTCCGAAACAGGAGACCAGCTCTTTTATTTCAGGGATTTCAAGGGCCCGGACCTCACCCTTCACCACAGCCGGGGCCGGGATGGCGGAAGGGGCCACTTTTTGGGGCAGATATGACTGGCGGCCCCCATGCATAAGCTGGACCCCGAAAAGGATGTCATATTGTTTAACCCGTTGAACCATATCTCTCAAGGCCGGGATGCAGTCATCCGTATACATCTGGGGAAGATCCGGCAATTCCTGGCCGCCGGGGTGGACGCTGCCGCCGCCCACCAGCATCATACCCACCCCGCCCTTTGCCCGTTCCACGAAATATTCCACAAGCTGATCCGTAACGCAGCAGTTTTCGTCCACACCGAAATTAATGCTCATGGCCGACATGAGAAGCCGGTTTTTCGACGTCAGATTCCCGATCCGTATGGGGCTGAAGAGGTTTGAAAGCATGGAGTTTCCTTCCTTTTGAAGGTTCAATTGACTCATGAAGAAATCCAGGGCGCCAGTATAATCGAATTATTCATTCCCTCACAAGTTTTTTTATAAAAACATGAAAATTTTTACCGTTTATTTCCCTGAAAGGTCCTCCAGAACCGCTTTTATGAATTCTTCAAATTCCGAAACGGCTTTTTTGTCCCGGATAAGGGAACGGCCCGTAACTGCCTTGAAATATTTCGCGCAGACCATTCTCTGACCGGATGTGAACCCTGTGGAATATCCTTTTTTGGGGCCAGCCTTATTTTCTTTGATCTCTGTCATGTCCCTTCTGCCGTGGGGCCGGTGAATGATATAGGAATAATAGATCAGGGCCCGGTCGATCAGGATATACAGAAACTGAAGATTTTTAAGGGGTCCCAGCGAAAGCCGGTCACCTCCCAGGCGGATGCCGCGGGATCGGTTTCCCGTCATCTTTTTTCCGCTGAACAGGGCTGAACCGGCCCCCAATATCCCGCCAATGGCGGTAAAAATCCCAAAGGTATGACCGGCGGCGGCCGTATCAATAACGGCCCCCATGGTTCCGCCCAGAATGGCCCCTGCTGCGGCAAGCTGTTCCGTTGTCAGGCCCAGAAGCTCCCAGGTCTGTTTCGAAAACAGATCGTGGTTGAGGATGGAATAGTCCGGCAGGTGGTATTCAAACAAATGATGCTTGAACAGGGACCGGATTTTTTTAAACATTTGTTCCTCAAATCCCTTGATGTGAGCCTGGTATTTTTCATTGAGCCGTTCTTTGAGCGTATCAAGGTCGCCCTCCTCCGGCACAGGTTCGGATAGGGAAAAAGACAGGCTCTGCTCCAGGGCCCGGCAAATGGCGGCACAGGCCAGATCATTTCTTTTCCGCTGATCCGCATGAAAGGCCGAGATGACATCGGACAAGCGCTGTTCCCATTCCTGGTCAATGGCTTTCAGGCTTTCCAGCATTTTAATGCGCTCCATGAAATCGGCCGTATTGGAATTAAAAATACGAATGGCATTAAAATGCTTGCGGAATTCGTTTCTCCAGTCCAGGGTATAATCTTTTTCATGGGTCTTGGAATTGATGACGGCCATCCTGGGGCGGCCGGTGAGCCTTAAGATCTCCATTTCCGCCAGATCATCATCCCGGACCGGGCGGGACCCGTCCACCACATAAATAATGCCTGCACCCCGGGCCACGGGTTTTAGAAGTTCACAGTCATCGGCATAAAAGGGATCATTTTCAAAGGTTTGGATAAAGGATTCTACAATGTGTTCAGGATTTCCCTCATATTTTCTGAACCAGGCCAGGGTCTGTTTGGGCACCTGGAATCCCGGCGTATCCACAAACCGAATGATGTCTTTTCCGTCAATTTTGACCGTGTAAGGGGTTGATTCCGTGGTTTCCCCAGGTATCCGGCTGACCCTGATCCGGTCATCCTCGGTCAGGGTGGAGACAACAGATGATTTTCCTTCATTGGGATGGCCCAGTACTGCGAATTCAGGTACGGCATGGGGCTGGGGAAACTGATCCATTAGACCATCCTCATGACGGTGATGCCCGGATCTTCAAGCGTGACGACTGCCTTTTTCCAGGTTTCAAAATTAACATCGCTTTTTTCCACACCCAGGTTTTCCGGCCCGGCACTCCCTGTGAGCAGTATCCACAACTGCATTTTTTCCGGCATCACGGATTTAAGCGACCGGATATAATACAGAAGCCCCCGGATGGGCGGCTGCCAGACCTCATACACAATGACAACCTGGTCAACAGAACTGTTTTTGATCCGGGCGAAGATCTCCCTGTCCTGGTCCGGATCAAAGCCGGCCGTGATCCGTTCCCGGACATCCAGAAAAAGACCAGCCCGCAGGTGGCTTTCAATCTTTTCCATGGCTGCATCGGAATACACCGTCTGCGGGGCAAGGATCAAGGCGCTTTGAACAGGGATGCCGGCGGTCTGGGTGGAATCGTCGGCCAGGGCCGGATTCTGTCCGACCTGCGGCTCTTCTCTGTGAATCGGGGCCAGGGCAGGGCCTCTTATTCCCAAAAAGTCTTTCGGACTTTCTATATCCAGATTCCGTGATTGCATCCGGATCAGCAATTGCCTGAAAATAGGGCGGTCCAGGTCAAAGCGGCGAAGAACATGATGCTGGGCCAGGAGTCCGGTAACCAGCAACGCCCCCCTGGGAAGGACGGCATAAAAGAGGATGCCCAGGCAGAGAAAGGGCCACCAGGAAACCAGATCCCGGGTGGCCAGAACCGCAATCCCGTCCTTGAGGATGATCCTGGACCCTTCAATCTGGGCAAGGCTCGGGTGGGCAAGCGTTTCCGGCATGAACCAGGACCAGGGAAGGGCCATCCGGGAGACCAGGTCGTAGACGCTTTGACTGGTGGCCATGAGGGTGGACTGCCAGCCAAAGGCCATATCGCTGACAATAACCCTGAAAAAAGTACCGGCAAGGGCTCCAAGTATAAAACAAAAGGCAAACACCGAGGTCAGGATAAAAATCGGCCAGAAAAAAAGCGCCTGAAACTCCCGGTTTTTCATCCGGAAGAGGGCGGTGGTATATTCCAGGGAATCCTGCCCCTTTCGAAACAACTGTGAATTTGCTTTTTTCAACATCCCGGGCAGACCGTAAAAAAACAGGAAAGACACCACGGTATGCACCATTGAATTTTTGAACCCTTTTTCGGACCGGATCTTCATACGCCGGCGGAAAAGAAAAAAAACCGTGACAAGGATGAGAATCCCCTGGAGGACAATAAACAGGAAAGCAAAAAGCGCCACATTGACGGGTCTTGTACCGTGATAGGCAAGAAATGACCAGGCCAGGGAAAGACCGGAAAAAACACCCAGAAAAATCAAGCCGGCCACCATAAACGAATAAAGGGAAGAGAAGACGGTTCCGGGCAGAAGGATCACTGTTTTTTGCCCATCTTCCCCGTAAATTTCCTGTCTTCTGGCTTCAAGCCATGCGCGCAACACCGCCTCAGGGGTCCGGCAGGTCTCCCTGCATTGCCTGTAGATCCTCCGGTCCCGGTCATCCCTCAACCGGATCTCTTTTTCCGATTCAAGGGCCTCATCCCGGCTCACCAGATAATCCAGATCAATGATATCTTTTAATGTGATGGCCATGGTTTGGTTTCGTTTTAAACGGATCAGGGTTTGATATTCGGGTTCCGGATCTTTTTATAATAGGAATCGGCCTGGTAAATCGCTGCCAGGGGGTTATGGCCTGTTACCCGGTCCTTTACCGCCAGAACCGTTGTCGGGATATCGGTAAATTTTAAAAACAGGGTATCATGCCCCACACACAGACCTAAAAGAATATTAAAATCCGTCTGTTCATAGTTCAGGGCCTTGGCCTGGAAAATAGGATTGCACATGGCCTCATCGGTTCCCTTAAAAATTTTTTCATCATCCGAGATGCCGATGATCTCCTTGGAGGTGTTCCCGGCCTTGCAGCAGACAGAGGCCACCTCAAATCCATAGGCTTTCAATACCTCTTCAACGGTCTTGGCTTCCTTTGAAAGCCCCAGGCAAAAGGCAAGACCGATGCGCTTGTATCCCATTTTCAAGGCGAACTCACAGGTTTCAACCATCCGGGTCTTGCAGGGTTGCATGACATAGGGCTGCTGGTCCCGGTTGGCATAGCATTCCGCCTCCTGCAAAGAGGCATTATACGCAAATTTTTTAACATCCGCCGGCCCATAGGCCTGGTTGGCTTCCGCCAGTACCTCTTTTCGCGTCAAGGTGGGACATCCCTTGTGCGCCTTGCCCTGATCCGAAAAACAAAGCCTCTCCGGAATATCCAGTTCACAGGATGCACAGGCAGGCGACAGTCTCTTTTTTTTATCCGTCATTGTTTCCTCCCATCATTAAATCGGCAAATCCGTTTTAAAAGATGTATGCGAACTTCTCCCAACCGTCAAGAAAGGATTTATAAAATCATAAGAATGCCTTGCGCATTTCTGCCCGGCACTGCAGGTTAAAAGGTATATCCCATGGAAAAATGAAAGCTGCCCGGGCTTTCATGGGGCTCGGGGTCAAGCTTATGGCCGTACATAAATCCAATGGGGCCCACCGGGGTCATATATCTCAGGCCGATACCCACCGAATCCCGGAAAGATTCCGAAATACCGGCGTCCTGGGTCATGGCCACGGTTCCGATATCATAAAAAAGACTCAGATCAAGGTTCATTCCAAGATCATACCGGGCTTCCAGGGAACCGAGGACGGCTTCCCGCCCGCCCTTTGCCTGTCCGGCGACATCGGTTCTCAAAAGGTTTTCATCAAATCCCCGGACCGTGGAAGCGCCGCCCAGATAAAATAATTGATCGTCAGGAATACGGGTGTTGCCGCCATAGGGCTGGATAAATCCGTATCGGCCCCGGACGGCTAATGTGAGGGATGGAACAGGCGTATAATAATACCGGCCTTCCACCTGATATTTGATATAATCATCCAGGTCATTTTCAATTCCCTTGGAAATATCCAGGTTCAACGTTGAAAAAATCCCTGCCGTTGGCCTGACATGGGAATCCGTTGTTCTAAAAACCAGGCCGGGACTGGTGATAAAAATAGTTCTGGCGCTGTAGGATTCTTTTTCCGCTTCCGTGAGGACCCGGGAGGTTGAAGCATATTGTTCCCTGTATTCGTAAATGAACCCCAGGTTGGCCGTCAGTTTCCGGTCCAAAAACGGCCTGGAAAAGTCCTGAGAAACCCCGGCCATACGGGTTCCAAAATCTTTGTTGAATTCTTCCCGGTCCTCGGCAAACAGCCTTGTGGTTGAGGCGGTCAAGGTCGATAAAAACCTTGGCTCCGTGAGGGATGCATCTAATCTATAACCGACCTGGCTCATCTCGGCCTCTGCTTTGACATCCAGGTTTCGGCCCATAAAATTCCGGTCCCCGGCAAGGGCGGTGACATAAGCATGGCGCTCCGTATCATATCCGGCACCGGCTTCAACGGCATAGGGCTTTTTTTCCGTTGTTTCCACCACAATATCCACTTCCTCGTCTTTGCTTTTAAGTCCGACGGGAATCAGCCTTGCAGAATCAATGGCGTTAACGGCTTGGACCTTTCTTTGGCTTTCAAGCAAGGCTGAAAGCAAGAGGGGGTCTCCTGTGCGAATTTCCATTTCATTGGACAGGATCTTCTCCTTTGTCCTGAAATTGCCAGAATAAAAAATTTGTCCAATTTTGACCATGGGACCTTCCGTGATGTCATAGAAAAGACTGACCCCGGACCCGTCCGGGGAAAAGGTGGTCTCTGCTTTAACAACGGCATGGGGATAACCGGCCTCGGAAATTTTCTCTTGAAGTGCTTTTTCATCGGTTTCAACCATGGCGCCAGCAAAACCCATATCCGGCCCTAACTGCATCAGCGACAGGGCCATATCCTCGGAAAAGGCCGTCAATCCCCTGATATCAATTTTATCCACCCGGGTTTGACCTTCTTCCTTTATCAGGAGCCGGATCTCAACGGAATTCCGGCCTTTTTGATCAAAAGAAGGGTTCTTCTGAATTTTGATCTCTTTTTCCACACGGATTTTATTAAACCCTTTGCCATGATAAAGCGCGATAACGGCCCGGATATCTTCATCCAGGAGGTCAGGCACATAAAAACCCGATCTGACCATGCCCTCCGGTCGGGTCAAAAGGGTTTTCAGAATTTCATTTTCCGGAACAGCCTTATTCCCTGAAATTTCAAGCTTTGTCACCCGGTATGGACGACCTTCCTCAATCTTCAGGGTCACATGGCGGGTCAATGGGGCCACAGGGTCGTCATCCTTTACCTGGAATTCAACAACGGCATCCGGATATCCGTTCTCCCCATAAAGCCGTTTCAGGTTACGGACAGCCCTTCTGATACCGAAATTACTTTTATTGCCGGTTTTAAATATATGCCGGATCTCTTTTTTCAAGGTAAAATCAAAGAAATGATCATTGCCCTGGAAGGAAACATCGTATTTAGGGCCTTCCTGAATATGGAAAAGAATATCCAGTTTCCTTCCGGCCTCATCTCTGACGGTTTCGGCATCCACCCGGACATCGGCAAATCCCTTCTGCCGGTAAGCCGAAACAATGGTCCGGATATCCTCATTCAAATCTTTCCGGACAAAGCGGCTGGCCCCGGCAAACAGGACCGAGGCCTTCCATGTCTTGATGCGCAGTTTCAAGACGGTATCGGAAATATTCCGGTTCCCTTTAAATTCAACTCGATCAATTTTAAAATAGTCTTTTTTCTCGATATCCATCAGGATCGTATAATTCCCGTCTGCTTCATCCTTTTGGGCAAAGAGTTTAACCCGGGGGTCTGTATATCCCTCTTCCTTGAACAGATTTGTCACCCTAAGGACCTGCTCGTCCAGTTTTTCCCGTGAAAAGGCATCTCCCGTCCGAAGGCTCATGGCATTTAAAATTTCCCGGTGAAACAGGGGAAAGGCGCCGCGGATGACAATATCCTTAACCCTTCCAAAAGGTGTCAGAAGAAAAGAAAGCCTCACTCCCCGGGGAGTTTTCACCGGATCTTCAACATGAATGGATTGAAAGAGATTGGATTCCACCAGCCGTGAGACGGCCCTTTCAATCTTTTCAAGACTATAGGTGTCCTGGACGTTGACGGATATGAGATCCCTTGCCTTCTGTTCCCAGGAAAGGGGATCTCCTTTGATCCCTGAAATTTCAATGGTGATTTCAGAAACGGTCTGCCCTGCGAGCAGTTCATCATGATCCGCAGCCCCTGCCGGACCCGGTCTGGAATGAGGATACAAAAGCACCGTGAGGGTCATAAGGATCAGGACCCTGATCCAAATCCTGTATTTTCCTTTATTCTGCATATCTTTTTATTTACCGGAAAGGCATGGATTCGTTTTACTCATCGGAACTCCAGCCGGTATTTCAATTCCCCTCCTATCTTCCCGCCCGAATCCTGATACCCTCTCAGCAGAAGATTTTCCATGAGTTTATAAAAGGTGGTGACCCGCTGAACCGTATTCCCATCCCGTGTATCCACATCATAGGTCACACCCATCTGCCTTGACAGATCCTTGCCCACGGTCACCTGAACCGCCTGGGACCCGGACACGGTCTGTCCGTCCACTTTGATTTCCAGTTCATCCATACCCGTGGCTTCCTTCAGATTTTTCTGGAGGGCATCGGCCAGAAGGCCCGACACAAAACGGCCCGAGGCGGCCTGCCCGTCCTCCCCGACCTTTCCCATCTCCTGAGTGGTTTTACCAAATGCAATAAGGGAAATGATATCGGCATGGGATTCGGAAGGAGAGGAATACAATTGGATATCCAGATTGTCCAGGAGTCCTGAAACCACCAGATAAATGGTCCAGGAACGGATATACATTTCTCCTTCCATATGGATTTCAGGTTCTGTTCTATAAGGATTGATAAAATCGATGGACCCCTTTTTCACATCAAATTCCGATTTATGAAAATTAATGGTGCCGGCGTCCGCCACGGCCCTGCCGGCAAGCACCGGCGTTCTTGCCGTGCCCCTGACGGCAAGATCCGGACTCAATTCAAGATACGCCATATTATTATCCACCAGAAAAGGCTCCCGGCTCCTGATATGAATGTTGACGGCCATGCCGTCCAAAAACGGATTTTCTTTTTTCAGGAGAGGCGGTTCAATTTTCCGTCTTCTTTGCGTCACTGTTGTCACCAGATCCACATCCTTGTAATACCGGCCTTCCAATAAACTCATATCGCCTGAAAGCTCTGATTTCTCCAGGGTTCCCTGAAGGGTCAACCGGCTGTCCAGGGTCAATTCCATGGTATCCGGGATATCCAGGGGCAGATGTTGGGCATTCAATTTCAGATCCATGGTGCTCAAGGACCCGGCCGTCAGCCCCAGGCTGCCGCTAAGTTCAACCCGGCCTCCATCAAGGCGGCCGGTGAATCCAAGAATTTCCAGTTTTTCCGGTGTCGCACGGACTTGGCCGGAAATACCATGGAATTCCTGTTCCACATCATCCAGGGTAACTGCAAGGTCCTGAAAGCTCAGGTCTGCATACAAAACCGGGCCTTTGGCCTTTCCTTTGACGGAAAGGGTTCCGGATTTGACGGTCAGGCTCCCGGCAGTAAGGGGATCCTCCATGCGAAGGTCGGCCTGAAGCTCCCCTGTGCCCAGATGATACCTTCCTTCCAGAGCCGACCCGGCTTTGCCTTTGAGGGACAGCTCTTGGTTTTCCAGGTCAAACCTGAGATCAACGGGCGCCATGGACTGGTCCGCCACCCGGAGGTCCCGGATATGGATATTTCCTCTCAGAACCGGATTTTCAAAGCTGCCTGTGGCCTTTGCATCAAGGGATACCTTTCCCTGAAGCCGAATTCTGTCTTTCATCGTTGGGATTATGTCTTCAAGGAAAATCCGGTCTCCGGCAAGGACCAGGTCCATGTTCGGATGAAACGAACTCTTTTGGGAACCCGGTTCAAACAGGACAATCCGGCCATGAACCCCCAGCCGGGAATTCTGATTGGAAATTTTTGCTTGCTCAATATCCAAAACCCCTTTGCTGAGTTTCAGGACAGCCGTCACATCCCCTATCCTGATTTTTTCCACTTCAATGTCTTTTCCATCCAAGGCAACAACAGCGGTCGGGTTTAAAAGGTTTCCGTCCACCGTTGCCGTCAGGCTGACAGGACCCTTGACGCTGATGGGAACAAAATTTTCCAGCCAAGCCGGATGAGCTGCGTCAAACTGAAGCCGGCCGGACACCGTCATGGCGGAAAGATCAAACCCCGGCATGGCCAGATGCCCCTTACCGGTCAGGTTCATATCCCCGGACCGGATATCCAGCAAAGGGATATCGGCAACGTATCCGTCAAGGCCCGCATTGAGATTAACCCGGACATCCCGGGCCGGGTAAAGGGGATGGCCGGTAAACGCTTTGGCCTCAAGCGCCATAGAAATTTCAGCCTTTATCCTTCCCGGAAAAATACCCCTGCCCTTCAAGACCAGGTCCGACGAAATCTCGCCCTTGAAATTCCCTTGAAGCAAGGACAGGGCTGACAAGTCCAGTTGGTCCTGGTTTATCGTGACGTCATACCGGATCTGGTCCGGATTCCGGTTCCCGGAAAAAAACCCTTCAGCAAAAGCCTCTTTCAAATCAATGGTCCCGGCCAGTTGGAAACTTCCAAACCCGGATTCAAGCCTGGACGGCAGAAGGGTCAATACCCGGTCCTTTAAGGTCGATTGAAGATTCAGGCGTTCAACGGAAAAATGCCGGAATCCTCCCAGCCCATAGGAAATGGAAAGGCCTGCCTCAGGATTCCGGAGCGTGCCCTTCACCCACATCTCTGCCACGGCCGTACCCGATGGAAGATCCATTGCCTTATCCCATTTTTTCAGGGCGTCCAGATCCAGAAGGGCTTTCAGGGTCAGGTCAAGGACGGGTTCGGTAAAAACCTGATCTGCTGCGCCGGAAAGATCCAGGTCCATGCCGCTCGCAGCGGTCCGGATTTTGATATTGGACACGTTTTCCCCTGAAATATCGGCCCGGGCAAGGAAGGGCGAAATCTCGATGGAATCCTCTTTCCGTTGAAACCGGCCCTTTTCCATTCCGATCTCCACAACAGCCGATAGCGTCGAAAGATCAATCCGGGTAAGAGAAAGATCAAGACCAACAGCAGAGGCGTCCACCTTTTCTTCCGCCATTTTAAAATTAAGGGTGCCCTTGCTCAACCGGACCTCATCGATCCGGACATTCATGGGCAGAATAAGCGGCCCCTCTCTTTTGTCCCCGGAATTTAACGCCGGGTCCGCCAGGGCGGACAAAAGATTCAACCGGCCGTTTTCATCCAACTGAAGATCCAACCGGGCCCCATCCGCCTGAACCGCGGAAATATGAATTTCTCCCTTCAGAAGGCGGCGAACGGAAAAATCAACAGACAGGCGAGGAATATCCAGCACAGTTGTCTTATCGTGCCCCTCAAGCCTGAGCTCCCGAATCGTCAAGCTCCCCGGAAACAGAGAAACAGAGATCCCCTTAAAGGACAGATGACCCGGAATCATTGTATGGATCTTCTTTAGTACAAAATCCTGGAGGATACTGCTCTGAAAAAGAAAAACCGCTGAACAGAAAAGAAGCGTCAGGGCTCCTGAAAGGATGATGATGGCAAGACCGGTTTTTTTTCTCAGAATGACCCTCCTTTTTGCCCCTATCCCTGATCCTTATATTTTTCAACCAGAGCTTTCAGCGTTGCATAGGGCTTTGCCCCCACAAGCCGGTCCAGGCCCATTTGAAATGTCGGGACAGCCGTGATGCCTATATTTCTTGAACGCTCCCAGTCCGCATCCACTGCCTTTGAAAACAGCCGTTGATCAATTACCCTTTCGCCTGCCCGGGGATCAAGACCTGATTTTTTGATCAGATCCAGCAACACCTCTTTTTGCGCAATATTTCTGCCTTCGGCAAAATAGGCTGCAAAGGCTTCCCTGTGGAATTGGTGCCCGCAGCCCACTGTCTCGGCCCACAACCCGATTTCCTGGGCCAGGCGGCTGTTATAGGTCATTTTCCTGTCCCCCAGGGGCAGTCCGAAACCCGCGGCTGTGGCTTTCAACTGCATCATCATTTTGTCCACATTCACCGGGATCCCCTTTTGTTTAAACAGATCCGCCAGGGACAGGCCCTCCAAAGGCGTATCCGGATGCAGGGGGAAAGCCCGCCATTTGATGTGGATATCATATTCCTGCTTCAGTTTTTCAATACTCCCGGTAATGAAATAGCACCAGGGTCAGACATAGTCTGAAAATATTTCCAGCACAAGGGACGACATCGTATTCCTCCTTCAGGCCGGTCCGGCACTTCGGATGACCTATGATGGTTCAATTTGATCGTTCAATTCATATATTCGAACACCTTTGCTGAGTTTACCACAAATCCTGATCAAGGGTCATCTCTGAATTAAAATTTATGGATTTACTTTAAGGATGAAATTTTTTATCTTACGGATTCAAAAATTCGAACAAAGGAGATCTTCGTGCTAATTGCATTTTTAAAAGGATTCGGGGCCGGAAGCGGGCTGATTATCGCCATCGGGGCCCAGAATGCCTTTGTCCTGAGCCAGGGGATTAAAAAAAACCATTATATCGTTATCCCCTTGATTTGCGCTGTTTGTGATGCCCTCCTCATCACCCTGGGGGTAACGGGCATGGGCCTTTTCCTGGCCTCCAGCCGGACCCTTTCCCTGGCAGCCGGTATGGGCGGGGCTGTTTTTCTTTTTTTATACGGGCTCAGATCCTTTAAATCCGCCCTTGCCGGAGGCAACCTGTCTTCGGATGAAAAAACCGGAACCTCTTTAAAAACAGCCGTCCTGACCACCCTGGCTGTGACCCTGCTCAATCCCCATGTCTATCTTGACACGGTTGTCCTTTTGGGCAGCCTTTCCAGCCAGTTCCATCCCCCGGGCCATCTTTATTTCGGCGCCGGCGCCGTCATGGCCTCTTTCTCCTGGTTTTTTGCCCTGGGTGTCGGCGGAAGGCTCCTGGCACCGGTATTTACCAGGGAAGCCTCATGGAGAGTATTGAATTCCCTGGTGGGGATAACCATGTGGGTCATTGCCGGTTCTGTTTTAAAGGCATTGTTCCTCATCTGAATCTCTGCCGCACCCGCCTGATCCATCTCATTATTTTTTTTTAACAGGGGGTTTTTTACCCATTGTTTTTTTCTCTCAGATCAGATAAACAGTGTTCTAAAATTACTCCAGGTCCCATGCAGAAATCCGGAAACCCATAAAATTAACCGTTTTCAGACGATTATAGGCTGATGATACATAAACTTCTGATCGTTGATGATGAGCCCCATCTGACAGAATCCTTCAAAGTCCTCTTTGAGGCAAGGGGCGCTTTGGTCGAAACCGCCCTCAACGGCCCCGATGCCCTTGCCCGCTTCAGAAAAAGCCCGTTTAAAACAGTCCTTTCCGATATCCAGATGGATGAAATGGACGGCATTCAGCTCCTGAATGCCTTAAAAGACATTGATCCCTTTGTGCAGGTCGTCTTTCTTACGGGATATGCTTCCGTTGAAAATGCCACCGAGGCCTTGAAACAGGGCAAGGCCTTTGACTATCTGAAAAAGCCGGTCAAAAATTTTAATACCCTTTATGACACCCTGGACCGGGCTCAGGACAGATATGATCAGCTTCAGCATCAAATGATCCGAAAAAAGGAAACCGAGAAAAGCTTTGCCGTCTTCAGGAGTATTTTTGACGGCATGGAAGCCCTTGTCTATGTCGCAGACATCAAAACCCATGAACTCATTTATGCCAACAAAAAATTCATGGAAGGGGTCGGCTATGATGCGCAGAAAGCCATGGAAGGGGGAAAATGCTGGGAAGTTATTCAAAAAGGCCAGGCAGGACCCTGCTCCTTCTGCACCAATGAAAGGCTCCTCCTGGCCGACGGCAGCCCTGCACCCCCCTATGTCTGGGAATTTTACAACAACCGGAACAACCGCTGGTACAGCATTGTGGATAAGGCCATCGAATGGTATGACAAACGAATGGTCAGGCTTGAAACAGCCTTTGATATTACGGAAAAAAAAGAACATGAAACGCTGTACCGGCAATTTGAAAAAGCCATTGAAACCTCCAAAAAACTTGAAAGCATAGGAACCCT
>Ga0208968_1001353_pt1 | contig 13376 bp, 19 predicted proteins | sample RifOxyA3_FD_184031 | JGI IMG/M metagenome (GOLD analysis project Ga0208968, IMG submission 184031) | Groundwater microbial communities from Rifle, Colorado - Rifle Oxygen_injection A3 (SPAdes) | ecosystem: Environmental > Aquatic > Deep subsurface > Groundwater | place: Rifle, Colorado, United...
CTATATACCCCCATTTCCTAAAAAAACCAAAGCATAAGACAACTTATGTCAGGTATACGGAGGAAAAAACAACATGGAAGATAGAGAAATGCACAAAGCAGTTTGCTCTGATTGCAAACAAGAATGCGAAGTGCCATTCAAGCCAACAGAAGGAAAGCCAGTAAAATGTCAAGAATGTTTTAAGAAAGGCAAACCACAGAGAAGCTTCGGCGGAAACAACAGAAGTTTCGGCGGAAACAATCGTGGATTCGGTGGAAACAATCGTGGATTTAGCGACAGGCCAAGAGAAATGCACAAAGCAACTTGTTCTGACTGCGGCAAATCTTGCGAAGTGCCATTCAAGCCAACAGCAGGAAAGCCAGTTAGATGTAGAGATTGCTTTCAATCATCTAAGAACTAGACAATCTAGTTAATCAATTATTTTTTTAATTTATTATTATTTCTTCAAAACTAAGAACATAGCAAACTATTTCATAAACCCGCTAACAAGCCAGACAATCAAAAACCCCATCGCACCACCAACAACACCAACAACAAATAAACTGCTAGAGCCTGAGACCGCACCAAGTAAACCCCCAATAGACCCACCGACAGCACCAAGCCAAAACTCCTTACTTCTCATTAATAAAATAATTCTTCCACGCTTAAATACTTTATCACAACTAAAATAGAAACATCTCCTACAAATTGACAACAGCACTATCGCAGGTTCCGGTGTCTTTCCCGCAACAAACATCAGCAGAATTCTTCCTCCCTTGTTCTCTGCATGTAATATACAAATATCCACCACCAACATAATGAGATACATATTGCTGCGTTCCAACAACACACCATCCATAATCCCTAGGAGGCCAAGGCTTAGTTCCCCAATATACTTTTGCCTGATAAGTAGCAGTGCAAGAATTTCCAGAAGGTAAACCACAATCAGCAGCTTGAGTTACAGAACTATATATTATAGAAGTTCCAGATCCTCTACCAGCACAAGCACCACTGCTCTCACGATGACAACAAACAACACTCGAATCAGCTTCACACGCAGCAAGACACTGAGCTTCACTTGGCAAATCCCATCGAGTCCAAAGAACATTCGCTCCCTGATCACAAACTCTATTACTCTGAAAACTTCCACATCTCTTATTATCAACACACTGATTACCCGAACAAGTTTGACTACTAGTGCAATCACTCTTCATATTTCCTATCACCCCACAACTATCATACCAATAAACATCTCCGCCATAGCAAGAATACGAAGCATGTGAAGTACACGGAGCAACACAAGTATTCCCAGAACAAGAATACGAACTCGGACAATCTTCCTTCAACTCTTCCTTTTTCCCACAACCATCATACCAATAAACATCGCCACCAGAACAAGAATACGAACTACGCGAATTCCCAAACAACCCCTCATTAATAGCCTGCTGCAAATTCTTCTCTCCATTAAAATTAACCCAAATATCCCTCGCATCATGCCCATTCTTATTCTCTCCCGAATATTCACCACTTCCCACTTCTCTCGAACCGCAAAGACTTCCATCATCAATCGCCTGCTGCAAATTCTTATTAGTTCCTCCAACCTTCACAAAAATATTATCACTATGCCCCGAAACAACAGGTCCATAATTTCCATTCCCAGCGTAATTCCCAGAAAATGCTCCACTATCAATCGCCGACTGCAAATCAATCTTGTTTCCATTAACAGAAATAAAAACGCCATCTGCCCCATGCCCAGGATTAGGAATATTCTGAGAATAAGCAAAAACAAAACTAGAAACTAAAACAAAACAAAAAATCAACTCCCTCTTCATGGAAAAACGAAGAGACGACTCTTTAAATAAATTTAGGCTATAACAAACCGAATAAAACACATTCCAAATAAAAACTTAATCCAAAAATAATCTATACAACCTGTGCATTACAACCCCAAATTCTTAAAAACCCCAATAAACTAAACCCCTCATGGAAAGAACCCTAATTAAAGACGCATTCAAAACCCAAGACAAAGTCCTCCTAAAAGGCTGGGTCCACGAAACACGAGACCTAAAAAAAGTCCGATTCCTAATCCTAAAAGACAAAACAGGAAGAATCCAAGTAACAGGGATTGAAGGCAAAACAGATGAAAAAACTTTCAATCTTCTAGACAACATTAGCAGAGAATCCGTAGTGGAAGTCATTGGAACATTAAAAGAATGCAAGCAAGCCCCAAACGGAAAAGAATTAATCCCAGAATCAATAACAATAATTCACGAAGCCCAAAACCCTCTGCCAATCGACGTCTCAGACTACTCCAAAACAGAACTTCCACTAAGACTCGACAACAGATTCCTAGATCTACATTCTAGCCGGACCCAAGCCATCTTCAAAATCCAGTCCACCATCGGCTCCGAATTCATAAAATACTTCACACAAAAAGGCTTCACATACGCTCACCCACCTTCAATGATTGCAGCTTCAAGCGAAGGCGGAACAGAACTATTCAAAGCAAAATATTTCGAGCATGAAGTATTCATGGCACAATCCCCTCAACTCTACAAACAAATGATCGCCTGTTCAATGGAAAACATGGTAACAATAACCCCAGTCTGGCGAGCCGAAAAACATAACACAATAAGACACCTAAACGAATGCCGACAAATGGATATTGAAATGGCCTTCGCAACAGCCTCAGATGCAATGAAAGAAATGGAAGGCGCAGTCCAACACATCATAAAACAAATCATAGAAAAAAATTCCGAAGAACTAGAAGTCTTAAAATTAAAACTAGAAATTCCAAAAGTAAAATACATGACCTTCGCAGAAACAAAAGAGGTCCTGGAAAAAAATGGAGTAAAAATCGGAGATGACGACCTAACCGGAGAAGCCGAAAAAAAACTAGAAGAAATATTCCCAAACACACTAACCTTCGTATACGACTGGCCGATGAAAGGAAAGCCGTTCTACATCATGCCAAAAGGAGAAGACCCAAATGCAAAACTCTCCGAAGGCTTCGACGCAATCTACAAAGGAATGGAAATTTCTTCAGGCGGACAAAGAATCCACATTCCAGAACTCCTCCAAAAAAGAATAGAACTAAAGGGAATGGATCCAAAAAACTTCAAAGATTACATCGATTCATTCAGATGCGGCGCACCGCCCCACGCAGGATGGTCAATCGGAATAGAACGATTTACCCTAGTCTTACTAGAACTAAGCAACATCAGAGAAGCCTGCATGTTCCCACGAGACCGAGACAGAATAACCCCATAAATCTAATAACTTAATTTAAAACAAAATGATAAAAATAATAAAACTTGTCCACACTATCATCTGGGCAATTATGGCCTCCGCATCTTTATACATCCTATACGCAGGACTCACAAACACCCTAAACTCAACCCTATTAATTTTAATAATTTTACTAGCCACAGAAACAACAGTCTTACTATTCAACAAATGGACTTGCCCGCTAACACCCCTAGCAGAAAAATACACCAAAAACAGAAGCCACAACTTTGACATATACCTTCCAAATTGGCTAGCAAAATACAACAAAATCATCTTCGGAACAATCTTTGTAATCGGAATAATACTTACAGCAATGAACTTAATAAAAAAAATATAACCATCCACTCAAACCAAATTTTATAAACCACCTTCCCTAATCCTAATCATGGCAAGATACGACACAAAAACTCCAGAAAAAAAATGCATCTTCTGTGAAATCGCAAAAGGCAACATCCCGCCATTAGGAAACGGCAAATTCTGGGAAGACGAAAATTTCATTGCGTTCCTCTCGCCATTCCCAAACACAAAAGGCTTTACAATTATAATGCCCAAAGAGCACTACGAAGGCGACGTCCTAAAAATGCCAGACAAAGCCCTATCTAACTTCATCCTAGCCGCAAAAAAAGTATCAAATATATTAATAGAATATTTCGAAGACGTAGGAAGAATAGGACTAATGATGGAAGGAACAGGAATCGACCACGCGCACATCAAGCTCTTTCCCATGCACGGAACAGACCACATGAAAAAAGGCGAATTCCGTCAATACCAAAGCGACGTAGGAACTTTCTTCGAAAAATACGAAGGATACATCGCCTCAAACGACGGACCAAAAGCCGACGAATCCGAAATAGAAAAACTAGCTAAAAAACTAAAAAACATTAACTAACATGACAACCAATTCACTATGGAGACAAGTAACAGAGAAAGAAAAACAAGAAATCAAACAAGATTCCAAAAGACTCCTAACCGAATTCGCATCTAAACTAGAAAAAATCTCCGCCAAAGAAGGACATTTAGAAAACGAAACAGGAACAAGGGCAGAAGGCACCGGATGGACAACCGACGAAGAATTCAAGAGAACTACACTATCCAACGCTCCATTTGTAGAAGAAGGTTTTCTAGTAGCAGAAAAAGGAGCATGGAAAAAATAATGGCAGTTCTAAAAGGAAAATACCTAATAGCATCCGGACCAGTAATAATCCAAGACAGAAAACTTCTAGTAAATAAAGATAACAAAGACAATTTCTACAAAATTCCTGGAGGCTCAATTGAAGAAGGAATAAACGATTTAGAAAAAGCCTGTCACAAAAAAGTCCACGAAGAAATCAACGGCAAAATAGAAATCATAAAACCTCTCCACCCAAGAGTCCTCTGGCAAAATCCACAAACCGGTGAAAAAATGACAATCATTCTAACAAGCTACCTCGCAAGATTAACAAATCCAAAAGAAATAAAACCAATGGGCTCAACCACAGAAATCAAATGGCTAGATCTAGATAAAATAAACGAATGGAAACACGCCGTCTCCCCATACACACAATTCCTAATCGAAAAAGGAGACATAAAATGAAAACAAAAATCTGTGCAAATCTGTGCAAATCTGTGGCTAAATTTAATAATTATTCAAAATGCTAAAAACAAAACTAAAACTTCTCCAATCCGGAAAACTAACCGCCCTAGATAACGTCTTAAACTTCTCCAAAAAAATAGCAACTCCAGAATCCAAAAACCTAAACATCTTCTTAGAACTAAACCCAAAAGCAATCGACCAAGCCAAAGCAATAGACAAAAAAATCAAAGAAGGGAAACAAGGCAAACTAGCCGGACTCTGCTTCGCACTAAAAGCAAACATCTCCGCGAAACACATGACAATATCCTGCGCCTCAAAAACACTAGAAGATTACACCGGCCCCTTCAACGCAACAGTTGTAAATAAACTTATAGCCGAAGACGCAATCCTCCTCGGAATGCTAAACATGGACGAATTCGCTTGCGGTGCTTCAGGAGAAACTTCAAGCTACGGACCAACAAAAAACCCAACAAACCCAGAACTAATCCCAGGCGGTTCAAGCTCAGGACCAGCAGCAGCAATCGCAGCAGACCTAAGCGACTTCACACTCGGCTCGGACACAGGTGGTTCAATTAGAAACCCGGCATCACACTGTGGAGTAGTCGGATTAAAACCAACGCACGGTGCAGTCTCAAGATACGGACTTCTAGATTTAGCGATGTCCTTCGACACAATCGGACCACTAACCAAAACTTCCGAAGACGCAAAACTAATCTTCGACATAATAAAAGGAACTGACAACTTCGACCAAACCACAAAAGAAACACCAAAAAAATTTCCAGCTCACAAAAAAGTAATCGGACTCGTAAACATAAAAAACTTCTGCGACGAAAGAATCGCAAACTTAATAGAAGAACAAACAAAAAAAATAGCCAAAGAACATAGCTGGAAAATCAAAAAAATCGACCTCCCACTAGACATCGCAATCCAAACTTATTACATCATAGTATACACCGAATTCTTTTCAGGCTCACGAAAATTCGACGGCAGACGATTCGGGAAAAAAATTGAAGATTCAGCTGGACCAGAAGTTGTAAGAAGAATAATTGGGGGCTCAGAAATTACCAAAGCAGAACACGACGGAAAATTCTACAGAGAAGCCCTAAAAGCCAGACAACACATAAAAAACCAATTCCAAGAAATCTTCGAAACCGTAGACGCAATTATTCTCCCAACCTCACCAAAACTTCCACACAAAATAGGAGAATCAATCACAACAGAAGAAATGTATGCGTACGACGTAACAACAGTTTTAGCATCAATAGCAGGGCTCCCAGCAATTTCAATTCCACTTGACAAAATCGAAGACAAACACGTAGGACTCCAAATCATAGCACCACATTTCCAAGAAGAACTTCTATTCAAACTAGCAAAAAATTTTGAATAAAATTATGAATTAATATACTTTTCTCCTAACAATAAAAACTTTTTATCAAAATCCTTTTTAGCTGAATCAACTTCCTCAGAAACACCTTCTATTCCCTTATTCAAATAAAACTTAGAAAGAGTACAATAATCTTTTTTACGTTTCAAGAATTTATAAATAACATCATCCTCATATCCTTCCAATTCATCCAAAAAAACGCCAAGCCACTCTATTTTCTTTTCGACAGCATCTAACGAATTCGCAAAAAAGTTACCTATCTTATAAGAATAATCTTCAGTCGCAACCCCTCTCTTAAAAAAACCATTTTCCAAATTCCTCTTATTTAATATAACATGGGACATTCTATCAGCATCATACAATGTCTTTTTCGCACATTCCATCTCTGCCCTTAAATCATTCTGCATCCCAACATAACTAAAATTAATCAACTTGTCATCTGCCATAAAAACAACCCCCAATCTACCTTTATAAAAATTATTATACCTAATCATATAAAATCCACACGAATCAGCGCCCATAACTATCTAACCCAAACACGAATATATCCACCCAAAACTTATCTAACCCAAATCCCCTTATACAAAAATGCAAAACCCAAGACAAACCAAAATATCCGTAGCCTTCGTCAATATCCTAGCAATCTTATCCATCCTAGGTTTCACAGGCATAATCAGCTACACACTATTCAACAAAAACATCGACGCCTACACCGAAACCCTATGGCTACTCGTCCTCGGTCTCGGCTTCATAATCGAATCATCCCCAATCCAACTCTTCCACAGCATACGAAACAACCTCGGAGAAAAAAACTTTACCTCAACCACAACCCTAATAATCGGAGTACTAGCAGTCATTGCCGCAGCCCTTTCCCTTCCCCAAATCAACATTCAAACTCAAGCATTCCTAGCAATAAAAGGAATCATGTCAATCATCGCCGTAATTTTCATAATCGTTCAAACCTGGGTCATAAAATAAACTACCAGAAAAAATTACCAGAAAAATAAGAACTGACTTTATTAAAATCTGCCCTTTCAATTTTTTTATCCTCTGGAAATATTTTGTCAATCCTTTTATTTTCAATCTCACGAATTTCCCTCACCATATTCTCTTCATAAAATTGCTCAAACGTCAAGCTAGGAGCGACTAAAGAAGTATTCCCAGAAAAACGAAGTCGCATTTCCCCATTATCATCCTTAATAATTCTAACCTCTAATCCATCTTTCTTCAATTTTGAAATTTGCTCTACTTTATATCCCACTCCTTTATCTTCATGAACTTCATAAAAATCTTTCCATGTTAATCCTAATTTTCCTGCCTCATCTAAAGAAACCCTTGTCGCCTCATCATGACTAGAAGAATTCATTCCAAAACAAGAATCCGTATAACTAACTCTCATATTCTCATAAAGCTCCAACAAAACCTTTTTCCTTTTCTCATTGTCCATACAAAGAAAAACAACCCTACATATAAAAATATTTACATACTCAAGGCTCTGCCCTAAATTATGTACTTCAAGACCTTTTAGTCACACAACTCTTATGTATTTCTTCTCGATCGAATTTACTTCGTCGAGAAAAAGATTTTGTGATTTCGAAAAATCACATCTGGCCTAAGTTCGTGAGAACTTAGGACAAAGCCCATGCTCAATAACAACCATTAAAAACAAAAAATCTCTTCGTTAATCATGCCAAGTCCAAAAAAACAAAAAGCAATAGAATTTCTAAATAACATAACTAACAAAGACAAAATTGCAATCATTCATCACGATGACCCCGACGGAATCTGCTCCGCAATCCTCTTCCAAGATTTCTGCCAAGCAAAAAAAGCCAAAACAAAAAACTTTTTCTATAACTTAGGACAAACAAAACTCAAAAATCTTCCATTAAAAAAATTCAACAAAATAATAATAACCGACGTATCCTCAAAAGATATCTCCCCACAATTCGAAGATATCAAAGAAAAAGAAACACTCTACACCGACCATCACCCAGCCTACAAAATCCCAAAATACATAATATCCCATATAACAACATCCCAAGGATACATCCCCTCAAGCAGAACAGCCTATGAACTAACCAAAGAAAAAATATGGCTAGCCTTAATCGGAATAATCACAGACTCAGGAAATCTCTACAAAGAAAACAACGCCTTCATAAAATCCACACTAAAACCCCTGAATCTAACCCTAGACCAATTCCAAAAAAATTACGCCCACATATTATCCAACACATTAATCTACTTCGAAAAAAACCCACAAAAAGCCTACAGGATATTCTCAAAATTAAAATCCCTAGAAGAAATAACCAAGCTAAAAAAATACACAAATAAAATAGAAAAAGAAATCCAAAAAACACTACTAGAGGCAAAACAAAGCCACAAAAAAATAAATGGAATAAATATTTACGAAATCAACCCGAAATACAGAATAAAAGGAATAGTGTCTACAATCCTTTCCCGCGAAAACACATCAGAACCCCACATATTCATATCTCAAAAAGGTAGAGACAAAACCCTCCTAGGAATATCTGCCAGACAAAATTCTAATTCCGCAGACTTGCCAAAGCTTCTAAAAATAGCAACAAAAAACTTACCTGAAGCAATTTCCGGAGGACATCCAAGAGCATCCGGCGGACAAATAAGGAAAAAAGACTTAGAAAAATTCAAACAAAACCTAAAAAACTACACCCAATCCTCTAATTTCTAATTTCTAATTTCTAATTTCTTGTGATTAAAAGCTTTGCTTTTGTCACACATATTCTTTTAAACAAAACCCTCTATATATTTTCATGAAACTTGAAAGGAGGTTTAACAAAAAAGAAAATGCCACTAGATTTTGCAAAAGAAGCAATACAATCTGCAGAGAAAAATTCCATTAACTTCGACGAGCTTAGAGCTGGTAAAGCTAGCATTAAAGTATTCGGATGCGGAGGATGTGGATGTAACATGGCAACCTGGCTATTCAACAAAGGTATCAATGGAGCAACAATTTACGGAATAAACACCGATGCGTTGCACCTATCTATCACAAAAGTTGACGAAAAAATCTTAATAGGAAAAGAATTAACCCGTGGACTTGGATGCGGAGGATACCCTAAGAAAGGAAGAGAGGCAGCAAAAGAATCTCTAACCGACCTGAAGAAAGCTGTAGCGAATTCGGATATGGTTTTCGTTCTGGCTGGAATGGGAGGCGGATCTGGAACTGGTTCCATACCCGTAGTTGCTCAACTTGCTAAAGAAGCAGGAGCCGTAGTTATCGCAGTTGTAACAATGCCTTTCGAGGCAGAGAAAGCAAGAATCGACAAAGCAGAGTTCGGATTACAAGAACTTCGAGAATCAGTAGATACAGTTATCGTTTTAGATAACAATCGACTAGTAGACATTGCAGGTCAGCTACCAATGGAACAAGCTTTCGCAGTAGCAAACGAGTTAGTCTCAACAATGATTAAAGGTATTGTAGAATGTATCACAATCCCTTCTTTAATTAACCTAGACTATGCAGACGTATCTGCCATCATGAAAGGTGGAGACGTTGCAGTAATCGGAATTGGTGAAGATAACTCAAACGCAAGAGTAGATTCGGCGGTGCAACAAGCACTAACGCATCCACTTCTAGACGTAGATTACCGAGGCGCAACAGGTGCCTTAATCCACATCACATGCGGACCTGACATGAAACTTGAAGAATTCGATAGTATTGGAAGACTGGTTACAGAAAATCTGTCCCCAGAAGCACAAGTTATTATCGGAGCAAGAATCAATAAAGAATTCCAAGGAAGAGTTCGAGTCATTACAATTATGACAGGAGTAAAATCCCCTTACATCTTAGGGAAAAACGCGGACCAATTCGGACGTGAAGAGAAAAGAAGAGTAAGTTCTAACGACCTTGGGCTTGACGATTATAGCTAAATAACAAACCATTTTTATTTTATTTTTATTTGCCCCTTCGGGGGCTCCAATATTTTTAGAAAACTTAAATAGTATTCAAAACCTTGTCAATAATTTCCTCGTCAGAAAGCTTCTCTTTCTTTATCATCTGGACACTGTCTTCCAATCCAAAAAGCTTAACAAATCTATCAAATTGCCTATCGACATCTTTCTGAAACTTCTCATTAACCGAACGAACCTTATCCTTCCGCAACAAACCCTCTCTTATCGGAACCCTAATCAATTTAGAATAAGTCTTCAAATGCTCCCTAACCAAAGCTTCCAAGACTGACGATCTCCCAAACTTATTCACATAATAACAATACCCATCCATTACACTCCTGTCACAGACAAGCGTCCCACATCTATCTTCAGCTTCCATCTCCGCAATAATCTGATTAAGTATTATCCAAATCTGAGTCTTCTTTGTGGCATCCTCATTCAATGGGAAAGGACACTTCCGTGCAATCTCACTCAAAAATCCAGCATCAACTCCCTGCTTCTTCAACTTTACAACCAAATCATGCGCAAGCGTCGTCTTCCCAGTCCCGTGCGTCCCAAGAAAAGCTATCTTCATAAACAAAAAAATCAGATATTCTTTTTAAAGATTTATGAGGTCAACCCTCTAATCTCTAATCTCTAATTTCTAATCTCTAATTTCTAATCTCTAATTTCTAATCTCTAATCTCTAATTTCTAATCTCTAATTTCTAATCTCTAGTCCCTAGACCACATCTCGTCCGACAACAACATCAGGAACCATCTTCTTATTTCCATACTTCCCAAAAAACATAATATTATCCAACTTCACATCCCTCTTCTCTGGCAATCTAACCTTGGAATTAATCCCAACAGGAAAAATCCCTTGAACACTTGCACCTTCAGGAATACCCAAAATTTTCCGAATCTGCGAATCCTCATAATACCAAACCCAACTCGTCACCAACTTTTCTTCCTCAAGCCCAAGTAAAAAATTCTGAATCGCAGCCCCAGCCTGAAGCTCACAATATTTAGAAGCTCGATCTCCATAACTTCTAATCAAACTCGACGGGTCACTCACAACCACAACCAAAAACTTCGCCTTTCGAATAAAATCCTGCTGACTACTAACCGCAATCTTCTCAATCACAGCCTCATCACTAACCAAAATAAACCGAACCGCAAAATGATTTCCAGCACTCGTACTAAACCTAGCAAAATCAATAGCCCGGACAATAGCGCGCCAATCAGGCTTTTTCAAATCCCACCGCTTCACATCTCGCCGACCTTCAACCGCATCCCTCAATTTCATAACACAATCAGACACACCAACTTTATAAAATTACTTACAAGAAATCCTTTGCCATAAATACTTCGATAATTTAACAGGATTAATCGGAACTCTTCTATAAAACAACTCTCCATTGTACATAGCCTTACCAATATCTCCCCTTCCTTCATCCCTTCCAATCAAAATTCCCATATCAAACAAACTAACCAATTTTAAATCCTGGTTCCTTCGAAACTCATAATCAGTATTAGTCAAAATATATTCAGTAATCTCCTCTCTTTTCTCCTCATCCCTTAGCAAAAAATTTAATCCAGAAAAACTTTCATCGGCAGTCAACACCATGACATCCACATCTGGATTATCTTTAGTATGACATCCTTTATGATACCCCCCAAAAAGCCTAATCTCTAACAAAGCGGGAACAGCCTCCACGGCATTCTTAACAACTATCTCCAGATTTTCCCTAACATATTTTCTCGACATAATTCTACCCATTTTCAATAACTATCAAAAGCTCTTTACCAAGACACGCTTTTGGGAGAAATCGGGCTCACAAAAACAACGTTTTTGTAGAGTCATCCAGTGGAACCTCAGGTTCGGTTCTCCCAACTTCAAGCGCGAAACGCTTTTGGGAGGACTCGAACCTCCGACATCACGGTTAACAGCCGTGCGCTCTACCTGCTGAGCTACAAAAGCATAAACACAAGAAACACAAATCGTTTTTAAAATTACCTATGAAGAACTTTTATTCATCTTCCTCAAAATCTTCCTCTTCATCATAATCAAACTCAATCTCATCCTTCAGTCCCAAATCCCCATCCGCCCGATTCACCTTCGAACCCTGCCTCTCCAAAAACCCAAACACATTCCCATGCTTAGACCCCGAAATCAAACCTTCAATCCCCTGAATCGTCGCACTCAAATGGTCCGCGTCCACAATCACACCAACCGTATTATCACTAATAACAACAGCACTCCCAGTCAACTTCTCAATCGTCCTCTTCGCCCGTCCCTCTCGCCCAATAATCCTAGACCTAACATCTTTCAAATTTTTCCGATGTGTATGCTCCTTAACATCAATAAATTCCAAAACAAAATCCTCATTCAACAACAAAAGCGCATCATCAATATCAAAACCAAAATCAATCGCCCGGATAATCTTCTCAACCAAAAACTCATTCAACTCAGCCCCCTTAACAAAAACTCGCCCTTTCCCAAATCCAACATTAACCTTAACCCGGTTCTCAATCGAAGGCACAGCCCGCTTAATCTTATTCATATTGGAAACAACTATACTTCTCATAATTACATATCAAAAAACCCAATTATAACTCTTTTGGTAACCGATTCGCATAACAAATCTAACTCAACATCCACGCGAAGAATTATAATTAAAATTCAAAAAAGAATCCCACTGCCCTCCAGACATTCTCTTAAATTTAAACTCAAACCCCATCTTCTTATAAAACCCTTCCACCTCAAAACCTTCCCACGTAACAACATTCAAATTCTCTACACCTTTCAAAACCATATCCTCTTTAACAAAATCAACCAAACTCTTACCAACGCCACACCCACGAACTTTAGAATCTACGGCCAAAGAAAAAATCTCTACCGAATTAGAATAATACCCAAAAATCATTGCCCCCAAAATTTCATTTTCTCTATCATAAACAAAACAATTATTAGAAATTTCAGCCACACGAGAATCAGAAATTTTAGCAACATGTTCTGGGATATACCCCAATTTTCTCTCAAAAACATTAGAAAGCACTTTATTAATATCCGCAACTCTATCAAAGTCCCTCACCTCAGCTTTCCTAATACAAGCATCCATAGACCTAAAAAAATTCAACCCTATAAAAACCTTCCCATAAGTAACCCCTAAAAAATAACAACACTAACAGCAATTCTAATTTATAGCAGGCAAATTCGCAGTGTAAAAATTTTCGATGT
>Ga0208968_1001355_pt1 | contig 13362 bp, 8 predicted proteins | sample RifOxyA3_FD_184031 | JGI IMG/M metagenome (GOLD analysis project Ga0208968, IMG submission 184031) | Groundwater microbial communities from Rifle, Colorado - Rifle Oxygen_injection A3 (SPAdes) | ecosystem: Environmental > Aquatic > Deep subsurface > Groundwater | place: Rifle, Colorado, United...
CTGCCATTATATTTATCGTTTCTGTAATTGCAGCATATTTTGACATATCGGCAATATATCCGATTAATATCTCTTTTTGAATTGATGTAATATAATCAAAGTCGTGTTTATCAATGTACTCATTTACCACACGGGGCATTCCGCCCAAAGAAATGTAAAGTTGAAACATGTCCAGAAACTCTTTATGGAGCATACATTCCGAAAAGGAACAGTAGCAGTCTCTTATAACATCTACAGCTTTTTTTTTATCTAATGCCCATAAAAACTCTTCAAAATCCAGCGGAAACATATTTTCTATTTTCACTTTGCCCACTGGAAAAGAAAAATTTTGTCTATTTATTGCAACTCCTAAAAGGCTTCCCGCTGCAGCAACATGATATGCTGGCGCTTCTTCTGCAAAATATTTTAATGAGGTAATTGCACGTTCACAGCTTTGAATCTCATCAAATATTAATAAACTATCTTCAGGAAAAATTTCACTGCTGGAAAGTAATGACAGTTGAGGAATTAACCGACTGGGTGCTAAACTGTTGTTAAATAACGAATGCAGGTCGGGATTGCTTTCAAAATTAAAATATACAACATTTTTATACTGTTCTTTACCAAATTTAAGCAAACTATGTGTCTTTCCAACCTGACGCGCACCTTGCAATAACAATGGAAGACGTTGTTTGCTTTTCTTCCATTTCAATAAGTGTTCGAAAATCTTTCGTTCCATTTTGTGTAACAATAAAACACTAATAGGTTTTTAAAAATGTAAATATAGTGCATTAAAATGAATATACGGAACTAAATGTTCCACATCACGGCGCACGGGCTCGGGGAGATGTTGAACACTGTTGCACTCGGATTGCGAATCCGAGCGAGCGGGGAAACTCATAGGCACTCGTTACAAACCTACCGTGTACCCATAAATAATTTTTTATTTTTGTGACATGGAAAAAGAATTGATAATACCAAGGTATTTTATCCCGGACTATACAAAACTTTTAAATGAAAAGAGATAAGAAAAAAGGGGGTCTCAGTTGTTTCGTAAACTGTCATTAACCCCATGTAGCAGCATCAGGAAAATTTCCGATGATTGGGCAGAACAAAAGGCGTATTATAGGTTTTTAAACCACCCAAAGGTGACAGAGGATATATTAATAGACGAAGCAGCATCACGGTTACAATCGTTAGTAAGAGACAGACATTTGTTATGTATACAAGATACTAGCGAAGTGAACTTAACCGCACATGACAAAAGGATCACCGATAAAAGTAATTTAGGCCGATTAGATTATGCTCATTACGCACTTGGATTCAAAATACATCCAGCTTTTGTAATAGATGCATATCAATTTACACCACTTGGTTTTGCGGAGATGAAGCTTTGGCATCGCCCATTAGATATGCCAAGACGTTTTGAAAGGAATTTCAGACGGCAATCTATCGAGGTCAAAGAATCTTATAAATGGATAGAGGTAGCTCAACAAAGTAAAACTGTATTAAAGGAAGCCCAAACAGTAACTTTTGTGCAAGACAGGGAGAGCGATATTTATGAGCTTTTTTGTTTAGTTCCAGATGAACGTTCGCATCTAATTGTACGCTCATCTTTTGATAGAAATGTAACAGAGGGTGGGTGTTTGACAGAACAACTATCCAAACAAACTTGTGCAGGGAAACACCTCATTGAACTTGAAACTGATAAACGGGTTAATAGAGCAAAGAAAACAGTAGAATTAGAAATACGTTACTGTAAATTAACAATTAAAAAGCCAACGAGTAGTAATATGAAAGGCTTGCCATTGGAAAAAGAATTGTATGTAGTAGAAGCAAAAGAAATAAATACAAAAGGAAAAGATGAAAAAATATATTGGAGGCTACTAACCACGCACAAAGTAGAAAATTATGAAGAAGCACTCCAAATTATTGAATGGTACCGAGCCAGATGGTATATTGAACAACTATTCAGATTACTTAAAAATAAAGGCTATCAGATAGAAAATACAGAACTTGAAAATGGTGCGGCAATACGAAAAATCTGTATTATGATGCTTATGGCAATTTTAAAAATAATGCAGATGAGATTGGCCTATGATGATATTGAAGGAGAAGGTCAACCCATAGAAGAAGTATTTACCGAGGAAGAAGTAGACTGTTTGAAAAAGATAAATGAAAAATTGCGTGGCAAAACCACAAAGCAACAAAATCAATACAATCCAAATCGGACAAAATGGGCGACTTGGATTATAGGCCGATTAGGTGGATGGAAGGCCTACTCTTCACAAGGACCACCTGGTCTGATTGTATTGAGGAGAGGCCTTGAACGATTTAGTTACATTTTAGAAGGCTATTTGCTAATAAAAGATATGGGTACACGGTAGGACTAAGTCGAGCGCAAACTAAAGGTTGTATTCAAGAACACACTCACAGATTAAACAACTTCATCATAAACTTCATATTAACATTATTGCAAATATCCCTTGCCTCCGGTTTATATAAAAAATCAATGGTTTCTTTATAATTTTCCACAACTTTATTTCTCACAATTTTTAAAGTGGAATTCATCATTTTATTTTGCTCAGAAAAAGCTTGGTCAAGAACTGCTATATTCGCAGGAAGCCAGCGCTGAGGGAACGTTCCGGCATACATTCCCTTTTCTTTGTATTTGTTTACTTCGTTTTGAAGCAGCAACAAGGCTTCTCTCCTCCCCTCTTCCGAATCGAATGCAATACCACGGCTTGTCAATGCCTTTTTCAGCGCTTCTTTTGATGGTACGATCAACCCGACTGTAAAAGGATTCTGATTGTTGTAAAGCACACACTGGTCAATGAAAGGAGAATGCTCTACCAATGTTTCTTCTATTCCTTCGGGGCTGTATTTCTCGCCATCATTTGCTATGAGAAGACTTTTAAAACGACCCGACACATAAAGAAAACCATCTTTGTCAAGATAGCCCATATCGCCGGTATGCAGCCAGCCATTTTTCAATGCTTCTTTTGTGGCTTTTTCGTTTCTCCAGTATCCGATCATAACATTGTTGCCTTTTACAACAATTTCGCCCTTTTCGCCCACGGACAAAGCCTTTCCATTATCATCACAAATTTTTAATTCCATATTTTCAACGAGAAATCCTGAAGAGCCTAGCTTGTGCTTTTGTGGCGCATTTGAAGATATTATAGGAGCGGCTTCAGTAAGTCCATAACCCTGAAACATGGGCATGCCTATCGCATAAAAAAACTTCTGTAGTTCAATGTCAAGAAGAGCGCCGCCGCCAATAAAGAATTCGAGCTTGCCACCAAAATTATCTCTGATTTTGCTAAAAATAAGTTTATCGTAAATCTTATACATAATCTTATTAAAAAGCTGAAATCCCTTTCCTTTAGTCCATCCATCACCATTATATTCATAAGCAACTTTCAATGCTTTTTGAAATAATTTTTCAACTTTCAGACCTTTTGCGGCGATTCCGCTTTCAATATTTTTTTTGAAATTTTTAGCAAGCGCAGGAACGCTGAGCATAAATCCCGGCTTTATTTCTTTAATGTTAACAGGAATATTTTTCAGTGTTTCCATGGGCGTTTTTCCTGTCTGTACAGAGGCTATACTGGCACCCATTTTAATGAAACAGTACAAACCCGCTGTATGAGCGAAAGCATGATCCCATGGCAGAATTATAAGATTGACAAAATTTTCAGGAATGTACATCAATCCACATGCCTGTTCTACATTTGTAACATAATTCAAATGGGATAAAATAATTCCTTTTGGATCAGCAGTAGTTCCCGATGTATAGCAAATATTTGCGTAATCGTTTTCATCGAGAGATTTCCATCTTTTTTCAAAATCAGCATACCTGCTTTTTAGAAACGCTTGTCCTTTCAGCATTACTTCAGAATAATAAATTTCTCCTGCCTGAAGAATACCAACATCATCAAGTACAATAATGTGCTCAACCATGGGGAATTCTTTTGCCAGTGCCCTGATCTTCGGAAGCTGTGATGCAGATGCAATGATATAGCGGGAAATGGAATGTTCTATTCTGAATTTAATTTCAGGAAGTTCAACTAATTTTATAGATAAAGGAACATTGACTGCACCTGCATAAAGCATTCCCAGCTCACAAATAAGCCAGTCATTTCTGCCTTCTGCCATCAAGGTTATTCTGTCGCCTTTATTAATTCCTAAGCTCAAAAGTCCGGCTGCAAACTGATGTACTTTCTGCTGAATTTCTTTGTAGGAAGATGCTTGATACGCATCTGTTTTTTTTTCCCACATAAGCGGATTGTTGCTGAAAAGAGCAACATGTTCTTCAAAAAAGTGTGGTAAGGTTTTCATTAAGGTTTGTTTAGTTTGGTATTGTAGCAACGTCCCATGGGACGTTGTTACAATATAATCAATCAAAATTCTTTCAAGTGCTCATATAGTCTCATAATAGGCAAGCCCATTACATTGTAAAAAGAACCATCTACTCGCTCAACACCAATGTACCCAATCCACTCCTGCACACCATAGGCCCCAGCTTTATCATAGGGTTTGTATTTTTCGATATAATAATTTATTTCAAAATCATCCAGCGTCTTAAAATACACATCGGTTTTAGCAAAAAAACTTATTTGGGTTTGCTTTGTTGTAATGCAAACGCCGGTTATTACCTCATGTTTATTTCCTGAAAGTTTTGTTAAAATCCTGAATGCATCATCGTGATCAACAGGCTTGCCAAGTACTTCTTTATGCAGCCAAACGATTGTATCTGCCGTGATGATTAAATCTTTGGGTTTAATATTCTTTTTTAATTCTTTCGCTTTTTGTTGTGCGAGAAAAACTGGAATTTCTTCGGGTAATAAATTTTCAGGATATGATTCATCAGCCTCAGTAACCTGAACCGAAAACGGAATATCAAGACCTTTTAAAAGCTGTTGTCTGCGTGGTGATTTAGAAGCTAGAATAATGTTATATTTCTCAAGATTTTTCAGATACATAATTTTTTTTTTACTTAAAATAATTAATTCAAAAATGTACACCCTTGACTTCGACACTCCGGCAGGCTCAGTGCATCGCTCCGCTCAGTCTACGGCTGCAACCTGCAACACTCCCAACCTGCAACCCTGTCTGCCGACAGGCAGGCTGCAACGCCTAACTCCTATCTATTTTCCCCGAAATTTCTTCAACATCATTTTTTCTCCGTCAAAAACTCCATAGGTAAAGTTATTAATCCAATCGCCAAGATTAAAATAAGTAGATTTTTCTGACAGTGGAAATTCAAGAACAATATGCCTGTGCCCGAAAATAAAATAGTCGAAATGTTCTTTTTTCAGAATATTTTTAGCATGCAGTATAAGCCATTCTTTATCTTCTCCATGGAAAGAAGGCGCACCCTGCAGTTTTCTGCTTTTATGCGACCATGAATTCGCAAATCCTACGCCAAAATTAGGATGGATACGCGCAAAAAGCCAATGTGAAATAGAAGATTTGAAAATAAGTCTCAGAAATTTATATTTATAATCTCCGGGACCTAATCCATCACCGTGGGCTATGTAAAACTTTTTCCCGTTAAATTCTATTTTTAAAATACCATCGTGAAGAATGCAGCCTGTTTCCTGTGGTAAATAATCAAAGGCCCACATATCATGATTTCCCCTGAAAAAATGAACAGGAATTCCTATATCAGTAAGTTCAGCTATTTTTCCTAAAACCCTTGTAAACCCACGTGGAACAACATTCCTATACTCAAACCAGAAATCAAAAATATCTCCAAGCAGATAAATTGCTGCAGCATCATTTTTAATTTCATCCAGCCAGGATACAAATAATTTTTCGCGTTCAAGGCTTTTTTTAAAATCGGGAAGCCCTAAATGAACATCAGAGGCAAAATATATGTTTTTCTTGTTTTCCTGCATATTTAAAAATAAACGTTCAAATTTATACAAAAAATATGAGCTGAAAAATATTAATGCTTTGTGTTATTCAAATTGCTTTTTTAGTCTACAGTCTACAGTCTACAGTCTACAGTCCTCAGTCCTCAGTCCTCAGTCCTCAGTCCTCAGTCCTCAGTCCTCAGTCCTCAGTCTGCATTCTGCATTCTGTCTGACTGCCGACTCTTTGACTGCCGACTGCCGACTTTTTTGACTGCCGACTGCCGACTCTTTGACTGCCGACTGTAGACTGCCGACTCTTTGACTGCCGACTGCCAACTCTTTGACTGCTGACTGCCGACTCTTTCGACTGCCGACTTTTTAACTCCTACGACTTCCACCATTTGCATAACATCTTTAATACATCATCTTCGGTAGATTTTTTCTTTGCTCAAACAAATTCAGTTTGTTCAGGTTCAAGGTAAATCTTACTTTCTGAAAATATTCAGGAGCGTACAATTCTGTTGTTTTTTTTAAGTCAGAGGTCATCCATACAGGAAAAAAAGCAGAGCAAATTTCAGGAATCAATCTCAATTCAATACCGGTTTCTGTTACAAAATATAATTTAGAATTAAAGTAATTAACATTAGGGAAACTACCAAAATTGACAAATATTCTTAAAGGTGCCTGAGAAGGAATTGTTGTAGTTAAATTCAACGAAACAAGCCATGAATTGCTTTGCCCCCAGGGAGAATAAACCGTAAATCCACCATCATTTCGTACAAACTGATGTGCCAGAAAATCTTTTTGATTGCTTTGAATCAATTCTGTTCTGCCCAAAAACGTTTCATCAAACATATAATCCTCCATACCTCCGGAACCTGAAAGCCTGAAGTTATAAATTGCTCTATTGGTTTTGTTATATAAGAATCCACCTCCAAAAAGTCGAATCGTGAGTCCTTTTTTTAAGGAATTATAATTAAATTTATATTCCGTCTCAATCCAGCTTTTGATGTAATGATAACCATCAAAGTATCCATGCTGATTATTGATAGAAACAGAAAAAGGATTTATGAATCTGTTGTTTTTGTATGTTGCAATGATATGATTGAAAAAATTATAAGTTCCTTGCTTGTAATTAATATCCGAAGTCGCAATTGAGTTGAAAATAATATGTTTTTCAATAGTTGATTTCATACTTTCTGGCTGCAGGGTAAAATCAATTTCTGTTTTGAATTTTTGAAAATTATCTCCTGTTTGATGTTCATAAGCATATTGAGATGCAGAAGCTGAAAAATCAATATTATGAATAAAACTTTCATTAAAATATGCAGTGTAATTAATTTTCCCACAACCAGCTATATCGTTCTTAACATAACTGTACATGGGCATCAATTGATATTCTAAATTTTTCGCAGGCAGAACGCTGTTATATAGCAACAAACCCGCCATTGTTTTGTTATAATTATTCCAACCCACGACAGGTATAAAATTTAGTTGAGAATATTTTGGATTTTCGATACTTCCCAAAAACTGAAATTTTAATGGCTCAATTTTTTTTAAAATTCCCATTTTTCGTATAATGTTATTTCGCTTGTTTATTTCAGGAACCTCCCACATAGCGTCAATTTCAAGCTTGTCAAAATCTATCCGGTGAATTTTAATCGTTTTTGTTCCGTTAAATCCTTTTTCCCACCGTGTAGAAATTATAGAATCGTTTTGTATTACAGACAGGGGAAAAGGCGCAGCAATTTCTCCGCAATTTTTTATTGTTACATCCCAGCAATCGCCTGTAAAACTAAGAGGATCCATCCCTTTTTTCAGCGATACAATTTTGTAATCAATTTCTTTAGTCGTTTCAATTAAATCTTCAAAAAACCAGGAAAGATCTTCTGAATAATTTTCTTTGAAAACCTGCTTCAAATCATCTGGTTGAGGGTGTTTAAATTTCCATTTTTCGTAATACAATTTCATTACTTTGTCGAAATCTTTTTCTCCCATGTACTTTTTTAAATACATAAAAAGATAGGATGATTTCATGTACAGAACAGCTCCGTAATTGAGTGCCATGAATTTTTCTGAATGAATTCCGACAGGCTGATCAATATGCAAACGTGCAACAAAAAGATATGCAAAATAATCCATAAAACCAAAAGGAAATTTGTCAATTCCCAGCCAGCGTAAATACCTGTCATTACTAAGTTGAAAGGCATTTATTCCCGGATATTTTGCAAGCGTATATCTTTTGTCATAAAAAGAATTCAGCCCTTCATCGAGCCAGGGATGCGCACGTTCGTTGTTTGCAAGAATGCCGTAAAACCAGTTATGACCCACTTCATGAGCAATAACAGTTTCGAGACTAAGTGAATCTCCTGCCCAGCCGATATTCGTAATTGTCGGATATTCCATTCCTCCGCCCGCTCCCAGCGCACCTTCTACCGCGGTACAATTGTCATAAGGATAATCTCCGAGCCACAAGGAATAATAATACACTGCATCATTCACATATTGGATTGCATTTTGCCAAAGCTCTGCCTGAATATCGCTGAAATAAACCCAGGTAGTAACTTTTCGCTTGGTATGCGGAAGAATTACTTCGCCCTTTACTACATGGTAACGCTTATCGGCAAACCATGCAAAATCGTGAATATTTTTTTCTTTATAACAAATTGTTTTGAATTCTCTACTTGATAAAGGGAATCCGAAATTTTCATTTTTAAAAAAAGATTTTCTTCCTTTTGTTTTTTCAGAAAGATCATCAAGAAAAAGCTGTTCGCTCAAGGTTTGAAGATTGCCTGTAGCAGCCACAACATAATTTTTTGGAACAGTAATATATACTTCAAAACTTCCAAATTCAGAATAAAACTCGCCCATATCAAGGTAAGACATAGGGTGCCAGCCGGTTTTATCGTATACTGCCGGCTTCGGATACCATTGCGTAATCTGGTATTGTTGTCCCCAATGACCAAGTCGTGAAAAAGATGACGGAAGTTTCACACGAAAAGGAGTGGAAATATTTATTTTCTTGCCCGGAAGCAAAGGTTCAAGCAGCAAAAGTTTACAAATATCAATATGCTTCGCATCGAATTCCCATTTCACAGAATTGCCATCTACTTTAAAATCCAAACTATCCATATAGCCCCGCTGATTTTTTTCAGCAAAATGAAACCGATCACGCCTTAATTCTGATTGCTGCTTTGCATAAGCTGTTTCATTATTTTTGTAGGCGTTTGGCCATAAATGAAAATAAATTTCTTTTAATGTATCCGGAGAATTATTTATGTACTCCAATGATAAATCGGCATGGAGAAAATGATTTCCATCGTCAAGCGTTACATTGATAACATAATTTACCTCTTGCTGAAAGTAGCTCTGGGCTTTAGTAATTGCTATTGTAAAAAGAAAAAATATGATTAAAATTATTTTCATTCGTCAGATTTGGAAATAAAAAATTAGTTATTAGACATTTTTAGTGGATTTCATGCTGGGCAAAACCCTCAAGATCTCAGTCTGCTATCCCAAGGGAGACCTTGAAGGTTTGTGCATGCTCAGGTTATATTGTCTTTAAAAACTGGCTAACCCAATAAACTTGTTAAAAAGTTTGTTTTTTTAATTCGATGTCTTCCACTATTTTTGGAGAATAACCTAAATTTGTAAAAAACAAAATTAAAATAATATATTAAACATTTCAGACATCAGTCTAAACCTATAAGCTTTTGCAATAATTATCAGCAAAAACATTTAAAATCACGAATTAAATGTATTTTTTCGTAAATAAAAAAGAATGAGAACCTGTATTTTTATATTTGTAAGTTTATTATTTCAATTCAACTTTGCACAATCTGTTAACGATATTTACGATAGCGGGGTTGATAAATTAAAAAGCAATCAGCCGGAGGAAGCGATTAAAAGTTTTTCCTATGTTATTGATAAAGATAAAACGTATTATGAGGCTTACCACGACAGGGGAATTGCTTATACCCGCCTAAATAAATACGATCTGGCAATTGAAGATTTTACAACTGCAATAAAAATAAAAAAAGATTACTTTTCGGCATACAGCAACAGGGCTTTAGCCCTTTTAAAAACGGGAAAAGAAAAAGAAGCTCTTGCAGATTTCGATAAGATAATTACCATGAAGCCCGAATATGTTGATGCTTATGAAAAACGCGGCGATCTGTATCTTGAAATGAAAAATACAGATGCTGCAATAAAAGATTTTTCAAAAGTGATTGAACTGAAACCTGAAAAACAAAATGTTTATTCCAGACGGGCAGCTCTTTATATTCAAAGCAAAAATTACGATGCAGCAATAAAAGATATCAATTTTCTGATTTCAAAAAATCCGAACAACAGTAAAGCAATTTATCTTCGAGGGCAATGTTATTATGAACAAAAACTGTACGTCAAAGCCTGCATTGATTTGACTAAAGCTCTGAACGACCTTAAAGATAAAGAGGAAGAAATTACCGGCTATCTTGCAAATGCATATTTTGAAGATAAAAAATACAATGATGCGATTAAGCATTACACCTCATTATACACTAAATTCAAATCAAAAAATAAACATGTTTTTTTAAATTACGGAATTGCACTTTTTAAGGTCAACAAATTTATAGAAGCAACAAAGCAGTTAAGCAAAGCGATTCAGTATGATAAAAAAAATGAAATACAATTTGAAGCATACTATAATCGTGCACAGGCATATTTGAGCATAAAAAAAGACCAACAGGCTATTCAGGATTTGAATAAATCAATACTAATAAAACCTGATTATGCTGAAGCCTATATGTATAGAGGGCTGCTTCATTACGACAAAAAAAGATTTCTGCAGGCAGTAGATGACATGAGTAACGTAATAAAAATTAAAGAAAGCGCGGATGCGTATTATTACAGAGGAGCTATTTATTACAACATGAAAAAAAATAAAAGTGCATGCAGCGACCTGCAAAAAGCTGCTGAAATGGGGCATCAGAAAGCGAAAAGTGAAATGGCTAAAATTTGTTTGTAAAAATGGAAATCATCGGCATTCTGATAATAAAACTTATTCCGCTCTACCTGCTGATACTGCTTGGCATGATAGTTTCTCAGAAACTAAAAGTCAACAGGGAGTCTGTTGCGAAATTGCTTGTTTACATTATCAGTCCGGGAGTTGTATTCTATGGCACATGCAAAGCAGATCTGAATTTGTCAAATCTTCTGCTTCCTATTGTATTTTTTGCATTATCCTGCATTTCTGCGCTTCTTTTTTTTCAAATCGGTAAATATTTTTGGAAAGACAATACAAAAAATATACTTGCATATACTGCCGGCACTGCAAATACAGGATATTTCGGACTACCCGTGCTTTTGATGCTGTTTGGAGAAAATTCATTCACACTTGCAGCACTGGCAATTTTCGGTTTTATCCTGTATGAAAATACCTTAGGATTTTATATCACTGCAAGAGGAAATTTCTCTGCAAAGCAAAGCCTGATGAAGGTTTTAAAACTTCCGGCAATCTATACTTTTATAGCAGGACTCACATTTAATTTCTTGAAAATTCCCATCAGCGCAGATATTTTTGATATGCTCGGTTATTTTAAAGGCGCTTATTCCTTACTGGGGATGATGATAATAGGGATGAGCCTTTCACGAGCTACATTTCAAAAATTCGATTTCAAATTTTTAACACTTTCTTTTATTGCGCGATTTATTTTCTGGCCTCTTATTCTGCTTCCTTTTGTATATTTTGATAAAACAATCTTTCACTTTTTCACAAATGAAGCCTACCATATTTTGTTAGTCTACTCATGTGTTCCGTTGGCTGCCAGCACGGTCGTTTTTGCCTCTGAACTCGGAGTACAGCCGGATAAGGCTGCCGTTACAGTACTGTTAAGCACATTGTTTGCCTTGTTTTATATTCCAATGGTAATTTTTTTATTCGGATAATATAGTATGGGATTTGGAATTAGGAATTAGGAATTAGGAATTAGGAATTAGGAATTAGGGATTAGGAATTAGGAATTAGGAATTAAGAATTAAGAATTGGACATTAAGCTTGCGATGCACAGAGCTTGCTGAAGTGAGCTTACCGAAATGTAGAAATGTAGAAATTGCGTTTAAATGGATTTGAATAACACTACAACAAGGATTACAGAATAATATATTAAAAATATGCTAAATGAAAAAATTTATTCCCATTAATATAATATTTATTTATTTTCTTTTTACAGTAGCTTGTTTCGGGCAACTGGTAAATACAGACAGCCTTCAAAAGCTTGTATCATCTCCTGTGGATTCCATTAAAATGAGTGCCCTTGAAGAATTAATCAACCACTTTACGTATACGAATCAAGCTATAGCAATACGATATGCAAAGCAAGCTGAAAGTCTTGCAGAAAAAAACAATTTGCTGGGAAAAAAAGCTGATATTTATATTTCCACCGGAATTATTTATTATGAAAAAGGAGAATATTACCATGCGCGGTTGTGGAATGAAAAAGCATTGAAAATTTCAATGAATATTAAAGATTCTCTTCTGATGGCACGGGCTCTGGGAAATATAGGGAACTCTTTTATGGCAGTAAAAGATTATGAAAATGCCTTGGCGAACTTTAAAAAAGCGTTGAACATTTTTGAAAAAAGGAAAAATTTTATGGGCATCGCTATTGCTAATGGAACGATTGGAAATCTTTACTTTTACTCAAAAAAATATAAAGAAGCTTTAACTTATTACAAAAAATCGAATGAGTATTTTGAGCAGATTGAATTTAAAGAGGGTATCGCTATTAATTTAATGAATATCGGTGCTATTTTAAAGAATGAAAAAAAGTTTACTCAGGCATTAGATTATCTAAATAAAGCATTTCGAATTTTTGAAGAACAGGAATTAAAGCTGAATGCGGCACAATGTCTTGCAAATATTGGAAATTGTTACGTAGGATTAGACGATTTTAACAAAGCAGAATCTTATATAAAAACTGCAATTGATCAATTAATACTTATTAATGCAGATGAATCGCTGGCTCTCACATACAATGATTTTGGGAATGCTTTTCTGAAAAATAAAAAATATAATGAAGCATTACAGGAATTTGAGAAAGCCTTAACGCTTGCAGAAAAAGTTGGTGATTTCTATTTTATTGAAAAAACATTTAAAGACCTTTCATTGTTATATGAACAAACAAAAGATTTTGAAAAAGCTTTGAAATTTAAAAATAAATACGTTGTACTGCACGACTCACTATTAAATTCTGAAAACGAAAATTATCAGGAACGCCTTCTTACTGAATTTGCAAGTGAAAGAAAAGACAAAGAAATTCTTATAAAAGAAACAGAATTACAAAAACAAAAAATACTAATAATATCTCTGATAACAGGAATTGCTCTGTTTATTCTTCTTCTTTATTTTTCATTCACACGATACCGAATTAAAAAAAGAGCAAACATTGATCTTACTTTTAAAAATGCTGAAATCACACAGCAGAAAGAAGAAATTTTAACACAAAAAGAAGAAATCGAAGCCCAGAAAAATGAAATTGAA
>Ga0208968_1001357_pt1 | contig 13354 bp, 14 predicted proteins | sample RifOxyA3_FD_184031 | JGI IMG/M metagenome (GOLD analysis project Ga0208968, IMG submission 184031) | Groundwater microbial communities from Rifle, Colorado - Rifle Oxygen_injection A3 (SPAdes) | ecosystem: Environmental > Aquatic > Deep subsurface > Groundwater | place: Rifle, Colorado, United...
CTCGTCAGCCAGGAGCGGGTAGACGCCCATGATCTGATCGCCCCGCAGGTGTTTCGCTACCTCCTCGTCGGACACCGCGATGAATGCCTGGTTGGAGCACTCGCCGCAGGTCGCCCGCTTGCCGGCGCCGGGACCCTTCTTCTTTTCGCACAGGCCCCATTCCCACTCGTTGTCGCAGGCCGGCGAGTAGCCCGACTTGCCCTTCTTCTCGTTCTCCCACCGGCGAGGGAAGACGTCGACGCGACCGCGGAAGAGGGAGCGGAAAAGGCCGACCTTTGCGGCGTTCGTCGCCGGCGCGATGGCGACGTCGGCGATGAGCCTGGGCTGGATCGGAACCTGGACCATGGGCAGCGACGCGAGCTGCTCACGAAGACCGGCGAGTCGGGCAGCAGCCGTCTCGACCTCGGCACGGAGATCAACGAGCTGGGACTCCTCGCGGGCGATCTCGGCGAGCAGGTCCTCGCGGCTGGGCATGGTCACCGCCTGCCAGGCGAGGCGTGGCTCTTGGCGCTGCGGCGGGGCGCGGCTTCGGACAGCTCGCGATCGAGCAGCTCGACCACGTAGTCCTGGATCGTCGTGTCGAGCTCGGCGCAGCGAATCCTGAGCCTCTTGTGGAGGTCTTCGCCTATGCGGATGTGGATCTTCCTCTCGGCGTTCCGTTCTGGCATCTTGTCCTCATGGCCAGGGTACTAGAGCGGCTCAGGTATACGGCGATGGACTGCTCGCGGTCAACGCCGACATCCCTGGCACGAGGAGACGCGGCATGAAGATCATCGACCTCACCGAGGACAAGAAGGACCTCTTCTGCCTGTGCCTCGAGGACTGGTCCGACGACGCCAAGGAGGCCGGGCCCAAGCGCCGGCAGTGGCTCGACCGCAACGAGAAGCTCGGCCTGCGCGCCAAGCTCGCCGTGGATGACAACGACGTCGAAGGCGGGATGATCCAGTACGGCCCTATCGAGCATTCGAACGTGGGCGGCGAGGGACTCTACTTCGTCTACTGCATCCACGTTCACGGCTACAAGCAGGGGCGCGGCAACTTCCAGGGGCACGGGATGGGCGCGGCGTTGATCTCCGCGGCCGAGGAGGATGCGCGGCAACTCGGCGCCAAGGGCATGGCCGCCTGGGGCGTGTGGCTGCCATTCTGGATGAAGGCCTCCTGGTTCAAGAAGCACGGCTATCGCAAGGCCGACCGCCAGGGCATCTCGATGCTGCTCTGGAAGCCGTTCACCGACGATGCAAAGCCGCCGCACTGGTTGCCGCCGACGGGGAAGAAGCCGGAGCCGATTCCCGGCAAGGTGAACGTCACGGCCTTCTCGAGCGGATGGTGCTTGGCGCAGAACCTGGTCTACGAGCGAGCCAAGCGCGCGGCGGCCGAGTTCGGTGACACGGTCGCGTTCCGCGAGATCGACACCTCGACGCGGGACGCGGTAGCCGAGTGGGGGATCGCCGACGCTGTCCTCGTCGACGGCAAGAACCTCCAGAAGGGACCGCCGCCGAGCTTCGAGAAGATCCGTAAGGCGATCGCGAAGCGGGTGCGATGAGCGGCGAGCCGCACCAGGAGCGCGCGGCATGATCGTCTGCGCCACCGGCGACAGCCACGGGGCGCTCGATCGCCTCTACGCGGACGTCCTCGACTTCGAGGTCTCGCTCGGGGTCCGTTTCGAGTGGGTGCTGCACGTCGGCGACTTCGGCGCCTGGCCCGATTCGAGCCGAATCGATGGAGCGACCAAGCGCCATGAGGGGGCGGGCGACTTCCCGGCCTGGTGGGCCGAACGCCGCCCCGCTCCCCGGCGGACGGTCTTCATCAAGGGCAACCACGAGGACTTCGTCTGGCTCGACGCCCAGGCTGATCGGCAGGTTCTGCCCTGGCTGTTCTATCTGCGGAACGGAACTCGACTCGATCTGTCCGATGGCGCCGCCAGCATCATGGTGGGCGGGCTCGGCGGTTGTTTCGGACCTTCCGACTACGGTCGGCAGTCGAAGCATCTCCAGAGCTACGCCAAGCGGCACTACACCCGCGACGAGATCGATGCGCTGATCGCCGCCGGCCCGCTCGACATCCTGCGGGTCCACGACGCACCAGCCGGTGTGCGCTTCGAGCGCCATCGCCGCGGGGCGGGGTACGTCAGCGAGGCCGCTGGCCTCGACGACCTGCTTCGCGGCACGCGACCGCGCGTCTGCTTCTTCGGGCACCACCACTCCCGCTTCGACGACGCGCTGGACTTGCTCCTCGAAGTATCGATCGCTCACGACGGAGCCGCCGCGCTTGAGGCGCTCGTCGTCCATGGCGAAGCCCTTGATGGTGAACTCCTCGATGACGCGCGTAGCCCACTTGCGAAACTGGACGGCGCGCTCGGAATTGACCTTGTAGCCGACGGCGATGATGGCCGAGAAGTTGTAGTGCTTGGTGTCGTAGGTGTTGCGGTGGGCGGCAGTTATTCGAAAATTTCGAATAACTGAGTCCTCCTCCAGCTCGCTGTCCTCGAACACCTTCTTCAGGTGGTAGTTGATGGTCGAGGTAGTCGGCCGACCAGTCAGGGGCGAGGTACGCACCATGGCCCCAGATCGACCCCATGTGCTGGCCGCCACGACTGTAGAAGTAGTTCTGCCCGTCGACGACGTCCTTCGCGGTGAACACCGACCCGCCGCCGGCGGCGACGGTCGTTCGCGGGATGGGCGGCTTCTCGCGGTTCATCAGGTAGCCCCCGAAGAGGAGCACCCCGAACGCAAGCGCCAGCATGAACAGTAGAACCGCCTTCGTCTTCGAGCCTCCCATGGCCTACTCCTTCTTGGTCGCGCGGCGACGTTGCCGCCGCCTTGACGATTCCTTCGGCTCTCTCGGCGGGCTCGGAGCTCGGAGCGTACGCTCGATCGCCGACCACACCTCGTCTGAGAGCCGCAGATGGCCGTGCAACAAGTCCGGCTCCAGCCCTGGCGTCGGGGCTAGAACGCCCCTGCGGCATTCCGAGCGCTCGTCTCCGGTCATGCCTCACCGCCGCGATCCCTCAACGAAATCTGCAAGTACGTTCCTCGCCATCTGCCCGCGCCAGTCCCTCGCGCCTCCGAATCGCATGGCAAGCGAACCGTCCGGGTCCACCAGGTACGTGTCCGGCAGCGCCGACACGTCGTAGATGTGCGTCGACTGGCTGCTTTTGTCCTGGACGACCTCGCTCGGGACGTCGCCACCGAAGAAGCTGCGCACGGCGGCCCAGTCGTCGTCGAGCGTGACCGCGACGACCTCGAGCCCCCCATCTCGCGAGAGGTCGCGGCCAAGGGCGAGCAGTCCTGGCAACTCCTCACGACAGGGCGGGCACCAGGTGGCCCAGAAATGGAGGAGTACGGTCTTTCCCCGCAGGTCTGACAGGCGCCGGGCAGCGCCATCGGGATTCACGAGAGTCAGGTCAGGGACAAGGCGGCCAGCGGCCAAACGCTCGTAGCGGAACGACTCCTTGCTGCCGGAGGCCCGGAGGCGCTCGACCCCCAGGTACACGAGCACTGCGAGCCCCTGGACCAGGAGGACGACCAGTGCGGGCCTGACGAGGCGTGGCAGTCGACCCGCCATGGTCAGTCGTCCTCCTCGGGAAGTGTTGCAGTGGACCCGGCCGTGCTCCCATCCTCCACCGTGGCCGAAGCGACGACCGGCAGAATTGCCGGTCCCCGGCCAAAGACCGCATAGAGCACGGGGAGGACCACCAACGTTAGGAGCGTCGACGAGATCACTCCGCCGATCACCACAGTGGCAAGTGGTCTCTGTACCTCGGCTCCGATCCCCGTATTGAAGGCCATCGGCACAAAGCCAAGGCTGGCCACGAGCGCCGTCATCAGGACGGGGCGCAGCCGGATCTCCGCGGCCTCCACAATGGCCTCCCGGAGAGGGCGTCCTCGCGACAGGCGCTGGCGAATCGTGGAGACGAGAACCATGTCCCCCAACACCGAAACCCCCGAGAGCGCGACGAAGCCGACACCCGCGGAGATGGAGAACGGCATGCCACGGAGCCAGAGGGCGATGATGCCCCCCACCGCCGCAAAGGGCACTCCGGTGAAGACGCGAACCGCATCAAGCGCCCGGCCGTAGGTAAAGAAGAGCAGCATGAAGATGAGCGCGAGTGCGACCGGCACGACAATCAGGAGCCGCGTGCGCGCACGCTCAAGGTGCTCAAACTGGCCACCGAAGCGGGTAAAATACCCCGCCGGCAGGGCGACCTTCTCATCGACAGCGCGCCTCGCCTCGGCGACGAAGGTGCCCACGTCGCGACCGCGTACGTTCGCCTGCACGACTACACGGCGTTTGCCCCACTCGTGGTTGATTGTCGATGGACCCTCTGCCACGCGGATCTTCGCCAGGCGCTCGAGTGGCAAGCGATCGCCATTCGCCGCGCTGACGAGGATGCGCCCCACCGCGGCCGGATCGACGCGGTAGCGTTCGTCCAGCCGCAGCGCGATCGGGAAGCGCCGCTCACCGTCCTGTAGCTGGCCGACCACCCTGGACCCGAGCGCCTCGACCGCCGCGAGCACCTCGCGCACCGGGATGCCATGTCTCGCTATCGCCTCCCGGTCGACGTTGACCTCGAGGGTCGGCTGACCAGTGACCTGCTCGGTGACGACGTCTGCCGCACCGGGGATACCCTTCAGCACCGCCTCGATCTCCCTGGCCTTTGCCTTCAGCGTCTCGAAGTCCTCGCCGAACAGCTTGACCCCGATGTCCGAGCGGATCCCTGCCCCCATCTCGTTGACGCGCATCTCGATCGGCTGGGTGAAGACCATGCGCATCCCGGGCATCGTCTCGAGCTCCGCGGCCATCTCGCGCACGAGCTCGTCCTGCGCCCTTGCGCGTCTCCAGTGTTCGCGGGGCTTGAGCGTGATGAAGATGTCCGAAAGCTCGACGCCCATTGGATCCGTGGCAATCTCGGCGCTGCCAGTCCGGGTCCAGAGGCGCTCGACCTCGTCCGGAAACTTCTCGAGGATGGCCCGCTCGAGCTGCAGGCCGTAGCGCACTGATTCGTCCACAGACACCCCGGCCAGGCGCACCGTGTTGATGACAATCGACTCCTCCTTCAGGCGGGGCACGAACTCGGAGCCCAGGCGTGTGCCGAGGAACGCGGCGTTGGCCAGAACCAGGACGGACACCACGACGACTACCCGGGGCTGGCCAAGGGCGAACTCCAAGATCGGCCGGTACCTCCGCTTCAGCCACTCGACCAGCCGGTTCTCACGATGATGGACGCCGCGGGTCAGTCCAAGGCTCGCGAGCACTGGAACCAGAGTGAGCGACAGAGCCATCGAGCCGGCCAGGGCGAAGAGGACCGTGAGCGCCATAGGCCGGAACAGCTTTCCCTCGACTCCTTCGAGCGTGAGGATCGGCAGGTACACGATCGCGATGATGAGCTCGCCGTAGAGCGTGGGCTTGCGGACCTCGACCACCGCGTCCCGTACCACCTCGAGCGCGCTTCGCCTGCCTTCGTTCTCACCCAGGCGCCGGAGCACGTTTTCGATCTGGATCACGGAGCTGTCGACAATGAGGCCGAAGTCGATGGCCCCGAGGCTCATCAGGCTTCCGGCCACGCCGAAGCGGAGCATCAGGTTTCCTGCGAAGAGCATCGAGAGCGGGATAGCCGCCGCCACGATGAGGCCCGCGCGCAGGTTCCCGAGGAAGATGAAGAGCACCGCGATCACGAGGAGCGCGCCCTCGAGCAGGTTCTTCTCCACGGTGCGCAGCACTCGGTCGACGAGCGAGGTGCGGTCGTAGACCGGCGTGACCTCCACGCCAGCGGGCAAGCTCTTCTTGATCTCGTCGAGCTGGAGCCGGACGCGGGTCGTGACGTCGTGGCTGTTCTCGCCCATCAACATGAAGGCGAGGCCGAGCACCACCTCTCCCTTGCCGTCCGCTGTGACCGCGCCTCGGCGGATCTCGCGGCCATCGATCACTCGCGCGACGTCCCGGACACGAATAGGCACGCCTTGCCGCGCGGCGATGACCATCTGCTCGATGTCCGACAGGCTCGTCGCGATGCCGAGTCCCTGGACGAGGCTCGTTTCACCTGCCTGGTCGATGGTGCCGCCGCCGACGTTCGCGTTGTTCTGCTCAAGCGCGGAGGTCAGTTCGGCCAGCGACAGACCGTAGCGCTGGAGGTTCACCGGGTCGACCACCACCTGCACCTGGCGCTCGTCTCCACCCCACGTGTTCACCTCCGCGACGCCCGGTACGGTCCTAAGCTGCGGCTTGATGATCCAGTCTTGCACCGTCCTGAGCTCGGCAAGCGTCTTGTCTGCACCGGTTACGAGGTAGTGGAATACCTCGCCAAGACCGGTCGCGACGGGACCGAGCTGCGGGCGCGCGATGCCAGGCGGGAGTTCGACAGTTTGCAGGCGCTCCATCACCACCTGCCGCGCGAGGTAGATGTCCGTCTCGTCGTTGAAGGTGACGGTCGCCTGCGAGAATCCGAACTTGGAGACCGATCGAACCTCCGTCAGGCCCGGCAGCCCTGAGATAGACCACTCCACGGGCCGGGTGATTTGGCGCTCGATCTCGACCGGCGAGAGCGCCGAGGCGACGGTGTTCACCTGAACCTGAACCGGCGTGGTGTCGGGGAAGGCGTCGAGCGGGAGGCGCACGACGGACAGCACACCGGCGAGGACTAGGCCGGCCCATCCGAGGATGACGACGAGTCGGTGTCGGAGCGACCATTCGAGGACTCGCGTCAGCATCAGCGTTTCCCCTCGTCCACGTCGCAGCAGCCGGCGCCGATGCTCTCCTTGAGGGTCTCGGTCTTAAGCAGGAAGCTTCCCGCGGTCACGACCTCGTCGCCAACCTGCAGCCGACCGGTGACCTCCACGAGCTCTCCATCAGCCTGTCCGACTTGGACTCGCCGGGCCTCGAACTGGTCCTCGGCGAGACGCACGAACACGAGCTGCGCGCTGCGCGCCCGTTGCACCGCGGATCGGGGGACCATAACCGCCTTGCGCGAGCCGCTGACGGAGATTGTCGCCCGCCCGAACATGTTCGCACGCAGCGCCCCATCGAGGTTGGTCAGCGCCACTCGTCCCTTCGCGGTACGGGTCTGGGGATCGATGGCGGGCGCGACGAAGCTCAGCGTCCCGGACTGCTCGCGGTCCGGGAGGCCGTCCACCGCGAGTTCCACGGGTTGCCCAATCGCAACGCGTGGCAGCTCGGCCTCGGGTATATAGATCTCGGCCCACATCACCGACGCGTCTACCACCTCGAAAAGAGTTGCCTCGGTCCCGACCATCCGGCCTATGGTTGCGTTCCGCTGCGTGACCACGCCGGTGATCGGCGCGGTCAGGGTGTAGCGCGAAGCCCCGTCTGCCATCCCCCCGACCATGCCGAGCGCAGCTTGCGCCGACGTGAGCTCGGCCTTGGCCGCGTCCAGTTCCTGGCGTGCGGCGTGGACCTCGCGCTCGGCGGCAATACCTTCGGCGTGAAGTTGGCTCGCACGCGAGTGGTTCGCCTCCGCTACCTGGATGCGTGAGCGCGCCGCCTGCACGCGCGACTGGTCGGCTCCCACGCCGGCGCTCTCGATGATAGCGAGGGGTGCACCGACACTCACCTTGGCACCGACGTCCGCACGGATCGCCCGAACCACGCCCGGCGAACGAGCATTGATCTGAGCGACCCGAGCCGCGTCGTAGACAATCCTGGCGGTCGCGACGAGCTGAGAGCAGTTAGGTCTCACCGTCACCTTCGCGAGTCCCAGGCCAGCGAGTCGGGCTGTTTCCTTGGTCTTGAACCGCACCTTCGTGCCGTCCGCAGGAGCACCGTCGCCAGCGACGGCGGACGCCGGCCTGCCGCCGCGCTCGGGATGGCAGATCGGGCAGATCGACTCGGGGAAGCCGTGCTCCTCGCACCAGTCGCCCTTCGCCTTGAAGACCGGGATGAGCGCAGGGTTGCACTTGGTGCAGACGGCCTCGAGCACACCGTGCTCGTTGCAGAACGCACCGTCTGCGGCCGCCTGCGGTGCCGCCGCAGATTGCACGGTCTTCTTCACCCCCTCGCGCTCGCGACAGCCGGCGAGCACGGCGAGGGCCATCGTGGCCACGAGCCAGTGGCGTCTCACTTGGCACCATCCTTCTTGGGTGGGCGCTCGATCTTCAGGCTTGGATTGCACGCCCGGCACTGGGTCTCGGGCAGGCCGTGCTCGGCGCACCAGTCGTTCGTGGCCTTGAACGCCGCGACCAGCGACGGGTTGCAACGGGTGCAGAGCGACTCTGGCACCTGGTGCTCCTCGCACCAGTCCTCGTGCGATCCTGGCCGGACGCCTGCGGCCGCATGACTCGTGGCTGGGGGTGCGGTGTGCGGCGAAGGCGTCTGAATGCCCCCTGCAGCAGCCGAGCTTGTGTCCTTGCTGCAGGTGGGTGCCGTAGCTCCGAAAACGAGGACAAACACCAGGTGCATTGGAATGGTCTTCATTGTTCTTCTCCTGTAGTTGAGGGCGCGGTGTTCCGTGTCCGCGCGGTGCGATGATGACCTCATCGAAGCACTCCTGCATTCGCTTCTAGCTCGACCCCCGCAGTAGCGGCCTCGAGCAGGCGGTCGAAGTACTCGAGTCTTGTACCGACCACCTCGCGGCGGACGACGAGGAGATCCGCCAAGGCGAGCTGACCGGACTCGTAGCTGCGCCGCGCAAGCGCTTCGTTGCTGTCGAGCAGCGGGAGAGCATTGCGCTCGAGCTCCTCCACCGCCTCGACGCGGCGTTGGTAGACGTCGAAGGCGGTGCGCACCTCGACCCGGACGATCTTGTGTCCCGCCTCCAGCTCGAGACTCAGGCGACGCGACCGTGCGCCCGCCTCGGCTCGCAACCCCTGGCCCCGCTCGAACACCGGGAGCGAGAGCGTCAGCGTCCCGAGAAGCACGTTGGCCTCCTCCTCCCGCGCGTACTTGACGCCGAGGCCGAGGTTCGGCCACGCCACGGCGTCGCCCAACCCGATGTCCGCGTCGGCACCGCGCCGCTCGGCCGCGAGCGCTTTGAGGTCAGCGCGATCCGGTGCCCGCCCGATGAGGTCAACGAGGTCGTAGCGCCGGCGGTCCTTGAGATCCCCGAGCACGGCGAGGGGGGCATCGACGTCCATCCCGAGGAGGATACGCAACTGTCCCAGCGCCGCGAGGTGCCGCGCCTCGGTCGCTCGCAGGTCGGAGCGCGCCCGCGAGAGAGCAGCCTGCGACAGGTTGACGTCCAGCCGCGGGATGTCACCAGCCTGCAAACGACGCTCCGCCGTTCGGAGGATTTCGGTCGCGACGCTCTCGCTGGTGCGCGCGAGGCGACCCTGCTCATCCGCGAACAGCACCCCAAGGAAGGCGGTGGAGACGTCACGGAGGAGCCGCCGGGTAACGTCCTCACTCACCGCTTCGGCGCGAGCGACGTCCGCCTCCGCGTTGGCGATGCGGGCTCCGCGATGACCGCCGAGCTCGAAGGTCTGGATTAGGCCGACGTTCCCGTCCAGAAAGTCACCACGTGCCGAGGAGCGGCGGCCACCGGCCGACTCGAGCACGGGGTTCTCACGGAGCAGCACCGAGGCCCCGACGAGGCGGCCTTGGGCCTCGCCGATTCGTGACCGAGCCGAGACTATGTCGGGCGCACGCTCTCGTGCGAGCTGCAGCGCACGATCAAGCGTCAGAGCGTTCTCTTGGGCTGAGCCGACCCGTGGCCAGATCAGCAATGTAGCGGCCAGCGCGGCCGCCGCCGAAAAGCGATTCATGCGTCCCTCGCGTGGGCAAGTCGAGCCGAGCACGTACGCAGGCGCGCATGCACGAAGACACGCGCGCAGCACGCGCGGCTCGACGATTACCGGTTCAGGTGTCGGTTACGCGAGGACGAACTTGGGGACGTGCAGTATTTCTTGAGCTTCCGGGGACGGTGGGGTCTGGTGGTAATCATCAAAAACAATGGTCCCCAAATCGGGAGCGGGTACCACCACTGACGGCGGAAGCAGCACGGGCCTTATGGTCGGACAGCAGTTGCAGTCTTGGCACGTTGGCGGACACTGACCCTTCGGGTCATCTCCGGGACACGCTGCCGAACACTCCGTGCTCTCGAGCAGTGCCCATGCACCCGTCGCCTGTCCGACGAACAGGGCAAGCACGAGCATGGAGGTCACGCGCAACATCGTATGAGTATATGAACTAAGGCCCTTGTTGTCGAGCCATCAGGTCGCCAATGTCGCCAATCCTCCGCGACCTCAACCACGAGCAGCAGATGGCCGTGCAGCAGGCCCGGCTTCAGCCCTGGCGTCGGTAGACTGATTCTCGCGTTGGCGGCTTAAAGTCATCAGAGCTTGCGGACCCAGTTCGTGGTGACGATGTTATTCAATCAGACACGTCGCGCTTCGAACCGACGCTCGGGCAGGAAACTAACGCGTGAGGTCCATCATGTCTATTCGATTTCTGATTCTGATTATTGCCGGACTTGGACTTGTGGCTTGCACGGACAAGACACCAGCGCCGGATGTCGCGGCGTTCCGCCAACTCAATGAACGCCTGTTGGTCGCGGTAAGTACCCACTGCGGAAACACCGCTGCCATGGCCGACATGGCGACCTGCACGAGCGAGCGTGACCGCTACGAAGCAGACGCGCGACCGCTCGTGGACGAAATGACTGGCCTGAGCGCGGGAATGGACGACTGCATGATGGCGATGGGGCGCGACAGCGTCGCGGACATGCAAACGACGTGTCGCGGCATGGGCGATGAGCTCGCGTCGCACCTCGGCTCGGCCTGCGCCTCCATCGATGTGGCGCAAGACAAGGCCGAGGCTGAACGGCACTGCGGCGTCATGCGCGACCTGACTCAACGCCAAATGGACCGCGCGGACAGCATGGGCCAACGTGGCGGCATGATGTCGGGCATGATGTCCGGCGGCAGCTGTCACAATTGATTGGGTCATAATATATTCAGCCTGGTCGGCAACCCGGACGACCGGCCGATCGCCCAAGAAATCGACGCTAGGTTGTGTCGGCTTCTGGAGGGCCTTGCGGGTTGATAGTGGAGAATGGCGACGCGTCGCGAAGGTGGACTTCCTCAATCCGGCAGTATCAATGTCGTTCGCCATCCTCGAGCGGCCGCGGTGAGCCGAGCATGTCCCTGAACCCGATCGCCCTCGGCACTCTTCTGGCAGCCCTGGCCGCGCTCGCCTTCGGTGTCACGACGCCCTTCATCCAGCGATTCGGCACCGGTCTCGGCCCGTTCACGACGGCTGCGCTGTTATGTGCCGCTCGTCGAGGTCGCCTGGGCTGACGGAAAGATCGATGCGGCCGAGCGCGATACCGTGCTCGCGCACGCCAACGGTCTCGGTATAGCTCCGGGCAGCGTCGAGCACGAGTTGCTCGAACGCTGGCTCACCCATCGCCCCGAGCCGAAGCTCCTGACCGCCTGGCAGACCTGTCTGAAGGGGCTGTGCGAGACACTGAACCCCGAGGAGCGCGTCATCCTGAGAGAAGAGCTCCTGCACGCCACCAGGGCAACCGCCGAGGCAGCTGGCGGGTTGCTGGGCCTTGGGAAGATGTCGAGCGCCGAGAAGAAGGTTCTGGAATCCTTGACCGCGAGCTTCTGCTCGTGACCCATCGAGGTGTGACCTACCGGTATTCAGGCGACAGTGCACGATCGCCCCTGATGGCGCCGCGATAGCTTTCTCGGGAGATTTCGCGGAGGCGGCGCACTCGCTCGGCCGTCGCGGGGTGCGTCGAGAAGAGGCGCGACGCGGTCTCCGTGGCGCCGAACGGGTTGACGATGAAGAGGCTGGCGGTGGCCGGCGTGGGCGCCGAGACCGGGATAACCTCGGACGCGCGCTCGAGCTTGAGCAGGGCACTGGCCAGCGCCTCGGGATCTCCCGAGATCTGCGCGCCCGTGGCGTCTGCCAGGTACTCGCGTGAACGAGAGATGCCGAGCTGGACCAAGGTCGCGGCGAGCGGCGCGACCAGCGCCACCAAGATGCCGCCGAAGGGCGAGCTCGACTCGCCTTCGTCGTCTTGACTCGAGCCGCCGAAGAGAGCCCCGAAGCTCAAGGCGTGCGCGACGTACGAGATGACCGAGGCGCCGGCGGCGGCGATGCTCGAGATGAGGATGTCGCGGTTCTTGATGTGCGCGAGCTCGTGCGCAATCACGCCCCGAAGCTCCCGGTGGTCTAGCAGCCGCACGATACCCTCGGTGACCGCGACCACGCCGTGCTCCGGATTTCTGCCGGTGGCGAAGGCGTTCGGCTGTTCCTCGGGGATGACGAACAGTCGCGGTTTGGGGATACCTGCCCGCACCGAGAGCTCCGCGACCATCGCATGCAACTCAGGGGCTTCGTGCGGGCCAACCTCGCTCGCTCGGTGCATCCTGAGCACGATGCGGTCCGAGAAGAAGTAGGCGCCGAGGTTCATGAGCAACGCCAGCGCTCCAAACAGGTAGAGGTAGCTCGGGGCTACGAGACCGCCCAAGCCGACGAGCAGCGCCGACATCGCGCCGAGCAGGAGGACTGTCTTGAGTTGGTTATTGAAGGTTGTCATGTCACGCTCCGTGTTTCGCTGATGGCTTGAGGCTCTCGAGCGCGCTCGAGGCTGCGTCCGATCACGTGCGCCAATCGGTCGAGCGCCAGGTCGATGCCGGCGAAGATGTCCGCGTGTGTCTCGGTGAGGTTCACCGTGCTGAGGCGCGGCCCCGACACGGTGAGCTGGCATCGCTTGTCGTCGCCGCCCTTGGGGCCGTTCACGTCCGTGAGCCGAACCGTCACGCCACTCACCTGACGTCCGAAACGGCTCAGGTGTTGGTGAACTCTACGGGTGGCGTAGTCAGTGAGTGCGTCGGAGGACTCAATGCCGCGAAAACGAATCTGGATCTTCATGGGCTGTCTCCTTGTGGCGCGTTGGGTTTGCTGTCGTTCGGCCACACCAAGAAGATAGCGACGACAAACCTGTCGTCCATAACGAAGTTTAGACATGACATGTAATGCCAAACGACATATTGTTGATCCTATGAACTGGCTCAACTACCAGCATCTTCTGTATTTCTGGGTGGTTGCGAAGGAGGGGGGGCTCGTCCCCGCGGGCAAGGTGCTGCATTTGTCGCACCCGACTCTGAGCGCTCAGATCCACGCGCTCGAGGACAGGCTTGGCGAGAAGCTCTTCACGCGTGTCGGCCGCAAGCTGGTGTTGACCGACGTTGGACGCCTGACGGTGCGCTACGCGGAGGAGATCTTCGGCCTCGGCAACGAGCTCGTCGACGCCGTCCAAGGTAAGAAGACCGGTAGGCCGTTGCGGCTCGATGTCGGGGTCGTCGACGTGCTGCCGAAGCTCTTGGTGCGAAGCCTCCTACAACCCGCACTGAGCCTCCCCGAGCCGGTACGGCTCGTATGCCACGAGGGC
>Ga0208968_1001368_pt1 | contig 13309 bp, 12 predicted proteins | sample RifOxyA3_FD_184031 | JGI IMG/M metagenome (GOLD analysis project Ga0208968, IMG submission 184031) | Groundwater microbial communities from Rifle, Colorado - Rifle Oxygen_injection A3 (SPAdes) | ecosystem: Environmental > Aquatic > Deep subsurface > Groundwater | place: Rifle, Colorado, United...
CCGCCAGGCATCCGCTGCACCATATAGGGCTGTCCACTTTTCCGGAAATACGCTACGCATTGCACACTACCGGGTTTAGCCTTGCGGAGCTCGGGCACACAAAGATAAAACCTGTCAGCCTCCTGTACGCCGTCTATGTGCCCTGGATGTGGCTTTATACCTTGATAGCCTTCCGCAGGGAAAAAGACCCGCTTCAGAGGCGGCGCAACACGGAGATCCGCGGCCAGTTGTTCTCCCGCTCCCTGCTCTTCGGGGAAAATCTTATTCTTATGGCGCGTAAAAAATAACGTTTTTCCGGCGGACCCCTATTTATGCCTACAGTTTCCGTAGCTATCATAGCCCACAACGAGGAAGAGAAACTGCCCGTGGCGCTTAAAAGCGCCGCCTGGGCGGACGAGGTTATAGTGGTGGACTGCGGCTCCTCGGACAGGACGGCCGAAATAGCCGGGAAATCCGGGGCTCGTGTCTTTTCGCGGCCCAACAGTATGGCGGTCCATGTTAACAAGCAGTTCTCTATAGAGCAGGCTTCGTCTGACTGGGTATTCATCCTGGACGCGGACGAGGAAATGCCGGCCGCGCTCAGCGGGGAGGTGAGACGGGTGATCGCCGCCCCTGGCGGCGCTTCCGCGTTCAAGATGCCGCGCAAGAATTTTTACTTCGGACGCTGGCTGAAACATGGCGGCAAGTATCCCGATACGCAGCTGCGGCTTTTCCGGCGCGGCAGGGCCAGGTTCGTAGCGCTGCCGGTTCATGAACGGCTGGAGGTGGAAGGTGCGGTGGCGGCCCTGGAAAACCCGCTGTATCATTACCACTGCGCTTCTTCGGCCGACATGGAGAAGAAGCGGTTGTTTTACAGGGAAATGCTGGTTAAATCCTACGCGATCAAAGGAAAATCCCCTCTGTTTATTTTGTTCCGCCCGTTTACCCGGTTCCTCATAAACTATTTTATCCGTCTCGGTTTCCTGGACGGGAGCCAGGGTCTGAAAACGGCTCTGATGGATTTTTGCATAGTGACAGATTCCGCAGTAAAATATATACTGGATTTCCCTTCGCGTCCCGGGTGAGCCGCGCGCCGCTGGCCGGCCCCGCCCCCTGTATTTTGATAGAATCAGATGATGAATGAATTACCCCGGGCGGCGCTGCCTGTCGGGTAAATGCGGTCTTTAGGTTCTTTGCCTGACACCGTAAACCGGGCAGTAGTTTTTTGTGCGGCGCCGGACCGCACTCTGGTACTTCATGGGCATACTGCTTAGCTGTCAGAATATTTCCAAGAACTTCGGGGCGCGGCCGCTTTTTGAGGGGCTTTCTTTCGGCCTTTTTGAAGGCGAACGCACCGGGCTCATCGGCCCCAACGGGGCCGGTAAATCCACCTTGTTGAAAATACTGGCCGGCCTCGAGACGCCCGATTCGGGCGCCCTTACGCCGCGGCGGGGACTGCGGCTGGGTTACCTGGCCCAGCAGGACCGCTTTGAGGTGGCCCCCGGCGGATGGACCGTGCGCGATGAAATAGTAAAAGCCCTCGGTGGCCTCGGATTTGAGGATTATGAAACTGACCTGCGCGCCGCGGCGGGCCTTGGCGCCGCGGGGTTTGCAGATCCCGCGCAACAGGTAAGTGTTCTGTCCGGCGGCTGGCGAAAGCGCCTTGCCATCCTGGCGCAAAGTGCGCGCGAACCGGACCTGCTGCTGCTCGATGAGCCCACCAACCACCTGGACCTTGAAGGCGTGCTGTGGCTGGAGCGGTTCATCCTGGAGTTTAAATTCCCGTTCCTGGTGGTTACTCATGACCGCCGTTTCCTGGAGCGCGTTACAAACCGCGTGATAGAGCTGAACAAGCGCTACCCGGCGGGACATTTCAGCAGCGCGGGCAATTACAGCCGTTTCCTGGAGGATCGGGAAGCTTTTTTTGACGCGCAGGCGTCGCGTGAAGAATCTGTGCGCAATATTGTGCGGGGGGAGATCGCCTGGCTGCGCAAAGGCCCCAGGGCTCGCGCGACCAAGCAAAAGGCCCGCATAGACAGGGCCGGCGAGCTGATAGGCGGACTTTCAGAACTTGAATATCACAATGCCCAGGGCAGGGCCGCCGACATGGATTTTACGGCCGGGGACCGCCAGGCCAACCGGCTTATACACGCCGCCGGGGCGGAAAAAAGCCTGGGCGGCCGCAAGCTCTTCGGCCCGCTGGACCTGACGCTGGGGCCCGGTGAAAAACTTGGTCTATTGGGCGGCAATGGCAGCGGGAAAACCACCCTGCTTAAAATGCTGGCCGGGCAACTGGCGCCGGATTCCGGCACGGTTAAGCGGGCCGACGGGCTGCGCGTGGTGACCTTTGACCAGCACCGCGCCAGGCTTGACCTGGACACTACCCTGAAGCGCGCGCTCTGCGGCAACGGGGAGCATGTGGTTTATAAAGGCTCCAACATCCACGTGCGCGGCTGGGCTTCACGGTTCCTTTTCCGGCAGGAGCAGCTGGAGATGCCGCTGCGGCTGCTTTCCGGAGGTGAACAGGCCCGCGTGCTGATAGCCGGCTTCATGCTGGAACCCGCGGACGTGCTGCTGCTCGACGAACCCACCAACGACCTGGACCTGCAATCACTGGAAGTGCTTGAGAGCAGCATGCGGGAATTCCCCGGCGCGCTGGTGCTGGTTACCCATGACCGCTACCTGCTTGAACGCGTAAGCCGGCGCCTCTTGGCGCTGGATGGCCGGGGGAATGCCCGGTTTTTTGCCGACCTGTCCCAGTGGGAACGCTGGATGGAGGAGGCTGCCGGCGCCGCCGCCCCGGCGCCCGCGCCTGCCGCTGACCGCGGAATTTCGGCAAAAGAAGGCAGGGAGCATAAGGCTGTCATACGCAGGCTGGAGTCAGAAATGCAGGCCGCCGAAAGCCAGGCCGCCAGGGCCAGGCAGGCGCTTGAGGACCCCGCTATAGCCACGGATGCCCAGGAACTTGCGGGACGTCAGAAAAAACTGGATGCGGCATTGGCCAGGGTGGAAACCCTTTTCGCCCGCTGGTCCGCCCTTCACGATACCTCACCTGGCGGCTGATAGCAGGCTTCTTCAGCCCGGGTTCAGGCCTTAGGCCCAGGCGCCTCTGGGCCCTTGCCTCCTTGCCGAACCGGCGCGCCGGAGCTAAACTATGACCATGAAGACCGTGAATGGGCATCTGAGTATCTTTGCGGTTGTCCTTTTCGCGGGCATGCCCGTTCATGCCGTCGCCCAGGACTCCGCCGCCTATTACCGCGTCGGTTCACAATCCGTTGCTTTTACCGAAACCGGCGCGGACAGTGAAGTGCTCCTTGAAAAACCGGCGCAGCTGTCCGCCCCGGATAAGCAGGTTGTGGAAGCTGCGGGGATAATAAACGCCGGGGCCGCCGCGTGGAAGGTCATAAACGATAACGCGGCCTCTTTTGAGTCCGAGGCTTCGTATGCCAGCGCTATCCCGCCCCGGCTTTACGCCAACTGGAGCGGTGTGGCTGCATGGAAAGGGCCAAGGGAATACGTCTACAACTATAAGGTTACGAACCTGCTGGGCATGGACGTGGTGGATGTTAAATACAAAATAGCGTTTTATTATGGCGGGACCGAAAACGGGCAAAACAAACCTTCCGGCAGCTACATTTCCAATTTTATAGTGAAACCGGTGTCCGTCCATATCAAGTGGGGCTGGCATTTTAACCTCGAGGTTGGCATGTCCCACCCTATGAACATCGGGACCGTCGCTTCGCCCGTGGCTTTCCTTCAGGCGGATCTTAAATGGCGGCTTTCCACCATGATGAGCAAGGACGGCGAGGTGGGAATATGGAGCTACACGGTTGACGGTAAGGGGAATTACAGGGACCTTACCGCCGAACAAAAAGCCCTGACAAAGGGTATCCCTTACCCGGCCGACCTGCCGCAGTTTCCGGTATCCTGGAACTGAGCGCCGGTATTCTCCGGCCGTAATCCCTCCGTATTCTTTGAACCGGTGCCTCCCGATGCCGGCCCGTTTTGTGCTTAAAGGTCATGCGGAATGTTTCCTGCGGCGCAATCCTGCGGCGCAACGGTGCGGGAAACGGAAAATAAAGGTAGAATGTCAGCGGGGTAATTATGAAAAAACTTGTAGCAAGCAATGCGGATATAATTGAGTTTTCGGACATGGCCCGGAAAGTCAGTTTTTTCAGCCAGATGACCGTGGGTCTGCTTGAAAAAATCTTCGCTTTCGTTATGTTGTTCGAATACAGGAAAGGCGAAAAGGTCTGCAAGCAGGGCGGCCCGGGCGACGCTTTTTACCTGGTCTATTCCGGCAAATTGCGCGTAACTGTTAAAAAAAGTTTTTTCAGCCCGGCGCAAAAAGTGGCCGCGCTGGGTGCCGGTGATTTTTTTGGCGAGATGGCGCTGCTGGACGGGGCGCCGCGGACCGCTACCGTGGAATGTGAAGAAGATTCCAGGGTCTTTGTTCTGCTGGCCGAGCATTTTAACGAGGTAGCGGGCGGGAATGCGGAGTTTACGGCCTACATGAAAAGTCTTTCCGCTGCCAGGCAATTCGAGTTGAACCAGAAGAAGTAGGCCGGCCGCGCAGACACAGAAAATCCGGTCAGGGGCTAATTCCCTGACCGGATTTTTTTGCGCCAGTACCGGCCAGTTACTGCGCGTCCGCCGTTTGTTTGAGCTGGTCCAGGGCTTGCGTGTTCACGCTTGCAGGCGCCTGCACTTCAGGTGTATATATGAGCTCCTTGACAGCGGGCGGCTGTGCCGCTTCCAGCGGATCGTAGGGCAGGGGGCCTTCCAGGACGGGCTCCACGCCCATTTTTGGGGCCGGGATGTGCAGGTTCTGCGTGCCGTTCGTGGTGTAATAGATCTTCGCGCCCGCGGCCCGGAGGCGTTCTATGGCTTCCGCGTGCGGATGCCCGTACACATTGTTTACTCCGGCCGAGATTATGGCCACTTTCGGCTGCACGCGGGACAGGAAATGTCCGGTGGAGGAATAGCGGGAACCGTGGTGGCCGACCTTCAGCGCGTAGGACTGGAGGCCGGACTTGAAGATCTTCGTGATAGTGTTTTCTATGGTTGCTTCGGAATCGGCCATGAGCAGTATCCCGGCCCCGTTGTAGTAAAGCCGCAGTACCAGAGAACAGTTATTGGTTTCATCGTTGTCGCGTATCTGTACCGTCTCATCGCAGGAATTGAGAACTTTAACGGTTACCTTTGAATCCCATTTTAGTTCCGCGCCGGATGACGGGAAATAAGTTCCGCAGCCGGGCTCCGCGGCGGCCAGTTCCCGCAGGTTGTTGTCGCCCTGGGCGTTTATGTTTTCCGCTTTAGTGTCATAGAAACTCTTAACGTCAAAGAAGTTGAAAACTTTTTTCAAGCCGCGGTAGTGGTCGCTGTGTGGATGGGTAAGCACTACGCGGTCAAGTTTTGTGACGCCTTTTTTCGTTAGGAATTTGTAAATGGGCTCGCCGCCGGAGCCGCCGTCTATCAGCGCGTTGGTGCCGTTGGGAAATTCAATGTAGATCGCGTCGCCCTGGCCGACGTCCACGAAGTAGACGTTAAGCTGTGCCCGGAGGCTGGAGGCCGCAAGCAGGAACACGGCGCAGAATACCGCCAGTTCCCGCGCGAGCCCTCTTTTTTTGTGAAAAGCGTGGTGATCCATATTCTATTGTAGCCGCTGCCCGGGCATCCATAAAGGGTCAAAGGGCCTATGGTAGGACAGGAAATCGTCCTCTGAAATAGACTATAATCTGGGTGTTGTTTCAGGAAAGTCAGGAGGCCGGTATGTCAATATATTCCGTAAAACAGCTGGAAAAATATGCGGACGCGCTTATCTGGGGGCTGAAAACCGCGCGCACCGGTTTTAAAAAATACGACTCCATACTTATACGCTGCGACCTTGAGGGCCGCGAGTTGGGCGAGGTGCTGCACCGCAAGCTGGTTAAGTCCGGCCACAACGTGGTCTTCCGCTTCGGGATGAGCCCCAGGCTGGAGCGGGATTTTTATGAATTTTCGGATGAAAAACAGCGCGCCTTTATCGGGGCCGGGGAGCGGGAATTCTTCGGGGCTTTGAACGGCAACATCTATATCCACGCGCCGGCGTCACTTACGAATCTTAAAGGCATAGACACCAAACGCCAGTCGCAGGTGGCCATAGCCCGCAAACCCCTGCGGGATATTATGATGAAGAACGAGGAAATGGGCCGGTTCGGCTGGACCCTGTGCACCTATCCCACCGAAGAACTGGCGCGCCAGGCGAAGCTGCCGGTGAAGGAATACGCGCGGCAGATAGCCAAAGCCTGTTTCCTTGACGAGAAGTCGCCGGCTAAAAAATGGGCGGAGATCTACAGAAATTCCACGGCCATAAAGAAGTGGCTTAAAGGACTGGATATCGACACCATCCGTACGGAATCCGGCTCCATGGATTTCGAGATAAAGCTGGGCGAGCGGCGGCGTTTTTTGGGAGTGAGCGGGCATAATATCCCGTCTTTCGAGATTTTCACCTCCCCGGACTGGCGCGGCACCCGCGGCGTTTATTTCGCCAACCTCCCGGCTTTCCGCGGCGGCAATTACGTGGAGAAAATACGCCTGGAATTCAAGGGCGGCCGCGCCGTGAAGATTTCCGCTGAAAAAGGCGGCGAGTATGTGAAAAAAATAATGGCCACCGACAAAGGCGCGGCACAGTTGGGAGAATATTCGCTGACGGACCGCCGTTTCTCCAGGATAGATAAGTTCATGGCGGACACCCTTTTTGACGAGAACCATGGCGGGAAACACGGCAACTGCCACGTGGCTATAGGGGATTCCTACTCTGATACTTACGCCGGAGATGTTTCCGGGCTTACCAGGAAAAAGAAAGAGAAACTGGGGTATAACAGTTCGGCCGTGCACTGGGACCTGATAAATACCGAAGATAAAAAAGTGACCGCCGCGTTGCGTAACGGGAAGAAGGTGACCATCTACGAGAACGGCCAGTTCAAGTACTGATTACCGATGTCCACTCTTCTGGCGGCTTTAAAGACGGAACGCGGCCGGCACGTGGCGGGCGCCGTCTTTATGGCGGGACTTTCCGCTTCCTTTCTTTTTTGCGGCTACGAGTTCATCCGTTCCCCCGCGGAGTCCATCTTTATCGACCAGTTCGGGGCGGGGGCAAAACCATACGCCATAGCCTGCGTGCCTTTCATGATGGCCGCCATGATATACGGTTACGGCCGCGTTCTTTCCGGTTACGGCGCTAAAAAAGCCATGGCGGTTTCAATGCTGGGCAGCGCGGGCTTTTTCTTCCTCGCGTGGTTGGGCTTGGGGCATGCCGGGAAATGGCTGGCTTTCCTGCTCCTGGTGTTCAAAGAATCCTATGTGGTGATAATCGCCGAACAGTACTGGTCGTTCATAAACAGCGTCCTTAAGGACGAGGAAGGCAAGGTCTTTAACGGCCCGGTGGCCGGGTTCGGCGCGCTGGGTTCGCTTATCGGCGGCTTCCTGCTGGGTAAATTCGCAGTAGGGCTTGGCACCGAAATGTTCGTAGGCTTTGCCGCCGCGGCCATTATCCCCGCGATGGTCCTTTTCTGGATAGGTTATGACAGGGCCGGAGAGCCCAAGCCCGCCGCCGACGAGGCCGGCGGGAAAAAAGGGCATCTGCATCTTAAGATACTTGCCGAGAACCGCACCGTTCTTTTTATAGCGTTCATTATATTCTCCGCGCAGGTGGTAGCTACCGCTCTTGACCTGCGTTTTACGCTCCTGGTGCAGGACTTCATGCCGCTTAAGGACGCCCGCACGGCTTACCTCGGCACCTTCTGGATGAACGTTAACATCTTCTCGTTCTCCATGCAGTTTTTGGCGACCCCGCTGTTGCTGCGCTATGTGCCTACGCGCGGCATACTCACGGCTATCCCGGTGGTGCACCTGGTGATGTGCCTGCTGCTGTTCATCAATCCCACGCTGGCCGTGGCGTCCACGGCTTTCCTGCTCTTTAAGGGCATGGATTATTCCATCTTCAGGGCTTCCAAAGAAACGCTTTATATCCCGTTCTCTTACGATACCCGCTACCGCGCCAAGCAGGTGGCTGACGCCTTCACCTACCGGTTCGCCAAGGGGCTTACCGCCACCTGGATCTCCGGTCTTAAAGCTGCGGGCGCCGTGGCACCGGGTTTTTATCCGGCGCTGGGAATGGTGTTCTCTGCGGCGTGGTTCATAATGTCTTTCCCGCTGACGGCAAAGAGCAGGACCTCTGACGGGGGCTGACCAGGAGCGCGGGCGCCCCGGATTATTCTTGCGCGAACCCCGGTGAAATGTAAATCCTGTGTATCGAGTCGATTTCTCTCAACGGGGAAAAGGAACAGTCCAGGCGGGTGGTATTGCGGCGCAGCCCGGTTCCGAACGTGACATTGCGGGCTCCATGGTCGGAAAAAATACGGTTATGCGCAGTGGTTTTGGCGTGGTGTTGGGCACTCTCGGAGTCCATGCATTTCATCAGGCGTCTGCTCGGGAGCCTGTCATGGCGTGTCGGAGAAGCGCGAAAAATAAGCGTCAAACATATCGCAAGCCTTTGCGTAACCGGCTGCGCGACGGCGTATTGTTGCAAGAGGCGCAGTTTCTATTATATTATAGTCCACGATAAGCGAAAGCGCTCCGCAGGAAATTCCCCGCAAAGCCGGCGCCGTCCGGAGAGGTTGTCCGCATGAGAAAGATAACGGTCATAAAACCCGACGAGGCCTTCCTCCGGGCCCGCGCTGTCAGGAATTGGCCTGTCTGGGAGAGCCCGGTCGCCCAATTCGACTGGCAGTACGGGGAAGATGAAGCTTGCCTGTTCCTTGAGGGAAAGGCCGTAGTCAGCTGGCCTTCCGGTTCTGCTACCATAGCCGCCGGAGACTTTGTGGTTTTCCCCAAAAGCCTGTCCTGCCGCTGGGAAGTTCTGGAGCCGGTAAAAAAACACTATAAATCCGGTATTTTCGTGGAGGCGGAGTGAAAAAACGCATCCTGCTGCTGGTTTTATCCACGGCATTGCCCGCCGCCGCGCAACAGGCCGGCAACTTCCCGGCCTTTGAGGTCTCAACCGGCACGCCACTGCTGGCGCAGTCCGTCGCTACCGGGGCGGTTGTCGGGCAGGGCGGGAATTATACTCTGGCCCTTCCCGGGGGCGGTGTGCTATGGCTGCTCAGCAACGTGTGGCTGGGCGAGGTCAAGGGGGACGGGGAGTCCGCTGTATGGGGCATTGTGGATGGCGCGGCCGCAATCTCAAAAAGCACGGCGCCGCTTGCGCAGCGCGGTGCCTTGACTTATGTGGCGGATGAGAACGGCTGGCCGCTGCAGCTGCTTTCAGGAGAAATGAAAGAGTACAGCCAGGCGCGCAGGTTCTGGCCAAGGGCGGCGGTAGCCGCGGGAAAATATTACGTGTTCTATTCGGTGCTGAACAACTATGGCCCCGACCTTTACGATTATTTCCGCGTCGGACAAGGCGTGGCCCTGGCGGAAAGACCGCAGGGCCCGTATGAAAAAGTACGCAGTTCTGGCAGCTACTGCCTTTGGAACGATATTGAACCGGCGTTCGGCAGCGCGGCATGGACCGACGACGACGGCTGGGTTTACGTGTATGGCCGCGCAATGAATTCCCCGGGGGAATACGGGGCCGCCCTGGCCCGGGTGAAGCCGGAAGACCTGGCCTCAAGGGAGAAGTATTCGTATTACAGCCAGGAAACGGCCACTGCTGCCTGGTCTGAGGACGTCTCCGAGGCGTCGGTCGTGATAGAAGGTGTGCCGGAAGAGTTTTCGGTTTCCTACAATGAGTTCCTGAAGAGCTACATTGCGGTGTACACTGACGCTGATTCGGGGGGCGTGCACCTGCGGACAGCTTCGTATCCATGGGGGCCGTGGGGCGGGGCGTTGGGCCTTATCCCCTGTCAAAAGGAGGATTACTGCGAAGGCGCCAAAGAGCACGCGGTTTTCTCCGGCGGGCAGGGGGAGAGAATCTTCGTTACCCTTGGGAAAAAGAACGTGCCGTACCTGTACGAGATACTATTCAGGAAGTAGGGGAGAACATGGCCGATTACAACATACTGGTGATAAATCCCGGGTCAACTTCCGACGAGGTCAGCTATTTCCGCGGCGAGACCGAGGTGTTCCATAAGACGGTGCGCTACAGCCCGGAGGACCTGAAACCCTTTGAACGCGAAAGGATCACCGCCCAGTTTGAAATGCGCAAGCGCATGGCGCTGGGGGCTTTGACTGAGCACGGCATCGGCATAAAAGAACTGCACGCTGTTATAGGCCGCGGCGGCCTGGTAAAGCCCATCGAGGGCGGCGTCTACGAGGTGAATGAGGCGTTGCTGGCCGATCTGCGGGAGGGCGTGATGGGGGACCATTCCTCCAACCTGGGCGGTATAATAGCGCACGATATCGCCGCCGCCAACGGGATAAAGGCCTTTATAGCGGACCCGGTGGTCGTGGACGAAATGCTCCCGCTCGCCCGCTACTCCGGCATGCCGGAAAATCCGCGCATCTCCATTTTCCACGCGTTGAACCAGAAGCGCGTGGGGCGCCACGCCGCCCGCCAGCTGGGCAAGCCTTACGAGGAATGCCGGTTGATAATCATGCACGGCGGCGGCGGGATCTCCGTAGGCGCGCACCTGGGCGGGCGCGTAATAGACGTAAATAACGCGCTCAACGGGGACGGCCCGTTCACCCCGCAGCGCTCCGGCGGCGTGCCGGCAGGCGGCCTGGTAAAGATGTGTTTCAGCGGCAAATACTCGCAACAGGATATGATGCTCAAGCTTAAGGGCCATGGCGGTCTGGTGGCTTATACCGGCACCTCGGACTGCGTCGCGCTGGAAAAATACATATTGACCGGAGAGATAAAACCCGGCTCCGGACTGGACCCTGATAAAATGACCCGCGACGAAGCCAGGGAAGCGGTGGACGCTATGGGTTACCAGATCTGCAAGGAGATAGGCGCGATGGCGACGGTGCTGGAGGGGAAGGTGGATGCGATAGTGCTGACCGGCGGGCTCGCTTACGACAAGGTGCTCGTGCCAGAGATAAAGCGCCGCGTCGGCTGGATAGCCCAGGTGCTCTCTTACCCTGGCGGCGATGAAATGACGGCGTTGCGCACGGCCGCCGACATAGCCCTCAGGCGTCCAAAGGCGGTAAAAAAATACTGATTTCGGCAAAATTACTTCCGGAGGAACTACATGAAATTCAAGAACTTTGACGAGCTGCTGGGTTTGGTGCGCGGGAAAACGAACCGTATCGTTGTGCCCGGCGCCAATAATGACGAGGTGCTTACCGCCTGTAAAATGGGCGTGGATAATAAGATAATCTCAGGCGGCATCCTGATCGGCCCGAAAGCCGAGGTGGAGGCTATGGCCGTCAAAGTCGGGCTTAAATTGGATATTTTCGAGCTTGTGGATAAGGCGGACTACGCCGAGATGTGCAACCTGGCCGTGGACTTGGTAAAGGCCGGCAAGGGGGATTTTCTGGTGAAAGGCCTTGTAGACACTAAGTTCTATATGAAGGCCTTGCTGCGCAAAGAGGTCGCCGCCGTGGCTGAAGGCACCGTGCTCAGCCACTTCGTCCTGTTCGAGCTGGCCAACTACCATAAGCTTTTCGCCGTCACCGACGCCGCCATCATGATAAGTCCCACCCTTGAGCAGAAGGCCAAGATCACCCGTAACGCCGTAGAGATGATGCGCCAACTGGGCGTTGAGCTTCCTAAAGTATCAGTGGTCTGCCCGGTGGAAAAAGTCAATCCCGGCATCCCCAGCACCCTGGACGCCCAGGCCCTTGTGCAGATGAACCGCGACGGTTTCCTCAAAAACTGCGTGGTAGAGGGGCCTTACGATATATACATTTCGTTCTCAAAGGAACTGGCGGCCGAGAAAGGCATAAAAGACGCCAGCGTTCCCGGCGATACCGATATTGCCCTGTTCCCCGACCTGGACAGCGCGAACCCGGTTTACAAGTGTCTGTCTTATTTCGGCGCGGGCATGAAATCCGCTACGCTGCTGGCGGGCTGCAATATCCCGGTGATACTGCCGTCCAGGACGGATTCCCCCGTTACCAAGCTTCATTCTATCGCGCTTGCATGCTATCTTAAGGATGCGGCGAAAGTTACGGCTTAGCAGCCGCTCTGATCGCGGAAAAATCAAGGAGAATTACATATGGCATGGGATTTTATAAAGAAACTGACGGGTAACCGGGATGAGGCGGCCAAAGCTTCCGTCCTGATGCCCGACCTGAAGAAAACGGAAGCTCCCGCCGCGGCGGCAGGGGCCAAGACCGCGCCTGCCGCGGCAAAGCCGGCTCCGGTAAAAGCGAAAACCCCCGCGGAAAAAACCGATGAGGAGCTGGCGGAAGAGCTGGATAAGATTTCTCCGCAAATCCTCGCCCAGGCCAAAGCCCCGCAGCAGCGCGCCCTAATTATAGGTATTTACCGGAAAATGCTTATAGCCGGGGTGGATATAAACGACGATAAGGCGGTAAAAAAATGGATGCAGAAATATCCCGAGGTGCTCCAGGGCGGTGACCCGGTAAAGGTTGAGACGGTGCGGCGCGAGGAACCCAAGGTGGGGAGAAACGAGCCTTGTCCCTGCGGTTCCGGTAAAAAACACAAGAAGTGCTGCGGCGCAAAGTAGTCAGCGGCACCCGCAACAGTAAAAAACCCCCGGCTTCCCGGGGGTTTTTTTGCGCCTTGGCGCTGGTATCAGTTCCAGGAAACTGCAGGCGTTTCGAGAGGCTGAACCAGAGGGATAGCCTTTGTCAGGGACTTTTCTTCCGCGTTTAGGTCCCTGAAATTCCCGTTGCCGTCCAGGGTGTAGCTCCAGATGCCGCTGTTGGTGCTTAAGATGTTGGAAACGGACCATTGCAGGTCTGACTGCAGGGCGGCGACGGGCTTTTTCGTGGTGCCGACGTTCATCGGGTTGGACATTTTAACGTCCAGGTTGAAGTGCCAGCCCCACTTTACGTTGACGGACACGGCTTTTACTGTGAAGTTGGTTATGTACTTGCCGGTGACATCTTTGGGCCCGGGGTGTCTGCCTGCGTAATCTTCGGTGCCGCCGTAGAAAAAGGAGATTTTGTATTTGACCTTTATGACGTCTATGTTCATGAGATTGGTGACCGTGTACGAGTAAAAATATTCTTTCGGGCCCTTCCATTGGGCAACGCCGCTCCAGTTAAGGAAGATGGCCGGGGGCAGGGCGCTGGCGTAAGCCGAAGACGCGGCGCCTGAGGGGGAGCCGCCGCTTACTACGTTCCAGGCGGCTATGCCGGTGTTTACGAGGGCCGTTGCCGTTGCTAGCTGTTTGGAGTCGGTGTTGAACATGGCCGGTTGTTCAAGCAGCATTTC
>Ga0208968_1001372_pt1 | contig 13296 bp, 13 predicted proteins | sample RifOxyA3_FD_184031 | JGI IMG/M metagenome (GOLD analysis project Ga0208968, IMG submission 184031) | Groundwater microbial communities from Rifle, Colorado - Rifle Oxygen_injection A3 (SPAdes) | ecosystem: Environmental > Aquatic > Deep subsurface > Groundwater | place: Rifle, Colorado, United...
ATGGGGTTACATAGATGAAACAGGCAACTATGTTATTAACCCTCAATTTGACTATGCTTATGATTTTCAAGAAGGGCTTGCAATAGTAATGGTAGGGGAAAAACTCGGATTCATAGATAAAGAAGGGAACTATGTTATTAATCCTCAATTTAATTGGGCTCACGATTTTAATGAGGGTCTTGCATCAGTTAAAATAGGGGATAAATGGGGCTATGTAGATAAAACAGGCAACTATGTTATTAACCCACAATTTGACTATGCAGGTGATTTTCAAGAAGGACTTGCTTCAGTTGCGATAAGAGATGAAGATGGTTATACAAACAAATACGGATTCATAGATAAAACAGGCAAATATATTATTAACCCACAATTTGAAGAGGCCGGTGACTTTAACGATGGGCTGGCAATGGTAGGAGACTGTGAAAAAAAAGTGAGTTTAGATGTTTTCTTCTATTATGAAAGTGTATGCAAACACGGATTCATAGATAAAGAAGGTAACTATGTTGTTAGGCCACAATTTGACTGGGCTTATGATTTTAATGAGGGTCTTGCATCAGTTAAAATAGGGGATAAATGGGGCTATATAGATAAAACAGGCAACTATGTTATTAACCCTCAATTTGACTATGCTTATGATTTTCAAGAAGGGCTTGCAATAGTAATGGTAGGGGAAAAACTCGGATTCATAGATAAAACAGGTAAATTAGTCATTAATCCACAGTTTGATACCGCTTATTCTTTTTACAAAGGATCATCTTTAGTTAAGATAAATAATAAAGTCGGTATTATAAATAAAGATGGAAAATATATTCTTGATCCTCAACTTGATGATGCTGAACAATTTAAGAATGATGCGGCTAAAATAAGAGTGGGGAATAAATATGGATATATCAATAAGGATGGTAAGACAATCTGGTTAAAAGAATTCAGCAATGAAGATTCTTTAATATATGATGAATGGTTTAACAGATATGATTAACCAGCAGAGTTTAACACTTTCATAGACCTTTATCCCAAAAATAAACGTTGGGGTAAAGGTCAAATGAGACAAATAGGTGTAAATTAATTCGATATGAGTTAAAACTAACCCTGCCAACTATTGAAGAAATTGAAATAGAGTTAGACGACATTGAAGATAAATAGAGAAATGCTGACTTCCTCCAAAGTCTAATAAATTTAAATGCTCTGTATCTTTGAAAAAAATCATCATTATTGAAAGATTTTGGTGCAATGAGTGATTTTATACCCACTATAAAATTAAGAACTTTTTTTACCAATAATAATGGGTTGCTGTTATAAGAAAATTATTAAAAGCAATCAATTAGTAGTCAATTAGTAGTCAATTAGTAGTCAATTAGTATCAGGACGAAAGAACGTATTTTGTTCCTTTTCCGACTGTTCCTACTTTCTTTAATACATTTTTATTGACCAGTTCGGACAGTTCTCTAGTTGTCATTTGTCTTGAAACACCTGTAATATCCTGATATTCTTTATTAGTTATATGACCGTGTTCTTTGATATATTCGACTGCCTTAATCTGTCTCTCGTTAAGTTCTATCTCTTCAACTTTTTCCTCAGTTGTAACTGCTTTTTTAAAGCATGTTACAAAGCCACCCATTATTTCACTGAACTCAGGTTCAGGTAGTCCGGCAGATTTAAAGGCGTTCATCATTCTTTGAATACCGGAGCCATATTCTTCAACAAACCCTGCAAGATAAAATATGTGTAATATCAAAGGATTACGTGCAATTGATGAGTGAACCTGTTTTAACTGTTCAAGAGTAATTCCTTCTTTTAGTCCGCCTATATTGAAGTACCAGAGACAGTCGTTAAAAACCTTAATTTGGGTTTGAACTTCCGGCTTAAAATAGTCTCTATGAATAAGAGCATTTAATAGAGCTTCTCTTATTGCTTCAAGAGGATAGTCCCAGATAGTATCTCTTTCAAGTTGGCCTTTTATCTCATATCTTACATTTATAAAACTCTTTATAGCTTCTTCTGCTTCCTGTACCTGTTTAAAGAGATTGCCATCAATAAATTTGTCACCAATAATAAGAGTTTCATCTTTAAAGCGGCCAACACGTACTATTGCATTGATAAAGTACTTTTGCGGGTCTTTACCAAACAGCATAATGGCAGCATTAGTTAATTTACCATCAACAATGAGTTTTAACCGTGTAAGTATATCTTCTATACTCTCATTAATGAGAGTTTCATTTAATCTTCCTGAATTAACAGCTCTTTTAACAAAGTTAATTACAGTTTTTTCATCTATCTCATCAATGTTATAATCACTGACCAACCCATCCCAGTTAGTATCTTTGATAAAGAATGATCTTAATTCCTCGCCCTGCATTTCTCTGGTGGTGTTGCCGACTCGTTTATAGTATCTGCCATTAAACGATACTGGCTGGGTAGACTTTTCCACAGTTATTTTAAGTATATTCTGTCCGGTAATTACAAAAGTTTCTACTTCTGGATGGACACCGAGCTTATGAATTACCTGTTCGGTAACTCTGGTTACATTATCATTTGAGCAATCATATCCTTTTATAGTCTTATCATCACGCACACCAATAAATACAGTTCCACCATCAGTATTTGCAAAAGCTGACAAGGTTTTAAATACTGCATCAGACACGTTTTCTTTGTATTCTATATTTGAGCTTTCATTATTTGGCAATTTCATAATTTAAATTCCCCATAAATACAACTACCATTTTCGTAATTGTAAGAGCTCTCATATCCACAAGCCTGCCAAATACTATCAAAAGCCGGCTTCATTTTTTGTGTCAAATCTTCCTCAAAATTTTCTATTAGAATTTCTGGAAGAATAAGATTATCCCTATCAATAACTTCATTACTATCAAAAAATGTTTCTGATTTATCTATTCTATGGTTTTTGACTCCAGTTAAACTAAGCATAATAAGAATAGGAGGTGATACACGATTTTTATCTAAGAAACGAGTGTATCTTGAAATTGCTTCAAGAACAGCCTTTTCATAAGCTCTAGGTATTCGATTATGGTTATGCAATCCGATCAATTTAGCCTCCACAGCTTCAATTATACCATTTCTATATATTTGAGTATAAGAATGCGGCATATATTCTTTAGAATGCGTGTCTTGAAGTTTAGAATATCTTACATATCCATCAAAGTTATATCTACCTGTTATATTCCCTTGTGACCATATTGGAGTTATATCCTCAGTATTTGCAATTATGTTGGTTAAGTCTAACATATTTCCAAATTCAAAGGCATTTAAAGGCACTATATGTATCATTATTTTAGGATTTGAAGGCATTTGAACAGGCATAGTCTCTGATAGAATGTTTGAAATACGTTCAGCCCTAAAATTTCTTTCCTGCTCTGCAAACGCTTCAGATATAAGAAATAACTGTTTTAATCCAGGAACATCAAGTGGATATTTGCCGGCTGAATTTCTTGCTGTAAACTGAACTGTATTTTTATATCTATGAGGTTTTGTAAAACTATCAGGTATCCTAATAATTAATACTTGTTTAGAGTTACTTAAAGGAACAGTCCTAATATCAATACCGTGAATTGTAGGTTCAATACAATCTCTTAAAGTATTGTGAATCTTGAGTTTAAGGTCATCTTCTTTTGCTATATCAATTCCCGGAATTTCGACAGGCTTACCTTGTTCTTCTACTATACCGTAATAAATATCTCCGCCGGAGGAATTGGCAAAGGAGATTATATCTAGAATAAATTCTTTTTTGTTTTCTCTATTATTAAAAACGTCGCTAATAGTCTGCTTATAATCAAGAGTCTTCTTTTCTGAAACTTCATTTTCTATAAGTTCCTGTAAATGCTGTTCTGTTATATCATCAAGTTTTATGTACTGGAGAGTCATTAATCTAACCTTTCAGTTAATTCAGAGCTTAAAACACTATACCTGTTGGTAACGATTTTGATTCAAGAATATTTATAACCTCATAAACGGTAATACAGTAACGGGGGAATATTACTAAGTGACTATGAGCGTCAAGTTTATCTATGTTTGTAATTTCCTTTGGGTGACCGGCTTCATTCCTTGATGTCCTTATAAGGCTAAAAACATGTTGCACTTGGGAGTCTAGCTTTTCCCATAAATTATATCCAAAATACCTGTAACCTCCACGTTTAGGATTTTCAATCTGTACAAAGTCCTTGTGAATGGTTTCATAAATTGGTTTAATATTGTGTAACTTGCTTATTTTATCTTTTTGAGCAGTACATTCAGCTTTATCCAATGCACTACAATAATTCTCTTGTAGTAGCAAAATTAATCTCTCTGAGGCGGCTCCAAGACAAAAAACAGATGACAGGTAATTTTTAGTAGCAAAAGTATCAAGGCTTTCTCTAAGATAGAATTTAATGGTGTTATCTAAATCTGGTACATTCTGCAAAAGATAATTCATATAATCATCTTGGTCATAAGGAGATATTTCCGTGTCTTCAAGATATTTCCTGCCATAATCGGTAATAATAATGTCCGATAACACTGGCGAACCGCTTTCAAAATCAATATATGCCAGTTCACGACTTACTAAAGACCATATTGCTTCTTTTATGGATTGTCTTTCATAACCAAGTTTATACAGTGCCGGTATATTTCCATACTGATGATATTCAGATGGGTCGAAGTCTTTTATATATGCAAGTATTAATTGGCATATTTTCTCTTTATCCATCTGTTAAACCTTTACTTTAACTTTTTTGCGACTACTAGTATGAACTTTTTCCTCCCGGATATGTTCGAGCAGGACTGAGGCGGGTTCGTCGTTGGGGTCTTGAGAAACCAGCTCGCCCCGGAACGCCTTTGCAAGTATGGATTGTGCAAGCCTGTCTGTGTATTTTTTAGCTTTGAGGTATCGGGCTTCTATTCTGTCAGCAATCTTATATAGTTCATTAACCTTCTTTATTATCTCTTGTTGCTCTTTCAAGGATGGTAATGGAATAATAAGGTCTCTACACTGTTCGAGAGAAATATTGCTTTGTCCAACTATCCCTTTTGTTTCAGGTAAAACTGAATATAGGGTTTTATCATAAGAAAGAACTATGTATAGAAACTCCGGTAGTAAATATTTTATAGGTCTAAAGATAGCCAATGCTTGATTGATATTCCATTCTGGGTACTTGTCAGGAACTATTGCTATTTTTCCTAAAGGAGGCCCTACAATGTTCATTAACACGTCGTTAGGATAGACTTTAGACCTGCCTAAAAAACCTTCGTGTATTTTTTTAGAAACAAACTGTGGTTTATATTCAAAGTCAATCTTGTTATTTACTATGTTATAGACTTTAAGATATGGAATATCCCCCTGATCAGTGAGTTCATCCGTTTTTGGGGTTGTACCTTTGGTTATATGATGACAGAGGTACCTAGCTTTTAAAGGCAACCAAGTTTCGGGGAAAACATACCCATTCTTAGCTGTTTCAGGTATAACTGGTATATTTTCTTTCTGGATTTTCTTTGACTTAACTAAAGCTGTTATTTCCTCTTCTATATTTTTTAGTAGCTCTTCTGCTGGTTCAACATCAGGATTTTGCTCTCGCCATTTTTTTGTTAGCTCGCCGGAGCAGGCTTGCATAAGGACGGACTGGCGGAAGCGTTTTAGGATAGGCGGGATTTTATTAAGTCTTTCCTGACTGGTTTCAACTTTTGCCAACAGCTTTTCCAATTTTGCTACTATACGTTTTTGTTCGTTTATGGGGGCAAGTGGAAACTCAATATCCCTGTACTCTTTTTTGTTCATTTTGGGTTGGCTACTACCGCCTGATACTCTAGATATCTCATTCCAATAATAGTGAGATTGAGAATATTTAACAAAGTAATCTTTATCTATAAGGTCAGAGATAAAGATTATAAACATATTTGGAGCTAGAGTGGATAATCTCCTAGTATGTGGCATTAAAATAGTGGTTCCAACGCTTCCAACGTTGGCAACTAGTATTTCCCCTCCTCTCAAAGATGATTTTTTCAGGAAGTTATAACCGTGTTTATCTGTATAAACAAAATCCTCAATTTTTGTCATATTATGCCGTAAATCTTTTAGCCTGACTAGAACTGCATAATTTTCGGCATTATAGTATTTTACATTTTCTTTTAAAGTAGCAAAACTGCCATTTGCTTGATAGTCAGTAATAAATGTAACTACTTCATCAAACTTTGTTAATGCCCAGTTTTCAGGAAGGCTACACATATACTTCATCCCCATTTACTTCTATTATTTGGAGAATATCTTTGAGGTCGTCTACTACTGCTTCAAGCTCTGTTATTGCTTCACTTGCCAGTACCTGCGGTTCCGGTATATCGTTTGAGTCTTCAAGGGTTTCATCCCTGAGCCAGTTTACATCAAGTCTGTATCCCAGTCCTTTTATCTCATCAATATGGAACTTTCTGAACCTGCCTTCCAGTCCTTGGTCTATTCTTGGACTGTTCCCGTTAGGGTCAGTGCCGTAGCATTTCTCAAACTCTTCAAAGTGCAGATAGGTTAAAGGGCGGTCTTTTTTGGTTATGCCGGGTACATTAGACCTACCATCGTATATCCAGACATTTTCAGTAGGTAAACCTTTCTGGAAGAATATAACATTAGCTTTTACACCTTGACTGTACGGAGTAAATGTACCTCTTGGAAGTCTGAGAATAGTATGCAGGTTACAATCTTTCATTAATATTTCAAAAACATCGCCTGCTTTTTCTTCAAACAAACAGTTATCAGGCAGAACCATTGCCGCACGTCCACCGGGCTTTAAGCTGTTTATAACGTGCTGGACAAAGTTTAGCTGTTTGTTGCTTGTTTCAATAGTAAAGTCTTCTCTGGTCGGTGCCTGATTAGCTCCTTTAGTTCCAAATGGTGGATTTGTAAGGATACAATCGTATTTATCACCTCTTGGAGTTTCATAAATAGTATCACCAAGATATATTTTAGGCTCTACACCGTGCAGAAACAGATTCATAAGGGCAAGTCTTCTTGGTCTTGGTACTAATTCCTGACCGTAATATGTTCCCGTTTTAATTCTTTTTATAATATCTCTGTCAAGAGCACCTTTTGTAATATCAAGTAACCATTCATAAGCACAAACAAGAAATCCGCCTGTTCCAACTGCCGGATCGCATATATTAAAGTCTCTTGTGGCTCTTGGGTCTGGTTTCATAACTCTAACTATAGACTGAATAAGAACTCTTGGTGTAAAGTACTGCCCGGCTCCTTTTTTACCTTCGCTGGCTGACTTTTCCAGAAGCCCTTCAAATGCCGCCCCTTTAACATCAACGTCCATTGATGACCATTCTTCCTCATCAACCATATTTAAGAGCTTTTTGAGGTTTACCGGATTGTTAAAACGAGAAGTAGCACTGGTGAAAATATCACCCAGCATCCCCTTTTCTTCTCTCAGGCTTCTGAGAATATCAATATAATGGTCTGTAAGTTCAGTCCCGGCTTTATCCTTTAAACTATTCCAGTCATATTGAGCAGGTATAGCTATACCCCTCTCATCAGCCATCTTTAAAAACAGCAGATAGGTGAGCTGTTCTATATAATCACCATAATCTATTCCATCGTGTCTTAAAGTGTGGCAAAAGCCCCAAAGTTTATTTACTATATCCGACATTATTTATTTTTTCCTTGATTTTGTGAAGAACCTGAATTTTGACTTTGACCATTACCTGAATTTGGCCTAGTCGCTTTAGGTGGAGTTAACGATTTTTGTTCATAAGACCCTGTAGATTTATTTTTTTGATTGTCACTCATTAGGATTGCTCCTTTCTACTTAGATTTTTTAGAATTATTATTTGAATTAGTTGTAGTTGTTCCTTGCCTCACGGATTTAGGAGGCGTACCAGAACCCTTTACATTTTTTGCAATATCTTTTGCCATGTTTGATTTCCCTTTTAATTAACTTACTTTTTAGAACCGCTATTTCCTTGATTTGTACTCGGTTTTGGTCTAGTTGTTTTAGGTGGAGTTCCAGAAATAGTTGGATTTCTTTTTTTTCCTTTTGTCATTTTGATTTTCCTTCATCTTTTACATTAATATTAACCTGAATCTCAACACTGGCTGGAATTTGTGAATCTTTTACTGAATCCTGACGAATTGATTTTGGTGGTGTTTTTGAATACTCCATAGGCTTTTCTTGATTTTGCTTATTTTCATTCATACTTACTTCCTTTTTATGATTAATATTAGTAAATACTGTCATAATAGTCATTGATATGGCCAAAACAAATACAATAATAACAGTAAAATCAATTTTATCGGCCATATCAAAGAATAAATTTGCTCTTTTCTTATCTTTTTCATTGCCTAAATTTAAGTCACAACCCTCTTTTGCAAACTTACAAGCTATTATTTGTAATATAATTACAAAAGTAAAAAACACAAGTGACGTAAAAAACAGATAAAAAGTCTTAATATGTAGTAAATTTAACTTATCTGAAAAATTGATAAGTACAGGAATAGAAGCAGACGCAACGGCAAAAATTGCTTTGTCTATAAAAGCTTGATTGGTTTCATAAAATTTTTTGGAAAAATGTTGACATTCATCAATTTTTTGTTCCATATTATCTCCTCACGCCGCTATCATAGTGTTTATCTCTGCTAACAAGTTTTCAAGCGAGTCCTCGAATACCTTTCTTGCTCTGCCAAGACCACCTCTTGCTGTAAAGATAGGCATATCATTAAAATCATCCAGCTCAATGGTCAGGTTTTGTATCAGGTGTTCTTTTATATATTCAAGCCACTTTTCCTGCTCTTCATCAAAAGTCTTGCCCTGCTTAAACTTATCCATAGCAATATTTACTCTTTCTTCCGCTGTAAATATTGGCTCTTGTTCTTTTGCGGCGTGTTTCACCATAGAGATGATATCAGCTAAGGCTTTGTTATAAACAAGCTGGTGAGCTTTTTGTAAGTCTTTTTCCTGAAATTTATTTTGAGTCAGCTTCTCTCTTAACTCTTTTAATACCTGAGTCCGCCAGTCTTTTGGCCTTTCAAGTAATATTTTTATAGCTTCTACCTGCTCAGGATTTTCTTTGACAAAAGTGCAGAATGCTTCAATATAATCTTCCGGTTTTACAGCTTCACTTCCACGCTTAATAAGAACCTCTGATGTAACCTCGTCTTGAACTCCTACACCACGGAAGAAAACTTTTTTTGCTCTTGGATAGTTTACAAGTAAGTCCTGAAAATCCTTATCACGCAGTATCTTCATAGTATTAACAAAGTCATTCCTTATCCGGTCTTTTAACTCTCCTGCGAACCTGCCAATATCACCATCAGGAATATACGCAGAGAAGAGTTCATAAGCCTCACCGGACATATTCTTTTCAATACGCCTTAACCTTCTTATAAGAGCTTTAATATTGTATTCCCTGTCCTCGTTCAAATATATATTTTCGATAATCTGTTCAATAGTCAAAACTTCTTTATCAGGCTTTTGCAGGTTAAATGCTGTTGCGTTCTTAAAATATTCGATAAGGGTACCGTCAAAGCAGTCGAATATGGTAAAACTGGTTTTATTTATGTCCTTACACAGCCTTGTGCCACGACCCAACATCTGCTCCCACAAGATACGGGATTTAACTGGCCTGAGAAAAACTATAAACTCAAGTGCCGGAATATCAACCCCGGTAGAAAGCATATCTACTGTAACAACTATTTTAGGCTCAGGACGGTTTCTAAACTCTCTGATTTTTTGGAGTGGTCTATCTACATTAGGATTTCCTGTTATTTTCTTAACAAAGTCATCACCCTGTCCAAATTCTTCCTTACAGATTTTAACCAATTCATCAGCGTGTGATTGATGTTGAATATCATTTGAAGCAAAGATTAAGGTTTTAGGGAAACGGCCTGTTTCCTCTTGGTGTTTTTCTGCGTATTTCTTTATTTCCTGAATAATTTTTCTGTTACTATCAGGTACGGTTATTTTATGTTCTATCTCAGTAGCTTTAAACTCTCTCTCATCCTCAAGAAAATCTCTTTTTACCTCACCTGTATCAGTGTCAACAACTTCAACTTCTTCGCCTTCTTTTAAGAAAGCTCCGTTTATTCTTACCCCTGATTTAATAATAACCGGATCGTCATAATCAACTAGAAAACCTTCTTCTATGGCTTTACTTACAGAATAACGGTAGATAGGTTCACCAAAATAACTGACAGTATGAAGAGCAGGAGTTGCTGTAAGACCTATTTTAACAGCGTCAAAGTAATCTATTACATTGCGCCAAATGTTTGTCTCTTTTGATGTATAACCCCTATGACACTCATCAGCAATAATGACATCAAAAGCGTGTATGGGTATTGGTGTTTTGAACTTTTCTGCGTCAATATTATATTCCTGCATACTTTCTTCATCTGTTATGCTTGGGTCTGCTCCAAACAGATTCATTGTCATACGCTGTATCGTTGACACATAAACAAACGTATGACTGGACTGTGGAGTTGTCAAATAAGCATTAGGCAGAGCTTTTGAATCAAATTTCTCATTTTCCTCAAAATCTTCTTTATTAAATTTTTGGCTATAAACCTCATATTCCTTATCCAATTTACCGCCTTTTGGAGTATCAAAAGAAGAAAAAGCTGTAACAGACTGAGCCGCAAGTGCTTTTCTGTCTACGAGGAATAATACTCTTTTTGCCGCTTTTGACTCAAGTAAACGATAGATTAATGAGACAGTGGTAAATGTTTTACCAGTTCCAGTAGCCATAGCAATAAGCATATTTCTTTTACTATCAGCAATACCCTTTTCAACAGCATCAATAGCTTCTTTTTGATAGGGTCTGAGTCTATCTATATTATTAGGATTATCCTGCAACCACTGATTACAGTTAAACTTTTCTCTGCCTGTAAATTCTTCAAGCGCATCAGGAGTGTGAAAGTTGGATATTTTTCTTGATATATTCTTTTCAGTTCTTATATCAAGGAAATATATTTCTTCTCCGTTAGTAGAGTAAAGGAACGGGACTCTGTACCCTCTCCAATTTCCGGTACCATTAAATGCACCTTTAGAATATCTTTTAGCCTGCTCAAGAACATTTTGAGCGCCGACTTTAACTTTTTTAGCCTCAATAATACCTAATAACTGTCCTTTTACAAAAAGAGCATAATCAGCAGGCCCAGTAGCAGTTGGAAACTCTTCAACAGCGTGATTAGTCAAAACCGTAGTATCAATCCCCTCAGTGTATTTTATAATCTTCCACTCAGGATTAAGTGCTTTTAACTTTGTATCTATGCGGTCTTTTCTGGTTTTCCACTCTGCTTCTTTAAGCAAGAAAGTCCTCCCTTACCCACTTTATTAAAGGACATCCTAATAATAAAACAAAGAGTAAGGTTATGCTATAAATAAAATTTATCAGATTATATTTTAATTCTAACCATTATTGTCTTGTGATTTACCCGCCACAAGTTTTGCATGCCCTTGCTCCTCTTTTTATGGCCTCAGATTTTTTAATCATAATACAGTTTTTAGTACATCTTTTAGCCGCATTACAACTTGGATCGTGATATATTTTTGATTGCGCATTATATACTATTGTTTTATCGCTGACCGGATTAATCTTTGGGGTACTGCTTTTAGCCCACAATCCCCGGTTATTAGCTCTGGCTTCTGTATTTGCTTTTGTGAATTTCTCTTGATATTTTACGTTTGGAGGAATTGTTAAGGGGCTGCTTTCATAAAAGTAAAGTTAGAAAACAGAGAAACTTTAATCAAACTATCTGCACATATAGTCATATACTCCATCAATCAAAGAGTCAGAAGGTATTGGTTGAAAACCTGCATATGATGCATCATATCCAACCTGTACTTTTCCTTTAGAGTTATATTCCCAAGCATGTTCAATTAAATAAGTTCTGTTTCTACAATTTATTCTATAAATAATTATAGAATGAGAGATTCCACGTTTTCTGTATAAACTCGCAGGATCTTTATAGAGCCATTTTGTTGTAAATCTTGCTATATTACCATTATATTCTATGGAATCTCTATCAATATATACAATCATATCTCCAGTCATGCTTTCTGTAGCATAATTCCAGTCAGTTGCTAATGCTGGCATTGTTAAAAACAAGGACAGAAATATGGCTATAAAAAATCCCTTCATTATTAACATCCCTCTTTGTTAAATAATGAATTATAACAGTAGTTGTGCTTTCGTTAATGCACAAAAATAACTAGGACTAACTAGCTATACAGATTTAAAAATATTTGCAGATAGGCGACTAATTACTTAATTCTTACATACGGATACTTTGATTTTTTAATATGCTCATCAAAATATTGACCGTGCGAGTCTGTTGCTGCCATCAAATTCTTATAGATAATTTCTGGAATATGAAAATATTGATATACAGTATTATTGTGAAATTCAATTTCTAAAATCATTCCTTCATATCCGATTGATCTAATATTACTTGAGTTTACAGATGTTCTGTTCATATTTTTTCTCCTTTACGGATTTAAAAAGTAAATCTAGGGATTAATTACGATTATTCGCTTTACTTGCATTGTTAAGGCTTTCAACTAACAAATGAAGAGTTCCTTCTGAGTTTTCTGATTCTTTTTCGGGATTATCTCTCCAATGTTCTTTGTCTCTATTTTTAAGCCACATTGTACACGCACCAACATCTGGTAAAATCTGTTTTGTAGTTATTTCGGTTTTTATTACTTTTTCATCTTTATCTTTAATTATTTTTGTTTCTGTAATCTCATAACCTAAAGCTCTTTTTAATAAAGCTGATTCTACGTGGTAATCTATAACTACTTTATTTACCTTAAGTGCATCGCAAAACTCGCAATGCGAAAGTTTCCACCGATAAAGTGTAGCTACATTAATTCCTAGCATTTTTGCGATGTCCTTATCTATTAGTCCAGCTCTTGCATAGGCTCCTGCTAAAAAAGGATGGATTTCTGCATTATATTCGCTTTTCATTAGTATCAATCCTTTCTTTTGTGAATAGTGCACTAGCTATAAGTTAAATTTATATATTTATTTATGTTCTATTAAAGTCATTAAGCTTATTTTATTTCATGAAACCTTTTATATGTATATATTATAACATATATCTATCATGAAATCAGCCATCTTTAAAATAATACAGCTATAAAATAAACTAATTTCCTTTTACTGAACTATCAAAAAGCACTAAATTGTGTTCCAAGAATATTCCTCGTGCTAAATATTAGCTCATTAATGTTCTTTATTTGCGTTATTAGTCCATATATAGACTTACAAGGGTGCTTAATGTTTGCTGATTATTGTTATAAATTAATGAGATTATTTGAGGATATA
>Ga0208968_1001382_pt1 | contig 13201 bp, 10 predicted proteins | sample RifOxyA3_FD_184031 | JGI IMG/M metagenome (GOLD analysis project Ga0208968, IMG submission 184031) | Groundwater microbial communities from Rifle, Colorado - Rifle Oxygen_injection A3 (SPAdes) | ecosystem: Environmental > Aquatic > Deep subsurface > Groundwater | place: Rifle, Colorado, United...
TGAAGCAAATAGAAATTGCTCAAAAATATTCTAAACCTCTGATTATTCATTGTGTAAGGGCATTTCCGGAACTGATGAAGCTTAAAAAAGAAACCAAATCAAGTATTCCCTGGATTATTCATGGTTTTCAGGGCAATCAGCAAACAGCTATGCAGCTTATCAGTCACGATTTTTACTTTTCGGTTGGTAATTCATTACTTTCCAACCAGTTTAAAAGCGATATTTTAAACCTTATTCCATCAAACCGTTTGTTTCTGGAAACCGACGATAAAGAAATCTCCATCACCGAAATTTATTCGCTTGCCACACAAATATTAAAGCTCGAATACGAAACACTTGGCGGAATCATTCATGAAAATTTCAAACGCATTTTCGGAAAAGTAGAGTAGCTAAGAATAATTTTATCAGATTTTATTTGAACAATTTATTAATAGTATTGTCTATTTGCTAAAACTGTTTATGTTTGCACTCAATAAAATCAGGTTATCGAAAATGAATCATTCAGCAAAATATAGCTTTTACTGCGTTTCCTCTTCCAGAGGTTGCAATGATTTTATGATGTCTGCCATGCCTATGATAATGCGCTAGCCTTCAGGCGGTGTGATTATACATGTTGTTTGAAGGCTACTATCCGATTAAAGAATTTACCCAAATTTTCATTTCTTAAACGTTTATCATGTCAAATTGTGTCGTACGATTTGGCGGAAACAGCTTATCCGAATTCCATATTTTGGAAGCATTCAGTAACCTTTTGAGTGCATCAGGAAAAAAAGCCGTTGTGGTAGTTTCCGCCATACCAGAAATACAGCAGAGTATCGAACAGGGAATCAAGTTGTTAATCAACAATGCCGCATCATCTGCAATGATTATGCAGCAGGTCAATGATGCAGTCATTCAGAAATTAAATGTATTTCAGGAAACAGAGTTGAATGAACTGCTAAAAACCGAGTTGAATGCCTTGCATAATCTGCTGAAAGGCATCGAATTTACAGGTGACTTTTCTTTATCGCTTAAAGATCAAGTGATTAGTTTCTCAGAACGAATTACAGCCGCAGTTTTGCAATTATTTTTATTGAAAAACCAACTCAATGCAACAATTATTTATCCTGAAAATCTGGGACTAATTGTTACTGAAGAATTCGGGAATGCAACCATTTTATACAAAGAATCGCCCAATGTAAAAGACTCAATATCAGGCGGAATTAATTTAATTCCCGGATCATACGGGATTACTCAAAGTGGCAAAATTGCCAGGTTGGGAAAACGTTCGTCCGATTATTCTGCCGCCGGAATTACCCGACTGATCGGTGCTGATTCGCTTCAACTTTGGGAACTCGACAAAGAATTCAAGACATGTGATTCCGAAATAGTACCAAATGCAAAACTGATTCCACGTCTGACCTATTCTGAAGCCTCTGAATTGTCTTATTTCAGCGAGCTTTCCATCCATCCGCGAATTGTTGAACCGCTGATCAGCAGACACATTCCCATTCAGGTTTTCAGGTTGGTCAACAAAGGCAAGGAATTGACCACGATCATTAATTCAGAAACATTCGTTACGCCCAACGTGGTTAAAAGTGTGGTTCATACCGATGAAATTGCGGTTTTGAAACTAAATGGCCCTGGCGTCGGATTTAAACCCGGTATTCTGGCAAAAGTAACTACGGCATTTCACCACTCCGGAATTAATATTCGTTCGGTAATAACCTCACAGGTAAGCATTAACATCATCCTGAATAAAAATGAAATTGCCCAGGCCCGAAAGATTTGCAAAGAATTGCCGCTAAGTTCAGTAAGCGAAATAATCATTGAAGACAAAGTTTCACTCATTGCGGTAGTTGGCCATGGAATGCAGCAACACCATGGTGTATCGGCCAAATTATTTACTGCTGTTGCCCAACACAAAATCAACGTTTTGCTCAGTGGTTCAGGTGCTTCCGATCTTGTAAGCTATTTAATTGTCGATCAGAAAGACACACAGAAAGCCATTAAAGAAATTCATCAGATATTTTTCAATTAGATTTTTAACCCTTAAAATAAATTACAATGACCGAAAGAAAATTACATTTTGAAACGCTGCAGCTACATGCAGGTCAGCAGGTTGACCCTACCACAAATTCCAGGGCGGTTCCAATTTATCAGACATCGTCGTATGCTTTCAATAATGCTGAACATGCTTCCAATCTTTTTGCGTTGAAAGAATTCGGGAATATTTATACCCGTATCATGAACCCGACAACCGATGTATTTGAGCAGCGAATAGCAGCGCTTGAAGGTGGAGTTGCTGCACTGGGTGTGGCTTCAGGCCATTCTGCCCAGTTTTTGACCTTCACAAACATCATGGGTATTGGCGACAATTTTGTGAGTTCTCCGTTTTTATATGGCGGATCTTACAATCAGTTTACAGTGACCTTTAAAAAGTTGGGAATTGAAGCCCGGTTGGCTGAAGACCTTACTGTTGAAGCATTTGAAAAACTGATCGATGAAAACACCAAAGCTATTTATCTGGAAACCATCGGAAACCCGGGTTTCGTGGTTCCCGATTTTGATGCTTTCGGCGCACTGGCAAAGAAATATGACATTCCGTTCATTGTTGACAATACATTTGGCGCTGCTGGCTATTTGTTTCGTCCGATTGAGCATGGGGCAAACATTGTGGTCGAATCGGCTACAAAATGGATAGGCGGCCACGGCACAACCATTGGCGGTGTGATCGTTGATGGTGGAAATTTTAATTGGGGCAACGGTAAATTCCCCGGATTCACTGAACCTTCAGAAGGTTATCACGGTTTGAAGTACTGGGATATTTTCAATTTTGACGGTCTGTTCGGCAACATTGCTTTTATCATCAAAGCACGGGTTGAAGGTTTGCGCGACATTGGCCCTTCTCAAAGTCCGTTCAATTCATTCTTGTTGCTTCAGGGACTTGAAACCTTGTCGCTGCGCATGGAACGACACATTCAGAACACGCTTGCTCTGGCAAAATGGCTCCAAAACCATCCAAAAGTTGCCAGCGTAAATTATCCCGGACTGGAAGGAAATCAATCCTACGAACTTGCGAAAAAATATTTGCTTAATGGTGCCGGCGGCGTCCTTTCTTTTGATGTGAAAGGCGATAAGGAAAGTGCGATTAAAGTGGTTGATAGCCTGAAACTTGTGAGCCATCTGGCCAATGTGGGCGATGCCAAAACGCTGATCATTCAGCCATCAGCTACCACACATTCCCAGTTGTCAGAGGAAGCACAAATTGCTGCCGGAGTTTACCCTTCATCTTTGCGTGTTTCTGTTGGCCTCGAACACATCGACGATATTATTGCCGATTTTGATCAGGCTCTGAACCAAATTGGTTAATTTTACAAAACTTTTACCGGAATCTTTGCTTCAAGCAGAGATTCCGGTATTACAAATTAAACTGTTGATATTATGCCTATTAATATTCCTGATCAGTTACCGGCTGTAGAATTGCTCGAGAAAGAGAATATATTTATCATGGACGAATCGCGTGCTTCGCAGCAGGATATCCGTCCGTTAAAAATTATCATTGTCAATTTGATGCCAATAAAAGTTACGACTGAGACCGATCTCATCCGTTTGCTTTCGAACACGCCGCTCCAGATAGAAATTGAATTTCTGCGGATGAAAGGACATAAATCAAAAAACACTTCGGATGTTCACATGAAAGCCTTTTACAAGACTTTTGACCAACTGAAATCTCACAATTACGACGGAATGATTTTCACCGGAGCGCCGGTAGAAATGCTTCCTTTTGAGGAGGTTACCTATTGGAAGGAACTTACGGAGATATTCGAATGGTCGAGGGTTCACGTCACTTCTTCGATGTTTATCTGTTGGGCGGCACAGGCTGGATTGCACCATTTTTACGGCATTCCGAAATATCTACTTCCTGAAAAGATGTTTGGAGTTTTCAAACACCGTAATTTGAATGACAAATTGCCCATTTTCAGAGGATTTGATGACGAATATTATGTGCCTCATTCCCGTCACACAGAAGTACTTGAAGCTGACATTGAAAAAGTAAAAGAGTTGAAAATAGTATCAAAGTCTGATGAATCAGGTGTCAACATGGTAATGACCCCCAATGGACGTCAATTCTTTGTTACAGGGCATTCTGAATATTCAAGGTTTACGCTCGACACCGAGTACAAGCGGGATGTGAAGAAAAACCTTCCCATACAAATCCCGGCAAATTATTATCCTGACAATGACCCGAACAAAGAACCTGTAATGCGATGGAGAGGGCACTCCAACCTGTTGATTTCGAATTGGCTAAACTATTACGTCTATCAGGCGACACCCTATAATCTTGACGGGCCAATGCCTTTCAGTCTTGATTTCCAGATTTGAGGTTGAAGAATCTCAATAAAACAGTTGATTTTGAATTCTTAAAACTGAAAAATATGCTTGGATATCAATGGAAAGAAAAATACAGTGTTGGAGTTCAGTCGATCGACAATCAGCACAAAGAAATTTTCAGGCTTCTGGACAAACTATTTGAGGCTTTGAAGTCAGGACAGGCAGCACAAACCACTATCAGGATTATTGCAGAACTGGAAAATTATGCGGTGATACATTTTCACAAGGAAGAATTTTTTTTCAGGCAATTTAATTATACCGGTTCAGCCGAACACCTGCAGGAACACAAACAATTTATTGAGAAAGTTGCTTCCATAAAGGCAGATGCAAAATCAGGAAAATTAGCTTCCTCCTTCGAATTAATCAATTTTTTGAAAACATGGATTGACCATCATATTTTGGTGGTTGACATGAAATATCGTGAATGCTTTCATAAAAACGGTCTTCAATAACAGACTATTTTCTGGTAATTTTAAACTCTGTCCTGCGGTTCAGCGCCCTTCCTTCAATCGTTTCATTCGAGCTTATTGGCCGCGAATATCCATAACCCATAAAAGTCATTCTGGATTCTTCGATTCCCTGATCAACCAGATACTTGTAAACTTCTTTTGCCCTGGATTCTGAAAGTACCCGGTTAAGTTCTTCGCTGCCCACATTGTCGGTATGCCCTTCAAGTTCAATATAAAGTGATTTATTCAAAATTAAAAAATCAATCAAACGTTTAAGTTCAACCTTCGATTCAGGGAGCAATTCATACGAACCGGTGTTGAAAAATACATTCCGCAGAACTACTGAACCACCAATTTCTATCTTTTTTAACTTAATTTCAAGAATATACGGATCAATAAATTCCATTTTCTCCTTCAGTTGAAAATTTTCAGAAAAAAACAAATATCCGTCCGCGGAAACATTGAAAGCATACTCTTTGCCAAGTGGAAGGCACATCAAAAACTCTCCTTTTTCCCAGCACGACTCCCCGTTTATTACCGATTTTGCATTACCCAGATCGACCAGTTCAACCTTAGTGCAAATTGGTAGCCCTGATTCGCTATCAGTAACTTTTCCTTTTATATACGAAACCGGAGTTGGACGTGCCGCTTTGTGTAATTCAAAAGAATAAATATCCATTCCCTTTGAACCCGGCCTGTCAGACGAATAATAGGCATTTTTACCTGCAGCATCAACCACAAGACCCTGTTCATCTTTGTACGAGTTAATAGGGTAACCGATGTTGTGTGGCATACTCCATACCGAATCATTTTTCTGACGACTATAAAAAATGTCATAACCACCCAAGCCCTGCCAGTGATCAGAAGCGAAATACAAGGTTTTGCCGTCGGAATGGATGAATGGGGACATCTCGTTTCCAGAGGTGTTGATGGAATCGCCCAGATTAATTGCATTGCCCCAAACGGGTAATCCTGCTGCTGAAAATCCTAATAAATTGCATTTCCAAATATCCATTCCACCTTTTCCGCCATTCCGGCTACTTACAAAATAAAGAGATTCGCCATTGGCCGAAATGGAAGGCTGTGATTCCCAGTACGCGGTGTTGACTGGCTCCCCTGCATTTTGAGGAACCGACCATGCACTTGCTTTGTTTTTTGAAAAATAAATGTCACAACTTCCAATTCCGTCATTTCTGGTACATGCCGTATAAAATAATAATTTACCATCTGTTGAAACAGATTGTGCTCCTTCGTTGTAAATTGTATTAATGGATACAAGAGGTTCACTTTGCTGCCAATGATTATCAATGAATTGAGAAGTATAGAAATCTTCCTGAACAGGAGATTTCCTCTGACCGATTGGTTCACTTGACCCTACTAAACGTGTAAAAATAATAGTTTTACCATCAAGTGTAATACTTGGCCAATATTCATCGTCACTTGAATTGATATCTGGTCCCAAATTAACTGAAACAAAAGGAACAGGATATTTTAGCAATTTAACAGCGCCGTCACATTTTTTAATATTTTGCTTTGCTTTGTCAACAAATTTTCCTTTTGTTCCATCAAAAGCAAGGTAGTTTATATAAGAATCGACTGCTTTTTGATAAAATCCGCTCTTGTAAAAAGCATTTCCCAGAGTGTAATACAGTTTTGGAAATTTAGACGAGTTAATTTGGATTGCTGCCTCCAACGATTTAATTTGTAAAGAAACAGAATCTAACTCCTGATAAATATCTGATTTTAAAAGATATACTTCTATGAAAGTTGGATCCAACCCAATTGCATCGTCCAAAAATGTGAGTGATTTGCTAAACAAACTACTTCCGTATGCAATTTTTGCCTGCTCAAAAAGTTTGATTGCTTTTTTATTATCAGTTGAATAACTTTGTCCAAAAGTATATCCAAAAAATAACATCAGAATAAACGTAGAAAAAATTTTCATTGCAGTTTTATTGAATAAAACGAATGTATGGTTATTTTATTGAGTATAACTAATTCAGGAAACTTTTAATCTTTTTTATCGTATTTTAAGATATAATTTTTCAGAATAAACCATAATAAACACATTCTCAGTAACTATTAAAAAATAAATATATTTTTTAATAAAGAAATTTGGAATATTTATTTATTTTTTCATAGTTTAACAATCAAATACTAACTCTTTTTATTAATTTTTAAAATCTTAATTATCAAACATTTAGATTTTTTGCAATGAAAACAAACAAGAATCTGAAAATTACAAAGAAAGGTGGAATACCTTTAAAAGCAGATGGTGACGTGATTAAAGCACCAAAATTACAGAAAGACAAGAGCTCAAAAAGAAGATTATCTATTTATGACGATTTTTCGGATGAAAATCTTGATAACCTTAAATTGAATTTTGATGAAGATGACTTGGATTATGCCTAAGATAAACACATAATATATTTAAATGCTTCCCCAGGGGCAGACATTTAGGAATATAAAGAAAAAGACCAGACTATCTGGTCTTTTTTAATTTCGTCTTTATTCAAAGCAAAGTTTTAAAATTATTTCCTGAAAAATAGAAATTGATAGGATTATTCCTTTTTTATCTTTCCAATAACTCCATAATAACTGATTTGTTGCCGGTTACGGAAAGTAATCCTCAAATCGGCATAACCGCTTAATCCTGTAGTTAAGTTTATTAAATAGGAATCCTGCTTATCAGCTACTTCAGTCGAAAAAGTATATATTTTCTTTTTTTCGTTCCATATTTTTTCTATTTTTTCGGCTGTGAGGTCAAATTTCACCCCATCACTTCCACCGTAGGGAACCGAATAAGCCCTTCCGTAGTAAGGTAAATAGGCCTTTAGTTTCAGGCTATCAAAAATCAGGTCATAAGTTGCACCAAGGTTATTGAAATTGCCCAGCGCTGATTTGGCAGAACTGGCTACAAAACGGAAACGTCCTGATTCAATCAGCTCAAACATTTCCTTTTCCTTTTGCAGTCTCTTTTCTTTCCGGTCATTTGGCTGAAATCCGCATAAAACCAGAAAGAAAGTGATCATGACAAGTATTCCTATCCTATTCATTATGATTAAATTTTGATTTTAACGGTCTGTTTTTCAGTACTTATAACGAATAATTCATACAGAAGTTTCCTTGTTTACTTCATTTCACAACATTCTGCGGTTTTCCCAAAATATAACTATTCAGGTTTTCAACGGTAACATTCATCAATCGCTGGCGGGCTTCAATGGTTGCCCATGCAATGTGAGGGGTGATAAAACAATTGCGGGCCGATAGCATTGGATTATCCCATTTGGGAGGCTCCGTTGAAAGTACATCAAGGCAAGCTGCTGCAATAACTCCGGCATTCAAGGCATTCGACAGATCAGCTTCATTTATCAACCCTCCCCTGCCCGTGTTAATCAAAATCGCTGATGATTTCATTTTCTTTAGCAACTGCTCATTTACAAATTCGCTATTTTCAGGAGTTAACGGGCAATTAAGGCTCACAATGTCACTTTCAGAAAAAATATCATTGAGCGTTGTTTGCCGCATTCCTGCAGGTGCATCAGAAATTTGTGACCGGTTCTGGAAAATCACTTTCATTCCGAAAGCCAATCCAATTTCAGCAACTTTGCGCCCAATTCTTCCAAAACCAACGATTCCGAGCGTTTTGCCTGCCAGTTCCATTTGCGGACTTTTCGAATATGAAAAATCAGGATTTGCTACCCAATCACCTGATTTGACTGATTCAGCGTGCATTTCAACACGATTGGCAACATTCAGGATATGCGCGAAAACAAGTTGCGCTACCGAATCGGTGCTGTATGCCGGAATATTGGTAACCACAATTCCCTTGCGGCTGGCTGCGGGAACATCCACAACATTGTAACCGGTAGCTGTCACTCCGATGTATCTCAAAACGGGAAGACGATCAATCAGTTTTTCATCAATGACTGCTTTGTTGGTTATTACCACTTCGGCATCTTTGATCCTGCTGTATATCTCGTCCGGTTTTGTACGGTCATAAATTTCGCATTCTCCCAGTTTTTTCAAACCTTCCCACGACAGATCGCCCGGATTCATGGCAAAACCGTCCAAAACAACTATTTGCATAAGTAAATGATTTTTAATTTTTTAAATAATCCCTGATAATCACCGTTTTTCGATCGAACGAATAGGCAGAAAAATACCCAAGTGCACTATTGTTAAAATTACTGATCGGGTTGGCAGGTGATGCTGATTGCTGCATTGCATTGCCTGAAATATTTTCAAGCGTTAAAAAATAATTATAGGCTGACTTATCAATTGATTGCAATTCAACAGTTAAGGTGTCTGTTTCCTGAAATACGGTAGAACGTTGTCCCAGACCTATATCTTTTCCGTTAAAAAGCTGATCGGAATAAAGTGTAATTTCGCCCCCATCATCGGCAGGTTTTCCGTTTACAAAGTACTTCAGCCTGTAATAATTTTCCTTGCTGGCAGGATCCCTGATGTAAGTATTGACTTTATATCCACTGTCAAAAAATCCAAAACCATCGAAATACGTAAAGTTTAAATTGGCTATTGTTACAACTTCATTCATAAACGATCGTGCGGAATAGACAATGCCATCAAATTCAATATCAGCAACATACCAATATCCAGGAGTAGCATGTGTACCTCTTAGCTGATATATTCCGGGAGTTATCTCTTCAAAATTCTTTGACTTTCCCTTTTCAGCCCTGATACTTACTTTGGCCCCCGAAACTGGATTTTTGGTTTTTGTTCCGAAATAAGGCGATGTTTTTGAAACAAGCACAGTAAAAGGCATCTTGTCATTGGTCAAAGTTGCTTCAATTACAATGGCTTCATCCGATCCTGATAAGTCAATCTCAATTACTTTTTCACAGGAAAGCAAAGTAACCAAGATCAGAATAAGTACTGAAATGTATGTAAGTCGATTCGTCAATGTTCAGAATTTAAATTTATAACTTACTGAAGGAATGATCTTAAACAATGAAATTCGCACAGCTTCCGTCTTTTCAGGATTCTCCTTGTTTTGCCTGAAGGAAATAAAATAAGCATTTTCCCTTCCGTAGGCATTGTAAACCGAAAAATTCCAGCTTGATTCAAATTTTGCAGTTTGTTTTCTGATCCAGGTCAATCCAAAGTCGAGCCGGTGATAATCAGGCATCCGGTAACCGTTGCGCTGCGTGTAATAGCCAACAATCCTTCCGTCAACTTCATATTTACCATTTGGGAAAGTTACAGCATTTCCTGTATTATACACCCATGTAGCCGAAATTTTCAGTTTTCTGACAAGATCATACATTGCGACCACCGAAATATCATGTCGCATGTCCTGGCGTGCAGGAAATGAAAGGCCTTTGCTATTTTGGTCAAACTGATTGATCAGGTCAAACTGCCGCATTGTTTGTGCCCAGGTATAGCCAAACCATCCGGTTAGTTTTCCTTCATTTATCCTGAATAAAAATTCAGCTCCGTATGCCCAGCCGCGTCCGAAGACCAATTCGGTTTCGACGGTTGAATTAAAAACCAGGTCGGCTCCATTCCGGTAATCAATCTGGTTTTGTAAATTTTTGTAATAAAGTTCAACCGATGATTCAATCATATTACGATGGCTGTTTCGAAAATATCCCACCGACCACTGATCCGAAATCTGCGGTTTCACATTATCGCTACTCGGAAGCCAAACATCGGTTGGTGTCGAGGATGTTGAATTCGACAACAAATGGATAAACTGATAAATACGATTGTACGAAGCTTTTACCGCATCATCAGAGCCAATCTGATAATTCAGGGCCAGACGCGGTTCCGGGCCACCCTGCGTTTTAACCCATTTAAACTGGTCGTAACTATTTGTTTTAATGAGATTCCCTTTACTATCAAAACTGTAAAAATCGCCTGGACCAACATTCGAAAACAAAGCAAGCCGTAAGCCATAATAAATCTTCAGGCGTTCCGATAACTGCTGACTATTTGAAACATAGAAAGCGCTTTCCAAAGCCCTGCGCGGCCTTACTGCAAGCGTATTGTAAACACTTCCGGAAGAAGCATCAACTTCGCCCGGAACAATTTTGTGAAAAATCAGGTTCGCTCCGAATTTCAGTGTATTTTTTGCATTCAAATACCAGCTAAAGTCATCTTTTAGGTTAAAATCCTGAATGACAGAACCAATAAGAACATCGTTATCTCCCGATAAATCAATCTGATAAGAATAATTGCTGAAAATAAGAGAGCTGTTCGAAAACAACTTTTCGTTGAAAGTATGGTTGAGTCTGATTGTCGCTGTTTTGCTTCCCCAATCAAATCCAAACTGATCTTCCATCCGAAATTTATCGCGCCCCAAATAGCCGGAAATAAACAACCGGTTAGCTTCATTCAGTTTAAAATTGGTTTTCAGGTTCAGATCGTAGAAATATAACTGGGTTTCCCGTAGGTCTTTATCAGGTGCAAAATTTAGGAATAAATCTGCGTAAGTGCGGCGGGCACTCACCATAAACGAACTAACATCTTCTTTTATAGGACCTTCGAAACTCAGGTTCGACGAAATTAACCCCACATTTCCTGTTGTATGATAATCCTTCAGGTTTCCTTCTTTCATCCTGACATCCAGCACAGATGATGCCCGACCGCCATATTCGGCAGGAATAGAACCTTTAAGTAACTCCGCATCACGGATCGCTTCCGAATTGAAAACCGAGAAAAAACCGAGTAAATGCGACGCATTGTAAACCGGAGCTTCATCAAGCAAAATAAGGTTTTGATCTAATCCGCCGCCGCGCACATAAAACCCGGTATTTCCTTCACCAGCTTGCTTTACACCGGGCAATAACTGCATAACTTTTATCAGGTCGCGTTCGCCAAATAAAACCGGAATATTTTCAATCTGTTTCGGATTTATTTTCAAGCTTCCCATCCCAAGCGATGTAATATTTTGATCGGCAGCTTTACCCCGAACCTCAATATTATCAAGCTCATAACTAACTGGCTTCATTGTGAAATCAATCACCTGATTTGAGTGAAGATTTACCTCTAAAAGCTGATTCTCATAGCCAACAAATTGAACTTCAATGTTGAAATCACCTTCAGGAATGGTAATGGAATAAAAACCGTAAGGATTACAAATAGTATTGTAGCTGGTATGTTGAACTGACAGTAAAGCTCCGGCGAGATCTTCACCACTTTCAGCATCGGTAATGGTTCCGCTGAGCGTATATTTATTCTGCGAAAATGCCCCGGAGAACATACCCATTAAAATAAAAATATACAAAAGCCGGTGACCCATCATGCTATTTTGAATATTTCGCTAAAATAGGTTTATTCACGCTTGATTTGTACTTTTGAATTCAAAATTTTGACATCATGGAAAAATCAGATAAACTGACCCTGCCGTTTTTATTTGGAAAGGCCGTAGAAAAATTTGGCACTTACAATGCCATGGCGCTGGTTGGCGAAAAACCGTTGACTTACAATGACGTTAGCCGCCAAATTACAGGTTTGATACGGTTTTTGGAAGATTTAAATATTCAGCCGGGCGATAAGGTTGCTATTCTAAGTACCAATCTTCCGAATTGGGGAATTGCTTATTTTGCAGTTACGTTTATGGGAGCAATAGCTGTTCCGCTCCTGCCCGATTTTTTGCCATCTGAAATTGAAAACATTTTAAACCATTCGGACGCAAAAGCGATCTTCTTTTCTGAAAAACTAAACTCGAAAATTGATCAGATTAAGACTGATAAACTGAAACACAGAATCAGGATTGAAGATTTTACACTTATAACAAACGATCTGAACCTGCCAACTTACGATGCTGGTGCTATTTGCAAACAAGTTTACAATGTTGGCGAAGATGATCTGGCAGCAATTATCTATACCTCGGGAACTACAGGAAGTTCGAAGGGTGTGATGCTGAGCCATAAAAACATTTGCTTCACCGCAGAAAATGCTCAATGCGTGAGGATCGTGCATGAAAACGACCGGTTCCTGTCGATTTTGCCAATGTCGCATACCTACGAAAATACATTGGGTTTTGTGATGCCACTACTAAAAGGAACTTGTGTTTATTATCTTGGCAAACAGCCTACTCCATCAGTTTTACTGCCAGCTTTACTTGAAGTGAAGCCAACTATGATGTTTGCTGTTCCGCTGATCATCGAAAAGATTTACCGCAATAAAATACTTCCTGCTTTTACGAAAAAGTGGCCGATAAGACAACTGTACAAAGTTCCGTTTATCAGGAAAAAACTGCATGAAATTGCAGGAAAAAAACTGATGCAGACTTTTGGTGGCGAAATTAATTTCTTCGGAATTGGCGGCGCTAAACTCGACAAAACAGTGGAACAATTCCTTATTGAAGCAAAATTTCCATACAGCATTGGTTATGGATTGACTGAAACGTC
>Ga0208968_1001384_pt1 | contig 13198 bp, 11 predicted proteins | sample RifOxyA3_FD_184031 | JGI IMG/M metagenome (GOLD analysis project Ga0208968, IMG submission 184031) | Groundwater microbial communities from Rifle, Colorado - Rifle Oxygen_injection A3 (SPAdes) | ecosystem: Environmental > Aquatic > Deep subsurface > Groundwater | place: Rifle, Colorado, United...
AGCCGCGTCGTACTTCCGAAGGGCGCGACCGAGACAAGCGGAAGATGACCCGGCCAACAAACCGGTCCTGCCGACCGCGAGTACGCGTCGGCAGACCGCAGCGTTATCTCGATCATTGCCATCCTGGCGTCGTTGTTGCTGCCCGCCCTGGCGACGGCGAAGGAGAACGGCAACCGCTCCGTGTGCCAGGCGAATGCCCGGCAGATCGGCGTCGCCGTGCTGATGTACACTGACGAGTATGATCAGACCTGCCCCTACTCGGGGCCGTCTCGGCCCGAGGCCCTCGGCCGGAGACCGGCCTGAGTACCCCGCTTCGGCGCGGGACGCGCCGAGCCACGGCGCGATCGGTCGCATATTGGCCGATTGCGGCACGCCCGCAGAAAGAACGGAGAACCCTTCGGCGAAGAAACTACGGGGATGAATTGGAGTTTGAGACTGGGAACGTGCGACTGATCCCCCCAATCTATCCCCCTGATCCATCCCTATCATCGTCCAGGAGTAGACAGCCAAGGGGTACACCTGATGCCAACCGATCACACTGCCATCCTGTCACAAATGTCCTTGCCGCAGAAGGTGGGCGTGCTGCTCATGGCGCCGCTGGTTGGGGACCGGCTGGATGAACTGCTGGGACGGTTCTACTGCGGGTCGCTGCTGAACTGGGGCAAGAGCGGCTTCGGCGAAACCCGCTGCGCCACACCCGAGGAGATGCGGGCCCTGCACAACCGCGCGCAGGACGTGTCGCTCAAGCACCGGAACATGCCGGTCTGGCTGCACGGCCGGCCGGGTGAGTTCGCGGGCATGACGGAGGGCGTCTGGCTGCGAGAAGCCGCGGAGACCAAGACGGACCCGCGCGAGGTGGAGGCGCGGGCGCGCACCCTCGGTGCACGCTGGCGCGAACTCGGCATGCACAACATGCCGGAACCGACCGTGAACGTGCCGCTGTTCGAGACGTGCATCTTCCGTAAGCTCGCGATCTCGACGGACCCGGAAGTCGTGGCCACGTACGCGTCGGCGTTCGTGCGCGGGGTGAGCGCGGCGCGCTGCGGCACCATGGCGCAGCACTTCCCCGCACACGGCGCGGCACCGACCGACAGTCACAACAGTTACCCGGTCGTCGACCTGCCCGAGGGCCCGCTCTGGGCGAATCACATGATGCCGTACCAGCGCTGCTTCGATGCCGGCTGCACCACCATCTGCACCGCGCACCTCGCCTGCCCCGCCCTGGACCCGGATCCGCAACACATGGCCACCACGTCCAAGCCCATCCTCGTCGACGCACTGCGCGGCCGCATGCACTTCACCGGGATCGCGATCGCCGACGCCATGGAAATGAAAGGCTTCCAGAAGAACGGCCCCATCCCGGCCATGGCCGTGGACGCGGTGAACGCGGGCTGCGATTCGCTCTGCATGGTGGACGTCAAGAATGTCGAACCGGTCTTCACGAGTCTTCTGCACGCCGCCGAGCAGCAGCGCATACCCGTGTCACGCCTGGACGAAGCCGCACTGCGGCACCTCAAGTTCATGGACTGGCTCGGCCTGTTCCAAGACCCGTTCGCCTCGTGACCGTTTGGTGGCTCCGCCCCCAAGCCCCCGCTGGAGGACCATTGGCCCTCCAGACCTCCCGATATCAGGTTGCGGATTGAGCCGATGGGGCTTGGCGCTATGACTTGACGGCGACGCTCTTACCCATCGGCTCAATCCGCAACCTTGAAATGTGGGGTCCGCGGCGGGTCAACGATCCGCCAGCCTGCCACGGCGACCTATCGCGCCGGAGTGCGCCGACGGAGGCGGAAGCGGCCGGGCGACATCGGATAGGGCCTGACGCGGTCCGAGGCTCGTAGTCCCGCCTTCAGGCGGTCCCGGCGTGGGGCCGCCCAGGCAACCGACGCCCTGCAGCCCTCGTGTCGTGGTGTCGCCCAACGACTGTCTCCGTAGGTGCCGTATGCGGTACACGCCGTGCCCGTCCCGCACGTGGAACCCGATCCGCCGACGGGGTTTGTCCGGCGGCGCCATCAGGTGCCGAATGGCCTCGAACAGGGTATGAATGCTCTCGTCGTGGCCCTCGATCCGGCGTTCGAGTTCGGCCAGCTTGTGCGCCAGGTCACGGTGCACGGCCAGTGTCTCACGCAGCCGCACAAAGGCGCGCATGATCGCGACGTTCACCTGTATCGCCTGCGGGCTCCGCAGCACGCTGGAGAGCATGGCCACGCCCTCTTCCGTGAACGCGTACGGGAGGTACTTGATGTTCTGGCCGCGCTTCAAGGTTCCAGTTTGGAACCTTGAAGCAAGTGCCTCTTCCTGAGTGAGCTGGAACATGAAATCAGACGGAAACCGGTCCGGATTCCGCGCCACCGCCTTGTTCAGGTTCTTCGTAGCCACTCCGTACAGCGCGGCCAGGTCGCGATCCAGGATCACCCTGTGGCCGCGCAACAGCAGAATCAACTGCTCGATCGGTGCGGTGTCGTACAACGCCGGTTTGTCACTCATGACGTCAGGACTCCATCCCTCAATGCAAACTCATCCGGAACCCCGCAGGCCGTGCAACTATACGTCCACTCCTCGCCTGCGACCAGGCGGTCCAGCACCTTCGCGCCGGGATGTCACGTTGGTGTCCGGCCTTCTGGCTGTCCGGTGTCCCCGCCTGAGTCCCGCCCTTTAGGCGGACAGTGGAAGCGACGCTTCAGCGAGCGACCGGCCACGCGCAACTGGGGACCATGGACAATGGACCATGGACTCCAGAGAAACCAGAACCCCAGAGGCAGTATTCGCGCGAGTTGAGAACTGTCTGGGTTGTTCTGCCGTGGACACGGCGCCGGTGGTGGTCTCCGCAAGTCCATTGTCCATGGTCCGAAATGGGGGGGGGAAACTTGTGTCGGACGAGCACTAGCCTTGATCTTGTGCCCCCCACCGACCACCAGCACCCAGCAACGTATTGCGTCAGGGGTGGGTGGAAACGCACGGCAACGAGTGTTCGGCCGAGCCACGACGGGTTGGGAGCGGTCTCCGGAAAGCCGCTTGCTACCACGCGCGGCTCTGCCGGATGAGCACCCACCACTGACGCAATACACCGGCCGCCCGACCACCGGCTACCGGCCACGTCGCCCTCACGGCTCCTGGCCAAGCGAGAACGCCTGTCCCAGGAAACGGCCGACAGCGTGGTAGACGCGACTGCCCGGCACGAACACGATCGGTTTGAGCTTCTCCACGTCGGGATCCTCGGCCGGTCCCATCACGGCGTCGTCGGCTTTCACGTCCAGGATTTCCCCGACAAACTGCGTATGCCGCCCGAGTTCGAGGGTGTGCACCAACTTGCACTCCAGAACGAGCGGGAACTCCTCGACGTATGGCGCATCGACCCGTTGGCCCCTGACCGGGGTCAGCCCCGTGGCGGCGAACTTGTCCTCTTCTCTGCCCGACACGATCCCGAGAAGATCGACCTGCTTGACGAACGTCTCGGAAGGAATGCTGATGGTGAAGGCTTTCCGCTCCAGAATGTTTCGGTGACTGCTGGTGGCCTTGCGCAGCGACACGGCCACACATGGCGGTTTCGAGCAGCAGATCCCGCCCCAGGCCACCACCATCGCATTGGGTTTCCCGGCGCTGTCGTACGTCCCCACGACCAGCACGGGAGCCGGATACAGCAACGACTTGGCGCCCATAGATTTCTTCATGGCATGCCTCGCTTCCCTTCCTGGTCCGACACCTGACCTTTGCGGGATCGTAGCCGCCGCCGCAGATTCCGAAAACCCCACCGCTACACCTCGCCTGTTCCGTATTGCATCGCTGCGCCCGAATCTCCCGACAACCGCCAACGCGTTCCTGCCACAATCCCTTGTACTGATATAGACCCCGCATCCCGCCCAGGGTTGCGCACGGAACCGGCAACCGGCAACCGGCAACCGGCGACGCCGCAGCATCACGTTTGTGTCCAGCCTTCAGGCGGTCCGGGCGCGTCGCTGCCCGCCCCACGTCGATATGATCCGGCGGCTGCCACACGGGGAACGCCGACGCATGGCCGCAGTGGCGCGGGACCTCTGGGACCGCAGCAGAGTATTCGGGGCCGTCTCGGCCCGAGTTCCACGCCCCGACCGCCGACGCTCGCCCCAAGGCTCGTAGTCCCGCCTTCACTACTGCCTATTGCCTCGTCCCCCTTTCCCGCCCCCTCCCTTGCCTTGCCCCCGCCTTTCCCTCAGCTTTCAGCTTTCATCCCTCATCCCTCTGTCATCCCTCTGTCATCCCTCATGTTGACAGAATATGACTTGCGTATGGTGTACAACGTGGTTATATTATGACCACAATGAAATACGAGATCCGGATCAAGAAGAAGGTCGATCGGGGGCTGACGAAGCTACCCGCTGACGTACAGAAACTCTTCTTCCTGCTCGTGGCGGATCTCCAGGCAGATGGACCGATCCAGAAAAGTTGGCGGAACTTCTCGCCGCTTGGCGGACACCGATACCATTGCCATTTGAACTATCGGTATGTGGCCGGTTGGACGTGGCGGAAGAACGAAATCGTAATTGAGGTGTACTATGTTGGCTCTCGTGAAAAAGCCCCATATTGAGCTTTCGATCCATGGTGAGCATGTCGATGAACTGCTGGCCTGGATTCAGAAGAAATTCGATCTTGCCATCCTCGCAGACGAACCGGACGATGAACTCGTCTCCATCGAAAGCACCGACTTTTGGAAGGAGATGGAGAAGAATCGGATCGGGAATCTGCTGGCCGGCGCCCGCCTGAAGGCGGGGCTGACGCAGGCTCAACTCGCCAGCGAGCTCGGCATTCGTCAGAACATGGTCAGTGATTACGAACATGGCCGTCGCTCCTACTCCGACAACATGGCTAAGCGGCTCAGCGCAGTGCTCAAGGTGAAGGAGGAGCATGTGAAATACGGCAGCGAACAAAAGCATTGACCGTTACGTTCCCGCCGCGCGCGGCGGGAACGTGTCATTGGGGTCCCTTGGACCCCCTCGAAGACACCCACAGTTCCATTGGGCGAGCCCCCGACAGGGAGGGCAATCTCAGGTGAGAACGGGCGTGAACAGCCGGCCGGCTCACCGCCATCGGCCCGCGCGGCCAGACCGATGCCCGGGAACTGCTCGTACTGTAGTTCCAAGGCGCCGCGCGCCTGCGGGTTGGAGTTGCCCGTGGGTCCTCACTGTCATCCAGGCCGTCTCTTCCTTCGGCGTTCCGCGTTCAGAGTTCATTGCTTCCGACCAGTTGGCGTTGCCCGGACCTCGCACCGTCGCGTTTAGGAACGCTTCGACCCCGGTCCGCCCCAACTCCCTGCGCCGGCGCCACGGATGGCAGCCGGAGAACCGTTGCACCCAAGGGAAGGCCGTACGGAAGGGGACGGGGGGGGCGAACTCATTTGCGTGGTTCATCCGACTGAGTCAGTGGCAAACGTGCTCGCCAAAGCAGGTGCCCCCAAGCCCATGGCGTTCGCTGACGGGAGGAACAGATGAGTCTGATCATCGGCGTGAGATGCAAGAACGGTTGCCTCGTTATCGCGGATCGGCGCACTCACATCAAGTGCGGTGGGACTCAAAGCCACCGGGATGACTTTCACAAAGTAGTGAAGCAGGATGGCTACCTTGTCTGGAACCACGGCTACAACCGCATAGGCGACCAAGACTGGAAACTGCTAGCGTCACAACTTACCCCCGATCCGACCAGTCCTGTTTTCGCCGAGATCCAGAACGAGATGAAGACAAAATCTGACCGGAAGGCATCCTATGTGTTCATGAACATGACAACGCTTTCCGAGGTCATTGTCTGTGCTGATACCGGAATCACCTTGAAGGACCACATGCCTAACGACAGGATTGTTTCTGGCAGCGGGGACAAATACGTGGCATTGACGTTCCTCACCAACCTCCCCAAGAAGAGCTGCGGTGATGTTCGGAAGCCGGTGGAAAGGACATTCAAGTCTGCGCATGCCAAGATGACGAACCAGGGCGGCATGGAGTTCTCAGAAGAGTACGACATCACCAGATTATAGAGCGAACAAGTTGGGGGTGCCGACCTCGTACCTCGGCGGCACACCCTCAGCGTTCGGTCCAGGAGAGAGCGCAGGATTCCCACCCGTTGTGGGCGTCGCCACACACCGCTGAGGAGTGCGCACAACGCATGGAAGATGCAGTTGTCCAAAGCATGCCGGAGTACCTTCAGTGGGTAGGAGAACCTACCACGCTTTACGCGCTTGACCTGTTCCGAGGTGTGCCGCAAGCCGATTACAGGCTCATCCCCTCAATTGGGAGAAACGTAGATCTGTCCATACCAGGGGTTCGGGATGAGACTCCCAGAGACGTCGCTGGCTTCCATCTGTCACAGATGGAAGGGCACGTGGTAGATACATTGCGGGCAGAAGCGCCGCCTTACCTTGATCTGGTACCGGAGAGTTATCTCGATTGGGTCGTGCTGGCCCAGCACCATGGCGCATCGACTCGACTGCTAGACTGGACCCGCAGTTGCCTGGTGGCTCTGTACTTCGCCGTCGAGAAACATACGGACAGCGACGGCGCGGTGTATCTCATCCGAGCCCTACCGAATACGCCCTACGAGGGTTCCCCTTTGTTCCGAACGATCTACATGACCCCCGGCGGGGAGTACGTCCTGAACGAGCACAACCCGTTCATTGCCTTTGTGCCCAGGCACATCTCGGCTCGAATCGCTGTACAACTGTCAGTGTTTACTTGGCATTGGGACACCTACGAGGGTAGACCGTTCACTGAAGGAGACCTTAAGGGGCAATATCCAGATACAGCCCTCGAAAAGGCGATCATCCCGACGGACATGAAGGATCGCTTCCGGGTCCAACTTTCCCGCATGGGCTTCTCGCACAAGACCCTATTTCCAGGCCTGACTGGCATCTGTAGGGGCCTGGGCGGACCGGTGCCAGAGCGGTGGAGATCGAGTCTGCCAGGAAAACTGCCGTCTGGTACCGACGCAGCTCCACCCAAGGAAAACGGGACCGAACAAATCGATGGTGAGGAGCGCTCGTAATGAATGAAAGAGGCGGTGGGACTTGACACTTGTCATTGGCACCTTCGCTGTTCCCGCTCGGACCGGGGCGGTTGCCGCCCCCGCGCCGCACCACGCTTGCCCTCCACACCGCTCTCCCCGTCCGCTTGCCTTGACGCGTGCGGGCGTCATAGTGTCTGTCTTTGTGAGAACTGCGCGGAGGGCGGCTCCGTCTGGGGGATCAGATGCCGGAAGATGCGAAAGTCGTGAACGAGTTTATCGCACGCTGGGAGCGTTCGGGCGCTTCCGAGCGCGCCAACTACCAGTTGTTCCTGTCGGAACTGTGCGACGTGCTCGGCGTCCCGCGGCCCGAGCCGTCGACGTCCGACGACTCGCAGAACGCGTACGTCTTCGAACGCGCCGTTTGTTTTGAGGCCACTGCCGGCGACAGCGCCGCCTCGTCAGGCCGGATCGACCTCTACAAGCGCGGCTGCTTCGTGCTCGAAGCGAAACAGGGCGCAGAGAAGCCAGCCACCGCAACGCCGTTGTCTGACGCGGGACGCAAGGCGCGCGCCGGGCTCAAGAAGGGCACGGCCCAACGCGGCACCCAGGCGTGGGACGACGCGATGCTGCGCGCTCGCGGGCAGGCGGACCAGTACGTTCGCGCCCTGCCGCCCAGCGAGGGTCGCCCACCGTTCCTTGTCGTAGTTGACGTGGGGCACTCCATCGAGCTGTACAGCGAGTTCTCTTGCACAGGCGGCACGTATGTTCCGTTCCCTGACCCGGTGAACCACCGTATCTTCCTGCGCCACCTGGAACGGCCCGACGTCCGGCAGCGTCTGCAGATGGTCTGGACCGACCCGCACGGGCTCGACCCCAGCCGCCGCAGCGCCCGGGTCACCCGCGAGATCGCCGAGAAGCTGGCGCAATTGGCGAACTCGCTCGAAGGCGCCGGCCATGAACCGCACGCCGTGGCCTCGTTCCTCATGCGCTGCCTGTTCACCATGTTTGCCGAGGACGTCTGGCTCCTGGGCAAGAACAGTTTCCGCAACCTCCTCGAGAGTCTGCGCGATACGCCCGAGCATTTCGTGCCCATGGTCGAGGAGCTCTGGGAGAAGATGAACACGGGCGGGTTCTCGACCAGCCTCCGCCTGGACATCGTCCAGTTCAACGGCGGTATCTTCGCCGATTCGGCCGCACTACCCCTGACCCGCGACCAGCTCCTGCTGCTCATCGAGGCCGCGGCCTGCGATTGGCGCGACGTCGAGCCGGCCATCTTCGGCACGTTGCTTGAACGTGCCCTCAACCCGGTTGAACGCCACAAACTCGGCGCGCACTACACGCCACGTGCCTATGTCGAGAGGCTGGTGCTGCACACGGTCATGGAGCCGCTGCGCCAGGAGTGGACCGCCGTACAGGCGGCGGCCGTCCAACTCGCGAACCAGGGCAAGACCCGCGCCGCGGTGACGGAGTTGCGCAGTTTTCACAAGTCACTGTGCGGACTACGCATCCTCGACCCGGCCTGCGGTTCGGTGAACTTCCTCTACGTCGCGTTCGAACACCTCAAGCGGCTGGAGGGTGAGGTGTTCAATACTTTGGAGGCAATGGGTGAACGCCAGTTGCCGCTCGAGATGCCCGGCGAGTGCGTCTTCCCCAATCAGTTCCTGGGAATCGAGGTCAACCCTCGCGCCGCCGCCATTGCCGAACTGGTGCTGTGGATCGGCGCGCTCCAGTGGCACTACCGCACCCGCGGCAGCGTCCGCCCGCCCCAACCCATCATTCGCAACTTCCACAACATCGAGTGCCGCGACGCTGTACTGGTCTGGGATGCCACTGAGCCCGTGCTCAATCCCGCGGGCCAGCCGGTAACGCGCTGGGACGGCCATACCACCAAGCCCCACGCGGTCACAGGTCTCGAAGTCCCGGACGAGGCCGCCCGCGCGCCGGTGCTGCGTTACCTCAATGCAGGCCCCGCGGTCTGGCCGGACGCCGACTTCATTATCGGCAACCCACCGTTCATCGGCAACAAACGCATGCGTGATAACCTGGGCGACGGCTACGTCGAGGCCCTGCGCAGTGCGCACCCCGAGATCGCCGGGTCGAGCGACTTCGTCATGTACTGGTGGGAGCAGGCCGCCGAACTGGTACGCACCGGCAAGGTCCGAAGGTTCGGATTCGTGTGTACCAAGAGCCTGACCCAGGACTTCAACCGCCGCGTGCTCGAACGGCATCTCGATGCCGAGTCGCCGCTGTCACTGGCGTACGCCATCCCGAACCATCCATGGGTGGACTCCGCCGACGGTGCCGCGGTGCGCATCGCCATGGCCGTGGGCGTGCCAGGCAAACGCCCTGGTCTGCTACAGACCGTGAGTGACGAGAAGCCGGACACCGAAGGCGGCTACGTGGTGAACTTTGCCAGCCGCACCGGTCCTATCCACGCCGACCTCACCATCGGAGCCGATGTGTCCACGATTTCACTCTTGGCCGCGAACAGAGACCTCTCGTTCATGGGTTGCACGCCTGTGGGAGCCGGCTTTCTTGTTACGGAGAGCCAGGCCCGCCACCTTGGCCTCGGAACTTGTCCCGGTGCAGAAGTGCACATTCGGCCATTTGTGAACGGCAAGGATCTCACGGATCGCCCACGCTGCGTTTGGGCGTTGGATTTCTTCGGCATGACTTGCGATGAGGTCCGCCGGGCTTTCCCGGATGCCTACCAATGGATCGTGGACCGAGTGAAACCCGAGCGTGAGCAGAACAATGATCCGGGCCCTCGGCAACGGTGGTGGGTGTTCGCACGTCCACGCGAAGATATGCGTGCCGCCATCTCCCGCCTCTCACGTTACATCGCGACCTGCCGGACAGCCAAGCACCGGGTGTTCCAGTTTCTGGATGCATCCGTCCTACCGGACTCGAAGGTCGTCGCGACCGCCTCGGCTGACGCGTTCATTCTGGGTGTGTTGTCCTCGGCTGTGCACCTGGTGTGGGCCTTGCGGGTCGGAAGTCGCCACGGCATCGGGAACGACCCCAACTACAATAACACAGTCTGTTTTGGCGCTTTCCCTTTCCCCGCCGCAAGTGCGGCGCAACAACCGCGGATCCGAGACTTGGCCGAGCAACTCGATGCGCACCGCAAGCGGCAGCAGGCGTTGCACCCTGGCCTCACCCTCACCGGGATGTACAACGTGCTCGAGAAACTCCGCGCCATCGACGCCGCTGCACCGCCGTCGCGGCGGTCGGCCTCCGCGTCGCGCGCCAGGGTTGCGGAACCCGCAACGCTGGCGCGCGACGCCAGTCTCGAGGGGTCCGGGGAGTCTGGACGCCCCGGCGGGGGTTCGGGGGCAGCGCCCCCGCCTCCCATTCCTTCCCTGACCGCCAAGGAGCGCGAGATACACGATCAGGGCCTGGTCTCCGTCCTGAAGCAACTGCACGACGAACTGGACCAGGCGGTGTTCGACGCCTACGGCTGGCCCAGCACGCTCAGCAACGAGGAGATCCTCGAACGCCTGGTCGCGCTGAACCGCGAGCGCGCCGCCGAGGAGGAGCGCGGACTGGTGCGCTGGTTGCGTCCCGAGTATCAGTGCCCCGGCGCCGCGACGGCCACTACGCCGACCCAATCGGCGCTGGACCTGACCGTGCCCGCCGCGCCGGCAAGCGGCACGAGCGGAAAGAACAGAGGTCAGGCCTGGCCCCGGCGTCTCAGCGACCGCATGCAGGTGGTGCGCGCCGCGCTGAGCGATAGTGCCGGCCCAGTGACCGCCGCGGACATTGCCGCGCGGTTCGGTCGCGTCAGTGCCGCCGACGTCGCCGACCTGTTGGATACCCTGGCCGACCTCGGCCACGTCACACGTCTGGACGGCGGCCGGTTCGTGCGGGCGTAGAAGAGGCTATCGGGTCAGAGTCGTCCAGACGAACTCGCCTGCACGGTTCGTCTGACGAAGTCATCGACAGACCTGCGGGCAGGAGAGGTTTGGCCCCAATGCCCCCCAACTTAGGGCCAGACAAGGAGAGCGCGGCTCGACCTGGGACGGGGTGCGCCTCGGCAGGGTGGCACCCAGGCGTCCTCACCTGGGTGGCGTCTCCGAACTCGCCAGGCCGGGAGACCTGGCGACCACCTTGGCGGAACGTCGCTAAGTTGGGGGGCATTCGGTTTGGCCCCACCCCCTTTTACTGAGATGAACAACATCGGCGGCACATCAAAGTACATCGCGTTCATCGACGAGTGCGGCGACCATTCACTGGACAAGGTCGATCGTGACTTCCCGCTCTTCCTTCTGGCCGCCGTGATTGTGGAACGGCAGACCTACACCGAAACCATCATCCCGGCGGTGGGCCGACTCAAACTGCGGTACTGGAACCACGAAGGCGTCAATCTGCACAGTCGTGATATCCGCAAGGCGCTTGGGGCGTTCGCATTTCTCCAGGTCCCCGCCAAACGTACGCAGTTCCTGGGCGAGGTGTCGACGATGATGGAGACGTTGCCATACACGCTTTTCGTCAGTGCCGTTCGCAAGGACAGGCTGTCGGAGCGGTACGGCCAGAAGGCCAAGAACCCGTACGACCTCGCCCTGGTATTCACCATGGAGCGAGTCATCCATTTCCTGGAGACGAGCAAGCAAGCCGAGCTTCCGGTGGTTGTCGAGGCACGGGGCAGCAACGAGGACAAGGAGTTGGAGCGTGTCTTCTACACCATCATGAGTGCGGGAACCTTCTACATCCCGGCGGATCGGTTCAAGGCGCTGTCGTGTCCGCTGGTCTTCCGCAGGAAACCCGACAACATCGCCGGGGTGCAGTTGGCCGACCTGTGCGCCTACCCCTGTGCGAGGCATGTCCTCGACCCAGGGCATGCGAACCCGCCGTACGATATCGTGTACAAGCACGTCTACGAGAGAGGCGGCGTCAATGGCTGGAAGGTGTTCCCCTGAGAAGCAAATAGGCGACTCCGGTTCGCACCAGAATCGCCTACCGACCGAGAATTCCCAGTCCGAGAAATACAGTACCGCCCTGGCAATGGATGTCAAGCGCGGGCCCTGGAGGGGGCAAGGGGTCAGGCCCTGGGATTTGCAGTTGGCGATGCGGTCGGCGGCGGCAGTGGGGGGGGGGGCGACCTTCTTGGGCACACTTGTTCGGTCGGCTTGCGGCCGCGAAGGTTTTGGAGCGGTGGCGGCCCGGGGCGGAACGGTCTTGGCGCGCAGGTTTGCGAGATAGGCCGTGGTAATGAACTTGGCGTCGAGGTGACGGGGGATGGCGATGGAAGAAGGCAGGAAAGTACGGTGCTCGGAGTGCCGCAAGATGGTGCCAGAGGAGGACGTGACATGGGTGGATCACAATGTAGGTGATATGGAGACGCCTATGGACGACTTTGAGTATGCCGCCGCCGTGCCGCTCTGCAGGAAGTGCACCAATGCGGAAGAGGCGAGCAGCCGTATACCACTGGCCCTGGGCATCATTGGGGCAATCCTCGTTGCACTGTACGTTTACGTGAAGCTTTACAGTCCATACAAGTGACGCATCAAGCCGTTCCCTGGCCGCGCGGCCTCGCCGCAGATCTGGGTGTTGGGTGCAGGAGGAATGAATGTGACAGAGAAGAGAGCGATACCCGGCTTTTGGAAGATCGTGTCGACGGATTACGCCTCGATGCTATCGCTCTTGTTCCCCATCGTGGTCATTGGGTTGTACATCGGCCTTGCTGTGTTCGGCAAGATTCCGGCCCCCGGCGTCCTTCGTCATGGCGGCCGGATCCATTGGATCGGGACAGAGCAGGCTCATGTATTTCTGTACATCGCGGTTGTTCTGGTCTTTCTGGGTGTTCCTCTGTTCGTGTGGCGATACGGAAGCATACGACACACGTTCCTCACAGGGATCGAGGCCACGGGAACTGTGGTCTCGGTGACCCACTTCAAAGACCGAGGGAGAATAGAGGCGGAGTTCTCGCATGACGGGAGAACTCACCGGATGGGGAACCCCGTACACTTGACCAGGCAAGTCCGGGCGATTCAGGAAGGCCAGACGGTCACCATCGTGTACCGCGACGGCGACCCCAGGAAGGCCTTCATCAAGGACATCTTTTCCTGAGCAATCACCACAGCCAACCCGGGGCACTGGTCTCGTGCCGCGGCTGGGGCGCGGCACGTTCACGCGCAGGCTAGTGCTCGTCCGCCACAAGTTCCCCCGCAATTCTGGACTATGGACAATGGACCATGGTCCATGCTCCAGCGCCTCACGTTGCGTCAGGTTG
>Ga0208968_1001385_pt1 | contig 13197 bp, 11 predicted proteins | sample RifOxyA3_FD_184031 | JGI IMG/M metagenome (GOLD analysis project Ga0208968, IMG submission 184031) | Groundwater microbial communities from Rifle, Colorado - Rifle Oxygen_injection A3 (SPAdes) | ecosystem: Environmental > Aquatic > Deep subsurface > Groundwater | place: Rifle, Colorado, United...
TATGCTTTCTGCACTGGCGGCAACACCAAAGAATACTCTGAATTCTATTCAAAAAGATGTGATGAATACGGCCAGTACATGGAGCTTTTCAACCACATGGTGGATTCCATTCTTGCCTGCAAGAAACCGGTCATCTGCCGCGTAAACGGCATGAGGGTCGCCGGCGGCCAGGAAATCGGTCTTGCCTGTGACCTTGCCATCTCTTCCGACCTTGCCATTTTCGGCCAGGCCGGCCCGAAACACGGCTCCGCCCCTGCCGGCGGGTCTTCCGACTTCCTGCCCTGGTTCCTGACGGCAGAAGACGCCATGTACAACTGCGTATCCTGCGAAATGTGGTCAGCCTATAAAATGAAAGCAAAAGGCATGCTTTCCAAGGTTGTGCCGGTATTGAAAGTGGACGGCAAATGGGTACGGAACCCGACCATCATCACCGACACCTATGTTCAGGACGGAGAAATTGTCTACGGCGAATCCAAAACCGGTGACGAACTCAAGGCCGGCCGTGATTTCCTCAAACAGCACCAGGCCAATGCCGATTTCGAACTTCTGGACAAAGAAGTCAATAATATTATCTGGAAATTCGCCAACCTGTTCCCGGGCTGCCTGATCAAATCCATCGACGGTATCCGCCAGAAAAAGAAATTCTTCTGGGATACCATGAAAAACGATCACAGACATTGGCTGGCTGCCAATATGTCAGGTGAGGCTTTCCTTGGATTCGGCGCCTTCAACACCAAGAAGATCACCGGCCAGGACACCATTGATTTCATCAAATTCCGCCAGAACGTGGCTGACTCCATGCTGTGGAGTGATGAAATGTTTGCCTCCGTACTGGGCAAACCCCAGAAATAAGGGCGTCTGTTCTGATTCCGTATCGGAATAGATAATCGTTTCAAGGTAAATGATGGTTCAGGGCCGGGTTTTTCGGTTCTGAACCATCATCCTTTTTTAAGGAAGATTCAAAATGGAAAGAGCTATGCTCTGGTTTAAATGTGCAGCCATGAATGACCCGGTCCGGCCTGTGATAAAGCGCCAGGCTGTGGTGGGCTGGGAGGCAAAGCATCGCAAGGTGGATCTGACCATCGAAGGCCCGTTAAAAGGGGATGAACTCCTAAAACGGATGAAAGGATGGTTTACCGCCGATGTATATGCAGCCATTGAGGTTTTTGGCCGGTTCGGAAAGCTGAAAGTCCTGGATGATGCGGATCTGGTAGTGGAAACAAAGGATATGGAAGGGATGAAGCAGCTTCAAAAACACCTGGCCGATGCCTTTGGCGATGAGGTATGGGTTGAGCCCATGGCCCGGAAAAAGCTTGCCTGAACAGCATGGCCATGGAATAAAAGAGGTGAGGATGGATATCATAGAGTTGATGAATAAAAGAAGAAGCGCGCGGCATTATCAGGATAAGCCGGTTTCCAGGGCCGATATTGAAGCGTTGATTCAGTGTGCGGGCCAGGCCCCGTCGGCCATTAACCTGCAACCCTGGGAATATGTCGTGGTATATGGGGAAGAAAAAGACAGGCTGGTCCGCCGTTTGAAAAAAGTGCATGCTGCAAAAAAGACGACCTGCGGCCCCGGTACGGCCGAGCCCCTGCCCCGGAAAATTACCGAGCGCAGTAAAAAGGCGTCAAAGGCCATGAAGCCCGATATTGACCGGCTTAAGATTCCCTTTAACCAATTTATTGAAGAGGGGAGCTGTTCTTTTTACGGAGCCCCGGTAGCCGTCATCGTCCTCATGGACAAACAGTTTCCGAAAATCCGGTACCTGGATGTGGGCCTGTCGGTTTCCTATCTTTTCCTGGCGGCCGAAGCCAAGGGCCTTTCCACCTGTCCCATCGGGCTTGTGACGGATTATGGGGAGGACATCAAGGATGCCTTGAATATCCTGCCGGAAAAAGAAGTTCTTTTGACCATTGCCCTTGGCTATGAGGACGAATCGGCCCTGGAAACGAGTTTTAAACCCGAACGGGAACCGGTCGATGAAATCCTGACCTGGTTTGAATGATCATTACAGGAGAAAAAAGGCATCATGATTGTGCGTAATCTGAACGATAAGGAAGTGCTGGAAACCACCTATCGCGCCCATGGGGGAGCCGTCGCCCAGATGGTCCTGGACCGCCGGACCCTTCAGGAACTGGGGTTTCTGGCCATTGCCAGGCTGGAACCGGGAAAGGAAATCGAATCCCATGTGGATCCCATGGAAGAAATTTATTTTGTGGCCAACGGCACGGGCCTGATGCGTGTGGACGATGAAGAACGGCAGGTCAACCCGGGAGATGCCACCTGGATTCCCACGGGTTCCGCCCACAGTCTTTTAAACAATGGAAATGAGGTTCTGGTCATCCTGGTGGTGGCGTCAATGTGGTAAAAAATTTCAGGTTTTTTTCTTGACACGTAGTTATTTTGTAGCTTATATATAGTTACATTATGCCGGATCACAATGGGGTTTTGTATCAAAGATGGTTTTTTGATCCGGCATTAAGGGCATATAGCATGGATTTTGATAAAAGGGGTATAAAAAATGAGGTACGCAGAGACAGGGTTTAATCTGGAAGTTGATTTAAGCCGGGGAAACATTGAAAAGGTCGCAACGGACCCGCGGGAAACAGAGCTTTATCTGGGGGGCCTAGGTACAAACACCAAGATATTGTGGGACAGGGTTCCGCCCGAGGTAGACCCTTTTTCTCCGGACAACCTGTTAATTTTCGGCGCCGGTCTTTTGTGCGGCACGCCTGCCACGGGCTGTAACCGTACCATCGTATCCACCATTTCGCCCCAGACCCGGTTGATGGCATTTTCCATGATGGGCGGATTCTGGGCGCCGGAATTAAAATATGCAGGCTATGACAAGGTCATCCTTCGCGGCAAGTCCCCGAAACTGGTCTATCTGTGGATTAACAACGACACGGTGGAAATCCGGGATGCGGCTCATCTGAAAGGCAAAGGCGCCATTGAAACCGCCGAACTCCTAAAAAAAGAATTGAAACAGCCCAAAGCCCAGGTGGCTGCCATCGGCATGGCCGGTGAAAACAGGGTTTATTTTGCTTCCATCGAACAGGGCCGATCCAGCGCCAGCCGGGGCGGTATCGGGGCTGTCATGGGGGATAAAAATGTAAAGGCCATTGTCGTTCGCGGCACAAAGGATATCAATCTTGCCCAACCGGAAGAATTCCTGGGACTTTGCAACGAGGTGCTGACCTATATCAAGCACCGTGAGACCAACCCCATTCCGGGGGTTATGCCGATTCTGGCAGGACTTGGATCTCCCCAGGAAATGAAGGTCCATGATGAAAAATGGCATACGGAAAATTTCATGTGGGGAAATTCCCGGACCCGCCGAAAAGATTTCTGGAACGAGGATATTCAAAAAGAATGGACGGATACCCTGGAAGAATCGAGAACCCGTCTCATTAGTTGTTTTAACTGCCCCATGAAATGCGGGGCCACCATTTCACTTCCGGGGCTGCCCACCTATATGATGAAATGTTTTACCAAACTGACCTATACCATGGGGGCCTTTTCAAACCTGGATTTCGGACTCAGAATTGCACAAAGGGCCACGGAATACGGCTTGGACGGATTTTCCGCCCCCCAGGTCATGGCCTTTGCCCTGGAACTCCTGGAAAACGGGATTCTGACAAAGGATGATTTCCCGGGAATGCCTGAAGACAATGAAGGCAGATTCTACTGGCTCCTGGATCGAATTGTCCGCCGGGAAGGCATCGGCGATATCCTGGCCAACGGCACCTATTGGGCCTCCAAAGAAATCGGGAAGGGTGCGGAAGCCTATGCCCACAACAATATCAAAAAAATAGAGCAGTTACCCCTGAAGCTATCCATGCTGAATCCCATTTATTTTTTGATGTATTGCACCGGTGAAAAGATCAATATCACCCAGATTGAGGGGCAGTTCCCCCAGGCAGCCTTCCCGACACGGGAGGAAAGAGAAGAATTTGTCAAGGATTGGATCCAGGTTCCGGATGAAAAATTTAAACAGTATTTTCTCGACTGGGAATTGCGCGGGGAAAATTCCATCCCCTTCTATCCCACCGTGGATATGTGCTGTGATATAGTGGACTGGCAGGAAAAAATGCATTATATCGATGATGCTCTGGGCCAGTGCGCCGGGCTGTCCTCCTTTCCCTTGAAACCGCCCTATCACATCCATAATTACCCGAAATTCATCTCTTCCGGCGCCGGCATCGACATGGATGAAGAAAAGCTGACAAAGGCGGCCAAAAGATATAGAACCCTTGTCAGGGCCGTCAATATCCGGCTCGGCATGAGAAGAAAAGATGAGGTTCCGCCTGAGGATCATTGGAAAAAAAGATTCCCTGAGCTGGAAGAAAAACTCCTGGATGCCTATTACAAGATGAAGGGGTGGAATAATGACGGTATTCCCACAAAGGAGGCCTTGCAGGAAATGGGTTTGGACTATGTGGCCAAAGACTTTGTGAAAAGAGGGATCTTGACCGACAGTGATGCCGCTTCGGCACAAAAAGAGACAAATTAGGAGGGCATGAACCGTGAGTGGCGATAAGAAAACAAAAACAATTAAGACCATAAAAATAGACGTTGATAAATGCAATGGTTGCCGGGCCTGCGAGGTCATCTGTTCCGCCTTTCATGCAGCACCCAAATACAGCAGCAACAATCCGGCCAGATCCCGCATCCGGATCATCCGGGATCCGTTCCGGGATATCTATGTACCGGTGTATGCGGGGGAATATACGGCCGCCGAATGTGCGGGCCGGGATAAATATATGATAGACGGGAAAGAATATGATGAATGTTCATTCTGCCGCGCTTCCTGCCCGTCCAGGGACGAATTCAAGGAACCGGACTCCGGCCTCCCGCTGAAATGTGATATGTGTGAAGGAGAAGAAGAGCCCTTGTGTGTCAAATGGTGCCTTGTGGATGCCCTGACCGTTGAAGAAAGAGAAGAGGAAGTCGAGGAGCAGAAAGAACAGGAAGAGCTGGAAATCGGCCTGGAATCCTTGACAACCAAATTCGGCATGGACAAGATCATGGATGCCGTTGCCCGGTTGTCAAAGAAGGAATAGTCCGGTAGAGCCGGAACCGTTAGATGAAACATAAGGCCAAAAAATAAGGAAAGCGAAAATTGGAAACCATAGCCCCCTTCATAGAAGTCATAGATGAGATAAAAGAGTCCGGCGGAGAGATCTTCAAGATGTGCTTTCAGTGCGGACTGTGCGATTCGGTCTGCCCCTGGAACAGGGTGAGAAGCTTCAGCATGAGAAAGCTCATCCGGGAAGCCGCCTTTGGGCTGAGTGAGGTTGAAGGAGAAGACATCTGGCGCTGCACCACCTGCGGCATGTGCCCCTCCCAGTGCCCCAGAGGCGTCAAACAGATTGATATTGCCGTGGCCTTGAGACGGGTGGCCGCATCCTACGAACTCTTCCCGGCCTCGGTTAAATCGGCCAGGACCGCCAGATCCAGCCTCATCTCCGAAGGCAACCCCTTGCAGGGAGAGCGGGCCAAACGGGCCGACTGGGCCAAGGCCGTCTCGGTCAAACCCTATGCGGAAGGCATGGAAGCCCTGTATTTTGTGGGCTGTTATCTGAGCTATGACCCGAGGATGAAAAAAGTAGCCCTGGCCACGGCCAGTATCCTTAAAAAAGCCGGGGTAGAATTCGGCATCCTGGGAGAAAAAGAAAACTGCTGCGGAGAAAGCATCCGGAAGACCGGCGCCGAAGAAACCTTTAAAAAGCTGGCCAAAGACAATATCAAAACCTTCATTGACCACGGCGTCAAAAAGATCATTGTCTCATCCCCCCACTGCTACCATACCTTTAAAAACGAATACCCCGAATTCATGGTCCATTTTGACGTGATCCACATCAACCAGTTTTTGTTCCAGTTGATCCGGGAAGGTAGACTGACCCTCAAGGGCGAACTGCCCAAAACCGTCACCTACCACGACCCCTGTTATCTGGGCCGGCACAACGGAGTCTATGACGAACCCCGGGATGTCCTGCAAAGCATCTCCGGACTCACCCTCGTAGAAATGGAAAACCATCACAAAAACAGCCTGTGCTGCGGCGGCGGCGGGGGCCGGATCTGGATGGACACCCCCCAGGAAGAACGGTTTTCAGACATCCGGCTCAAACAGGCAAGAGAAGCAGGGGCCCAGATCCTGGCCACCTCCTGCCCCTATTGCATCACCAATTTTGAAGAAAGCCGCCTGAACCTTGCCTATGAAAACATGATCGAGGTCAAAGACATCACGGAAATCATCAATGACCTGGTTTAAAGAATAGCGCATCAGCGGGCCATAAAGGCCCGAAGCATATAGAGGAGACAGACAGTGGAAAACGAAGTATTGCCGACAGAAATCATACAACAGTTTGCAACGGGCCTTAGTGATAAAAACTTTGGCGACGTCCTCATCGTGGGCGGGGGGGTCAGCGGCATCCAGGCCTCCCTGGACCTTGCCACAGCCGGATTCAAGGTGTACCTGGTGGAAAAAGGACCCAGCATCGGCGGGCATATGTCCCAGCTCGACAAGACCTTTCCCACCAACGACTGCTCCATGTGAATTCTCTCTCCGAAACTGGTCGAGGTCGGCCGGCATCCAAACATCGAAGTTTTGACATTCACGGAAGTAGAGAGAGTCGAAGGAGAAAAAGGAAATTTTACCGTCACCCTTAAAACCAGACCCCGGTATATCATCGAGGACCGTTGCACAGGCTGCACCACCTGCGTCAAATACTGCCCCGTGCAATACCCGGATCGGTTCAACCAGGAAATATCCATGAACAAAGCCGTCCATGTCTATTTCTCCCAGGCCATTCCCCTGGTGGCCTATATCGATGAAAGTTGCCTGTTCTTAAAAGAAGGCAAATGCGATATCTGCCGGGGCGTGTGCAAAATGGACGCCATTGACTTCAAACAGACCCCCAAAAAGGTGGATGTCAATGTGGGCGCCATTATCCTGTCTTCCGGCATCACCCCCTTTGACCCCTCCGTCAAAGAAGAATACCGGTACAGGGAATATGAAAACGTCGTCACCAGCATGGACTATGAACGGCTCCTGTCCTCCACCGGCCCCTATGAGGGCAAGGTCCTAAGAAAAACTGATAAAAAACATCCCAAAAAGATTGCCTGGATCCAATGTGTCGGCTCAAGACGGGTCACCCCCGGGGACAACAGCTATTGCTCCGGCGTCTGCTGCACCTATACCCAGAAACAGGTCATCCTGACCAAGGACCATGACACCGAAGCCGAATGCACCATCTTCCACAACGATATCCGGTCCTTCGGCAAAGACTTTGAACGGTATTTTCAAAGAGCCTCGGCCTATCCCGGCGTCGAATTCATCAGATCCTATGCCGCCGTCACCAAAGAAATCCCGGGCTCCAAAAACGTCGTGGTCAGATACGCCACCCCCCAGGACGGCGTCAAAGAAAAAGAATTTGACATGGTGGTCCTGTCTGTTGGATTAAATCCGCCGGCCGCCTATAAAGAAATCTCGGAAAAATTCGGCATTGATCTCAACGGGCACGGCTTTGCCAAGACCGACTCCTCCAACCCCATAAAGACCAATCGGCCCGGCATCTTTGTCAGCGGCGCCTTCCAGGGCCCTACAGACATCCCGGAATCCGTGTTCACGGCCTGCGGGGCCGGGTCCCAGACCGGAGAACTCCTGGATTATAGAAGAGGCAAACTCAGCACCCAGAGGGTCTATCCCGACGAACGGGACGTGTCCCAGGAAGAACCCAGGATCGGCGTCTTTGTCTGCCATTGCGGGGCCAATATCTCCAGCGTCGTCAATGTGCCCGCCACCGTCGAATATGCCCTGACCCTGCCCAATGTGGTCTATGCCAAACAGCAGATCTTTTCCTGCGCCACCAACTCGGCCAAAGAAATCACGGATCTGGCCAAGGAAAAAGGCCTCAACCGGGTGGTCATTGCCGCCTGCTCCCCCAGAACCCTGGAACCGTTGTTCCGGGATACCCTGCGGGAAGCCGGCCTCAACCAGTATTATCTCGACATGGCCAATATCCGGGAGCACTGCTCCTGGGTCCATTCCAAACAAAAGGAAGAAGCCACAAAGAAAGCCCAGGACATCGTCCGCATGTCCGTGGCCCGGGCCTCGCGCCTGGAACCCCTCCAGGAATTTGACCTGCCCGTCAACAAAACCGCCCTCATTGTCGGCGGCGGCATTGCCGGCATGACCTGCGCCTTGTCCATCGCGGCCCAGGGCCATGAAGTCCATATCGTGGAAAAGGCAAAGGATCTGGGCGGCATGGCCCGGCGCCTTCACACCACCCTGGAAGGCCTGGATGTCCAGACCTATCTGGATGACCTTATTCAAAAGATCTATCAAAACCCCCTCATCCACGTGTCCCATGAGGCCGTCGTTAAAAACGTGGAAGGGTATCTGGGCAATTTTACCACCACCATCGAAACCGAAGGCCGCATCAAAGAGATCAAACACGGGGCCTCGGTCCTGGCCATCGGCGCCGAAGAATACAAGCCCACGGAATACCTCTACGGCCAAAACCCCAACGTCTTCACCCACATGGAACTGGGCCAGGAAATCGCCAAAGGCAACGACACCGTTCTTAATGCCGAGACGCTTGTCATGATCCAGTGCGTGGGCTGCAGAAACGAAGATAGAAACTACTGCTCCAGGGTCTGCTGCGGCCATGCCGTCAAAAACGCCCTCAAACTCAAAAAACACAACCCGGACATGAGGATCTATATCCTGTTCCGGGATATGAGAACCTATGGGTTCAGGGAAGACGCCTATAGGGAAGCCTCGGAAAACGACGTCAAATTCATCCGGTATGAACCCGAAGACAGCCCCGTGGTGGAAGAAGTCAAAGAAGGCAAAAAGACCGTCCTTCGCGTCACCGTTCCCGATTATATCCTGGGCAAACGCCTGGAACTGGACGCCGATGTGATCTCTTTAGCCGCCGCCGTTATCCCTTCAGCATCCACCAAGGAAATCGCCGGCCTCTTCAAGGTCACCCTGAGCCCGGACGGGTATTTCAAGGAAGCCCACGTCAAACTCAAACCCGTGGAATTTGCCACGGACGGGGTCTTCCTCTGCGGCACGGCCCATTATCCCAAACATGTTCCCGAGACCATCAACCAGGCCTATGGGGCCGCGGGCCGGGTTCTCACCCTTTTGTCCAGGGACACGGTAACGGCCTCGGGCTCCGTGGCCAAGGTCACGGAATATGACTGCGTCTCCTGCGGAGCCTGCATCACAGCCTGCACCTACCAGGCCATTGAATTTGTAGACACGCCCAGGGGCAAAAAAGCCTGGGTCAACCCGATTCTCTGCAAAGGGGACGGGCTCTGCAATGCCAAATGCCCGACCAATGCCATTATCTTAAAGCATTTTACCAATGATGCCCTGCTCTGCCAGATTGATGCGGCCTCTTCGGCCGAAGAGATCATGGCGGAACTGGATGCCGTCCTGGAAGAGGTATAATATGAATTTGATCAACAAAGGAGGCGCAGATGAGTGCTGCTCTTGAATTTAAACCCAGGATACTGGGCTTTGTATGCCATTGGTGAGCATATGGTGCTGCGGATCTGGCTGGAGTTTCCAGACTACAATATACAAACGAGATCAGACTCATCCGGGTCATGTGTTCCGGAAGAGTGGACATCGAGTTTATCCTCAGGGCCTTTGCAGGCGGACAGGACGGAGTTTTTATCGGCGGATGCAAACTGGATGAATGCAATTATGTCACCCATGGGAATTATGATGCCTTGAGCAATACATATCTCACTAAAAAAATCCTCAAGCACCTGGGTATCAACCCGGACCGGCTCAGGATCGAATTTATGTCCGGAGCCGACGGACAGCTCCTGGCCGAAAAGACCGATGAATTTACCCATCAGATCAGGAGCCTCGGCCCCCTTGGTTCCAGTGAAGGACTGAAAAAAGAAGAAATAAGGTTCAACCTGGATGCGGCTAGAAAACTGGTCCCCTTTATGCGGCTGGTGGAAAGAGAACGGCTCAGGGTGCCGCTCAAATCCAAAAAAGCCTATAAAGACTTTTTTGAAGATGCGGGGAACAACCAGTTGTTTGACCGGATATTTGCCGAAAAACTGGCCATCAGCCGGATCATCCGACTCTTAAAGACAGCCCCGCTGTCAACGGGCGCCATCTCGGAAAAGCTGGGCCTGGCCCCATCGGATGTATCCCGGCATATGATCACCTCCAGCCGCCACGGCATGGTGCGGTATGATACGGACAGCAAATGCTATACCCTGGTTCAGGCATGACACGGATTTTATAAGGAAAGCATTTTATGGAAATTGAGAAAATCGATCAGATCATTGATAAATACGAAGCAGAGGCCGGCAACCTCTTGCAGATCCTGCTGGAACTCCAGAGCAGCAACAACTGGCTTCCCAAAGAGGTTTTAAAACGGGTCAGCGAACGGCTGGAGGTTCCCTTAACCCGGATCAGGCATATTACCACCTTTTACAAAGCCTTTTCCCTGGTCCCCAAGGGCCGTCACAAGGTCCATATCTGCGTGGGAACCGCCTGCCATGTGCGCGGCGCCTCCCGCATCCTGGACACGGTGGAAGAAGCCACGGGCATCAAACCCGGAGAAACGGATATGGACATGAAATTCAGCGTTGAGACCGTCAACTGCCTGGGCTGCTGCGCCCTTGGCCCGGTCATGGAAATCAACGGCAAAACCCATGGTAAGATGTCGCCGGCTCAGACGGCAAACATTTTAAAAAACTATGAATAGGGTAAAATTATGTTAAAAACACCTGCCCAGTTGGAAGACTTCAGAAAGGGCCTTTTATCCCAAAGGGACCCGAATAAACCGTGCATCACCCTTTGCTCCGGGTCTGCCTGCCATGCCTCGGGAAGCGGGGAAGTGGCGGCAAGACTTGAAGAAGAACTCAAAACCCAGGGCCTGACCGATGCCGTAGACATCCGCAGAACCGGCTGCCACGGATTTTGCGAACGGGGACCCATCATCGTCATCCACCCGGATGAAATCTGCTATTTTCAGATCCAACCCGATGACGTGGCCGAGATCATCACCGAGACCATCAAAGGCAAAAAGATCATTGACCGGCTCCTGTATAATGACCCCGTGGTCAATGAAAAGATCATCCACGAATCCAAGATCCCGTTCTATAAAAACCAGGAACGCCTGGTGTTCGGCTCCAACGGCAGCATCGACCCCAAAAGCATAGACGACTACCTGGCCATCGGCGGATACTCCGCCCTTTCAAAGGCCCTCACCACCATGACGGATCTGGACGTCCTGGGCGAAGTCAAAAAAGCCAATCTCAGAGGCCGCGGCGGGGCCGGGTTCCCGGCCGGTGTCAAATGGGAAGGCTCCCGCAACGCTCCCGAACCGATCAAATACGTCATTGTCAATGCCGACGAAGGAGACCCCGGCGCCTATATGGACCGCGCCCTTCTGGAAGGCAACCCCCATTGCATCCTGGAAGGCCTCATCATCGGCGGGTATGCCGTCAAAGCCAATGAAGGCTATTTTTATGTCCGACAGGAATACCCCCTGGCCGTCATCAATATCAACCACGCCATCAAAGAAGCGGAGAAATACGGACTTCTCGGGGAAAACATCCTGGGCTCGGGCTTTAACTTCAAGGTCCATGTGCACCAGGGGGCTGGCGCCTTTGTCTGTGGAGAATCCACAGCCCTCATGGCCTCCCTGGAAGGAAAAGCCGGAGAACCCCGGCCCAAATACGTCCGCTCCAATGTCAAAGGCCTCTGGGAAAGACCCTCGGTCCTCAACAACGTCGAGACCTGGGCCAATGTACCCATGATCATCAACAAGGGAGCCGACTGGTTCACCTCCATCGGCACCGAATCCAGCAAGGGCACTAAAATATTTTCTCTCGTCGGCAAGATCACCAATACCGGCCTTGTGGAAGTGCCCATGGGAACCACCCTGCGGGACATCATCTTTACCATCGGCGGCGGCATCCCCAACAACCGTAAATTTAAAGCCGTCCAGACCGGCGGGCCTTCCGGCGGCTGCATCCCGGAACACCTTTTGGACCTGAAAGTCGGGTTTGACGAACTGACCCAGGCCGGGTCCATGATGGGCTCCGGCGGTATGATCGCCATGGATGAAGACACCTGTATGGTGGACGTGGCAAGGTATTTTATCGCCTTTCTCACCGACGAGTCCTGCGGCAAATGCGTGCCCTGCCGGGAAGGGCTTCGCCAGATGCATCGGATCCTGACCAATATCACCCAGGGCAAAGGCAAAGAAGGGGACATCGAACTCCTGGAAGAGCTGGCCGAAACCGCCGTGGAAGCCTCCCTCTGTGCCCTGGGCAAAAGCGCGCCCAACCCGTTTTTGTCCACCCTCAAATACTTCCGTGAGGAATACGAGGCCCATATCCGGGAAAAACGCTGCCCGTCCCTGTCCTGCAAGGAACTGATCCATTTTTACATAGATCCTGAACTATGCCGGGCCTGCGGCACCTGCAGAAAGCAATGCCCGGCCTCGGCCATCAATGGGGACAAGAAAATTATCCACATCATTGACCAGGACAAATGCACCAAATGCGGCACCTGCTTTGAGGTCTGCCCCGCAAAGTTCGGCGCCGTGACCAAACTCTCGGGCGTGCCGGTCCCCCCGCCCGTCCCCGAAGACCAAAGAACGATTAAAAAAAAGAGCAAAGAAAATGAGTGATATCCAGTTTGAAATAGACGGGAAAAAAGTATCGGCCACACCGGACATGACGGTCCTGGAAGTGGCCCAAAAAGAAGGGATCTATATCCCCACCCTGTGCCACCATGAGAAACTGGAACCCTTCGGGGCCTGCCGGGTCTGCATCGTGGAAGTGGAAAGCCGGGGATGGACCAAACTCGTGGTCTCCTGCGTGTATCCGGCCGAAAAGAACATCATCGTCCGGACCCGTTCCCCCAAGGTGGACCGGATCAGGAAAACCATCATAGAGCTGCTCATGGCCCATGCGCCCGACGCACCCCAGCTCCTGGAGCTTGCCGCCGTATACGGAGCCGTCCCCAACCGCTACGAAAAGGACCCCTCGTTCTGCATCCATTGCGGGCTCTGCGTCCGGTACTGCGCCGAAGTGGCCCAAAAGAATGCCCTGGGCTTTGTGGACCGGGGAGTGCACAAGGAGATCAGCTTTATCCCGGAGATCGCAGCCAGGGAATGCCACGCCTGCAAGGAATGCTTCCC
>Ga0208968_1001389_pt1 | contig 13151 bp, 6 predicted proteins | sample RifOxyA3_FD_184031 | JGI IMG/M metagenome (GOLD analysis project Ga0208968, IMG submission 184031) | Groundwater microbial communities from Rifle, Colorado - Rifle Oxygen_injection A3 (SPAdes) | ecosystem: Environmental > Aquatic > Deep subsurface > Groundwater | place: Rifle, Colorado, United...
CCCCAAAACCCCAAAACCCCAAAACCCCAAACAAAAATAAATTAATTTAATTTTAAAAAAATTAATTTAAATAATAATGAAAACAAAACAGTTACAAGTATTATTATTAGGATCCTCAGAAATTAAAAAATTATTTAAAAAATAGATTATTCAATCAAGGATTCCAATAAAATCCCTTACCTTCTGTAAAACGAAATTTTAATGTTCGACCTACAACGAAAGGACAATTTATTTCTTCTTCTCATAAAAAATTACCAGCACAGCAACTTAATAAGCCCGAATTTAAAAATAATTAAAGACCTTTTACAGGAAATATTTTTCAATAATTTAATCCCAACTAAATCAATCCATTTCAATTTCCAAAAAATTAATTTCTTAATAACCTTGAATCAAACCTAAATTAATTTAAGCAAAAAAAATAAATAGGATTATTACCATCAAAAAAAAAAATTTCTTCCAAATTTAGAATGTAATTTATGAAAAAATAAAATAAAATTTAAAATTTAAACAAAAAAAAAATATTATACGATAATTTTCCTCAAATTATTCCATAGTCAATCCCTTTTCATGTCAAATAATTTGTAAGGACTCATTAATAATTATAATTATAAAAAAAAACTTTAAGAAAATTAGGAGCTAAATGTTAAATTTAATAAATTAACTTTTAATAAAAAAAATCATAAAATAAAAAATAAAAAAGTCATCTATTCAAATAATTATAAAATATTAATAATTTTTAAACTTAATAGAAAAAAAATTTAGATTTTTAATAAATTACTGATATAGATCAACTGATTGATACTTTATTCAATGTTGCTCAAGACAATGGAGAATTTGTATATTTGTTATAGAAAAGTAAATCTGATCCTTATTAACTAGTTAAATGAAAATATAAATATATTTAAACCTAAAAGCCTTAAAAATATTTTACTTTAAGCAAAAAAGGTATTACAACTTATAGGAAATTAGCTCCTGTCTAATTTTTAACATTAAATTAATGGCTTGAATAAAGAGATAAATATAAATGTATTTCAAATGTTTAATTTTTTAAAAAATTTAGAAAATGGAAAATTATTAAAGTATGGAAGAAAAATGTAATTCATACAAAAAGAAAATAAATTACCAATAATTTAAAATAAAAATTAATTCAGCTTGATCCTGTTTTTTTATAAATTTATTTAAATCATAGATCTAATTGAATTTAAATGGAAAAATTAAAATTATTTTAATTTGGAAATCCTTATGATACACCAAAAATATAATCTTTATAAAAAGTAATGCAAATATCATCTTTATAAACATAATCAAAAATAAAATCTTTTGCACTTAAAACCGAATAATCATTTCAAAAAGGAATTAATTTTATTATGGATAATCTTAAAAAATAAATTCATAAAAATTTAGCATCAAGTTAAAAATATGGATAATAATAAAAAAGACCTTTTTCACCTTCAAAACCACTTTAAACTTAAAATTAAATAAATTAATAATAAAAACAAATTAAAAAAATAAAACCAAAAACATCGCACCATAAAAGATAATTTTTAAATAAACCTAAAAAAACACAATTTCATTTAATGAAAAATTAATTTAATATGTTTTAAAATAAAAAAGTTCTGAGTATTGATATTCCTTTTTAAAGCTTAGGATTTCCTTCAAAAATTTCTTATTCAGACAGAAGTATTATCCGAAAAAAATGAAGCAGATTTTTAAGATTTAGTTATTTGCTAGACTTTATTACTGTCTAATCTTTATAGTAATTATTTAAAAAGTCATATTCGTATTTAATCTAAAGATTTTAAAGATTAAATTAGATTTAAATACCTCCAAAAATTGATTTAAAAGTTAAATAATCAAAGCATTCTTAATCACTTTATACAAAGCCTATTATTTATATGTATGTTAATTTTGTTCCAAAAAATATTCCACGTTAATTAATTTGCTCTTAAGAAATTCCTTCATTTACTCCAATAAATTCTGGCCAAATTACAAAATAAAATTATGATCCTTCTTGTCATTTAATTATTGGAAAATAATTTTAAGATGTATTAACAGTTAAAAAAGTATTTTGTTTTAGATTTATTCTAAAAAATTATGGAAAATTTGGATATAATTAAAACCTAATTATTAGTAATTCTCTACAATTATTTAGCAAGGGTATTAGCTAAGTATTTTATCTTTAAAGGTTACATAATTAGAAGTTTATTAGATTTAGTAAAAATCCAAATTTATCTCAATATGCAGCTGTATTATAAGATTGGGATGATAAAGTTACAGATAGATGGTAAGTATAATAATAAAATAATATTAATTGATAAGATTTACTTAAATAGATTCCTTAATATGACCATCCTTTTTAAAAAATTAGTGCATTAATAACTACTGCATATTAAAGATGTTAAAAAATTCAATAAATGCTTTAGCCATTTATGGATATTTATAGAGGGTATTAATTTGCAAATTGGTAAAATTTATCAAATTAATTATTAAAATATCCATCGTCAACAATTTAAATGTTACTTTAACAAATAACATATTATTTTCAATACTTTAAATAAGGAATTACACCAGTTCTTTAAGTTGGAATTGCTAAAATGGATTTGTTTAATGTTAAAAAGAAATTTTAAGATTATCCAAGAAAATGGAAAAATAAAATAGGATAAATTTTAGGTCCATTTTTAAGATCTCAATCAAGTAAATTTAAAACATGGGTTCTTAAAAATATTTAGTAATTATCAATATAAATAGATTCTATAGAAAAATATATTTCAAGATTATAATTATTAAAAAATATTCAATAAAAAATTACTACTTTTCAATAAAAAGCATAACTAAATATTAGCATACTAAATATTTGACGTTAGTATTCATTAAATATAATTAAATAATAAAGTTAACGAGATTTACCTATGCATTTTAAAAACTTAAAAAAGATTTTAAATTAAAGTTAATAAAAAGCATAAAAATTAAAATAAAGTTATAAAATTTAATTAATTAAATTAATTGCAAAAGTTAATTAATAATCAATTTCCTTTAAATAAAAATTAAAAAATTAATGATTTTTAAATTATTCAAGCGGAATACCAAATATTTTACATCAAATTTAATTAATTTAAAAGTAATTTTAAATTTTAAAAAAATAAGCAAATAAATGTACTCATGCTCAATAAATTTTGTAACTTTAACGTACTTATTTTCATTTTATTGATTAAATATAAAATCAAATATAATCAATTAAAAATTTATGGACTGCGCTTAATAGTTGGAAGCATAAAGTTTAATCATGGAAAAAGCAAACATTTTTAGAAATTAATAAATAATAAATTATAAATTAATCTGATAAATATTGGAAAATTGTTTTAAGGAGCTAATCTAATTTTGGATCTAATTCAACCGCTGTCAAATAATTAAAAATGCAAGTTGATTAATTTCGAAAAACAATGCCTGTAGTTATAAATTTTACAAATAAATATTTAAAATAATATCATTGGTATTAAATTAAAAAATTGCTTAAATTATAAGATTTTGATTTATAATCTAAAAATTATTAATTATAAACTTTGCTAAATTTTAATGTTTGCAACTTCAAATAATAAATTTAATTTATTTCAACAACTGCTACTCAATAAGATTTTATTAAACATGATTTAGATAGAATATAAAATTAATGGAAAAATATCAAAGTATTTTCTTTAGAAAATTACAAAAATAATAAAGAAATATATGTTCTTACAAACACTGATAAATTAATTATATAAATTTAATAAACATTAACAATATTAACAAATATTTTAGGATCAAGATTTGTAAAAAGACTTGCCTAAAAAGCATCAAAATTAAAAATTTTAATTGATTTAATTTTGTAAATAGTATAATAATGGTTAACTCTTCAAAGAAATTGGATTTATTTGTCAAATTTATTTTCTTCAAAAGATATAACATCACAATTATAATCTTAATCAAATGATTTTAAAGGAATAGATAAATCCTGGATATTGCTAATGAGAAATTGAGATTCGAAAAAAAGCATTTATATTCAATGTGATAAAAAAAACTTAAATAATTTAAAAGAATTAAATAAAAGGGCAAATCAAATTTTAAAAAAACTTTAATAATGAATTTAAAGAAAAAGGAAATAATTTTCACGTTTTTATTTTTTATCGAATGATTAAATATTACATATTTTAGCACATTCAATTTAATTAGATATTATATAACCTTATATGTTAAAAATGTTTTAGAATATTAAAAAAATTGATTATTCTGGTGTTTTCCCAAATTATTAAATTAAGGCAGTTCTAAGTCAATAAAATTAAAAACTTCCATTTGTTTCAGTAATAAGAGTTAAATAGTAGTAAGGTGCAATTTCTTGGCTAAGTTAAGTAGAAAAACAGATGAATAATTCAGTTAAATTTTGGATTAAAACTGCACATTAACATATGTAAAAAAATAAAAAATAATGGATTCATTTAATGAAAATAGGGTAGGCATTATTATATTTATCTCAAGAATAAATTACTTCAAGTTGAGAATATTATTTGTAATCTATTTAATAAACATAATAATGATAAACTTTACACTAATTATATATAGGTATAGATAACAATGTTAAAGAATTAGTCCAAATAATTAAAATTTTAAATCCATTATAAAGATTAATTGTTGTTAATATAATTACCAACTAAGTACACAGCAGAGATATAGTTTAAAATCTAATTAATTGAAATGTGAAAAACAAAAAAAATTTTTAATGGATGAAAAATATAAGATTTTACACATAATAAATATAACCTTTTGGATATAATCTCAGAATATAATAGCTTTATACTATTATTAACTACGGATATTAATATATTGGAGCAGCTCCTAGAATAATAGTTACCCCTTTAACAGATAGATGATGGATAACCGTAACAAGCGCATTAAAAATACACTTGGGATGAGCACCTTCAGGACCTGCTGGATCAGGAAAAACATAATCCATAAAAGATTTAGCAAAAGGAGTTGGAACATTTTGAATTGTATTTAATTGATCTGAACAAATAGATTATAAAATAATAGGAAGAATTTTAGCTGGATTAGCTGAACAGGGTTGATGGTGTTGTTTAGATTAATTTAACAGAATAGATAAATAAGTTTTATCAGTAATTGCATCTCAAATATTAACAATAAAATTGGCAAAATGTAAAAATTAAAAATAATTTTAATTATTAGATAGGAAAATTGTATTAAAAAATTCTTGAGGAATTTTTGTTACAATGAATCCAGGATATGCAGGTAGAACATAATTACCAGATAATTTAAAAACATTATTTAGACCAGTTTCAATGACAATCCCTGATTATTAATTAATTGCTTAAATTATGCTTTATTCATAAGGTTTTATTCAGGGAAATAATTTATCAAAAAAAATAGTTAAGTTATTTAAATTATGTTCGTAACAATTATCTTAGTAGTAGCATTATGATTTTGGTATGAGAGCAGTAAAATCAATTTTAATTTAGGCTGGAAAAATAAAAAGGAAATAATTTAAATAAAATTAATAAATAATATTGGTTAGAGCAATTAAAGATGCAAATCTTCCAAAATTTACAAAATAAGATATTCCTTTATTTAATCAAATAGTATAAGATTTATTTCCATTATTAGAAATTAAGGATTGTTCTCAATATTAATTATTATAAAATTAAATTAAATTAACTGTTTTATTACTAAATCTTTAAGTTAATGAATCAATATTAAAAAAATAAATACAATTATATGATATAATGAACCTACGATTTGGAATTATGGTTTTAGGACATGCAAATTCTGGAAAATCAACTTTAATAAACGTATTATCAACTTGTTTAACAAATTTAAAAAATAAAGGAATTAATTAATAAAGCTTTCAAAAAGTTTCTTGTTATTTTATAAATCCAAAATCAATTACTATTGGATAATTATTTGGATGATAAAATTTAGATACAAAATAATGGAATGATGGAATCGCTTCTGAAATTATGCGAGCATCTGCATATAAAACGAGTTAAGATTTTGATTGGATTGTTTTTGATGGGCCAATTGATCCGAAATGGATTTAAAACTTAAACACAGTTTTAGATGATAATATGACATTATGATTAGCTAATTTATAGAGAATTAAATTAAGAAAATAAATGAAAATATTATTTTAAATTGATGATATTTCTCAAGCAAGTTTAGCAACAATAAGTCGTTGAGGAATTGTATATATATAAGGTTATTAAAATTTGGGAGTATTGTATTTAAAATCATGGATTAAAAAATATTTTTAAAAAAACAGCAATAATATTTTTAAATAAATTTATAAAATATTAAAATAAGTCTTTGAATAAGTATAGGAAAAAGGATTAAAGTTTATAAAAAAAATGAAATAACATTAAATTTATTAGAATACATAAATTCAAATTATTTCTAATTTCTGCTCTTACTTATAATTTTTATTAACACCAGAGTTTGGAATTAGGTAAACATAATTAATAGATTTATTTAAAAAAAAAGTATATTCATATGCATTATTTGCATTTATTTGGTCTTTTGGAGGTGCATTAATTTCAAAAGCTTATTTGTCATTTGATTAAGTAGTAAGAAATATATTTCCTAAATATCAAATCCCTACAAATGGAAATGTTTTTGATTATTCAATTTCAATGAGTGATGATAATTGAGATTGTAAACATTGGAAATAAAAAATACAAAAATCAATTATTAAAAATAATTCCTAAAATATTTAACCTAAAATATAACAATTTTTTGATATTTTTGTTTAAAATCAATAATAAATCAGATTTTAATAGATAATTTAATTTTGAATTAAAATTGGAATGCCTGTTTTATTAACTGGTTAATCTGGTAGTGGAAAAACTGTATTAGTATAACATACTATTAAAAAATTAAAGTAAACGTCAGTAATAAAAATAATATTTTCTGCTCATACAAATTCTGAATTAACTCAAACATATTTATAATCAAAATTATAAAAAAAAAAAGGAAAAAAAATTTTAGGGCCTATTGGTTCTAAAAAATGAATTTTATTTATAGATGATTGACATCTACCAATCAAGCAATAATTTGGAGATTAGCCACCCATTTAATTATTAAGATAGCTTATAAATTATAAAGGTTTATATAATAGGCAAAAATTCTTTTGGAAAACAATTTAAGGATTATCTCTTCTATGTTTAAGTACAATAACAGGATCAAAATCTAATTATTCAAAAAGATTTTTAAGACATTTTCAAATTTTATATTTACCCAATTCATCTTAATAAATTTTAAAAAATATTTATTCGTCTATATTATTAAAGCATTTATAAATAAATAACTATAGTTAATCAATAAAAAAAACTGGAGAAGAAGTAATAAATTCTACAATATAAATTGCTAATCGAATTTGAAAAGCTTTACTACCAATACCAAGTAAATTTTTTTATATTTATAATTCAAGAACAATTTCTCAAATAGTTCAAGGAATTTGAAACACAGATCAGAAAGGAATCCCTACTTTATAAATTTTTTGTAAATTATGGTTGCATTAAAGCTGTAGAGTAATAATTGATAGAATAAATGACCATAAAGATTTGTTGTTTGTTTAGTAAAATTTAATTAAAGTTTCACTTCAATACTTAAGATAGTAATATTAAATATAATAAATTTTTGAAAAAAATTAAATTCAATTTTCAAATATTTTAAGTATTTAGCAATAAACTCCGATTTATAGATTAATAACATCCAAATAAAATCTAAATTAGGTTTTAAAAAATTTATTAATTTAATATTAAGTTGATAATAAAACAAAAATTGATTTTGTTTTATTTAAATAAGCAATTTCTAATATTTTAAAAATTACAAGAATATTATGTTTATTAAGAGGAAATCCTTTAATTTTAGGAGTAAATGGAACAGGAAGACAAACATGATGTAAAATATCAGCTTATATTTAAAAATTTGAATATAAAATATTGCGATCATCAAACCAAAAAAAAGGGAAACCTTATGATGAAGATTTAAAAAAAATTATTTTAGGAGCAGGATGATATGATAAAAAAATTGCTTTAATGCTATCAGATAACGTAATTCATAATTAATTATTATTGTAAGATATTAATAGTTTGATAAATTCCGGAGAAGTTCAGAATTTATTTACTATATAATAATTAAATAATATAATGAAATAAATGGATTTACAGAAAACAGAAATCAGCAGTCCATCAAATTTATTAAAACCTCAATCTAGATCATTATCTAGATAAGAACGTAATAAATAATTTATAAAAAAAGTTAGATAAAATTTACATATTATAATGTGAGTTTCTCCTATAGGATAAAATTTCAGAAATTATTGAAGAATGTATCCTTCTTTAATTAATAATTCATCAATTTTATATATTAATAAATGGTCAGAATAAGCTTTAGTTTCTGTTGTACAAAAAATTTTATAAAATAAATCAATAATTTAAAAAAATAAAATAAAAACAATAACATAATTATTTGTAAAATCTCATTGTTTATCAGATGAATTTTCACAAAGATTATATTAAGAGCAAAAATTGAAAATTTATATTTCACCTAAAAATATTATTGATTCAATAACATATTTTTGTTAATAAATAATTTAATCAAAAACTTATATGAAAAATAGAATAGAAATGCTTAAGTTAGGAATAAAAAATTTAAATTCAACTTCAAATCAAGTATAAAAATTAAAACAATTATTAATTAAATTATAGCCTGAATTAAATTAAAAATAAAAAAAGGCACAATAATCAAAATAATTAAATGAAATAGAGTAGAAGAAAAAATAGATAGAAGAAGTTGCTTTGTAAAAATAAAAATTTTTTGTTTAAAAGCAGGCATTAGATATCAAAATTACAAAATAATAAGCATAAAGGTAATTGAATATTGCAAAACCAGCATTAGAAAAAGCAAACGAAGGATTAGGAAATGTAACAAAATAAGACATTACTAATTTAAAAAATTTAATTTCTCCTACTTAACAAATTCAAACATTAATGAGTGCTGTTTTAATTATATTAGGAAGTTAAAAAACTGATTGGAATACTGCAAAAGTAATGCTTTTTGATATGAAATTTTTGTAAAAATTAAAAAAAAAAAGTAATTAAATTTAGAATATTCCTGAGAGTTCTATTAAAAAATTAAAAGTTATTTTATTAAATAAATAAAAATTTTTGGCGGAAACAAAAAAATCTTCCTCATCTGCTCTAAATTTAGCCTAATGGTTATTTGCAGTTAGAGATTATTATGAAGCATATAAAATAGTAGAGCCAAAAAGAAAAAAATTAATATAAAAATAATAAAAATATAATCAAGCTTTTTAACTTTTAAAAAATAAATAATTATAGCTTGAAAAAATAAATCAATCTATGAAAATTATAGATGATGAAAAAAAATAAATTTTACATTAGGTTGCATAATTAAAATAATAGAGGTAAAAGGCAAATAAGCAATTATCTAATGCCGAAAAATTAAAAATATTATTATCTGATTAAGAAATAAGATGGAAATAAATAATAAAACAATTATAAAGTTAAGAACCTTAAATAACGGGTAATGTATTAATATCTTCAATATGCTGTTGTTATTTTGGATCTTTTACTTTTAAATTAAGAAATTAAATAATTCAAATGCTAATTTTATAATTTTAACAAAAATAAATTTTAATTTCTAAAGATTATAATTTGTTAAAAATTATTCCAGATAAAATATAAATTTAATAATGGAATTTAAATGGATTGCCAAAAGATTAGACATCAATTTGGAATGCTATAATTGCAACAAAATCAAAAATCTGGCCTTTAATGATAGATCCTCAAGGTTAGGGAAATAATTGGATAAGATCTATAGAATCTAAAAATAAATTATTTAAAGCAATAAAATTAACAAATCCTTAATAATATTTAAAACAATGAGAAATAATGCTACAAAATGGAGGACATCTTTTATTATAAGATGTTAATGAATAATTAGATTATTTATTATAACCAATTTTTGGAAAAAAATTATTTAAAAATTAAAATATTTATTAGATTAGATTTAATGGAAGAGAATTAGTTTATAATTCAAATTTTAAATTATATTTAACGACAAAAATAGCAAGACCACATTTGTTACCAGATATTTCGATACATTTTAATTTAATTAATTTTGCATTGTCATATGAAGGATTAGTTGAACAATTATTAATTGAAATAATAATAATTTAAAATAACTAAATATAAAAAAAAAGACTTAAACTAGTTAAATAAATATCAAAATATAATAATTAAATAAGAAATTCTCAAAATAAAATATTAAAATAATTGTCTCAAGCAAATCCTTAAAATATTTTAGAAAACTAAAATTTAATTGATATTTTATAAATATCAAAATTAAAATCTTCTGAAATTGCACAAAAAATGGAGCAATCAAAAAATCTTTAATAATAAAATTAATTATAGAGAAATGTTTATAAAATAGTTTCATAAAAATCAGCAACTTTATTTTTTGTAATATTATAATTATCTTTTATTGATTCAATGTATTAGTATTCTATTAATTATTGAAAAAAATTATTAAAGTAAGGGATAAAAAATGCAAAGCCAGCTTAATAAATTTAAGGAAGAATTTAAAATATAATATTTTCAATAATGAATCACATTTTTGAAAATATTTCTCGAGGTTTGTTTGAAAAACATAAATTAATATTTTCATTTAGATTTTGATGTTCTTTGCTTTTACAATAAAAAAAAATTTCGTAAGATTCTTGGAATTTATTTATTCGAGGATGAGAATATTTTGAATTAATGAATTCTTCATAAAAATTGTTATAGAAAAAAAAATAGAAAAATTAATCAAATAAAAACTAAAAAAATAAAAAATAATCTAAAACTAAAATTTAAAATTAATATGATTAAAATCTTATTTTAAAAATGTAATAAATACTTCCAATGGAATTTGATTATTTAAGAAATTCATTTAATACTTATAAGCCTTTATGGTAAAAATATAAAAATTCAGAAAATTTCTTAAATGCAAGATTACCTGAAAGATATTAGAACAGTGTTTCTTTATTTGGGAGACTATTATTAATAAAAGCTTTAAAAAAATAAAAATTATTTTATTGTTGAAAATAATTTGTAGAAAAAAATATGGGATCAAAATATATATAAAATAATTCAACATAAATTGATTAAATATTTAAAGTATCTGATAATAAAACTCCGATAATTTTTATTTTGTCTCCTGGAACTGATCCAACAAATTCATTAATTCAATATTTTGATAATTCTTAATTAAAAAAAACGAATAAATTAATTATTACATCATGTGGTCAAGGACAATTATAAAAAACAGCTTTATTGATAAATTAATGAAAAATTCATGGAAATTAGATTCTAATACAAAATTGTCATTTGGGAAAATCATTTATGTCTAAATTATAATTAATAATTAGAGATTTATAATTTTAATAATAAAAGCAATTAAAATAATCTTTTAGAATAATATTAACATCGCTTCCTGTAGACGAATTTCCAATAAATATTTTACAAAATGGATTAAAAATAACAACCGAATTTCCAGCTGGAATTAAAGCTAATATGACAAGATTAATAAAAAATTAGAATTAATAAAATTTTAATATTAAAAAAAAAGAAATTTAATGGAGAAAAATTATCTTTGGAATATCAATGTTTCATTGTATTTTACAATAAAGAAAAAAATTTGGTTCCCAAGGTTGGAATATTATTTATTAATTTAATGATTCAGATTATGATACTTCGATAACAATGATAAAGAGTTTAATTTAATCATAAAATTCAATTCCATGGTAATCTTTATCATACTTAATATCTAAAATTAATTATGGAGGAAGAGTAACAGATTAAAACGATAAAAAAGTTGTTTCTTGAATTTATAAAAAATGAATTTGTAAATAATTAGTAGAAAATTAAAATTATTAATTTTCATATAGTGGAAAATATTCATTTTTAAATTTAAAGGTTTTTGACAAAAGTGGATTATTGTAAAAAATTAATTAATTTTCTAACAATGATTCTTTAGATATATATTAGATGGATTAAAATGCTTATAAAATTTTTTTAAATAAATAATCGTAAATTCTTATTTATACATTGTAGAAAATGAATCCAAAAAAAAACGATTTATAAATTAAATAATAAGCTGCAAATTTAATTATTTGATTAAATGAATTTTAATAAAATATTCCTTCGAGATTAAATATATAAGGAAGGAGTTCTGATCATAAATGAAAATAAGGTGAAATAATATTACAACCATTATCTATAACATTACTTCAATAATGAGAAAGATATAATTTAATTATAAAAATGATAAAAAATCAAATAATTGAATTAGTAAAAGCAATAAAAGGTTAAATATTAATGTCATTTTAATTATAAAATATTTATAATTCTTTTTAGATAAAAAAAATTCCTTAAAAATGGATTTAAAATTCATATTTAAGTTTAAAGCCTTTAACATCATGGATAAAAGATATGAAAAAGCGATGATAATTTTTTAAAATCTGGCTTGAATAAGGAAAAGTAAATTCAATTTGGATATCAGCATTTACATTTCCACAAGGTTTAATAACATCAATTTATCAATAAAGAAGTAGATCATAAAAAATAGCTATCGATAAATTATATTTAAATTATTACATTACATAAATTTATAATATTTAAGATATTGAAATGCCAAATAAAAATAAATATAATATTTATGGATTATTTTTAATTGGAGGTTGGTGGAATATGAAAGATAAAAAGTTAGAAGATGCAAAATAATGAGAATAAAATTGAAAAATGCCAATAATTTAGTTGTAAACTGTAAATTAAAACCTAAAATTTAATTATTCAATATATAAATGTCCAGTTTATAAAACTTCAAGAAGAGTAGGTAATTTATGATCTACAGGGCAATCAACCAATTTCGTTTGATGTATAGATTTACCCTGATACGAAACATAATAAAAATGGATTTTAAGAGGAACTGCTATGATATGCTCGTTAGATACATAAAAATAAATTATTTAAATTAATTATTTTATTATTTATTTTAATTTTATAATTATCTTAATTTAGGGGTTTTGGGGTTTTGGGGTTTTGGGG
>Ga0208968_1001391_pt1 | contig 13148 bp, 10 predicted proteins | sample RifOxyA3_FD_184031 | JGI IMG/M metagenome (GOLD analysis project Ga0208968, IMG submission 184031) | Groundwater microbial communities from Rifle, Colorado - Rifle Oxygen_injection A3 (SPAdes) | ecosystem: Environmental > Aquatic > Deep subsurface > Groundwater | place: Rifle, Colorado, United...
TATCATTGTCATCTTCAGTAACAATTTTAAAAGGTTTTTCGCGCGAGGTTCCTATAATTGTTCCACCAAGCGTTAAAATACCTGATAAATCTTTTTCCTTGAGCTCCACATATTGCTTATAAATCAGGCCTGTGTAACCAGACGAAAACCCTATCACCTCCATGCCATATTCAACAATTGCTGTTTTTCCAACTCCCCTTATTGCAGCATTCAATCCCGGACAATCCCCGCCGGCAGTCAAAATGCCTATCTTTTTTACTTTTTTATGACTCATAAATTATTTTTTATAATTGATTAAAAATAAGTGTCTTAATCCTCTGCAAAGCTACAAAAACCATTGAATTTCCATCCGCTTCGAAGATGCTATTTTTTCAGTACAAACCATCCTTGCAGGCTATTTTTTGCTGAAGTTTTATTAACTTTGTCGTCAACAACTGTAAACCACAAATTAAATTATCAATAAACTAAAATTATTTTAAAATGAAAAAGATCTATTCATTTTTACTTGCCGGCACTTTCATTTTTGCCCTGGCATCTTGCCAGGGAGGTCAGAAAAAAGCTGGCGAAAAATCAGCAAAAGACTCAACAGTAGTAGAGGTTCCTCAAATGAATCAGCTTAGTGCTGAAGAAGCCAATGCAGGATGGACGCTTCTGTTCGACGGAACATCTTCAAATGGCTGGAGAGGTTATAACAAAACTGTATTCCCCACAGGTTGGGAAGTTGTTGACGGAACTTTACATTGCATCGGCACAGGTACCGGCGAAGCTGGCGCTGAAAACGGTGGCGATATTCTTTACGACAAAAAATTCAAGAATTTTCAGCTTAAAATGGAATGGAAAATTCAGGAAGGTGGAAACTCCGGCATTTTCTATTTAGGTCAGGAAGTTCCTGAATGGCCGATCTACAAAACGGCTCCTGAAATGCAGGTTCTTGACAACGAGCGTCACCCTGATGCTTTGTTGGGAAAGGACGGAAACCGTCAGGCAGGCTCACTGTACGACCTGATTCCGGCCAAACCACAAAACTCGAAACCTGCAGGAGAATGGAATGCAATTGAAATCATTTGTTACAAAGGCACCGTTGTGCACAAACAAAATGGCGAAACTGTTCTCGAATATCATTTGTGGACTGACGACTGGAAAAAACTGGTTAAAGACAGCAAATTCCCTGAACTAAATCCCAAGTGGGCTGATGTTGCAAAAGAAGGATTCATTGCTCTTCAGGATCATGGCGACAATGTATGGTACCGGAATGTGAAAATCAAAGAAATGGAATAATACAATTATTCACAGATATGAGAAAGCCTCCTGAAAAGGGGGCTTTTTTTAGACCTATGGCCGATAGCCCGATTGGTTCAGAATCATCTGAAAATCTGCATTATTTATCAAATCCGCCAGTTCAACATCTTTGTTCTGATTCATGTACGAGCGTACAATCTGCCAGCCAAGCCAGGCTCCGGTTCGTGCGGGCGACTGGTCGGTAAATGGCGTAGTATAAGGTCCATCGTCGATAAAGCGTTTTATGCTCATCCTGTCGGTCGAAAACAGAAGCTTTTGTTCGGCCATGAAAGTCCACATCGATGCTTCGTTTTTCCGGCAATAATCAAGTTGTTTTTTGGTAAACCCAATTTTCAGTGTGTCCGAAATTTCGGGCAACATAGCATCCATAAAATACAACATCTTCCCTTCATGAATCATCTGACTTAACAAGTTATTGGCATTGTCTGATTTGGGCCATTCGGTAACCGCCCAGGCATACATCGCATCAGGAACTATCTTTTCAGGATGCATGTTTCTGCGCTTATAAACGGGCAAACCCAATTGCTTGTAAAAACGGCTGTTGACCCCCAAATACTTGTCAAGGCTAATCCCAATAAGCTTTTCAGCAGTCACTACCGATTGGTTCAATCCTGAAATACAAGTATAAACTATAGGAATTTCTTTCTCTGGAAAATAGTATTTATAATGTCTGAAGGCAAACTCAAGATTCTTTCGGAGTTGGATGGTATCTATATTTTCGGCTACATTCGTTTCCAGTTCCCGGATAAGCGTATCTGAAACAAAAGAATAAAGCATTTCAGGAAAATTTTCCTGTTCCGTACCCCCAATATTGATCATCCGGTAAGTAAAAAGGTCGAAAAACTCACCGTGCGAACTTTTTAAAACCGGGATTGCAGCCACCACCTGATCTTGTTTCAGCTTCAGTAAATCTACGTCAAGATGCTTGATTTTCAAATCAACTGAAATTGTTGAAACATTAATTTTCAATGGATTGCGCGTGCATGAAATAAGGATAACCGTGAAACACAAAAGCAAAAAGAATCGTTTCATTCCATATGTTTTCAGGTAATTACGCTGAATGGGCATTTTTATTGTCATTTTTAAATTTAAAATTCGAGATTTGCAGCAAACAAAACTAAGTCATTCCTGCGTTATATACGCAGACATCGAAACTGTTTTTCGAAACAGATCCTTTGTACAGTTAGATTTAATCAGTTTTTCAGCCATTTAAACAAATATTACAATGAAACGAATTACTTTATTTTCAATATTTTTTATCCTTGCTTTAACCAGTTGGAGCCAAACAAGGTTGAAACTGTCGTTTACCGGAAGTCCTTCGGTTAACTGGATGAGAACCGACAACCAGTATGCAGACAAGGAAAAAATAGTGCTCGGATACGATTTTGGATTAAGCGGAGATATTTTCTTTACCGAAAATGAGCGTTATGCAATAAACACGGGATTACAGATTCTAAACACGGGAGGCGCTATCTCCTACCGCACCAATGCGCCATTCGAATTTTCCGGAGCTACGCTGCCACCGTCCACCAAAATCAGGTACCGCCTTCGTTATGTCGAAGTTCCACTGACCATCAAACTAAAAACCGATCAGTTTCACCGTACACGTTACTGGGGCCAATTTGGGATGTCATCCATGGTGAACATCGGAGCCAATGGCGATAGCAGCGACGGAACATTAAAAAAAGACAATATTCACGATGAAATTAACCTGTTTGACCTGGCCATGAATGTTGGACTCGGTTTCGATTTTGATTTGGGAAGCACCAATTCATTGTCTGCAGGGTTGATATTTCACAATGGATTGACGGATGTAACAACCGACACTTACTTTACCGATAAAACAATTATCAACTCACTGAAAGTCAGGCTAGGACTGATATTTTAATATACTACAAAAAACATGAAGATCGCTATTGCCCAACTCAATTATCACATCGGTAATTTTTCCCTGAATACCGCTAAAATTATCGATTGCATCCGTAAATCAAAGGCTGCTGGTGCTGATATGGTGGTTTTTTCAGAACTTTCGGTAACAGGTTATTACCCGCACGATCTGCTTGAGCGAAAAGAATTCGTTGAGCAATCGTACAAAGCGATTGAACAGATCGCGGCCTGCTGTACCGGCATTGCCGCCATCGTTGGAGGGCCAAGCATCAATCCTGAACCGCGCGGTAAAAAGCTTTTCAATTCAGCATTTCTCATGTACAACGGGGCGGTTCAGCAAATAGTAAACAAATCGCTGCTGCCGACTTACGATATTTTTGATGAATACCGGCATTTTGAACCCAATAAACATTTTTCGGTTTTCGATTTCTGCGGTAAAAAACTAGCCATCACCATTTGTGAAGATCTTTGGGACGAGCAGGAAACGCAAAACGAGTTTGGCCGCGAAAAACTTTATCAACTTTCGCCGTTGAAAGAGTTATCGGCATTAAATCCCGATTTGGTAATTAACATTTCGGCATCGCCTTTCTCCTACAATCAGGAAAACTGGCGCAAAAATATCCTGATCAAAAATGCCATAAAATATCAATTGCCCATTCTGTATGTCAATCAGGTAGGTGCACAAACCGAACTGGTCTTTGACGGAGGTTCTTTCTTTCTGGACAAAAACGGCATTATTCAGCAAGAACTTAACTATTTTGAAGAAGACTTCCGGATCATTGACACCGAAATCCCTTCAGGAAATCTTCAGCCCAAAACCGAAACCATCGAAAAAATTCATCATGCACTGGTTCTTGGTATCCGCGATTATTTCGCCAAAATGGGTTTCAAAAAAGCAACACTTGGATTATCCGGAGGAATTGATTCTGCTTTGGTGCTTGTTTTGGCCGTTGAAGCGCTGGGCAAAGAAAATGTGCGCGTTTTGCTGATGCCATCGCGTTATTCGTCTGACCATAGCATTAACGATGCTTTGCAGCTGGCCCGGAATCTGGGCATTCAGTATGAAACTATTCCGATTCAGCCGATGGTCGATAGTTTTGAGCAAAGCCTTTCTGAAGTGTTTGCAGGTTTGGCCAGCGATGTTTCCGAAGAAAATATTCAGGCCAGGACACGGGGGATTTTGCTGATGGCCATTTCGAACAAATTCGGGCATATCCTGCTCAACACAACCAATAAAAGCGAATCTGCAGTTGGCTACGGAACTTTGTACGGCGACATGAACGGCGGACTTTCTGTACTGGGCGACGTTTACAAAACCGACATATTTAAAATGGCCCGCTGGATCAATCGCGAACATGAAATAATTCCGGAAAATACCATCCTGAAACCACCTTCTGCAGAGCTCCGGCCCGATCAGAAAGACACCGATTCGTTGCCTGATTACGATATGCTGGACCAAATCCTGTTCGATTATATTGAATTGAACTTGTCGCCCGAAGAAATCGTAGCCAAAGGATTTGATGAAGCAACCGTTATGCGGACTGTCAGGATGGTGAACAACAACGAATACAAAAGATTTCAGGCCCCGCCAATCATAAGGGTCAGTTCAAAAGCATTTGGCTTCGGACGGCGAATTCCTTTGGTAGCAAGATATTCATGAATATATACTTCCACTGTAACTCCTGAAATTTTGATTTTGGAGCAAGATTAGTTTACAGTAAAATAAATGCGCCATTTTTTCATATTTGACAAATTTACTTAACTTTGATGCTACAGAACATGAAACGGTACCCGGTTTTCCGGTTAAGTTCCATGAGAATGTATAGATATTCAGTCTTTTTGTATTGTTATTTTTCTCATGAAAATTTATTTCTATGGCGAGTCATGAAATGGGGATGAAAGAAGTATTTGAAAATCCAAAATCTATTTTCAGTACACTGACCCTTGAAGAAAAAGAGGATTTGCAGAAAAATATCACACTGGCGTATTATAAAAAAAATGAATTCATCTATAAGGAAGGTGAAAAACCGAACAGTTTTTTATTTCTGGTAGATGGGAAAGTCATTATTTTTAAAGAAGGCGTTGGTGGACGGGAACAAATCATTCGGATGACCAAACCGCTTGGGATTATTGGTTATCGCGCATTATTGGCTGATGAGTTGCACATCGGTTCTGCCATTACGCTTGAAGACTCAACCATTTGTGTCATTAGCCCCGAATATCTTTTTAACAAATTATTGAAGAATCCCAATTTTGCACTTAAACTGATACAAAAACTTGCAAGGGAACTGGGATTTTCAAATGCACGAACTGTTACTCTGACTCAGAAACATATCCGTGGCCGTTTAGCCGAATCGCTCCTCCTCCTGAAAGAGAAATACGGTTGGGAAAACGATGGCGCCACCCTGAAAGTATATCTTTCGCGTGAAGATATTGCCAACTTATCGAACATGACCACATCAAATGCCATCCGCACCTTGTCAACTTTTGCCGGCGAAAAAGTTATTGCAATTGATGGACGCAAGATCCGGATTCTCGACATTCACCGGCTGGAAAAAATAAGCAAACTGGGGTAACAAAAAGTTCCTTATTCCTGCAAGTAAATCCTTTTCACACGCTGCGATATTCCTGTAAGTATTTCATACGGAATAGTCCCGATGGTTTCGGCAATGTCGCTCACCGGAATATGTTCGCCCATAAGTTCAACCTCATCCCCAACGGTAATATTTAAACCGGTAACGTCAATCATACACATGTCCATGCAAATATTTCCGATAATTGGCACGATTTGTCCTTTCACAAATACCTTCCCCACCCCATTGCTCAAGCGGCGGTCATACCCGTCAGCATAACCAATCGGGAGAACGGCAATTTCAGAATCACGCTCAATCACACCTTTGCGACTGTACCCAACTGTTTGCCCTGCTGTAATTTTGCGAATTTGCGAAACCGAAGTTTTAAGCCGGCTGATGCTTTTTATTTGCCCGTTATTGCATGCACTCACCCCGTAAAGGCCGATCCCAAGCCGCACCATTTCAAACTGAAATTGGGGGAATCTTTCTATTCCGGCAGAATTCAAAATATGCCTGAAAACTTTGTAAGGAAGCCTTTCTGTAATCATCGAACTGAATTTCAGGAACTGTTGAACCTGACCTATTGTAAATTCGTCGTGCATTGCCTCGTCGGCACCGGCCAAATGCGAGAAAACCGAGCGAATCACCATTTGCTCCTGGGCGATCAGCTTTTCGATCAATCTTTCAATTTTATCTTGCGAATCAAAACCAAGCCGATGCATTCCGGTATCGAGCTTCAAATGAACCGGATAACGTACCACTGCATTTTGCTGCAATACCTTTCTGAACGATTCAAAAATTTCTTCGGAATAAAGATTCGGTTCGAGCCTGAACTCGATCATATTTTCGAAACTGTGTTCCTCCGGATTCATCACAAGAATAGGCAAATCAATTCCTGCCTGACGCAATTCAACTCCTTCGTCGGCCACTGCCACTGCCAGATAATCCACTTTGTGAAACTGAAGAATTCGGGCAATCTCTGCCATTCCGCTGCCGTAGGAAAATGCTTTTACCATCACCATGATGCGCGTTTCAGAACGAATAAGCGATCGAAAAAAGTTAAGATTATCAATCAATGCATTTAGATCAATTTCGAGAACTGTCTGATGGTATTTTTTCTGAAGCACCGATGAAATCCGCTCGAAATGAAAATCCCTGGCACCTTTCAAAAGAATACAATCCTGATGAAACTTGCCCGGCTGAAACGATTCCAAAAACTGTTCGGTCGATTCATAAAACTCAACTGACATTTCAAACGAATCTGCCTGTTTCCTGATTCTCGAACCGATACCGATCAGATGACTGGTTTTATTCATCTTAAGCAACCGTGCAACTTCCTGATACAATTGCTCATCAGGAATACCCGATTGTTGAATATCAGACAGAATCACGGTTTTGCGCAGATAAGGAGCACGGGCATGATTGTTCAAAAATGCAAGTGCAATTTGAAGCGAATTGATATCCGAGTTGTAATAATCGTTGATCAGCAGGCAATTGTTGATGCCTTCCTTCATTTCGAGGCGCATGGCCAAAGGTTGAATATTCCGGAAAGACTCCAAAACTGCGCTATCGGCATAATGCTGCGAAAGGATAAAAGCGAGGCAATGCCCTGCATTTTCGAGGTTGGCCGTATCCTGAAATGGCAATGCAATGCGATACTCAGCAGGTGACTTTAAGTCACCTGCTGAGTAGTCTGAGCAAAACAGCTCCACCCCATTTCCAACTTCTTCAATCCTGAAATAAAGATCAGCAGTCGGATCAATAAACGACCATGCAATAAGTTTCGTTGTCGGGTTCACTCCCCCACTTCTGATTACAGAATCGACCAAAGATTGATCTTTGCAATATATTAATGTTTTGCACGAAGCAAACAGTTTCAGTTTTTCTTCCAGCTTTTCCTGTTTTGAACTGAAATTTTCCTGATGTGCTTCCCCAATATTGGTTAAAATACCAATGGTCGGCCTGATAATTTCCTGCAAATACTGCATTTCGCCAGGTTTTGAAATACCGGCTTCGAAAATGGCCATTTCATAATCAGCACTCAGGTTCCAAACTGACAAGGGAACGCCCACCTGCGAATTGTAGCTTTTCGGACTGCGGATAACAGCATGGTTGTGCAGCAATTCAAAGAGCCACTCTTTAACGATGGTCTTGCCATTGCTCCCGGTAATTCCCAAAACCGGAATGTCAAATTGAGAGCGGTTCCATGCGGCAAGTTTTTGAAGTGCTTTCAGGGTATCGGCAACCACCACAAAGCTGCAATTTGTAAATTTCAGGAATTCTTCGGAATAGCTGGAAACAACAAAAGCACGAACGCCCGAATGAACCAAATCGGCAATGTACCGGTGTCCATCGTTCCGCTCAGTTTTCAGTGCAAAAAACAAGCTCGATTCCGGGTCGAAAATCATCCGGCTATCAATTGCAATTGAAGAAATATAAATTTCAGGATTAAATTGAGGAGCACGAAAATCGCCCCCGACAATTGAAGAAATCTGGTGAACCGAAAGATTTGGCATTATCGGGTAGCTTTTGTATAACAGGAACGGCACAAAGGTTCGTATTCATCTTTTTCGCCCAGCAAAACAAGTTTGTCGGCTTTCGAAAAGCGGTGCGAAAACTGCGCAACATCGCCGCACCTCATGCAAATTGCATGTACTTTGGTAATATGATCGGCAACAGCCATTAATCCCGGAATCGGGCCAAAAGGTTTACCTTTGAAATCCATGTCCAACCCGGCAATGATAACCCGAATTCCCATGTTGGCAAGCGTTACGCTCACTTCGAGCAAACCGTTGTCAAAAAACTGGGCTTCGTCGATCCCGATCACATCCACATCGCCGGCCAAAAGCATAATATTTCCAGAAGTTTCAACCGGAGTGCTCATAATCGAATTCTCGTCGTGCGACACAACTTCAGCCGCAGAATAGCGTGTATCAATTGCCGGTTTGAAAATTTCGACCTTTAATCTGGCAATTTTTGCGCGTTTCAACCGGCGGATCAATTCCTCGGTTTTACCTGAGAACATTGAGCCTGCAATGACTTCAATACTGCCTGTTTTTTTTTGTCTGTCGATTCCCCTTTCAATAAACATGTAGGTTATATGCTAAAGATTTTTGTACTTTTACCCTGTTTCAACGACCGATTTTCTGCCGGTTTTTTAGATTTCGGCAAAGACATTCCGGTTGTACAAACAAAGGTAAATTTAAATCATTACTGAGGAAAATTCAACGTGAATAACAGATTAAAATCAAAAATACAAATGGACAAACGTAAATTGGTAAATATCATCGTTAAAGATCTGGAAGAATTAAAAATTTTATCAGAAGAAGTTGCAGACAGTCAGGTTAATTCGATGCTGATCATCGATCTGGCAGTTAACAAGGCCCGGTTGCTAATTCAGGAAATTGAGTTGCTGCGCGAATTGGCCGGAAATTCAGCTTCAATCCAGAATGTAACTGAAGAAGTTGAGGAAGAGGAAGACCTTGGTTTTGAGGACGAAGAAGAGGAAGTTTCCGACATTAGTGTTTCGGACCCTGAACTTGAAATCCTGAATTTCGAAGAACGCGAATTTCCGGGAACTGAAGAATTACCGGAGGAAGAAGAACTTGAAGACGACGATGAAGAAGATTTGGATGAAGAAGAAATAGACGGGGAAGATCCTGATAAGGAAGATGTGGAATTTGAAGTAGGCGAAGATTTCAATTTAGAGGAAGAGGAAAAGGATGAATTGGAAGAGGATGAAGATGAACTTGAAAACCCTGAAGAAGAATTGGAAGAAGAACAAGAAGATCTGACCGAAATGAATGAGGAAGATAAAGAAGAAGAGGATTCCGATGAGGACGAGTCAGATGAAGACGTAGCGGAGGAAGAAGAAGAAGAAGAGGAAGAAGAAGAGCCTTTGCAGAAAACTAACGTTCACGTCACCGAACTGAGCAATAGCCCGCAGCCGGGGATTCGTGAAATTAATATCGATGACGACGATGACGACGACCTTGAGCCAATTCATTTTGAACCCATACATAATGCATCATTCAAACCGCCTATGCGTGAAATTCCAAAACCTGATAATACAGCTGTTGGTCAAAATTTCCAGAAAGAACGTTCACTTAACGATTCGATGGGTGAAACAAAGATGGAATCAAAACTGAGCAATAGCCCTATCGCCAGCTTGCGCGCAGCCATTGGCCTGAACGATCGTTTTTTGTTTATCCGGGAGATTTTCAATAATAATTCAGAAAAATACAATACAGTAATCGAGCATCTTGATAAGATGGAACAAATTCAGGAGGCTGTTGAATACCTGAAAGCAAACCTTTCCATGGAAAAAAATGAAACTACCATGAAATTCGTGGATTTGCTGAAACGACGGTTTAGTAAATGATAAGTATTTACTATTCAATAATGTACCATTTACTATTTTTTAATCTACAGATTACAAAATAAATAATGCGACATTAATTTTGCCCTAATTCATTACCTATGATTCAGTCAATTGTAAATTGTAAATTGTAAAATTGTAAATATTTTTATGGGCAAATTATTTTTGGTGCCAACACCTATCGGCAATCTGGAGGACATGACTTTCAGGGGAATTCGTATTCTTAAAGAAGTAGATTTGATTTTGGCTGAAGACACCCGTACTTCAGCCAAATTACTGAATCACTATGAAATAAAGAACAAATTGGTTTCTCACCATAAGTTCAACGAGCACAAAACGGTTGAAATGATTGCCGCTCAAATAGAAAACGGCAAAAATGTGGCCCTGATTTCTGATGCCGGAACTCCGGGAATAAGTGACCCGGGATTTTTACTGGTTAAAACCTGTCTCGACAAAGAAATAGAAGTAGAATGCCTTCCAGGCGCAACTGCATTAATTCCGGCGTTGGTCAATTCAGGATTCCCCACAGACAGATTCACCTTCGAAGGATTTCTTCCGCAGAAAAAAGGCCGGCATAAAAAAATCAAAGAACTGCTTACCGAAACCAGAACAATGATTTTTTACGAATCGCCCTATCGGTTAATAAAAACACTGGAACAATTTGCCGAGTTCCTTGGGCCCGACAGACGTGCTTCCGTATCGCGCGAATTATCGAAGTTTTTTGAAGAAAACCGAAGAGGGACGCTGACCGAGCTAATCGAACATTTCAGTTCAAAAACAATCAAAGGCGAAATCGTAATTGTACTTGAAGGATACAAAGTGGAAACTGCAGAAGAAGATGAAGCTGAATGAGAAAATACGATTTCCTTTTTTTTGATCTGGACAATACCCTCTGGGATTTTTCCGTCAATTCGCGCGAAGCACTGAAACAAACGCTCGCAAAACTGGAACTGCTTGGCCAACTCGATTCATTCGATGAATACTTTATAATATATGAGCAAATCAATGAATCGCTCTGGAGTGACTACCGATCAAAAAAAATCACAAAACATGCTTTAATTGCAGAACGTTTTTCGAGGTCGCTCGAAGCATTTGACATTACCAACAAGGATTGGGAAGGAATCAACCGGCTCTACCTTGAATACATGGCACTGCAAACCCGCTTATTTCCCGGAACAGTTGAAACGCTCAGTTATCTGAAAGCAAAAGGTTATCAAATGCACATTATTACCAATGGTTTCAAAGAGGTGCAAAATGCAAAACTCCGGAATTGCGGTTTGACAGGCTTCTTCGGCAAAGTATTTATTTCTGAAGAGATAAAGAATACAAAACCACACCGCGAAATTTTTGAACACGCCTTAAAATCGACCAATGCCCCCAAGAAAAGAAGTATTATGATTGGAGATTCATGGGAAACAGATATTGAAGGGGCCCTTGCATTTGGAATGGACCAGGTGATGTTTTTAAATAATGGCCAAAATAAGGTGCCCGATTCAATAAATTCCATTAAAATGACGCCTTACACATCGCATTTGGAGATAAAACACCACATAAAAACATGGTTTGTAAATGGAATAGTTGATCTCGCAACAATTCTTTAATTTATACTGATTCTAAATAGAACCGGTTTAAATTCTAAAAACAACACTCTATATGTTTATGTTTCAGTAACTTACACAATAAAACCCATATTATTGCGACCACCCTATTTATTTAAGATCTGTTAACAGTGTTAAAATATGTTTTTATTTTTCATTTAATACCAATTATCCTATTCACATTTTTTTAAATTTGTGTTCAAATTTAGGGATTGATACATATCTGGATTAATCCCTATGTAGGAAAGGGGTTTCGATAAATTACATTAAAATCACCGGAAAATTTGATTTGGGGGAATCAAATTTTGCAAGTTGAAAAACTTAAAAGGATCGATTTTAATTGTATTTAACCTGCCTGAGTTTATTTATAAATAAATGCTGTTTAATTTAAATTTATTTACATGAAAAAAATCGCGCTATTTCTTGCATTCTTTGCAATTGGTTTGCAGGTCCTCATGGCCCAAACCAAAGAGATCTCAGGCAAGGTGACTTCTGCTGACGACGGAGGGTCCCTACCTGGAGTATCTGTTTCTGTTAAAGGAACTACCTTAGGAACAATTACCGACATGGACGGTATTTTCCGGTTGAAAGTTCCACAAGATGCCAAAACTTTGGTATTATCTTTTGTGGGTATGGCAACCAAGGAAGTTGCTGTTGGCACACAAACAGTTTTCAATATTCAATTGGAATCTGAAACAATTGGTGTTGAAGAAGTAGTTGTTACTGCTTTGGGTATAACCCGCGATAAAAAATCGTTGGGATATGCTGTTCAGGCAGTAAGCGGTGAAGAAATAAACAATGTAAAAAATGACAACTTTGTTACTTCACTTTCTGGTAGGGTATCTGGTATCCAGGTAAAAAACAATACCAATTTTGGTGGTTCTACCAATGTGATTATCAGGGGATCTTCTTCTTTGACCGGTAACAACCAAGCTCTTTTCGTTGTTGATGGAGTTCCTGTTGACAACTCTAACACCAACAATTCAGGCCAATTAACCGGACGTAATGGTTATGACTATGGGAATGCTGCCGCCGATATCAATCCCAATGATATTGAATCAATCAGCGTTCTGAAAGGTGCTGCTGCGTCCGCATTATATGGTTCACGTGCCACAAACGGTGTCATCTTAGTTACAACAAAAAAGGGGAAGGCATCTGGATTAAAAGCTCCGGTAGTTAGATTAAGTACAAATTTAACTTTGAGTAATATTGACAAAAGCACATTCCCCAAATACCAGTCGGAAGCCGGGGCAGGTTATGGAAAAGCTTACTATAGTGGTGGAGATGATGGCAGTATATATCCTGGATTTGAATATTACGCTGATGTAAATGGTGATGGAGTTACAGATTATACTGTACCCTACTATGAAGATGCTTCCCGTGGTCAAAAATTCGATCCAAGTGTGATGGTTT
>Ga0208968_1001392_pt1 | contig 13122 bp, 12 predicted proteins | sample RifOxyA3_FD_184031 | JGI IMG/M metagenome (GOLD analysis project Ga0208968, IMG submission 184031) | Groundwater microbial communities from Rifle, Colorado - Rifle Oxygen_injection A3 (SPAdes) | ecosystem: Environmental > Aquatic > Deep subsurface > Groundwater | place: Rifle, Colorado, United...
TGAGGTTCTTATTGAGTATGTTCGGATTGAGGAGCCGTTGGATCTGGTTGTCGGAGGTTCCAAGCTCGCGAGCGAGAAAACGCAATGACACTTTCTTTTGCTCGAGCTTCCGTCGAATCAGAGCCGTGAGGACTTCCATTTGGTGTTGCAAAAGATACTCGGGGAACAAAAACAACAAGAGCTGGTAGATTTGCTCGAACAGGCTATCAAGGGCGGGACCTCCAACCACAACTCCGCTTTCGCTCGCCCCGTTGATCGGATTGATGATGCCGATGCAGGACGAAGAGTCAGGACGAATGCTCGGTCGTTCGGGACAGGTTGATCTCCTGCTCAGCCTCAAGCCAATCCTGAAGGGGATCTCCCCCTCGGAAACCACGGTGCTCGGCGCGGAAGAATGCGGCCTCGGCAATCATCTGGTATTGCTGTTCTGGCAATCCCATCGGTTCGGTAGTGGCCTTCATTGTCATCTCCCCAGTGCTCCCTGAATCATTGACTTTACCTCGCGGCATGACCTTCCCTCCCTTTTCTGATGTGTGGCGTAGTAGTTCCGCCACGCTATCTCCGATCGCGTCGCGATTGTCAAGATCACACGACAGATCACACGACAGATCACACGACAGACACAGACAGACAGATCACACGACAGTTCTGAGGTTGCATGCCAACGCGCCGAGAGGTCTCGGTCGGGCTAGTCATTAATCATCGAGCTGGGTCTTGATGAAGTCGGAAAGCAATCTCATCTCTTGGACTCCGATATCTGTGAGTCGGACGCCTATTCCTTGGAGACCAGGAGCCTTTTCTGGATTGCTTTTTGTCGACCATACGACGAAGCCTTTGCAGCGGATGACTTGACCTCCGGCAGGAACTGAGAACTCCAGATCTAGGTCGGCTCCAAATGCGGGTGGCTCTTTCAGAGCAATAAACACGCCGCCGAGACTGATGTTGCGGATGTGACCCGCGATAATCGACCTACCGCCCGGAAGGCGCACCTTGGCGCTGATCTCCGTCGTAACTCTCGGATGCGAACGACTAGGGTTATTGGCCATCCGCAATTACCTCACCATGAAGAACCAGGCTCAACCACGTGCGACCTTCATTCATGTCGACTCCACACGAAACGAGCACTCGGCGAAGAAGGTCCAGGTTTTCCTTCTCGTCGTCGACGACGAGCACACTCAAGCGCTCACTACGAATGGCGTTTGTCTCCATCGTCACCCCCCGTGCCGAAATCCAATATGACGCCAACATGTCGTCTCGATCAAGAAGTTTCTAAACGGCATCAGCCATTTGGCGGCTCGCATCCGCCAGTTGACTTGTCTTTGGCTTGTGCTTTTGACGGTCTGTTCCTTCGGAAATCGCTCGGCTCGCGGATGGCGGCCTTGAGGCCCAAGATGTTCTGCTCCCAGGCCGCAGAAAAATCCGCCTCCAAAATGGAGATCTGCTGTTCGTCGTTGCTTGACTCAGATTGAAGGACAGCGGTCCCGTTTGGCTCGAACTCCTCCCGACCAGGTTGGTCGCTCAAGGCCGAGCCCGCTGCTGTTGTTGCAGTGGCGCTTTCTCGCAGACCACTGGCGATTGTGACGGGCCAAGACGCTCTTCCGAGGGCGTTCTCTGCCCTTGGCGGGTTAGGTCCGACCTTCGCCGAGGCTGCCTTGAGTGCATCCAACAGCTCGAGAGGGTGATACGGCTTGGGTATGAAGCGGAAGACTTCTCCTTCATTGATCGCGCGCAACAGGGTCCTTTGGTCCACATGGGCCGTAAACAGGATTCGCACAGTGTGCGGGAAGCGTTGCCTCACTTTGCCGAGCAGTTCGATACCGGTCATCATTGGCATGCGCTCGTCGCTGACCACAATGTCGACGGCTTGAGTCCCCAAGGCGCATAGAGCCTCTTGAGGGGAGCTCGCGAGCAGGACTCTGTAGTGAGAGTGTCTCAGCGTCCGCTCCACGGCTCTCAAGACGCTCTGGTCATCATCGACAAACAACACGGTGTAGGCTCTCGATCCCATGGCCCTATTCTCCTTGTGAGATTGAAGCCGCCCATCCATCATGCCGCCAGGACCTCGCATAGCTCCTCTCGGTCCCATGGCTTATGCAGCACGGCGTGTGCCCTCCCAGACGCAATGGCAAGCTCGAGCTGCGTTGGCCGGACGTGGCCTGACATCAACACGCGCCGGATCCCGGGATGCTCTTCTATCAGGTAGTCGCAAATCTCCAGACCATCAGCCGTCCCCAGGAACAGGTCAACAAGTGCCGTGTCAGGAGCCACGAGCATCTCGTCGAGTATGCGCATAGCATCCAGTGCGGCCGCTGCCAGAATAGACCGCAGCCCAAGTTCGCTGAGCTGGCGCGCCAGCGTCTTGCGAACGTTCTGACAATCGTCAACGACGAGGACAGAGGGCCCTCCTACGAGCTCTTTGCGCTCGAGTGAATAGACCACCGCTTTTTGGATCACGTCCTCCATCCACATGGGTACGTGCACAAACTCCAGTGCGATGAAGGTCTCGCCTGTCCGGCGAGATTCTTGCCGTACAACCTGTGCCTTGAGTGTCAAGGCGGGCCGTCGAGGCATTCGTAGGACTATTTGGAGATGTTGGTCGAGAGTTGGAACACGTCCGCCACACGCCAGCAATGCACCACCCGCGCAGAGGTTTTCCACGAGATATTCTCCTTGGACGACACCGTCTCGAAGCACCATGGCGGTTGCTCCGATCCTAGATCGTGCATGTTTCCGGCGTTCAGAGGCCCATCTGTTTGCCTGCATGGCCTTCTCCTTGTGCTTTTGGTCCAAACCCGCCCTCATAATCTCTGTTTTGGACGGCGCGATCCGGCGCAATCGGTTGTTGTTCTTTCTCTCTGTCATGACGCACCTCGCTCGCGATTGTCTGACAGTAATGCAAAGAATGGGCCGTCTGGGATTCACGCAATATCGGCCGCTTACCAAAGGATTCTGACCAAGCTGGTGTATGAGCAGGGGTTCCGTTGACCCTGGGGTCGAGGAATACCGCGATCCAACGACGGTGCCGTTCCTCCAGGTAGGTTGCCGACCCAATACGTGATCGATACCGCTGTCATCCTGTATCAGTCTTGATCCGGAGCCCGGGGGATATTATGCCCAAAGCACGAACGCGAGCCACGTACAGCCGGACTGATTGCGAAGGGGAATCACACACATCTCGGCGCGGATGGTGGCAGTGCTACTGCCGACCATGAGGACTCTGGACGACCGAGGCTGCCACTCGGCAGTGGCTCAGAGCCGATTGTCAGGACAGAACAGGAGAGAGGTAAGCAAACATGGGCAAATCTGGCCAATCCAAGGAACTCGAATCCTGGGACGTGTTCATCGTCGACTCTGACCCTGAGACACGCGAAGAGCTCAAGCTCGTGACCAGGGCTTGTGGCTATTCAGCCTGCGGCTTCCACGATGGACGCCTTGCCCTGGAAGAGCTGAGAAAGACCATTCCGGGCATGGTGGTGGTCGAGCTCTTGCTTCCCGGCATGGATGGCTTTGAGCTCTGCCAGTCCATTCGTTCGGAGCTGTGCTACGATGATCTGCCCATACTCTGCATGTCAGGGATTTCATGGGGTGCGGTTGATCTACCAACGCTCGTGAAGTGCCGATTCAAAGCGAGGTTCCTTGCAAAAGGATCCCTCGCCAAAGAGTACTTGTCGGCAATCGAGATCGCGATTGGCCCGCCAATGAAACTCAAACGAGACACTCGAGTTTCACATTCCGTTGACGAGAACCGGCGCGTTGGAGTTCATGCTGCGGCTGAGGCGCAACAAAAGACGCGGGAATTCGAGCGAGAGGTCGCCAAAGCAAGCTCTGGACCGCGGCGAGCCATCCGGGTGCAACAGGAATACAGTGTCGAGTTTCAAAACCTCACCGATTTTGTGACCGAATACACGCACAACATCTCCAATGGTGGGCTCTTCGTCAAGACCGAAAAGCTGCCGCTGCAAGACGACGTGATCCAAATCAATCTTCTGATCCCAGGACAAGCGAAGCTGAAGATCAAGGCCCGTGTTGTCCATCTCGTCTTGCCGGAGCAAGCCCGGGTGACCGGTGGTCACGCCGGCTTCGGTGTCGAATTTGTTGATCTCTCCAAAGAAGATCGTAGATCGCTGGCGAAACTAGTGGAGGAGCTTAGCGAGAAGACCTCCCAAGACGCGGCGCGCGAGGCATCGCCTGACCGGAATTGGATCGTGCTTATCGGTCTACCTCGAGATCCGATGTTGCAACACTGCAACTTTCTCCGTCGTAACGGCATCGAGGTTGCCGAGTTTCAAGACATCCCTTCAGCTGAGAGATTCATCACCGATTGCGGAGCATCTGTCGTTGTGTTGGCCGAGAGCCTTCTCATGACGCTTGGTGCTGAAGAAGCACTCTCACGTTTGCGAAGGGTCTCTCCCCCGAACGTAGAACAATTGATCGTGCAGAGCACAACGCGTGACCTCTCGTCGCTTGTCGAGAAGGGCCTTTGCCACGCGTTGATTGACCCGACTGTTACCATGGCCCATCTGGTCAACGAGGTGGGCAACAGGGTCGGCATCCGCATGAGACAGAGTCCTCGGGTCGCCCACAGGAGTCCTGTGCACGTGACGCTGCCAGGCAGTCACTTCAGGGCACAGATGATCAATATCAGCTGTGGTGGGATGCTCTTTTCGTGCTCGACCGAATTGTCCGTCGGCACAACGGTACAACTGGCATTTGAGCTACCAGAAACACCCAGTATCGTTTGCCGCGCGACTGTAGTCCGAGCTGCGAGAGAGCCAGAAGCCTCCGAGAGCCTCGTTGGGGCGGCGTTCTTCAAGCTTGGAGAAGAAACCGAGCAATCCATCCGACAGTTCGTTCAAGCCAACGTCAACTTCCGCGAATACTTTGGATGGATGAAAAAAGTCTATTTCGAGTCGCCATGTTGATTGAGGGCCACACGTCGTATCCAGGTATCGGCATAGTCTGTCGTGTGGGCCGATATTGCGCTTCCGGGCTCGAGAATTCGTGGAGAGAGTCACAAACATCTGCCTGCGCAAACCCTTTGACCTGGACGAGATGAGAAGGACGGTGCTTCACGTGGCAGTCATGCAACATCCCCCTCAGAACCAGCCGTAAGACGTGTCGTACGGTGCTTACCAACCGTTCCCACCCACGGCGGTGTGCCCAGCGAACATTCGTGCTTCCACACTTGGGGCAGGACGGCTTACTCATGCAACGGTTCTTCCGGAGGCTCTGATTCATCGTCTGCCCCCGATCCCCGTTGCTCCAACTCGAGCAAGAAGGCTGTCAGATTCTGATGCTCGTTGCCTCGCAAATTCGAGAATCGCATGCGCGCCGTCTTGCTTTGCGAATCAAATGCAAGCACCTCGCCGCGCACTCGGACGCTCGTTTCGCGCTTCAACCGGATGTCGACCAGCATAGATTGTTGCTCCTGCACAGGAATGTCACAATCGAGTAACATCCCGCCCTCGGAAAGGTTGCGTGTCTTGCCGACCAACACACCATCGGCGCGCAGAACCACGAGAGCCACAGAAAAGCGCCTGTGACACCTGACCGGAATGCCGAAGCGTTTTGACACCAAGCCATACAGCATTGCGAAATCGATCGGCTGTGAGATGATCTCGTCCGCCCCGTCCATCTTCAACCGCCGCAGCCCGGCTAGCGACATCTCCCGATAAACCGCGACGACAAACACATCTTTCTTGAGCCGCCGCAAACTCGAGATGAGCTCCGCAGGGGTGGGCCACTGGACATCCACAGATAAGATCACCATCTCGGGTGCGTGCTGCGACACAAAAAGCACGGTCTCGTCGCCGCTGGTAGTGCACAAGGCTGTCTCTGCCAAACGGTGAGTTTGTGCAGCAATATGATCCGCCGTCGTTCTTGACGGGTCGGCGATAACCAGACATCTCAATCGATTGCCGCCTTTGCGTTGACTCATGGCCAAATCCTTTCCATCTTTCAGCGACACGTGGATTCGGGCGTCTTCACCTGGTTCTGTGTTGCAGTCCCGACAACGCCACGGGTGTCGTCGTGGCCAACGCCAATCATGACGTCGTGGCCAACGCCAATCATGACGTCGTGGCCAACGCCAATCATGACGTCGTGACAGGATTCCCTTCGGCACCCTTCATCTTTCGAAGCACAGAATCGACAATCGCCTCTTGATGGCGTGGTGTCACGTCTTTGAACTGCACGCCCAAGCCGCTTGGCGAACGTGCGGTTTGGTGCGTGGTCCATACCACAATCGCCGTGGCCTGCACCGTCATGGAGTCATCTGGTAGGTCCCAATCAAGCTTCAGCATGGTTCCTGCCGGAAGGAGCTCTTCTGTCTCGAAAAACATGCCGGATCGCCCTATGTTCTGCATCATCGCTACGCCTTGTTTGTCATCCGAGGCCCAGCGCACATTTGCTTCCATTTGTGCCCGAACGAAACGCCGTTTTTCGGCGTCGTCGACGCGGACCGCCGCCGCTTTGGCCGACGGTCCTTGCCAAAGCGCCAGAAGCCGCGGGTCTCCTTGGCGCAGCTGTTCGGTAACATCCAATGACAGGTGTACAACCTCCTTGACCTCTCCCCCGTCCCCAATCACGGGTTGCGCCACCATGTGGATGTATTTCTTTTTGCCTTTCCGGTCGGTCAACTCGACCACATTTTGTTCGAGAGCTCCGGTGGAAAATGCACGCTTGCTGGGGATCTTGTCGAAATCCTTTTGGGAGGAGAAAACTTCTGCAACAGGACGTCCGATCACCTCTTGCGGCGGTCGCCCACAAATCTCGAACAACAACCGACTGGCGCGCAACACGGTTCCTTCTTTGTCGATGAGCATACAAAGCGCCGGCATAGCGTCGAACATTGCCCGCAGGCGATGATGCTCCTCAGCTCGTGCCGAAATGTCCCGTGCGATCCCCAAGATTGCCCACGGGCGGTCTTGCCGGAGAATCACTGATGCGGTGGTTTCCACATGCACCATGTCGCCGCTCTTGGCGCGTAGGATGAATTCGGTTGGTTTCGCTTGGTATCCTTTTTCCCGCAATTCCGCGAGGGTACGCATACCTAGAGAAAGTTGATCTTCACTTAAGAGCGACGCGAAGCTCAATGTTGGAATCTCGTCATGCGTGTATCCGAGAAGTCGTAATGCGGACGGATTTGCATCAATGAAATTTCCTTCAAAGTCATGTAAATATACGCCATCGAGAGAGCGGTCGAACAACGCGCTGTACCGCTCTTCGTTTTCTTTGAGCGCTTGTTCTAACTCCTTGCGTAAAGTGATGTCGCGTAGGATCGAGGTTACCGCTGTCACTTTTCCAGATGTGTCTCGCACTGGAGTCAATGATACGGACACATGGATACGCCTCCCATCCTTCGTGAGTGCCTCTCGCTCAAAAGGTGTCACACGCAGCTGCGATTTTCCTTGAGAGAGTTGTTCGAAATCGTCTTTCTTCTCTCGCAAGGACTCCGACGGCACAAACCTGGAAACCTGTTGTCCAATCATCTCACCACGCTCGCACGCAAACATTCTTTCGGCGGAGTGGTTGCAATGAAGCACGGTACCGTCGAGATCGACAGTGAAGATTGCATCAACCGAATCCTGGACAAAGTCGGCCAGTTTTCTCGACAGATCTTCCGCTTGCCTTCTGGCAGTGATATCCCGCGCGATGCCTTGAACACCAATGCCGTTGCCGTAGTCGTCCTCGATACGAGAAGCGTTCAGCTCTAAGGCGAGAGCCGAGCCGTCGTTTGCAAGGGCGGTCAACTCAACCCCGCGAGTCTCCCCGGTGGTGTACACCGACGCGAAGGCCTCCATGACCAACGGCGTTTGACTCGGCGGCAACAAGTCGAAAAGACTGCGGTGGAGCAGCTCTTCGACGGTGTAGCCTGTGAGTTGACAGAGCCTTTGGTTCACATCCTGAAAGCGGCCTTGAGGGTCCACAGTGAAGACAGCGTCATTGACGCGATCAAGTACCGCCCGAAACTGGCGACTTCGACTTTCGACCTCGGTATGTGTCTCGTAGATGCCAGTCATCAATAGCCGCGACAGCTCGGCCCAGTCTTTGGCAAGCAACAGCTTGTGGATCTTGGTCGCCGAAACGCCACGCGCAACTTCGAAAACGACCGCGGGATCAACACCGATCAGACTCGAAAGGGTCATGAGCTCATTGACGCGCGGGATCTGACGCTTCCCACTCTTGAGAAGACCGAAGCTCTTCCAATCCATCTCCCACCGTCGCGCGATCTCGCGATCGGACATCTCGTTGCCGAGGCGCATCCTGATGAAACGGTAGAGATTACGACAGGCCTTCTTCTCGTCACGCATCCTACGATCCAATCGCTCCCAGACAAGCAGACAAGCATTGGTACATTGCCCCCCCTCTGTCAAGCAACGACACTGGAGGCAACGACACTGGAGGCAACGACACTGGAGGCAACGACAATGGAGGCAACGACAATGGAGGCACTGAAGGCCGTGACCTGTGCACTGGCAGCCAGGCGCTTCTGTTCTCTTAGCTCAGGTCACGCCTTCCTAAGAGAAATGGAAGGCGCCCAGGGAAGCCGACGCTCGTCCGGACTGGGAGACGCAAATGGCGCAATCGTTCCGCCAAACCAGCTAAGCGCCTTGACACGCCGCTTCGGCACTGAAATACGCTGTCTTGCCCAGGGTGAAGAGCAAGCGGTAGAAAGGGGAAATCCTTGAGAGAGCGCAGCGCATCAGAAAACCCGATCACAGGTCTTTCATCTCTTTGGGCTCTCTGGGTATGGGGCTGGCGCGGCATGGCCCGTGCTGTCATCACGGTGGTTACGACCTGGGTCCTACTGGCTACGTTGTTTGCATGTGCTTCCCCCCTCGCGCTTGGCCGAAAAGCTTACGCGGAGGGTCGGCTCCGAGAGGCAGAACAGGCCCTCACAGAGGATGCTTCTGAATCCGAGGACGCGCGCGCGCTTTTGGAACGAGTCCATGCGGACAAGAATGCGCTCGTTAAGCTGTGGCTGTCCCAAGCAACGCAGATAGAGCAGCGCGACCCCGAGACCGCCAGCCGGATGGCGCTGCGCTACTACCGTGCTGCCCAAGACCTGCTCTCATCTGGAGATTCTCCCGATGCTTCTATTCAAGAAAAGGTGGACAGACTCCAACGCGAACGAGGAAAGCTCGAGAAGGAATACGAAAAACTCTATCCCCTTCAGATTGAAAGCACGTCGCCGACCTGCAACTCTGCAGACATCGAGCAGCGGGCACACCGATTGGCAAAGCTCCGCGAAGCTCTGAATCGACGTGATTCATTCGTGCAGCCGCTACTCACGGTCGCCCAACACTGCTTCGTCGCGGAAGATTATGTTCGTGTCGTCGCGCTCAGTAAGCTGGCCGATGAGATCCGCCTGCCATCTGAAGAGCTTCCCCTGATTGCGGAGGCACGATGGGCTTTGGCGCAGTCACGCATTGAGCCCCCAGTGACAATCGAAGAGGAACAACCACAACCACTGAAAGAGCGTCCTCGCGGGTCACGCACCAAGACGCGCAGGCGTGCACCAGAGCCCACCACCGCGCCTTCGGAACCCGACCCAGGACAGGATGCGTTGAAGACAGCCCGCCGGCTTTTCGAACAGGGTGATACCCACAGCGCTTTCACCACATTGAATGCAAGCGTCAATGCCGAGCTACAACCAGAATCTCGAGAATCGATCGCGCGCCAACAGAAGGCCTGGCAAGACGATAGGCAAAAGCTCGTCGACCAATATCTGGCAAACGGCGAAAAGGCGCTCCGGCAGGAGGACGCCGCATCTGCTCGGCGGTGGTACTCCCTCATCCTCGAGATCGAGCCCCAACACGAGGTTGCGAAAGGCCGCCTGAACAAGCTCGATACTCTGCAAAAGCTTCGAGACACGCAAGAATAGGTGCTCAAGGTGTCGGCAGGTGCGGGTTCTGCTCGATCTCACGCGCAATGATTTCCCGCAACGTTGTTCGCTTATCCTGCTCTGAACGGCTCACACAAAGCAGGCTCTCCATCACGGCATCGTCGAAGAACTCCTCAACGAGATAGTTGCGCATGGTCTCAACCTCCGGTTGCGACTTTAGACCACGCACAGAGTAGACCTGAATCGGAGTGTCTACGCCCTTGATATGCTGGCTACCACTGTCGACCACGTCGAGGAAACCTTCTCCGCTGTCCAAGAAGGTGAAACGATCGATGACCAGTCCACCCGGCTTGGCGATTGCCTCTAATCGCGCCGCGAGATTCACCACATCGCCGATGAGACTATAGTCCAGCATGATCTCTTGGGCTCCCATGGCTCCGACCAAGCAACGACCGCTCGCGATGCTGAAGCGATAGACGAGTGGATCACGTTGTTCGAAGACACGGATCGTCTGGCTCAAGACACGCAGCACCACTTGCGCGTAGATCACGGCTCGCAAGGCATTCTGAACGTGAGCGATCGGTTGCCCTTCAGCCGGCGTCGAATTTGTCAGCAAGCCGAAATGGGCCAGGATGCCATCGCCCATGAACTTGTCGATAATGCCCTGGAATTTGGAGACGAGGAGGCGCCCCATGCACGTGTAGTACCGCGTCAACGTCCCGAAGATGTCAGTAGGGCTGTGCTGATGAGACCAACGCGTATATCCGACCGCATCGCCAAAGACGATCGACAGTTGGTGCTCGCGAACATCATCGACAGCGCCACCCGTCCGAATGCGATCGACCAGCGCCGCGTTGCTAAAGCGCATATGTAGCTCGATTGTGTCACACAGAGTATTGAAGCTTCGGGCCGCTTTTCCGATCTCGTCATCGGATAATGCCGTAGCGATTCGATGGCGATAGTTGCCACGGGTGAGTTGCTCCGCTGCCGCCCCGAGTTGGACCACGGGTCGCAGAACGACTCGCAGCAGCATGAACAGAAGAATAAAGTTCAGAAGGAGAAAGGTTCCGGTGATGGCCACCGACTGGTGGAGAATGCGCGCACCAGCCTCGGAAACTGGCGCGTCGTCAAAACTGAAGAGGACATAACCAAGAAGCACCTTGTCGTAGACGACCGCCGCGGAGATGGCTGTCCTCTCGCCCGTTTGAGACAACACGCGGGGCACCATGTCGCTTGCCCGCAATGTTGCCTCACTCAAATGCGGCAAAGTCGCTCGATCACCGGCCGCAGCGATCACCTGTCCTTTGCGGTTGAGGGCAAACGCGCTGAGGATACGTTTCTTGGTTTCGCTCTGTAGAATCTTGTCGAGTCGCAGTTCGAGGTTGAGTGGACCCTGCTGCTCGTCCAAGAAATCGAGTGTGTTCGTCTGGGCAAAGACGGCAACGCTGCGACTTCCAGATGAAATGATCTCTTGGCGCAACGCATCTCTCGCAACCCTGTAGCTCAACATACCCGAGGCGGTTATCGCCACCAGAATGAGGAGGTTGACCACAAGCAAGATCTTGGCGAGTAGCGGCAGCCCCGACCACAACTGGCGCCGAAAAAGGCGAGGGAGCATAACAGAAATCGGGCGAAACATTTCGGCACCATAATGCGACGAATTACTCAAGGCCAATCGCTGCTTCAAACCTGGATGTGCAACTTACGCCGACTCGAGGGACAAAAATCCATCGAGTTGCTCAAACACCCGCAAGGCCTCGAAGCTGCTACGCTGCCAACTTAGACTCTCGTCGAAGACGATCTTTGTCTTGAGCTTCAAGTCGGGAAGCGAGTGGATGAACTGAATCAGTGCGGTCATCGTCGATGAGTTGAAGTACTCGAGCCGTTCGAAGTGCATTTCCAGGGTGGCTTGTTGGGTCAACGCCGCGTTGGCGGCGCCACTGAGAAAAGGCCCCAGAACGGAGCCCGGTTGCCTGGCATTGCTCTTGCCAATCCAGTCGAGCCTCAACAGCTTCCCTTCAGACGCGGAAACTCTGATGTGCAGATCACCCGACTCCAGGTCCTTCATGTTGGGCCAGCCTCCGCGCGCAGCATCGCACGAATTCGTGATGCTTGGCCAGAGCACTGATGAGAATATGAGAACAATTTGACGCTACTGCAATTTGCGGATCGCCAAGAGGGTGACATCGTCGTCCTGGCTGCGAGAGAAGTCTTTGACATCTCGCACTGTGTTGCTGACGATCTCTTGGATGGGCAGAAGGGCGTAGGATTGCAGGGATTGCACCAACCGTTCTTGACCGAACATCTCGCCCGCCCCCTCGGTGGCCTCGGTGACGCCGTCAGTGAACAGGAGTACGACATCACCCGTGTTCAGAGGGGTCTCGCTGTCAGAAACAAATGCACCTAAGTCATCCACCAGACCAATCCAGGTCCCCGTTGTTGGGACAACCTCCACGGTTTTGGTGCCACTGCGGTAAATCAGGATGTCTTGGTGTTTGCCCGCGAAGACCAGGCGATTCGATTCTAGGCGCATCAGCGTCAGGGTCATGTAACGGTCGGCACCCAGGCGACGGATGTTCTCTTTGACAACAAAATTCACATGCGCCAAAGCATGCGCCGGGCTGAGATTGACCCCTTGATTGGTGACTGAAGCGATACTCGTCTGGGTCATCATCATGATGAGTCCTGACTCCACACCATGTCCAGAAACATCGCCGATCGCCACCCAGTCTTCGTTGCGTTGCGTGCGAATGAGGTCGTAGTAGTCGCCACCGACCTCTTCCGCCGGACGCATGGTTGCTGCGACCTCGAATCCTCCCAATCTACTTACCTCGGGCAGCAGCGATGTTTGAATCCTCTTGGCGACTTCCATCTCGCCCCACAGGGCATCTCGGGTCTTCTTGAGATCGGAGCGCGCATGAAACTCCTGCGTGACCAAGCGCTGCTTCACGTAACTCACACTCACGGCGACAATTGCCGTGCCCATGAGGAAGAACATGTTATTGGCCACGGAGAGTGTGTCTACTGGCTCATTGCTCGGGAAAAGAAGATTGAAGCCGATGTACATGACAACGACCAACGCCGCGTTGAGGGCGGATTGGCGCAGGCTCCAGGGAAGCAGGATGGTGACAGCGGTAAGCACCAGCAACAAACCGGCGTAGTAGGTGGAATTGAAGCCACCCAAATCGGTGGTCATCAGGGCGATGGTCCCACCAAGCATGATGGTGATGAAATAGCCGTGAAAGGCAGAGAATCGACTCGGTTTGGTGGCACGA